>Ga0187844_10000871_pt1 | contig 23506 bp, 22 predicted proteins | sample SpaLakP09_SKY_50_FD_134517 | JGI IMG/M metagenome (GOLD analysis project Ga0187844, IMG submission 134517) | Oligotrophic lake water microbial communities from Sparkling Lake, Wisconsin, USA - SP09_SKY_50 | ecosystem: Environmental > Aquatic > Freshwater > Lake | place: USA: Sparkling Lake...
ATCGACCGGCTGCGCCGCGAATTCAAGATCTCGGTACTGCTGATCGAACACGACATGAGCCTGGTGATGGGAGTGTCCGACCGCATCCTGGTGATGGAACACGGCAAGCCGATCATGATCGGCAAGCCGGACGAAGTGCGCAACGATCCGCGCGTGATCAAGGCCTACCTGGGAGAGGACTGATGCTGAAGCTGGAACAGGTCCATACCCACTACGGCGCCGTGGAGGCGCTGTCCGGTGTGTCGATCGAAGTCAACAAGGGCGAGATCGTCACGCTGATCGGCAGCAACGGCGCGGGCAAGACGACTCTGATGATGACCGTGTGCGGCACGCCGCGTGCGTCGAGCGGACGCGTGATGTTTGAAGGCGAGGACATCACGCGGCGCAACACGCACGAGATCATGCGCATGGGCATGGCGATTTCGCCGGAAGGCCGCCGCGTGTTTCCGAGCCTGACCGTGCTCGAAAACCTCAAGATGGGCGCGTTCTTCGCCAGCCGTCATGACATCGAGGACGGCATCGAGCATGTGTTCAAGCTGTTTCCGCGCCTGAACCAGCGTGCCAGCCAGCGCGCCGGTACGATGTCCGGCGGCGAGCAGCAAATGCTGGCGATCGGCCGCGCGCTGATGAGCAAGCCGCGGCTGCTGTTGCTGGACGAGCCGACGCTCGGCCTGGCACCGCTGATCATCGCGCAGATCTTCGACATCATCCGTACCATCCGCGAGGAAGGCGTCACGGTGTTTCTGGTCGAGCAGAACGCCAACAAGGCGCTGCAGGTGGCCGACCGCGGCTATGTGCTCGAAACCGGCCGTGTGGTACTGGCCGATACCGGCGCCAACCTGCTGGCCAACGACCGCATCCGCTCGGCTTACCTGGGCGGCTGACGGCCGTCCAGCCTGCCGGGTTCACGGCATCGGGTACGGGCGGCGGCGCGAGACGCCGCCGCCTTCGCCATCCACGAAATCCCCCTTTCGCCAATGACCGCCGCCCGGGTGGTCTGCCCGCCCCGTCGGCGGCTGGCGCACATGGCATAATCGCTTGCCATGTCAAGCAATCGCCGACATGGCCGGAAAAGCGCAAAATAGTCGCTTTCCTGCGCTTTATTCGAACAACAACCCCCTGCAAACCAACGCGCGGATTCGCGCCGTTCGACGCCCTGGCGTGCGAGCGGACGGTCTGCCTCAGCATCATGGCCAAGACGCTCTACGACAAACTTTGGGATGACCACACCGTTCACGTCGAGGAAGACGGCACCACGCTGCTCTACATCGACCGTCATCTGCTGCATGAAGTGACCAGCCCGCAGGCCTTCGAGGGGCTGAAGCTGGCGGAGCGTCCGGTATGGCGTATCAGCGCGAACCTGGCCGTGTCCGACCATAACGTGCCGACCACCGACCGCACGCAGGGCATTGCCGATCCGGTGTCGAAGCTGCAGGTGGACACGCTCGACGCCAACTGCGACGCCTATGGCATCACGCAGTTCAAGATGAACGATCACCGCCAGGGCATCGTGCATGTGATCGGGCCGGAGCAGGGCGCGACGCTGCCCGGCATGACGGTGGTTTGCGGCGACTCGCACACCAGCACGCATGGCGCGTTCGGCGCGCTGGCGCATGGCATCGGCACCTCCGAAGTGGAGCACGTGCTGGCCACGCAGACGCTGCTGGGCAAGAAGGCCAAGAACATGCTGATCACGGTGGAAGGCAAGCTGCCGCGCGGCTGCACCGCCAAGGACATCGTGCTGGCCATCATCGGCAAGATCGGCACGGCGGGTGGCACCGGCTACACCATGGAGTTTGCCGGCTCGGCTATTCGCGATCTGACCATGGAAGGCCGCATGACCGTGTGCAACATGGCGATCGAGGCCGGGGCGCGCGCCGGTCTGGTGGCCGTGGACGACGTGACGCTCGAATACGTGAAGAATCGCCCGTTTGCACCGCAGGGCGTGGAATGGGATCAGGCCGTGGCCTACTGGCGCACGCTGCATTCCGACGCCGGCGCCCATTTCGACAAGGTCGTGCAGCTGCGCGCCGAGGAAATCCGTCCGCAGGTGACCTGGGGCACGTCGCCCGAGATGGTGGTCAGCATCGAGGATCGCGTACCCGATCCCGAGCGCGAAAAGGATCCGAACAAGCGCAACGCCATGGAGCGCGCGCTCGAGTACATGAACCTGCAGCCCAACGTGCCGATGGAATCGATCAGCATCGACAAGGTGTTTATCGGTTCATGCACCAACAGCCGCATCGAAGACATGCGCGCCGCCGCGTGGGTAGTGCAGAAACTTGGCCGCAAGGTTGCGTCGAACGTGAAGCTGGCGATGGTGGTGCCGGGTTCGGGTCTGGTCAAGGAGCAGGCCGAGCGCGAAGGCCTGGACAAGGTGTTCAAGGCTGCCGGTTTCGAATGGCGTGAGCCGGGCTGCTCGATGTGTCTGGCCATGAACGCCGACCGGCTGGAGCCGGGCGAGCGCTGCGCGTCCACCTCGAACCGCAATTTCGAGGGACGTCAGGGCGCCGGCGGCCGTACGCACCTGGTCAGCCCGGCCATGGCGGCGGCGGCGGCCATCGAGGGGCATTTCGTCGATATCCGCAAGCTCGGCTGAGGGCCGGGCAGGGCAACGGGTCAACCACGACTTTCGAACAGAGAGAACATGAAAAAGTTCGTGATCACGCTGCTGGCATGCCTGGGCATGCTGCAACTGGCTGGCTGCAACACGATGGCCGGATGGGGCAAGGACACGCAGGCTGCGGGGCGTTCGCTGGAAAACGCCGCCCGCAAGTAAGGACACCACCATGGAAAAATTCACCGTACATAGCGGCCTTGTGGCGCCGCTCGATCGCGAAAACGTCGATACCGACGCGATCATCCCGAAGCAGTTTCTGAAGTCGATCAAGCGCACGGGGTTCGGCCCGAACCTGTTCGACGAGTGGCGTTACAAGGATGTGGGCGAGCCCGGCAAGGACAACAGCAAGCGTCCGCTGAATCCCGATTTCGTGCTGAACCAGCCGCGCTACCAGGGCGCTTCGGTGCTGCTGGCGCGCAACAATTTCGGCTGCGGCAGCTCGCGCGAGCACGCCCCGTGGGCGCTGACGCAATACGGTTTCCGCGCCGTGATCGCGCCGAGTTTCGCCGATATCTTCTTCAACAACTGCTACAAGAACGGTCTGCTGCCGGTGGTGCTGACCGAACAGCAGGTCGATCACCTGTTCAACGAGACCAACGCGTTTGCCGGCTACAAGCTGACCATCGACCTGGACAAGCAGGTGGTATTCACGCCGGGCGGCAACAGCTATCCGTTCGACATCGCGCCGTTCCGCAAGTACTGCATGCTCAACGGTTTCGACGACATCGGCCTGACCTTGCGCCACAGGACAAGATCAAGGCGTACGAGGCCGAGCGCCTGACCCGCATGCCGTGGCTCGGCAATCGCGTGGTCGGTTAAGGTTCGCTTAGTCCGGGCGACGCCGGCGATGCGGCCGGTGCGTCCACATCAAGGAAGACAGATGAAGATTGCAGTTCTGCCGGGCGACGGCATCGGCCCCGAAATCGTTGCGGAAGCCGTCAAGGTGCTCAACGCGCTCGACGAAAAATTCGAACTGGAAACCGCACCCGTGGGCGGCGCCGGCTACGAGGCCGAAGGTCATCCGCTGCCCGAGAACACGCTGAAGCTGGCCCAGCAAGCCGACGCGATCCTGTTCGGCGCCGTAGGCGACTGGAAGTACGACAGCCTCGAGCGTCCGCTGCGTCCGGAACAGGCCATCCTGGGCCTGCGCAAGCATTTGCAGCTGTTCGCCAATTTCCGTCCGGCCATCTGCTACCCGGAACTGACCGGTGCATCGAGCCTGAAGCCCGAACTGGTGGCCGGTCTGGACATCCTGATCGTGCGCGAACTGAACGGCGACATCTATTTCGGCCAGCCGCGCGGCGTGCGCGAGGCGCCGGACGGCCTGTTCAAGGGCGCCCGCGAAGGCTTCGACACGATGCGCTATAGCGAGCCGGAAATCCGCCGGATCGCCCACGTGGCATTCCAGGCCGCGGCCAAGCGCGGCAAGAAGCTGTGCAGCGTCGACAAGGCCAACGTGCTGGAGACGTTCCAGTTCTGGAAGGACATCATGATCGATGTCAGCAAGGAATATCCGGATGTCGAGCTGTCGCACATGTACGTGGACAACGCAGCGATGCAGTTGGTGAAGGCGCCGAAGAGCTTCGACGTGATCGTCACGGGCAATATGTTCGTCGACATCCTCTCGGACGAGGCCGCCATGCTGACCGGTTCGATCGGCATGCTGCCGTCGGCGTCGCTCGATGCGAACAACAAGGGCCTGTACGAGCCGTCGCACGGCTCCGCGCCCGATATCGCCGGCAAGGGCGTGGCGAATCCGTTGGCCACGATCCTGTCCGCCGCGATGATGCTGCGTTATTCGCTGAACCGCGCGGAACAGGCCGATCGTATCGAGGCGGCGGTCAAGAAGGTGCTGGCCCAGGGCTATCGCACCGGCGACATCCTGACGCCGGGCTGCAAGCAGGTGGGCACGCGCGAGATGGGCGACGCGGTGCTGGCAGCACTGTAATCGCCGCGCCCACCTCTTTCGCCCCTCCCGTCTGGCGAGGGGCGGGAGGACGGGGCGGCGGGCGATACCACGCGCGGCGGCACGATGCGAATGCGCAATTTGTTGCCGTTTGCAAAGCGCTGCGGCGGCTGGACGAGGCCGGAAATACCGGAAAATCGCTTCGAAAGCTACAAAACACCCCGCATTTCCGCTGCGGCGGCGCGGCAAATTCGTGTAGACTCTCCCGCTATGGCCCGAATCCACCAGTCCCCTCTGACTGCCAGCGCAGCTCGCACCGCCACCCGCGGCGCGATCGGCGTGGATTCGCCTGGCCAGGCAGTTACCGCAACGACGATTAAAACCATTACCAAAAAAACGATCCGCTAGATCGTTCGTCGTGCCTGCCCGTCTTCCCCGCGCAGCCACGCCGGGCGAGGAAAATGGCGGGGAAGTTCAAATCACATCCGAGGTAAGTCATGATTGTAGGTCTCGTCGGTTGGCGAGGAATGGTCGGCAGCGTCCTGATGCAGCGCATGCAGGAAGAGGGCGATTTCGACCATATCGAGCCCGTTTTCTTCAGCACGTCCAACGCCGGCGGCAAGGCCCCGGCCATGGCGAAGAACGAAACCACGCTGAAAGATGCCAATGACATCGAAGCGCTGAAGAAGTGCGATGTTGTGCTCACGGCGCAGGGTGGCGATTACACCAACGACGTTTTCCCGCGCCTGCGGGCCGCCGGCTGGAACGGTTACTGGATCGACGCGGCTTCGTCGCTGCGCATGAAGGACGATGCAATCATCGTGCTCGATCCGGTGAACCTCGGCGTGATCAAGGACGCGCTGTCCAAGGGCGTGAAGAACTTCATCGGCGGCAACTGCACGGTCAGCTGCATGATGATGGGTCTGGGCGGCCTGTTCCAGCACGATCTGGTCGAGTGGATGACCTCGATGACGTATCAGGCCGCTTCCTGCGGCGGTGCCCAGCACATGCGCGAATTGCTGACGCAGTTCGGCACGCTGAACGCCGCGGTCAAGCCGCTGCTGGACGATCCGGCCTCGGCCATCCTGGAAATCGACCGCCAGATCCTGTCGACGCAGCACGGTCTGTCTGCCGACGAAACCAAGCAATTCGGTGTGCCGTTGGCCGGAAACCTGATTCCCTGGATCGACAAGGATCTCGGCAACGGCGTGTCGAAGGAAGAATGGAAGGCCGGCGCGGAAACCAATAAGATTCTCGGCCGTGGCGAAGGGTTCGTCGGCGCCACGGGCGCCAGCCCGATTGCCGTCGACGGCCTGTGCGTGCGAATCGGCGCCATGCGCTGCCATTCGCAGGCGCTGACCATCAAGCTGCGCAAGGATGTGCCGCTCGATGAAATCGAAGGCATGCTGGCCGCCAATAACCAGTGGGCCAAGGTTGTGCCGAATACGCGCGAAGCCAGCATGAAGGACCTGACGCCGGCTGCGGTGACGGGTACGCTGACGATTCCGGTGGGCCGTTTGCGCAAGATGCAGATGGGCGGCGAATACCTGTCGGCCTTCACGGTGGGCGATCAACTGCTGTGGGGCGCGGCCGAACCGCTGCGGCGTATGCTGCGCATTCTGATCGAAGCTTGATCGTCAGATTCGCCTCGCCGCTGCGTTGCGGGGAGGCAACAGAATGCACCGCTTTGCTTACAACGCCGCGCGCCAGCGCGGCGTTGTTGCATCCGGGACCCTATTTTTCTTGGGCTTGCGTCACAATACAGCGGCGCTTGGCCAGGGGGCATCGCAGCTGCGGGATCGGGAAAGGCCGCTGCGACACGCGCGCGACAGGGGCGGCCGTTCGGTCCGCCACCCGTTGCCGTCCACCAGCCAGCCATTTGGGGTCGGGTTAATTTTTTGCTACTAAAACCATAAATGGAGCACGAGGTGAGTGTGAGCCTACTTCGCCGGAAAGATGCGCCTATTGTCCGTCAGCGCTGGTCAACGCTGGCCATCACGGCTGTTGGTCTGCTGCTGGCGCAGCCGGCTGCGTATGCCGCAGGGTTTGGACAACTACGGGTCCAGTCCAACCTGGGGCAGCCGCTCCAGGCCGAAATCGATATCACCGGCGTATCGGCCGAGGAAGCCGACAGTCTTGCTGTCAAGCTGGCTTCGCCGTCCGCCTATGCCCGCGCGGGGCTTACCTACCTGCCGGCGATTTCCGGCGTGAAGCTCGACGTGCAGAAGCGGCCGAACGGCAGCTACGTCGCCACTGTCCGCTCGAACCAGCCGCTGAGTGAACCGTTCGTCGACATCCTGATCGATATGAGCTGGTCCAGCGGCAAGGTCACGCGCGCATATACGTTCCTGCTGTATCCGGCAGGCGCCAAGTCGCCGGAACAGTCGTTTGCGCCGACCACCGTGGTGCAGGCCGCGACGCCCGATGCGTCGCCCGCTACCGCGCCGTCCGCACCGGCTCCCGTTGCCGCCGCGCCCGCCATTGCGCCGGCGCCGTCCGCCGAAACGCCACGCCCGGCGCCGCCGCGTCAGCCGCGCCGCGCCGCCGCCGCGCCTGCTGCCGCCGCGCCGGCTCGGGCCGAAGTCGCCACCGTCAGTGGCAGCTATACGGTTCAGCGTGGCGACACGCTCTCCAGCATTGCCGGTGAAGCGGCGCAGGGCCAGGATTCCGTATCGCTCGACCAGATGTTGCTGGCGCTCTACCGCAACAATCCCAATGCATTCATTGGCGGTAATATCAATCGCATCAAATCCGGCGCGGTGTTGAAGGTGCCGAGCGCCCAGCAGGCGCAATCGGTCACCCCGCGTGAAGCGCGCCGCGAAGTGGTGGCGCGCACGCAAGGATTTGATAGCTATCGCAGCCGCCTGGCTACCGCAGCCGCCGCAAAGTCGGTGGAGGCTGGTACCGGTCGCGAGCAGTCCGGAAATGTCACGGCGCGTGTGCAGGACACCACGGTGCCAGACGCCGGTCCGCGCGACGAACTGAAGCTTTCGAAGGCCGACAAGGGCGCGCAGGCGAAGGCCGAGGCCGATGTGGCCGCCCAGCGCAAGCTCAAGGAAGCCGAGTCGCGCGTGGCACAGCTGGAAAAAAACGTTTCCGATATGCAGCGCCTGATGGAGCTGAAGAACGCGGAAATCGCCAAGCTCGGCCAGGCCAACCAGGCGGCCAAGCCGGCTGCTGCCACGGCTGCCGCAACGACCGCCGCCACTGGCGCCGCGAAGCCCGCCGACACCGCGGCAGCGCCCGCACCGGCCGTGGTGCCGCCCGAGCCGTCAAGGCAGGCCGATGCCACGACCAGTACCGCTGCGCCAGTGCCGGCGGCATCGTCGTCGGCTCCGTCGTCTGTTGCGGCACCCGCATCCGCGCCCGATAGCGCCGCAGTGGCCGCCGCATCTGCCCCGTTGGCCGCTGGCGCATCCACGCTGGCCGCCGCAGCACCTGCCTCCGCACCGGCAGTGGCCGCGAAAAAACCGCCCGTCATCCAGCCGGTGCCGGTCGAAACGTCGTTCGTCGACGATCTGCTGGCCAATCCGATGCTTCTGCCCGGCGCGGGAGTGCTGGTTGCGTTGCTTGGCGGATATGCGTACTATCGCCGCCGCCAGAATCAGAAGGCGAGCGAAAACACCGGTTTCGGCGACAGCATCCTGTCCCAGGAGAGCACCGTCATGGCCGGCGGCCACTCGCTGTTCGGCACCGCCGGCGGCCAGAGCGTCGATACGTCGCAACATAGCGTTTTCGGCGCCGATTTCCGCATCGGCAACAACTCGCCGGAAGCCACGGAAGTCGATCCGATTGCCGAGGCCGAGGTGTATATCGCTTATGGGCGCGACGTGCAGGCCGAAGAAATCCTGCGCGAAGCGTTGCAACAGAATCCCGAGCGGCAGGCCATTCGCCTGAAGCTGCTGGAGATTTACAACACGCGTCAGGATGTGGAAGGTTTCCGGGTGATTGCAGAAGACATGTTCGCTCAGACGGGCGGGCAAGGCGCCGAGTGGCTCCAGGCGGCGGAAATGGGCCGCAAGCTCGACCCGAGCAATGCGCTGTATCTGGCCGTCACGCCAGACGCTGGCGGAGAAGCCGACACCACTACGCCGGTGGCCGATCAATGGCGCACCCAGGATCCGGCCCAAAACCTGCAACAGGCGCCGCGGGAAGCCGCCATGCCGGATCTGGCGCTGCCCCTCGATGCCTTCCCGGCGCCCGCACCGGGCGAGCCGATCATTGCGCCGATGTCGGCTTCAATGGTGTTCGGTAACGACGCGCTGGGCGAACCCGATGTGCTCGACGCGCGCGGCGACGATGAAGCCGCCCAGCGCCTGTCGGACATTCCGGCGCTCGATACGCCCACGCGCTCGCGGCCGCTGGAATTCGACATGTCGGGCCTGTCGCTCGATCTGAATGCCGACACGCCTAGCACTGCGCCCGCCACCGCGCCCACTGACGTGGCCGCGATGTTCGATCTGCCGACGCTGGCCGACGTCCATGAGCCCTTGCCCGCGCCGACGATGCTGCAGAATGGCATGCTCGTCGAGCCGATCGATCTCAGCCGCGTGACCTCGGAAGGTGGCGATTCGACCCACGGTGTGTCGGCCAGCACATTGTCGCCAACCGGTATGGACGGTGGCCGCGACATGCAGATCAAGCTCGATCTTGCGCGCGCTTACATCGAGATCGGCGACAAGGAAGGCGCTCGCGAGTTGCTGCAGGAAGTGGTGGATCAGTCGCAAGATCCGCTGCAATCCGAAGCGCGCTCGCTGCTGCGCGAGGTGGCCTGACGCCTCAATGGCCTGAGGGATCATTCCAAAGGCCGGTATGATGCAGGGTTTGCGGCGGAATCGCGCCGCAGCCCGAAGTGATGCGCCGGAAGCGTCCTTCCGGCGCATTTGTTTTTTGGCCCACGACATTTATGAATCGCATCGCCATCGGCCTGCACTACGACGGAGCGGCGTTTTCGGGCTGGCAGTCCCAGCCGCATCGCAACACGGTGCAGGATTACCTGGAGGACGCCATCGAGCGCTTTGCAGGCGTGCGCTTGCTCACGACGGTGGCCGGACGGACCGACACCGGGGTGCACGCGCTAGGCCAGGTGATTCATATCGATACAGCGCTTGAGCGCGACAAGTTTTCCTGGGTCCGAGGCGTCAATGCCTTCCTCCCTCCGTCGATCGCGTTGCAATGGGCCGAGCCGGTCGACGAGAATTTTCACGCACGGTTTCTGGCATTCGAGCGTATGTATTACTACGCGCTCTACACAGGCCCGCATCGCGCGCCGATGATCCACGGTCGTGCCGGGTATCAGATGCTGCCGCCGGGACAGCGTCTCGATGTCGAGGCGATGCGCGCCGCCGCCGCCTGCCTGGTCGGCGAGCACGATTTCTCGGCGTTTCGTGCCGCCGAATGCCAGGCGAAGTCACCCGTGAAAACGATGTACGAAGTGACGATCCAGGCGGACGGCAACTGGGTGTTTGTGCGGCTGCGCGCGAGCGCGATCCTGCATCACATGGTGCGCAACCTGATGGGATGCCTGGTGGCGATCGGTCGGGGCCGTTATCCGGCGGAATGGATGGCCGAGGTCTTGGAGGGCCGCGACCGGCGCAAGGCGGCGCCGACGTTCATGCCCCATGGCCTGTACCTGGCAGACGTAAAATATCCCGAGCCGTATCGCCTGCCCAGGGCCGATCTTTCGGCCAGCCTCTTTCACGGAGTGTTCGCCAATGACGACGCCTGATTCCGTTCGCCCACGCACGCGCATCAAGATTTGCGGGCTGACGCGCGAGGAGGATGTGCACGCGGCCGTAGATGCCGGGGCTGACGCTATCGGACTGGTGTTTTACGACAAGAGTCCCCGTTATGTCGACGTGGCGCGCGCCGCCGCACTGGCCGAGCAGGTGCCGCCCTTTGTCACCGTGGTCGGACTGTTCGTCAATGCCGATGCCGAGGAAGTGGCGCACGTGGTCGAACGAGTGCCGCTCACGCTACTTCAGTTTCATGGCGACGAGTCCGCGCAGCAGTGTTCCGAAATCGCCCGCCGCTGCCGCCTGCCGTTCATGCGCGCCGCCCGTGTCCGGCCGGGGCTCGATTTGGTAGAATTCGCCGATCAATACCGTGACGCAGCCGGTTTGTTGCTGGATGCCTTCGTCGAAGGCTACGGCGGCGGCGGTCACGTCTTCGACTGGACCCTGATCCCTGCTCAATGGCTTCCGCCCGATCCTGCCAACCCTCGCACCGGCGACGCTCCTCGCATCGTTTTGAGTGGTGGGTTGAACGCGCAAAACGTCGCTGGTGCGATTGAACGCGTACGCCCCCATGCCGTCGATGTCAGCAGCGGCGTGGAGGCGGCCAAGGGTGTGAAGGACCACGCCCGCATTGCCGCATTTGTGCGCGCGGTGCGCATGGCAGACGCAGGGTAGGCGGATCCCGCCTCAACAGTGCCGAGCCGGCACCCATCCCTGCCTTGTCATCGGCCGCGCCCGATTCCGATTTTTCGCGTTCCCACGCATGCGTGTGGGGAACGCCATCTGAGAGCCTGGACATGTACAACCTGCCCGATTCCCGGGGCCATTTCGGCCCATATGGCGGTACGTTTGTTTCCGAAACCCTGGTTCACGCCCTGGACGAGTTGCGCGCCGCCTATGCGCACTTCCAGAACGATCCGGATTTCACTGCCGAGTTCGAGCGCGAACTGAAGCATTTCGTCGGTCGTCCGTCGCCGATCTATCACGCCCAACGCTGGAGCGAGACGCTTGGCGGCGCGCAGATCTATTTCAAGCGCGAAGACCTGAACCATACCGGCGCACACAAGATCAACAACGTGATCGGCCAGGCGCTGCTGGCCAGGCGCATGGGCAAGAAGCGCGTGATTGCCGAGACCGGCGCCGGCCAGCACGGCGTGGCCACGGCCACGATCGCCGCGCGCTTCGGCATGGAATGCGTGGTGTACATGGGATCCGAAGACGTGCGTCGCCAGGCGGCCAACGTCTATCGCATGAAACTGCTCGGCGCCACGGTGGTGCCGGTGGAAAGTGGCTCGCGCACGCTCAAGGATGCGCTGAACGAAGCCATGCGCGACTGGGTGACCAACGTGGAAACCACGTTCTACATCATCGGCACCGTGGCCGGCCCGCATCCGTATCCGATGATGGTGCGCGACTTTCAGTGCGTGATCGGCGAAGAATCGAAGGTCCAGATGCCCGAACTCACCGGCCGCCAGCCGGACGCCGTGATCGCGTGCGTAGGCGGCGGATCGAACGCCATGGGCATCTTCTACCCGTATATCGAACACAAGGATGTCGAATTGATCGGCGTGGAAGCTGCTGGCGATGGCCTGGAGACGGGTCGTCACGCCGCGTCGCTGATCGGCGGCACGCCCGGCGTGCTGCACGGCAACCGCACCTATCTGCTGCAGGATGGAAACGGCCAGATCATCGAGACGCATTCGGTCTCGGCGGGCCTCGATTATCCCGGCGTCGGACCCGAGCATGCATGGCTCAAGGACATTGGTCGCGCGCAATACGTGCCGATCACCGACGACGAAGCGCTGAAGGCCTTTCATGATTGCTGCCGGATCGAGGGCATCATCCCGGCGCTGGAATCGAGCCATGCCATCGCCTACGCGTGCAAGCTGGCGCCGACACTGGGCAAGGACAAGCTGCTGCTCGTGAACCTGTCCGGCCGTGGTGACAAGGACATGCACACGGTGGCCGAGCGCGCGGGGTTGAAACTCTGATGCGCGCGCTGCCCCCTGACATGCCGTCGCGAGTGGAAGAGGGCGGCGCTGCGGCGCCGTTCGATATTCTCGACACCGACGCGGTTCGCCTGTTCCAGGAAGATGCGCTGGAAGGCATCCAGCGTATCGCCGACGGATCGATCGATCTGATCGTTGCCGATCCGCCCTATGGCCTGGGCAAGGATTACGGCAACGATTCGGACCTGCTTTCGGGCGACGCCTATCTGGAATGGTCCGAGCGCTGGATGGACGCGATCATTCCCAAGCTGGCGCCGCGAGGCACGCTCTACCTGTTCTGCACCTGGCAATACTCGCCCGAGTTGTTCGTGATGCTCAAAAAGCGGCTGACGATGATCAACGAGATCATCTGGGATCGCCGCGTGCCGAGCATGGGCGGCACCACGCGCAAGTTCTCGTCGGTGCATGACAACATTGGCTTCTTTGCCCGCCAGCGCGACTACTACTTCGATCTCGATCCGGTGCGCATTCCGTACGACGCCGAGACCAAGAAGGCGCGTAGCCGGCCGCGTTTCGAGGGCAAGAAGTGGCTTGAGGTCGGCTACAACCCGAAGGATCTGTGGAGCGTGCCGCGCATCCACCGCCAGGACCCGGAACGCGCCGATCATCCGACGCAGAAGCCGCTCGAAATCGTCGAGCGCATGGTGCTGTCGAGCTGTCCGCCCGGCGGCGTCGTGCTCGATCCATTCACCGGCAGTGGCACGACGGCCGTGGCCTGCGTGCGTCATGGCCGGCGCTTCGTCGGATTCGAGATGAATCCGCAATACGCGGCGCTGGTGCGCGAGCGCGTGACCGCCGCGCAACCCGTGTATGCGCAGATCCAGCCCGACGCTACCGAACCGACCTCCGACGCTGCCAACGACGACGCCCAGGCGTCGATCGTGGAACGTCTTATCTGATGGCCACTGACATGTCCCGTATCCAGAAGACTTTCGCGGCGCTCGCCGCGCAGAACAAGAAGGGTCTGATTCCGTTCATCACCGCTGGCGATCCCGAGCCCGGCCTGACCGTGGCGCTCATGCATGCGCTGGTGGAAGGCGGCGCCGACGTGATCGAGCTTGGCGTGCCGTTCTCGGACCCGATGGCCGACGGTCCGGTCATCCAGCGCGCTTCCGAGCGCGCCCTGGCGCAAGGCGTGTCGCTGACGCACGTGCTGGGCTGGGTGGCCGAATTCCGCAAGACCAACGCCACCACGCCGGTTGTGCTGATGGGCTATGCCAACCCGATCGAGCGCATGGGCGAGGACGCCTTCGCCAAGGCGGCCGCCGCTGCTGGCGTCGATGGCGTACTCGTGGTCGACTATCCGCCAGAGGAGTGCGAGTCGTTTGCCGCGCTGATGCGGACCAACGGCATGGATCCGATCTTCCTGCTGGCGCCCACTTCGACCGACGCGCGCATCGAGGCCGTCGCCAAGGTCGCCAGCGGCTACCTCTACTACGTGTCGCTCAAGGGCGTGACCGGTTCGGCCACGCTCGATCTCGACAGCGTCGCGGCGCGCCTGCCGCTGATCAAGCAGCATGCCAACCTGCCGGTCGGCGTTGGTTTTGGCATCCGCGACGCACAGACCGCGCGCGCGATCGGTGGCGTCGCCGATGCCGTCGTGATCGGCAGTCGTCTGGTGCAACTGCTCGAAGATGCGCCGCGCCACCAGGCGGTGGCGTCGCTGCGCAGTTTCATCGCTGGCATCCGCGAGGCATTGGACGCCTGAAATCGTGACCACCGCCTGGCGTTCCTGCCGAAAACCGCATCAATTGAGATTTATGCATCACAATTGATGCGGTTTGACTCGGCGAGTCGTCGCGGGCGTGGTAAATTCGCGGCCTGATTCCCTGCCGTCCCTGTGTCCGGCCTCTCGGCGAGAGGCGTCGATGCGCGGGCGGCAGTTATCCGAAAGGAGCTTTCATGAGCTGGTTGGATAAACTCCTGCCTCCCAAGATTCAACAGACCGACCCATCGACCCGCAAGGGCATTCCCGAGGGGCTGTGGGTCAAGTGCCCGTCGTGCGAGTCCACGCTGTACCGCACCGATGTCGAGGCCAATCTGCATGTGTGTCCGAAGTGCGACCATCACATGCGCATCCGCTCGCGCGAGCGGCTGGACAAGCTGCTGGACGCCGAAGGACGCTATGAAATCGGCCAGGAAATCGTGCCCGTCGATGCGCTGAAGTTCAAGGACACGAAGAAGTATCCGGACCGCATCAAGGCCGCCATGGATGAAACCGGCGAGACCGATGCGATGGTGGTCATGGGCGGCGCCATCCACACCATCCCCGTGGTGGTGAGCTGTTTCGAATTCGAGTTCATGGGCGGTTCGATGGGCTCGGTGGTCGGCGAGCGCTTTGCGCGCGGCGCGCAGGCAGCGTTGGAGCAGAAGGTGCCGTTCATCTGCATCACCGCCACCGGCGGCGCGCGCATGCAGGAAAGCCTGCTGTCGCTGATGCAGATGGCCAAGACCACGGCCATGCTGAACCAGTTGTCGAATGCGAAGCTGCCGTTCATCAGTGTGCTGACCGACCCGACCATGGGCGGCGTGTCCGCGTCGTTCGCGTTCCTGGGCGACGTGGTGATCGCCGAGCCGAAGGCCCTGATCGGCTTTGCCGGTCCGCGCGTGATCGAGCAAACCGTGCGCGAAAAACTGCCGGAAGGCTTCCAGCGCGAGGAATTCCTGCTGCAGAAGGGCGCCATCGACATGATCGTGGACCGCCGCAAGCTGCGTGCCGAACTGGCACAACTGCTGGCCTTGCTGCAGAAGCAGCCGGCCGATGCGGTGGCCTGACGCGATAGCGTGAATTGCAGGACAATGGCGCGGGTGACACAACCCGCGCCATTTTGTTTTTCTGAAGCCGCGAGCGGGACGCCGCCGGCGCCTGAATCCCCGGCGCTTCCTTGGTGCCGATAGCGCTTCTTCGCGTAGTACGACGAGACGTAACCAGCATGCCCATCTTCCACAATCTCCCCGACTGGCTCGCACATCTGGAAATCGCCCATCCGGTGGGCATCGACATGGGCCTGACGCGCATTACGCGCGTCAAGGAAGCGCTGGGCCTGCGCATCGACGCCGTGGTTTTCACGGTGGGCGGCACCAACGGCAAGGGATCGACCTGCGCGATGCTCGAGCGCATCCTGCTCGAGGCCGGCTACAAGGTGGGTCTGCATACGTCGCCCCACCTGATCTCGTTCAACGAGCGCGCGCGCATCAACGGCGAGCAGGCCACCGACGCCCAGCTGCTGCCGCATTTCGAGGCGGTCGAGCGCGCCCGTACCAGTTTTGCCGATCCGGTCAGCCTGACCTATTTCGAATTCACCACGCTGGCGATCATCCACATGTTTGCCGCGGCCGGGCTCGACGCTATGGTGCTCGAAGTCGGGCTTGGCGGCCGGCTCGATGCGGTCAATGTGATCGACACGGATTGCGCGGTCATCACCAGCGTCGATATCGATCACACTCAGTACCTGGGCGACACGCGCGAGAAGATCGGCTTCGAGAAGGCGGGGATTTTCCGGCCCAACGTGCCGGCCATCTGCGGCGACCCGTTGCCGCCGCAATCGCTGATCGATCATGCCGAGGCGATTGGCGCCGATCTGTGGCTGGTGGGGCGCGATTTCCGCCATCAGGCCGCGCAGGGACAGGAGCGCCAGCAATGGGACTGGAGCGGGCGCGGGCGCAAGCTCAACGGACTCGGCTATCCGGCGTTGCGCGGCGCCAACCAGCTGCTGAACGCTTCTGCCGCGCTGGCCGCGCTGCAGGCCATGCGCCCGCGCCTGCCGGTCAGCGCGCAGGAGGTGCGCAACGGGCTTGCGTTCGTTGAATTGCCGGGGCGTTTTCAGGTGATGCCGGGACGCCCGGCCGTGATCCTCGATGTCGCGCACAATCCGCACGCGGCGGCGACCCTGGGGCAGAACCTCGAAAACATGGGCTTTTTCCGCTACACCTATGCGGTCTTCGGCTCCATGCGCGACAAGGATATCGACGGCGTACTGCGTCATGTGGCCGACAAGGTCGATCACTGGTGCCTGTGCGACCTGCCTTCGGAGCGTGCCGCGACGGCCCGGGAACTGCGCGAACACCTCGACACCGCGGGTTTTCAAGAAGGCCCCGACAATACCGCCGCCTGCTTTTCGAGCCCCGAACTGGCGTATCGCGATGCCATCGAGAGAGCGACCGAGAATGATAGAATCCTGGTCTTCGGGTCGTTCTTCACCGTTGCCGGCGTGCTGGCGTATCGCGCTACGCAAGCCAACTAAGAAGCCATTCCACGGCTTTGCACGGGTACGACATCGCACCGAACACCACTCTTTGGGCATTTATGGGCCTGCTTTCGCTGTTCTCGTCCCGCAAGGGCACTGATCCGGCGCCGGAACGCGGTCGCCGCACACGCGCGGAATCGAGCGCCGGCGCGTCGCGACGGTCGGCAGACGATTACGCCGACGACACCCTCGATCCGGATTTCCCCCAAAAGCAACGCGCCCGACGCCGCCTGATCGGTGCGGTGGTGTTGCTGGCCGCGGCGGTCATCGTGTTGCCGATCGTGTTCGAGCACAAGCCCCGGCCGGTTTCCGAGGATGTGGCCGTCAGCGTGGCCAACGGGCAGGCCGCCTCGCAGAAGCCGAAAATCGAACAGCGCAAGGCCGAACCGTTGCCGCCGGCTGCCAACGCCGGCCGCAACGACGCAGCGCTCGATGCCGGCGAGGAAATCGTCAGTGCGCCGGCCGCCGACAAGCCGAAAACCGATGCCAAGGCCGACACCAGGCAGGCCGACGCCAAGCCCGCGGATAAGCCCGTGGACAAGTCCGCCGCGGCAAATACCAAGTACCTGATTCTGATTGGCGCGTTTTCCTCCGAGGAACGTGCCAAGAACTGGCTGGCCAAGCTCAAGGAGAGCAAGGTGCCCGCCTACGTGGAAAAGAAGACGCTGGCCGACGGCGACCGCCTCCTGCTGCGCGCGGGGCCGTTCGCCAATCGCGACGCGGTCGACGTGGCCGAGAAAAAGGTGCGGGCGCTGGGCCTGACCGCGAAGGTGGTCGAGCAATAACGCCGCAATTGCAGGGCGGGAATTTGCCCCCATCTGACAGGGATTGACGTCGCGCGCATGGCTTTTACTTTTTTCGATTACGGTGTCGCCTTCATCCTGGTGGCGTCGGCGCTGGTTGGTGTATTGCGAGGCCTGGTGCGCGAAGTGCTGGCGCTGGTGGGATGGGTGGTGGCGTTTGTGCTGGCCTACCACTTTGGCGGCATCGCCGCGCAGTGGATGCCCGAATCGTTGCCGGGCGGCGCCCTGGCGCGCATTGCGCTGGGTTTCCTGACCGTCTTTTTCGGCACATGGATCGTATCGGCGCTGGCCGGCGCAGTGCTGGGGCAGTTGCTGGAAACCACCGGGCTGAAGCCGGCCGATCGCGGGCTGGGTCTGGTGTTCGGGCTCGCGCGAGGCGTGCTGATCGTGATGCTTGTCGTGGTGCTGGCCGGGCTGACAAAGCTGCCGGAAGAACCATTCTGGCGTGACGCGGTGTCGCGTACCTATGTAGTGCAGGCGATGGATGCGTTGCGGCAATGGCTGCCGCCCGACCTGGCCAAGTATGTGAAGACATAATCCAAGACGCGAGCGTTTGCACAACGCGCGCTTGCGGCGCAGTATCAACGCAGGTCCCGTCGCGCCCATGACGGATCAGCGCCCCTGAATTAATTGCCTTTCCTGGGAGTTCGGCATGTGCGGTATCGTCGGCGTGGTTTCCACCAGCCCTGTCAACCAACTCATTTATGACAGCCTGCTGCTGTTGCAACACCGCGGACAGGATGCAGCCGGCATCGCCACGGCCAACGGCAGCACCTTCCACATGCACAAGGCCAACGGCCTGGTGCGCGATGTGTTCCGCACGCGCAACATGCGCAGCCTGCCCGGCAATTCGGGTATTGGCCAGGTGCGTTATCCGACGGCCGGATCGGCATCGAGCGAGGAGGAAGCCCAGCCGTTCTACGTGAACGCACCATACGGCATCATCCTGGCGCACAACGGCAACCTGACCAATTCCGAGCAGCTGCGCGAAGAAATGTTTCGCCGCGATCGCCGCCACATCAACACGCACTCGGATTCGGAAGTGCTGCTCAATGTGCTGGCCGACGAATTGCAGCGCGGCAGCAATGGCCAGACGCTCGACGCCGAAGCGATTTTCAAGGCGGTGTCCGGCATGCATCGCCGCGTCAAGGGCGCGTATGCGATCACCGCGCAGATCGCCGGGTCGGGCCTGCTGGCCGTGCGCGACCCGTTCGGCATCCGTCCGCTGTGCATCGGCAGCATTGATACGCCGACCGGCAAGGAATACCTGATTGCCTCGGAATCGGTGGCCCTGGAAGGCATGGGCTACAAGATGGAGCGCGACGTGGAGCCCGGCGAGGCAATCTTCGTCGATCTGGACGGCAAGCTGCACAGCAAGCAGTGCGCGGAAAATCCGCAGCTGACGCCTTGCATCTTCGAATATGTCTATCTGGCGCGTCCCGATTCGTGTATCGACGGCGTGCCCGTCTACGATGCGCGGCTGCGCATGGGCGATTACCTCGCGGAGAAAATCCGCCGCGAAGTGCCGGCCGGCGATATCGACGTGGTGATGCCGATTCCCGATTCGAGCCGCCCCGCTGCGATGCAGGTGGCACGCGCGCTGGGCGTGCCGTATCGCGAGGGCTTTTTCAAGAACCGCTATGTTGGCCGCACCTTCATCATGCCGGGCCAGGCGGTGCGCAAGAAGTCGGTGCGCCAGAAGCTGAACGCCATGGGCGTCGAGTTCAAGGGCAAGAATGTGCTGATCGTCGACGATTCGATCGTGCGTGGCACCACGTCGTTCGAAATCGTGCAGATGGCCCGCGACGCAGGCGCAAAGAAGGTGATCTTCGCATCGGCCGCGCCGCCCGTGAAATTCCCGAACGTGTACGGCATCGACATGCCCACGCGTGCCGAGCTGGTTGCCCATGGCCGCACCGACGAGGAGGTGGCGCGCATGATCGGCGCCGACCAACTCGTGTATCAGGATGTCGAGGCGATGAAGCAGGCCGTGCGCGACATCAACCCGAAGCTGCGCGATTTCGATGCGTCGTGCTTCGATGGCAAGTACATCACCGGCGATATCGACGAGGCGTACCTGGATCGGCTGGAAACGGCGCGCAGCCAGGCCGACCGCGAAGGCACCAGCGGCGGCGAGACGGAACGTTCGCAACTGCACTTGCAACGCTCGGGCGGCAACGAATAACGACAACCAACCATTGGGGCAGCACAGCAGCATGAGCGAACCGTTCAATCCCGAGTCCTACGGCATCGACACCCTCGGCGTGCGCGCCGGCACCTTGCGCACCGGCGAATTCATGGAGCACTCCGAGGCGATGTACCTGACCTCGAGCTTCTGCTTCAACAACGCCGCCGAGGCCGCCGAGCGCTTTGCCAACTCGGAAGAGGGCTACACGTACTCGCGTTTCACCAACCACACCGTGTCGATGTTCCAGTCGCGCCTGGCTGCGCTGGAAGGCGCGCAGGCGTGCATGGCCACGGCGTCGGGCATGAGCGCGATCCTGTCGGTGGCGTTGGCCTCGCTGCAGTCCGGCGATCACCTGGTCAGCTCGCGCTCGATCTTCGGCTCGACGATGACGCTGTTCAACACGATCCTCGCCAAGTTCGGCGTGGAGACGACCTATGTCGACGGCGGCGACCTGTCGGCGTGGCGTGCGGCCGTGAAGCCCAATACCAAGCTGTTCTTCCTGGAAACGCCGTCGAATCCGCTGACCGAAGTGTCCGATATCGCGGCCATCGCCGATATCGCGCATAACGCTGGCGCGGTGCTGGTGGTCGACAACTGTTTCTGCTCGCCTGCGCTGCAACAGCCGATCAAGTTTGGCGCCGATGTGGTCGTGCATTCGGCCACCAAGCACATTGATGGCCAGGGCCGCGTGCTCGGCGGCGCCGTGCTGGGCAAGCACGACTTCATCATGGGCAAGGTCTTCCCGTTCGTACGCACGGCCGGGCCCACGCTGTCGGCCTTCAATGCGTGGGTGATGCTCAAGGGCATGGAGACGCTGGCGATCCGCATGGAGCGGCATTCGCAAAGCGCGCTGGCAATCGCTGAGTTCCTGGAGTCGCATCCGGCCGTGAACCGCGTGTTCCATCCGGCGCTGAAGTCGCATCCGCAGTACGACGTCGCGCAGCGCCAGCAAAGCGGTGGCGGGGCGATCGTCTCGTTCGAACTCAAGGGGGCCACGCCGGAGCAAATGCGCGCCAACGCCTGGCGTGTAATCGACAACACCAAGTTGTGCTCGATCACCGGCAACCTCGGCGATACGCGCACGACCATCACGCATCCGTACACCACCACGCATGGCCGTGTGGCACCGGAGGCGAAGGCCGCCGCAGGTATCACCGAAGGGCTGATCCGCCTTGCTGTTGGCCTGGAATCGGTCGACGACCTGAAGGCGGACCTGCTGCGCGGTCTCGGCCAGTAAGCGTTTGATCCGCCCGTTCCCGACGGTGGGAGCGGGCGGCTTCCTCAGCGCAGCAATCGCCTGCGCAACAGTATCAGCGCCACCACCAGCGCCACGGCCGCGTATGCGGCAAGCACCGCGACGTGCAGGGCGGCATTTTCCACCGGTCGGCCCAACATCAACGGACGTATCAGCGCCACGGCATGCGCCAGCGGCAGCACTTGCGTGGCCTTTTGCGCGGCCTGCGGCAATTGCTCCAGCGGAAAGAACACGCCTGAAAGCAGCAACATCGGCGTGATCACCAGCGTCTGGTAGAACATGAAAAAGTCGTAGTTGGGCGCCAGCGCGGTGACGATCATCGCCAGGCTTGCAAACGCGATGCCGGCCAGGACGATGACGGGTAGTGCGGCCAGCGCGCCAGGAAAGTGCGCGTAGCCGAGCAGCCCGGCCACCAGCATGATCGCCGCACCGGACAGCACGGCCTTGCTGGCGGCCCACAGGATTTCTCCCAGTACCACATCGCCGAGCGTGAGCGGCGCGTGCATGATCGCTTCCCAGGTACGCTGCACGTGCATGCGCGAGAACGCCGAGTACATCGATTCGAAACTGGCCGACATCATCACGCTGGACGCGGTGGTGCCGGCTGCCAGGAACGCGATGTAGGACACGCCATGCACCTGGCCGACCAGCAGGCCGAGCCCGAGACCCAGACCGAACAGGTAGATCATCGGATCGGCCAGATTGCCGATCATCGACGGAATGGCCAGTTTCTTCCAGACCATGAAGTTCCGGTACCACACCATCATCCAGTTGCGGGCATTGCGCGGCAGCAACGGTTGCGGATAGTGTTCGCGCCGAGGTATCGCGGCGGTGCCGTTGGCCGGCATCGCAACCTCGGATTTTTGCGGATCCTGTTCGCTCATCTCAGTCTCTCATTTCGCGGCCGGTCAGCTTGAGGAACACATCCTCAAGGTTGGCGGGGCGGTGCAGGTAGCGCACGCCACCCTTGCCGTGCAACGCGGCGAGCAGTGCATCGGGTTGGCGCACGTAACAGAACAAGGTCTCGCCGCGCATCTCGCAGCGGTCGGCCAGTGGTGTCAACGAATCCCGCAGCGGTCCCAGTTCGTCGCCGTAGACCTCCACCACATCGCAGCCGATTTCGCGGTCGATCAGTTCGTGCGGCTTGCCCTCGGCGATCTTGCGGCCCGCATCGATGACGCAAAGATAGTTGCAGAGCCGTTCCGCTTCTTCCATGAAATGCGTGGTCAGCAAAATCGTCTTGCCCGCCGCCAGCAGCGATTTCAGACGCTCCCAGATCAGATGGCGCGCTTGCGGATCCAGACCGGTGGTGGGTTCGTCCATCACGAGCAGGTCGGGGTCGTTGATCAACGCTCGCGCTACGGTCAATCGTCGGCGCATGCCGCCGGAAAGGTCGCGCACCTGCGCCTCGGCGCGGTTTTCGAGCCGTGCAAATTCGAGCAGCTTGGGTACGCGCCGGGCGATTTCGGCCGACGACAGGCCGAAGTAGCGGCCGAAAATGCGCAGGTTTTCGATGACCGAAAAATCGGGGTCGAGGTTATCGAACTGCGGCACCACGCCGACGCGCATACGCGCCTGCGGCGCCCGCTGGGGAATCGGCTCGCCACACAGCATCAGTGTGCCCGAGGCCGGCGTCGTGAGCCCCAGCAGCATGCGCAGGGTGGTGGTCTTTCCCGCGCCGTTCGGCCCCAGCAGGCCGTAGCACTGGCCAGGCTGGACTTCGAGATCGAGGTTGTCCACGACGAGCTGGTCGCCGTAAAGCTTGCGCACATTGCGCATTTGGAGGATGGCAGTCAAGGCAGCGTCCCTGAAGGCGATATGCGCCATTATGCAGGGCATCGCGCGGCGCATTGTTGCCGCAGCGCGGCAAGACAATTCCATTGGGAGGCCGGGGCGAATTCTCGCGGTGGATCCGGGATAAGCGTACTCTCTACTTTTCACGACGACGCGTTGAGGAGCGGCAATGTCTTTCGAACACTGGATTGCATTCGTCCTGACCAGCGTAGTTCTGCTGATCATTCCCGGCCCGACCATCCTGCTGGTCATCGGCGACGCACTGGCGCATCGCGGCCGCAGCGCCTACGCGACGGTGGCCGGTGTGGCCGCGGGCGACCTGACTGCCTTCACGTTGTCGATGGTCGGCCTCGGCGCCGTGCTGGCGGCCTCTGCCACGTTATTTACGGCGCTCAAGTGGGCTGGCGCCGCCTATCTGGTTTATCTGGGCGTGCAAACGCTGCGCACGGCTGGCGCGGCCAGATCGTCCGAGATGGCGGCGCAAGCCGGCAGCGGCTCGCAGCGCTTTGCCAAGGCCTGGCTGGTGACCGCACTGAATCCGAAGAGCATCGTGTTCTTTGTGGCGTTCGTGCCGCAATTCATCGACGCAAAGCTGGCATTCTGGCCGCAAGCGATCGTGCTGATCCCCACCTTCGTCGTCTTGGCGACGGCAAATGCCATGGTGTACGCGATGTTGGCGCGCTCTCTGGCGACGCGGCTGACTTCCCGGCGTGCACAGGCGAATGTGCAGCGCGCCGGTGGTCTTACGCTGATCGGCGCGGGCGCACTGATTGCCACGCGGGCCTGAGGCTTGACGCATCGACGGCGTTGGAGCGCGCCGGGACGAAAAAAAACCGCCAGCATGCTGGCGGTTTTTTTGGGGCAATGCGCGAATCAGTAGAGCTTCTTCGGCAGCATTTGCATGCGCAGACGCTTGCGCAGGCGGGCCTCGGCAGCCTTCTTCTTGCGC
>Ga0187844_10000872_pt1 | contig 23497 bp, 12 predicted proteins | sample SpaLakP09_SKY_50_FD_134517 | JGI IMG/M metagenome (GOLD analysis project Ga0187844, IMG submission 134517) | Oligotrophic lake water microbial communities from Sparkling Lake, Wisconsin, USA - SP09_SKY_50 | ecosystem: Environmental > Aquatic > Freshwater > Lake | place: USA: Sparkling Lake...
CACATCCACACGCCGTTGCCATCCCAGCACACCACTTTGAGGCGTGTGTGGCGCCGGTTGCTGAATACGTAGGCAGTACCGTCGCAAGGCGCACGCCCCAGGGCTTGCTGGACGTAGGTTGACAGGCGGTCGATCCCGGCGCGGATGTCGACCGGCTGCACAGCCAGCCAGATGGCATCTGCCTGCCATTGCATCACAGGCCACGCAGCAGGTCGGACAGCCAGTCCGCCTTGACCTCGGGTGGCAGACGCAGTTCCCAGCCTTGCGGGCTGCGCAACACCAGTCCCATGGAACCAGACCCAGCAGGCGTCACTTGCAAGGGTAATAGCTGAATGCCGGGCTGCTGCGATTGGAATGGCTTATTCTCAACGGACTGTTCGGCGATGAGTGTGCGCCGCCAATAGTCGAAGGTGGCGAACTTGAGGCCTGCACTTACGCAAAAGGCGCGCTGGCTCAGTGCACTCTGCTGCCATTGGGCGATGTGTAGCTGCCACTGCTGCCGCTTGGTTTGATCTCGTTTCATGTCGCTCCTCTTTACTTGTGATGGGAGCGTGAGTCTGGATGAGGTCATCGTTCAATGCTAGGTGGGGCGGCTGGACGCTTACAAACAAGTCACCAAAAGACAGGCCAATCAGGCTCAGACAAAAAAAGGGGCGCCTCTACCCATATATAAGCGCCCCTCTCAACTTGCATCCTAACTACATCAAACTCACATCAACAACAAAGCCCCCGTTTCCAGTTGCGGCCTGTTATGCAAAGCCTGGCCCTTGTTATTGTTAAAATCACCAGCAGCCAGGCTGGTCTGAACAACACCCAGACCTATGCCAGTCAGGTTACCATTCAAGCCATACTGGTAACTGAGATCGCCACCGATAGCAACCGTGTTCGAACCGTACAAGTGCGCATCCAGCATCGAGGTCATGACAGCCCATTGATTCAGGCCAGGCGTGGCCGCCAGGCTGGCATCAAACTTCTGGACCAGCTTGGTGAAATCAAACACTTCCACCTTGCTATTTTTGGTCTTGTCAGTTGATGCCGCATCATAATCACCACCTTCAGTGATGAATTGCAGGCGGTCTACACCACGCAAGCCCTGATTGGCATACCAATCTTTGAGAGTGATACTGTCGCCCTGGCCCAGCTTCAACACCAGGTCCATGCCGGATTTGCTCAGTGACAGGTCAGCATATTTAATGCCATTGCCCAGAGAAATCGTATTGCCATTGACCTTGTTGTTTTTGTAGATGTCAGCGCCATCACCACGGTTAAAGGCAAATACATTCATACCCTGGCCTGGGTCTATGGTGTCATTGCCCTTGCCACCGGCATACCAGTGATTGCCGACATTCATGGTGATCGTATCGTCACCATCACCAGCATCAACCACCTTGTTGCCGTAATCACCTGTAATCAGATCATTGCCAGCCCCGCCTTGCGCAACATCGTTGCCGTTGGCAAGAGTGATGGTGTCGACACCGCTACCGCCGTTGACGTAGTCATTGCCGTAACCGGCGCTGATGATATCGTCGCCATTACCGCCATACAGGGTGTCGTCATAGTCACCACCGTCGAGAATGTCATTGCCATCACCACCATCAAGCATGTCGTTGCCATTGCCGCCGGTCAGCTTGTCGTCACCAGCCCGGCCATACAGGATGTCTATGCCATCACCACCATCCAGCGTGTCCTTGCCTTCGCCGCCATCCAGGGTGTCGTTACCACTGCTGCCGTCAAGCAGGTCATCGCCATCTTCACCATACAAGGCATCATTACCGCTTTGACCGTACAGTCTGTCATTGCCAACACCGCCATAGGCCACGTCTTCCCCATTGCCGCCGTCAAGCTTGTCATTGCCATAGCCGCCATACACGGTGTCATTGCCATCAACACCAAAGATGGTATCGTCATTGCGCCCGCCCCTGACCACTTCTGCCGCATTGCCACCATTGACAGTGACTTGCTTGACCAGCAGGTCATCCCAGCTCACCTGCTTGCCATCGGCGAGTATAAATTTCTCGATAGGGGAAATGACTTTGCCTTGCGCATTAACAGTGACTTCAAAGTCAAGGCCCTGGCTGGCATCACCTTCAGCATTAATGGCGCGGATTTGGGCAATTTTCTTATTACCTACCGTCACTACAGAACCGATGAGGTTATCGAGACTTAAGCCACTGGCGAAATTGAGGCTGTCAACACCAGCAGTATCACTGATGAAGTCGAGGCCATCGCCCTGAGCATAGAAATACTGGTCATCACCAGCATCACCATTCAAAACGTCATTACCGATACCACCAGTCAGACTGTCATTGCCTGCACCACCAGACAGGGTGTCAGCACCAGCGCCACCACTCATGACATCTGCAACAGAAGTGCCACTCAAGACGTCTGCTGCATCGGTGCCGCTCAGTCCACCAGGCGTTGCACCTGCAATATGCAGGACCAGTTTGCTGCTTGCTGTCAGACCGCCCTTGTTTTTGACCTGGATAGAAATAGACAAGTCACCCACAGCAGCATGATCAGGCGTGCCGTTCAGGATTTTAGTCTGCGCATCAAATGTCAGCCAGGCTGGCAATGGCTTGCCATCGGCCAGTGTCGCGCTGTAAGTCAATACATCACCCGCATCTGCATCGGTAAAGCTACCCGCTGGCAAGGCAAAGCTGAAGGCTGCTTTCTCTGTCAAGGTCTGGTCAGCCAAAGTCTTGGCAGCGACTGGGGCAGTATTTGGCGCGACATATTCCGCCACATGCAAGTTCAGCGCTGTTTTAGCTGTCAGACCACCCTTGTCCTTGACTGAGATCGACAATGACAAATCACCTACCGCATAATGATCTGGCGTGCCGCTCAGGGTATTGCTGACAGGGTTAAATGTCAGCCAGGCTGGCAGAGGTTTACCGTCTGCCAGTGTAACGCTGTAAGTCAGCACCTCGTCAGCATCCGCATCCTTGAATGTGCCTGCCGGTATGGCATAGCTAAAGACCGCATTCTCTGTCACGGCTTGATCTGACAGGGTTTTGACGACGACTGGTGCAGTATTTGGTGCGACATATTCCGCCACGTGCAGATTCAGGTTTGTCTTCGCTGTCAGGCCGCCTTTGTCCTTGGCGACAATAGACAAAGACAAATCGCCCACCGCAGCATGATCTGGCGTGCCGCTCAAGGTTTTGGTGATGGCATCAAACGTCAACCAGGCTGGCAGTGCCTTGCCATCAGCCAGAGTGACGCTATAGCCCAATACATCACCCTTGTCAGCATCAGCAAAGAGCGTATCAGGGATAACAAGTGTAAAGACTTTTTTCTCGGTCAGCGTCTGGTCTGCCAGACTTGCCTTGACCTCTGGTGCAGTGTTGGCATCAGCTTCTGCAATCACTTTCAAACTGAATTCCAGGCTGGCAGCAAGCTGCCCTTCATCTTTGGCAGTGACCCTGACAGACAAATCTCCAACGTTGTCGTGCCCTGGTGTGCCTGTCAATGTCTTTGTCTTAGCATCAAATGTCAGCCAGGCAGGCAAGGCGTCGCCATTGGCCAGACTAAGGCTATAGCGCAGCACATCACCCACATTGGCATCACTAAATAACTGATCAGGCAGCGTCAAACTGAATGCCTTCTTCTCAGTGATTTTTTGTTCTGCAATCGTACCTGTCACCGTCGGTGCAATATTGCTGCCCAGGGAAGGCCGTCCCGGTGCGCGCAGCATCATTTCATTCAGGCTGAGCTTGCTGCCGTCGGCAAACTCAAAAGTCTCGATACCGAAGTTCTTGCCCTCATCACCATTAGCGAGCACGATGCGTACACCCTTACCCTGGCCCCAGGAAATATTCAAGGTCTGGTGCGGGGTATCGGCCTCAAAAAGCCCCCACGAGAATTGCAGGTCACTCAAATTAATACCCGCCTCGAAGATCACCGTATCTTTTGGTAAATTACTCTGATCGATATCGACGTCAAATGCCCCCTCAGCCGGGAATTGCATGCTGGTCCGGTTGGCAACGCCAGCGTCATAAATCACATCCCAGCCTGCATCACCGGCAGACAAACGATACCAGTCCCCCTGCGCGCCACCGTTCATGAAATCATTGCCATCGCCACCGATGATGTCATCGCGACCGCCTGTACCCAGCAAGGTATCGTCGCCAGCGCCACCATATACCAGGCAACCAGAAGCACCATCATCGTTTTGATAGAAGACAGATTCCACATCATTGCGGCTGGCATTAAAGTCCTGAATTTTGGGATTGAACAAAGTCCATTTGACCCATTCCTGCAAAGGCCCGAACTTGCTGATCCCGCTATCAACAAAGTCATCACCGCCGCCTGCGTCAATGATTTGATAACCAGTGGCGTCCCAACCGCCAGCTGCATAGCTGTACAAGATATGATTGTTTGAGCCACCCGCACGGATGTCTTCCATGCTCATGGAGATCGTCGTAGTTTTTTGAATATGACGTTCATACACCGTCGTCGCGACTGAGCCAGCGTTGGCCACATAGGTAGATGGCAAGTGTTGATATTGATTAAAATACCCAATCTCTTTCTTGACTTCGCCAGTAACAGGATCGATCTTATCGACATAAATTGGCGTACTACCTGACGGGTTATCAAAACCGACACTAGTCTTCCTTAATTCATCCAATTCTATCTTGCGCACCAGGACCGGATCTTTACTTACATATTTGCCATACGACATTTGGACAGTTGTACTGGTCGTCACATCACCCAGCACTGTCGTCGCTATGTCACGAACCGGGTTCAACGCAGTAATTTCTGCCTCGTCTGAAATGGTTTTGCTGATCGTCGGCGTGAGTGTGATAACTCTATTGCTCTCACTTACCCAAACGCCGCCATCAGAGTAGTTGCTGACATTGGTTACCCCGGCGCTATTTCCGACAGCGAGATACTTTTGATGGGCCGCCAGGAACTTAGTGCGATATTGCTCAATTTTTTGCGCACTGCTACTGCCCGGTGTGACTGGCGATGATGCGGCCATTACACTGGCGACAGAAGCAAGGCTGCCCGTCGCCGTCCTGATATTCCACTGCGCACCACTGGCAAAATAATTATTGACCGTCAAGCCATCGTCACTACCATTGATGCTCACATATAAGTTGTCACCCTGGCGTTGCACCGTCAGGTCGCTCAATGCGACACCTGCTTTCAGGCTGATCAGGTTGCTTTCACCTTCCACTTCCAGGACCACATCCTGGCCATCACCCCGGCCAAACAAATAGGTGTCCATGCCATGGCCGCCAGACAGCAGATCATTGCCGGCACCGCCATCAATAACATCATTACCCTTGCCACCATAAATCTTGTCACTGGCGACAGAGCCATTCAGGGCGAGTGCATCAGTAAAAACCATATCCATGAACTGGTTATGTTTGAGCAAGCTGCCATCCGCAAACTGATACGAAGTATTCGCCAGACTCAGACCATCTTTCAGTAGTATCTGGTCACCCGCATTACCGATTTGAACTTGCAGGTAAGTGCCGTCTGATTTTGTCAACACATGTGCTTGCAAATCAGATATCTGTATGCCAGCTGCAAACCTGATCGTGCTCTTGCCCTCAGCATCAACGATGGTATCAACTCCATCGCCTTTCTTGAACAGATAGGTATCGTCCCCGGCACCACCAAGCAAGGTATCATTACCAGCACCACCAGACAGCGTGTCATCCCCCCCCAGGGCCTCGATGACATCGTTGCCTTTGCCACCAGTCAAACGATCGCCATTGCCAGTGCCGTTCAGTGTTTGCGCACCACCCTTTAGCGCCAGGATGTCGTCGTGACCAAGCTTGCTGCCGTCAGCAAATTCATAGGTCCCGATGATACCGTTGGCCCCGGCAAGTATCGTTACCTGGTCAGTATCGCCATAGGCAATGATCAAGTCCACACCATCCTCGCTCACACTGACGCGCAATTGATCCGCCCTGATGCCCGCACCAAAACGCAAGATATTGAGAGAGCTGCTGGCGCTATCCTTATTGCCGCCATCAACTATCGTATCTTTGCCGTCGCCGAGATTGAACACATAGGTATCGTCGCCATAATCGTCGATCATCCGGTCGTCACCAGCACCGCCCTGGTAAGTATCGTCACCGTACCCGCCCAGCAGGATGCCATTGCCAGCACCATCCACCAGGCTGTCGTTACCATAACCCGCATTGAGCACATTATTGCCCTGGCCGCCTTGCAGCACATCATCATCTTCACCGCCAAACAACCTGTCGTTGCCTGCACCGCCTGTCAACGTGTCATTGCCTTCGTCACCAAAGAACAAATTGTCACCCAAGCCGCCGGTGATGCTGTCATCACCAGCCAGACCATGTATGCGTGCACCGCCGTCAGCAGCCTTGATCTGGTCATTGCCAGGTGTGCCATCCACGGCAACCACAACGGCAGAACCCAGTTTGGCAATGGCCTCCTTGTTCAGGACACTGCCATCGTTAAAACTGATACTGCTGATCTTGTCGAGATTATTTTTACCGTTTTGTATTGTGATGGTGTTAGTGCCGCTCTTGAATACCAGGTCTTGCGGATTAGCCGCACTTGTCAGACTAAAATCGGCAATGCTAAAGCCAGCACCCAGCTTCAGCACCGTGCCACCGCTGGCATCCTTGATCAAGGCATCGACAGGGCTGCTGCCTTGCTTGCTGATGTAATAAGTATCATCACCAGCGCCACCATCCATGGTGTCTGATTCGCCGCCATACAGGCTGTCATTACCCGCAGCACCCAGCATGCTGTCATTGCCGCTTGTGCCATAGATGCGGTCATCCACCGAGGTGCCCTGTAAGACATTGTTGCCGTTCACCGCCGTTGCCTGCTTCACTTCCACACCTTTGGCCAGCAACTCTGTATAACTCAGGCTGCTATTGTCCGCAAACACCACCTTGTCCAACGCACGGCTGGACTGCAAATTCTGGATATCTGTCGCCGACAATTTGATGGAGTCGCCCGATGCCAGCTTCAACTGCAATGAACCACCCACAGTCGTCAGGCTGACATCCTTGGCGGTGATACCTGCCCCCATGACGATACGATTACCGCCGATTGCGACCTGGCCGCTGGCACTCAGACCTGCGTCATTGATGTCGTCGTTGCCGTCACCTAGATTGAAGCGATAGACATTGTTACCATTGCTGCCTTTAATCTTGTCATTACCCGCGCCGCCAGTAACGGTCGCCGCACCGCCATTGGCGGTGATGCGGTCATCACCCATACCACCAGCGACGGTATCATCTTTGGTATTGGACTCAATATCCATACCTTTGGTTGAATCCATCAATTGCTGGTGGGTGATCATCTGGCCGTCAGCAAAACGATAGCTGGAAATCGTGCCGCCAAAACCACCCTTGATGACAATGAAATCACTATCAGAGTAGCCAAGTATCATGTCACCCGAATCAGCCTTGCTGACCTTCAAACTCGCCTTACTGATACCTGCACCAAACTCAATGGTGTTGCTGCCTGCACTGTCCTGAATACCATCGGTTTGATTTTGCTGTACTCCTGAATCACCGACATTAAAGTGATATGTATCATCGCCCTCTCCACCTTCCAGAATGTCGATGCCCACACCGCCATCCAGCGTATCCTTGCCACCATCACCTTTAAGATAATCATTGCCATTACCACCTACCAGCAAGTCATTACCCTGGTTGCCGCCTTCTACACTTTCGCTACCGTTGTCACCATACAGAGTGTCATCACCCTCACCACCTATGACGGTATCATTGCCACCGCCGCCATCAACGATATCGTCACCAGCCTGTCCATCAAGATAATCATCGCCATAATTGCTGCCCAGTTTAGCCAGATCGGTCTTGGCATCATCACCATACAGGCTGTCGTTACCTGTGCCACCCAACAAGGTGTCTGCCAGCCCACCACCGACCAGGGTGTCATTCCCCTCACCACCATCGAGATAGTCAGAACCATGCAAACCGGCTTCCAGGATTTTTTTATCCTTGACGTAACCATCGCCCCACAAGATGTCATTGCCATTGCCGCCGGACAAGCTGTCGTCACGACCACCGCCGGTGAGGGTATCATTACCATCGCCACCATCGAGCAAATCATTGCCATGTATGCTTAGTGCTGTGCGCTTGTCATAGATGTCATCGCCATAGACATCGTCGTCGCCTTCACCACCGATGACGGTATCAGCACCGCCCTGGCCAAACAGAATATCGTCGCCCTTGCCACCATCAATAAGATCGCCAGCATGCAGGGCGGCTTTGACTTCCCATGTATCAATTACGTCGCCATTGAGAAGAGGTACATAGTGAGCTGGTGAGCTGTCGCCATAAATCTCATCCTTGCCTTCGTCACCGCTCAGGATGTCTGCTCCACCACGGCCCCAGATCATGTCATCGCCACTTCCCCCATGCACAAAGTCGCTACCATGAGATGCAAAAATGTGATCCTGGCCAGCACCGCCGTCTATCGTGCTGCCTACGTCTATAATGGACGGGTCATTGAGCAGGAATTCATGCTTGATGGGGTGATAGATGCCATCGTTCTTGTGATCAACTTTCATTGTTCCCTGAATAATATGAGCGACTGTCTCATAGTTCTCAGATGCAAGAATTTTAAAAGTTTGACCTGTAGCCAAAGGATACTTGATTTGTGCACCGGGATTTTTTTCTAAGATTTCTAAAATCGCGTCAGTTGTCCACTCTTTTTTGATTTCCCAATCGGGATTCGCATTCAACTTCACGTCGAGTGTGGAGCTAATGGGGTAATTTGTGGAACCCAGAGTTATCAACCCAGTTGAATCGGTTATTGTGATATTGCTTTCGCCATTGCTCCATGAAAACTTCCAGAAATCACTGCGTCCTGTATATTTCAAACCGAAATTTCGCAGGGTTATCCAACCACCAATTGCGAAAATCCAATCATCGCCATCGCCACCATTGATCGTGTCTTTGCCACTACCATCAACAATAATATCGTCGCCCTCGTCGCCATTGAGCAAATCATTCCCTCTGCCAGCGGATATCTGGTCGTTGCCACTCCCACCATTGATGACGTTATTGTCGCTTCCTTGTGAATGCGGTATTTCTTTACCATTGGCACCATCTATTTCCCCTGCGGCTAATTGATCATTTCCGGTGCCGCCATCCAATGTGTCATCACCCCAACCTGATTTAAGCATATCATCGCCATCATTGCCTTCAAGCCAGTCATTTCCCCCTTCTCCCAAATTAAACTCTTCTCGAAGAGAGCTATCAATCCGATCGTCTCCCTGCCCACCAATGGCATGGACAGTGAAGTAAGGGAAGTCGACCGAATCGTTTTTTACATCCATCCGATCCCCGCGCCAGACAAGATCGAAGCCCGGCTCGGTTTCGTCAGATTTTGGTCCTTCGAGATCAATACCCAGGTGTTTGTTTTCCCATTTCTTAATGATGATGCTGTCGCTACCGTCGCTGCCTTCTTTTTTGATATACAGGTCTTTACCGCCAGCCTTATCGTCAAGCTCGGTGTAAATATAAGTGACATCATTGATTGTCCCTTTCCAGATACCTTTTGATACCTTCTTGCCGCCTGCCAGGACATTGCCATCAATCTTGATAGAACCACCTTCATCACTGTCGTAGATGGTGTCTTTGCCAAAGCTGCCGTCGAACAAATAGACGTCATCACCTTTACCACCGCGCAGGATGTCATCGCCTGCACCGCCAGTGAGTTGGTCATTGTCGTCATTGCCTTCGAGGTAGTCGTTGCCTTTGCCACCGTCAAGGATATCGTTACCGTTCCCACCAAACAAATCATCACCAACTTGATTGTTTGTTCCTATAATTTGATTATTACTATCGTTACCAAATGCAATGTATTTTGCTTCCGCTTCATTTGTAATCCCGTTTTTTACAGTAAGTGTCTGCAATGGCGCCTGAGTTTCACCCTGACGTGGGGTGCCGCCGTAATATTGGAAGGTGAATATGCGATCACTACGGACACTCTCATCAATAATAGATCCTGATACATCATCTTTTTGATTTTGACGAGTTATGGCGCTAAGCAACACTGCACGGTCAACCAAATAGGTGTCACTAAAATTTGCTTTTCCTGCAGCCAAATCTGTTGCACTTAAATTGCGATCGCTGGTCCACATACCTCCTAGTTTTGAATTGGCATTTTTTAGAATGTCAGTCGTAATATCATCGCTAGCTTTAAGTACGAAGGGGGTTAAATAAACTAGACTTGCCAATACACCAAAATCAGTTTTTGCAGCCAAGCCGTCAGTAGATGGACTAACAATTTTTACTTTATTTAAAAGCAGCTTAAAGTATTCATTGTCTTGCAGCTCCTGAAGTTTTGAATGGAAAAGCAATCGCGTTAGCGCACTGCCTGAACTGTCCCCGATAGCAACATCAGGCACAGAGTCACCCAATAGTGTTTTCCTCAAACCATTCAGAATTCCTTCATACGATGCATCAGTCTTATTCGCACTGGCCTCCAAAAGAGCATTTAACCTTGTAATGTCTAATGAATTATCGAGCTTTGCAAGTGCGTTACCAAGTGCCAAAGCATCCGTTAATTTGTACATGAAATGATTGGACATACCTCCATCAGCAAGAAAAACTCCATCTTCTTGTGAAATAGCAATTCTTTCGCCATACTGTTTAAACCCAATTGGATCCCAATCATTGGTAGTAACGTTTATGCCACCTTTTGCATAGTAATTATTTTGTCTTGCTCCTACCGAATCCAGACTTTCCAAATTCCCATTCATGCCAACTAAGAGTTTTATTTGATTGAATGCAACTTCGATTGCAGATGTGGCAAGCCTGTTAAATCCTGCACTATTAAACGTATTCACACTATTACCACCAAACAACCGTGCAAACGCCGTAGCTAAATAACCACCAAGACTATGCGCATTAACAGATTCAATGGACGTAACATTAACAAGCGAACCTGTTTTATGCGCTTTCACTTTAGGAGCTTTAACAAAGTCGGTATATCGTTCGTCCCCAGCAGGTTCAATGGACTTCATTACTCCAATTTGAGGAACATCTGTACCCTCCAAAGCCGTCTCTAGAAGCCACCAATTAACCATATCTCTAATTTGTAGATATGGAACTCCTTTGAGTGCCAGATCACCGTCATCATCAAAGTCTTGTAATTCTTGTGTACCACGCACAGACACAAAAATCTTGCCTGCAAAATCGGTTCCGGGTAATCCCTCCCAAACAATTGAGTTAAATCCTTCTCCTAAATTTGTGGCAATAGCGTTATACGTTGCCACAATTTTGAAATTCATACCCACATACTTTGCAAGCTCAGGAGTCATTCTGGGGCTTAACAAATCAGCAAGATTATCCCCATATAGCCCTTTAGTCAAACCCACGACATAGCAAGAATCAGCTAAAAGCGCATTGATAAAAATATTATTAATAGTGGTCATTTTTTAATTATTTCGAAATTGAACGATTGATATATGTCAATCCTAGTTGAGAATCAATATTCTCCAGATCTGCAGGCTGACATACAGACGGAAAAAGGAGCGGCTTACTCTCTTCAGATATTTTCAGGGCATTGATGAGCCACCCACCCTTTGCATCAAATCTAAGATAGTGATAGATCGGTTCTTGAGTGTTTGCATCAACGAAAATTCTTTGTGATTCCGTTACTTTTATTGATCCTAGTAAAAACTCAGTACGATTATTACCGCCAAACATAATGGTCTTCCCGTTCGTGACAGGGTTATCAACGATTATCTTTGCCCTGTTTTTACATAGCAATTCAAACTGCTTTGCTACAATAATTTCGTCGATCAAAGGCAGTGGAAACAGAATAACAAAAGACAATGAAAAGGCAGTTAATTTCCATTGAGTTTTATTAATTTTTTTGGTGACGATGACAGCAATAAATAGAACTACCAATAGCCAAATAAAAGCAATGAAAATCAAAAATATAAAAGTCATAAAATTTCCAAATAAAAAACATCAAATAAAAATCGGTCCAAATTGCGTTGCTTTTTACATCTATCATTAATTCATCTTCTTTTTAAAAACTCAAAATCCGTTTGCCCGTTCAAACCCAATTTCTGTGTAAAGTCTGATGTACTTCACCGCTCCCGCCCCGCCTCACTAACCGCCTTCTTCACCGGCGACAACAAATACTCCAGCACACTGCGCTTACCCTGATTAATCTCTGCCACCACTTGCATGCCTGGAGTGGTGTTGAGCTTGTTTCCTTGCCCATCTATCAGCGTCTGCTGGCTCAATTGCACCCTGGCTTTGTAGGTGGCGATGCTGCTGTTGTTACTGCCGTTGCTGTCTGTGCTTTGGCTGCCGTTCTGTTTGCCAACTTCTGTCGCATCTGCACTGACATGTATCACTTTGCCCTTGAGCATGCCGTAACGCTGGAAGGGGTAGGCGGCGAGTTTGATTTGTGCTGACTGGCCTACCTGTACAAAGCCGACATCTTCATTTTTGATTTGCACGTCGGCATACAGTTGCTCATTTTTGGGGACGAGGGTGAGTACCACGCTGCCGGGTTGCACGACTGCACCGGGAGTTGTGGTAGCCAGGTCTTTGATGATGCCGTCTTGCGGGGCTTTGAGTTCCATCAAGCCTTCTTTGTAATTGCTTTTGTCCAGTGTGGGCTGGAGTTGGGCGATGCGTGCGCGGATGTCGGCCAGTTCTTTTTGCAGTTCAGACTGGTAGTTGCTTTGTATCTGGCTGAGTTTTTTTTGTTGTGCATCAATGGTGGCATTGAGTGCGGCAACGCTGGCGTGCTGGGCATCGAGGTCTTTGGATTTTTCCAGTGCTTCGCGCTGTTTGTCGGCGCTGGCGAGGTTGCCGACATAGCCTTCTTTTTCGAGCTTGCTATAGGCGTCTGCGGTTTTCTTATAGGTGGGCAGGGTTTGTTCAAGCTTGCTCAGGATTTCTGAGGCGCTTTTGCGTTCGTGCTCGGCCCTGCTGAGCATGGATCTTTCCTGGTCAAGACTATCAAGATAGGCTTTGCGGTGGGCGTGGTACTGGCTTTGTACTTGTGCGAAGCGGGTGGCGTCATCCCCTGCCTTGATGAGCATGGGCTGGCTGGCGAGTTCTGCTTCGATGCGGCGTACTTGCAGTTGCTGGCTGGCGAGGTCGCTGCTGATGCTGGTCTTGTCGGCACTGGCGAGAGTGGTGTCCAGCCTGGCCAGGACTTGTCCGGCTTTGACGCTGTCGCCTTCTTGTACCAGGATTTCTTTGAGTACGCCTGCTTCTGCGGGTTGCACGATTTTGACCAGCGTTTGCGGCGTGAGTTTGCCTTCAGCCGTGGCAATGATGTCGAGCTGGCCCAGGGCAGCCCAGAGCAGTAGGATGAAGACGAGTAAGCATACTGCCCACAGGACGATGCGGCCTATATGGCTGGGTTGCTGGGTTTGTATGAGTTGTAAAGGGTCATGCCAGCGATTGGGTGGGCGCAGGGGGATGACTTTGGCGGTGCTGGGGGCCGTTGGTGTTGCTGCTGGTGTTGCCTGGTCGGGCTGAGGTGGTTGTGCTTGCTGCATGGTTTCTGTTTTGGGTTGTTGGTACTGTTGCGTTGTTCTTTGTTGTCTTGCTGGTGCTGCGTTTATTGGCTGCGCGGCTGCTAATACGATGGATTCCCGCCTGCGCGGGAATGACGGGATTTAGGGTTGGGGGTTTTCATATTGTGTCCTTTGTCCGTTTGTCGTATTGGGGCTTGTTGCATGTTTTATCTGGGTCCGTCTTTGTTGCTTTGTTCTTTGTTGTCTAGCTGGTGCCCGGTTTATTGGCTGCATGGCTGGTGATACGATGGATTCCCGCCTGCGCGGGAATGACGGGATTTAGGGTTGGGGGGTTTCATATTGTGTCCTTTGTCCGTTTGTCGTACTGGGGCTTGCTGCATGTTTTATCTGGGTCTGTGTTTGTTGCTTTGTTCTTTGTTTTATTCTTTGTTGTCTTGCTGGTGCTGCGTTTATTGGCTGCGCGGCTGCTAATACGATGGATTCCCGCCTGCGCGGGAATGACGGGTTTGGGGCTTGCCGTATTTGCCTTGCTTGCTCTTAACGCCGTCATACCCGCGCAGGCGGGTATCCAGTTCCGGAGCCGTGGACTGTGTATCTGCCGTCCCATTTTTATTCATCAGATAATCGTGGGCCATAGGTCTTGCCATTCGGGGTTTTGTTTTTCTATGAGAGCGATCTTCCAAGCCCTGTTCCATTTTTTCAGTTGCTTTTCTCTTGTGATGGCATTCACGATGTCGTCAAACAATTCGTAATACACGAGGATATGCACACCATATTTTTCTGTGAAACCTGCCACTTGATCATTTTTATGCTGCCAGATGCGTTGCACCAGATTGCTGGTGACACCGATGTACAAAGTACCGTTGCGCTGGCTGGCGAGGATGTAGATGGCGGCTTGCATGATGTTTGTTTACTGATTTTTTATTAGCAATTTATGCTTTGTCTGTTGATCGGGCACTGGATTCCCGCCTGCGCGGGAATGACGGCTTGCTATCGCCATGGTCATGCGGCTGTACTGGCTGGCACAGCCACCGGTGCCGGGTGCATTTGCTGGGCGCCGTTCTCCGTCAAGCGATAGATGGCATCAACCTTGAGACCTTTGGGCAAGCCATGGGTGATGAAGAGCATGGTGACTTTGCCTTTGAGGGCATTGATCGTTTGGGCGAAGTGTTCTGCAGTAGTGGTGTCAAGGGCGCTGGTGGCTTCGTCAAAGATGAGGATGCTGGGGCGTTTGAGCAGAGCACGTGCGATGGCGATGCGCTGCTTTTGGCCGCCAGAGAGACCAGCACCGCGTTCACCGATCTCGGTCTGGTAGCCTTTGGGCAGGCCTTCGATGACGCTGTGGATTTCTGCCATTTTGCAGGCGGCGACGATTTGCTCGAAACCGGCATTGGGGCTGGCCATCTGCAGGTTGTCGTAGATGGTGCCGGAGAACAAGGTGGTTTCTTGCGGTACTACACCAAAGTGGCTGCGCAGTTCATTGGCAGAGAGGTAGCGTATGTCGACGTTGTCGATGAGGATGCGACCCTGGCTGGGTTGGTAGAAGCCTTGCATGAGTTTGGCAAGGGTGCTTTTACCGCAGCCTGAGGGGCCCATGATGGCGATGGTCTGGCCTTGTGGGATGTGGAGGTCAAGGTTTTGATACACGGTGGGCAGGTGTTCGCCATATTTGAAGGCGAGATTGTGGATTTGTATGCTGCCTGCCTTTTTGCTGTCACGGGCGGGGATGACTGAGTAAGGTTCTACGGGGGCATTCATGAGATCGCCCAGGCGGTCTATGGAGAGGCTGGCTTGCTGGAACTGTTGCCACAGGCCGACCAGGCGCAGCATGGGTTGTGACAGACGGCCTGAGAACATCTGGAAGGCGACCAGCATACCAATGGTGAAGGCGGTGTCATGCATGACGGTGTAGGCACCGATCGCGAGTATCAGCAGGCTCATGATCTGCTCAAGCAGGTTGGCGAAGGTGTTGTAGGTGTTGGCCAGTTGTTTGGTGGCGAAGCCTGCTTGCAAATAGCTGGCGAGGTAGCCGCTGTATTTGCTGTTGAGCTGGGGTTCGAGCTGGAGTGATTTGACGGTTTCCAGGCCAACGATATATTCAGTCAAAAACGCCTGGTTGCGGGCACCTTGCTGGAATTGTTCTTGCAGCCTTTGCTGGAACAAGGGGGCAACGACCGCGCTGAGGATGACGATGGTAGTCAAGATGGCCAGGCTGATCAGGGTCAGGGTCACGCTGTAGTAGAACATGATGCCGACGAAGATGAGCAAAAACGGCAGATCAAGCACGAGGGTGACACCAGCACTGGCGATGAATTCGCGTATGGTTTCTACACCATGCAGGCGGGCGGCGATGACGCCGGTGGGCCGGTGCTGGAAGTACATGGGTGGCAGTTTGAACAGGCGTTCAAAGACGGCGGAGCCCAGTACTGCATCAACGCGGTTGCCGGTATGCAGGATGAGGTATTGGCGCAGCCAGGATAAACCCGCAGAGAACAGCATGAAGACGGCCATGCCGATGGCAATGACGATGAGCGTGCTCTGGGTGTGGTGGACGACGACTTTATCGATGATGGCCTGGGTGAATAAGGGGGTGGCCAGGGCAATCAGTTGTATCACCAGGGAAGCCAGCAAAATTTCTTGCCAGAGTTTTTTGTGCTTGAGCAGTTCTGGGATAAACCAGCGAAAACCAAATTTGCGTTGCTGGCTGGCGGCCTGGTCGCTGTCGGGGTCTGCGGCAGAATCTGCCTGCGGGGTGATGCGGGTGATCTGGCCCTGGAAGCGTTCAGTGAGTTCTGTCAGGAGGATGGTGCGGGGGCTGGCGTCTGAGGATTCTACGATGAGGACTTGGCTGGTATCGGCTTGCAGGATCAGGGCGGGGGCTAGCGTGGGGGCTGATGTTTGAACTGGCGTTGGTGTATCCGGTCGTCGTTCTTCTTCAGGCGGACTTCGCTCTTCGGTTTGAAATGCAACATCGGTGACGTCGCTCGCCGCTTCTGGCAAGGGACTGAGCCAGACGATGAGTGGGAATGATTCCTGGTGTAGCTTGCCTGCCTTGCATTTGCGGGTGTCTGCGGTAAAGCCATAGGACTGGGCGGCTGTCAGCAAACCATCACTGGTGTAGGGGGCGGCAAATTGCTGGGTGGCCAGTTCGAGCGAAAAGGGCTTGCGATGGAGCGCGCAAAGCCCTTGCAATGCCCAGAACCAGGCATTGCGGTCTAGAGAATGAGAGGTCATGAAGAAAGATGAATAGAGAAGAGGATTCTTGCCGTAGGAATTGACCTACACTATGTATCGCATTGTATCTTTTACGCACATAAAATGCAATTTTTTGTCAAATTAGCGGGAATTAGTTAATTTCCACAAAGTAACACATTTACATGTCTTAATATATCTGCTATGCACCCGTCATTAACAACCAACACCTGGCTGACATCCATCCTGGCTACCGCAGTCAAATTCACACTAGAAAATTTTGTGCGCCTGTAAATTACTACCCTCCCATGGGAATAAAGAAATAAGCGCATAGTGATGCACTGCGCGAATCGCTAAAACATGTGCGCAATTTTCCCGGGAGATAGCATGGCTTTGCTACCGCACCCTGTTTATCCCGCTGGCGATAGTTGTTTTCAAACTGTTAGTGGAGCGGCTAAAGCACTCGGCGCGCTTCATGACTTTCACGGATATTCTGACGGGCAATTGCATCATGCAAACCCATCAGTTCTTAAGCAAGATTGCACGGCTTGAAGCAATGCTGGAAGGTGAAAAAAGATGAAGATTGCGGGAAATGCTGACCGTTTGCGTAGCAAGGCTTTAACCGTGCTATCGTTGATATCAATTACTTTGCCACGACATCAGTTGCGATATCTCTCATACAAACATGATCCCCTATTTCAACAAAGAACAAGTCAGCAATGCCCTGCCTTATGCCACGCTGATACCGGCATTGCGAAGTGCCTTTACTGAAGAGATGGTTGTACCCAAACGGCATGCACACACTTTGTCGGAAGCCGATAGTTCCAGCCTGTTATTGATGCCGGTGTGGCAGCGGCAAGGACATCTGGGTGTGAAGCTGGTGACGGTAGCGCCACACAATACGGGTATGCCAACTGTGCACGCGATCTTTGTCTTGTTTGATACCAAAACTGGTGCGCCACTGGCCTTGATGGACGGCGAGGAATTGACTTTGCGGCGCACCGCCGCTGCATCAGCATTGGCCTCATCATATGCATCTCGTCGCGATGCCCAGCATTTGCTGCTGGTGGGGAATGGCAGCCTGGCACCGCATATTGCGATTGCGCATTGCCAGACCAGGGCCATCACTGATATCAGTATCTGGGGCAGATCAGCGGATAAGTCAACAGCAGCGGCAGAGGTGATACGCGCGCATGCAGAATTTCCCACGCATATCAGATTGCACGTTGTCGAAGACCTCGCTAGCGCCTGCCATGCAGCTGACATCATTTGCTGCGCGACGACCAGTAAGACACCGATCGTGTTGAGCGACTATGTCAGAGCAGGTACACATCTGGATCTGGTTGGTGGTTTTAAGCAGGACATGCGCGAAGTGGATGATGCACTGATGAGCCGGGCGACCGTGTTTGTCGATACTTACACGGGCGCTTTGGCCGAAGCCGGGGACATTACGCAGACGCTGGCGAATGGCAGTTTATCGAGATCAGCGATTGTTGCTGAACTGGCGGAGCTGTGCTCTGGCAAATATGCCGGGCGCAAGGATGATGCAGAGATCACTGTATTTAAGTCAGTGGGGACGGCGCTGGAGGATTTGTGTGCGGCGAATCTGGTGTGGTCGGGGCGGTGAATGCAGCTTGGATTAGCCATGCATCGCAGGTTGGGTCGGGCTTCGCTAAGCCGTGCTTAGCCAGACTCCGCTTCACCAGCCCAACACTTTGCCTCAAGAAACCCATACGTCATTTAAACGCCGAGTGTTGGGCATATAAGACCCTGCCCAACCTACAGATTACAAGCTCGGCAAAGTCATCGACCTTGCCACATTCAAATCAGTTCTTGGGAAACCCACCCAACAAAGCCGCACGTTTTTGTGGTTTGGCTGGCGTACTGACATTCGATGGCGATGCCATGGAGGCCGTCGCACTATTACTTGTTGAACTTGCGCCTGAACTAGGTTCGTAAGGCTTGAGGAACCATGGATCAACTTTTTCTTTTGGCGGTTGATAGCTACGTGCCGGGCGCTCGCTTCTTTCACCACGGTCAGCACGGTCACGTGCAGGACGATCGCCTGATTCACTACGTTCACGCGGTGCACGGTGTTCTGATTGATGCACTGATGTCGCTACAAAACCGGCCAGATTCAGACGCACGATTTTTTGCTTGATCATTTTTTCTATGTCGATCAGCAAACGCTCATCCTGATCCGTGTGCAAGGAAATAGCGTCACCCTTGGCACCAGCGCGGCCCGTACGGCCTATGCGATGGACATAGTCTTCGGCGTTATATGGCAAATCAAAATTGATGACGCAAGGCAGTTCGGCAATGTCGAGACCGCGGGCAGCCACGTCAGTTGCGACCAGCACTTCAACTTCACCTTGCTTGAAGGCTTCGAGTGCTGCCATGCGTTCTTGCTGTGACTTGTCACCATGAATGGCAGATGCTTTTACACCCTGCTTGACCAGATGCACAGCCAGTCGCGAGGCACCTATCTTGGTGTTGGAAAACACGATAACTTGCTTCAGGCCGCGTTCACGGATGATGAAAGATACAGCATCGCGTTTTTCTTCTGTCGCTACCTTGTACAAAATCTGCGTGACATTGTCAGCAGTGGCATTGCTGCGCGCTACTTCTATGGTTTGCGGATTGGTCAGGAAACTGGCAGCGAGTTTTTTGATCTCTTGAGAGAAAGTCGCAGAGAACATCAGGTTCTGACGCTTTTTAGGCAGCAGATTGATGATGCGCTGCAGGTCAGGCAAGAAGCCCATGTCCAGCATGCGGTCAGCCTCGTCCATGACTAGGATCTGGACTTGCGACAGGTTGACGGTTTTTTGCTGTACGTGGTCAAGCAAACGGCCAGGTGTGGCAATCACGATCTCTACACCACTGCGCAAGATTGCCGTCTGCGGTGCCATGTCCATGCCACCAAATACCACGGTGGATCGCAAAGGCGTATGACGTGAATAGGCTTTGACGTTTTCAGCAACCTGGTCAGCCAGTTCACGTGTAGGCGTCAAAATCAGGGCGCGTACAGGATGGCGGGCCGGTGAAGCACTGGTGCTTGCATGGGCCAGCAACAACTGAATGATAGGCAAGGAAAAACCTGCGGTCTTGCCGGTGCCGGTCTGGGCTGCGCCCATGACATCACGGCCTTGCAAGACTACCGGAATGGCCTGTTCCTGGATGGGAGTTGGATGCACATAACCCTGATCTGTCAGGGCACGCAAGATTTCCGGCGCCAGGCCGAAATCGGCAAACTTCACGTCAGGTGTAGTTTGCTCAGGAGTAGGTATAGCTGGGGACTTGATATCAGTCATAGTAATTGGTGGGCCTCCCGTGAGTCGAACACGGTACCAACGGATTATGAGTCATTTTTTCAAACACGCTGAAACCCTTATGATTGCTTGCTCTTCTTGATAAGCCATTGATTTTAAAAGAATTAATATTTGCGCTTTCTACTCATTCACACTCATTGAAACCCACTAAATCGCAGTCTCTTGTAGCCTAGAGGTAGCCTAGGCTACATTTTGGGACTCAATTTGCAGCTTTTTGGGGCATTTTTCTCGCCAAGGCTACGCTAGGCTACAAATTGCAATTTCTAGAAGTGGCTAAATTTATTTCAGAGAAGACGCACGAAGTAAACTTACCATGAAGAATATTGATGAATTTCCGCTGAGTTAAAAATAGTCGGCAATTAATCACACATAATACCACCATATAACTTCAAGCTGAGTAATAGATCAAATTCCCCTGCAATGAAGAACTTACACTTTAGAGGAATTGAATATTTTTGCTTAAATTGAACTACGATTTATATTACGTAAATAACAACTTCAATAACTGACTTTTTTTATTAAAATTGCAATAAATTAAGGGATTCTTTGCAATTTCACCTAAAGCATTTGGCGATACAGTATTAGCTATCTATTAAATTCCGCTGCTCAAACACTATGAAATTGAAGTTAAATCAACCACTGTCCAATTTAAAAATATAAAAATGTAAAAATGTAAGTTAGCTATGAAAAGATGCTGCTGCCAATCCCATCTCATCAAGTAAAGCTTTGGCAAGTGCGAGTTCCATATGCCGGGTGATCGGTATTTGTTTACCTTGAGCACGTGCAAATATATAGGAGCTTTTAATCACTACATTTGGTGTAGCAGTTTCTTCCATAATACCCATTTCAGAAATATCGGAAAATAGGAGTACATTTTTACCGCCTCTTAATACATTCCATCCTCGCCTGTCAAAAATAATTCCTTCTTTGTTAACTGCAATAGTCGAAGTTTTCACCGCAAGCTTTCTTATTGCATATGCACAAATGAGTATCGTCGGCACAATGCTAACCCCTCCCGCAGTCATCATATGACGCTCTCCAATGAGAAGAGCTATGCCAGCCGTAAGGAGTAACCAGACCCAAAAAACGACGACCAGCAGCACAATAGTAAATAGACCGCTCAATGCCGCTCCGTATATTGCTCCGAGTCTGCTCTCTTTAAAAATTAATTCCACAGTTCCATCGGGAAGAATTTTTTTCTCATACTCTTTCTTGAATGTACTTTTCATTTTTAGCGCCTGGTCTCTATAAGTAGAAATAATTGTCGATGACTAAATTAAGAAACACGTTCGTAATTAGTATCTAATTAAGTGTAGAGACAGAGATGAGGTGCATCAATAGAACAAATGTCCTATCAAGCTGGTTTGCATTTTAAAAAATGACTTTGTAAAAAGTCGCTAAACATTGGCGTGCAAGGCTTTGAATAATGCTGACAGAAAGATAAGTTAGGTTTATTTTTTTAAACTTGACTGGATAGGGAGTAACATCGTCTTGTTAGTTATATTCAATTTACGATAGATACTTTGAAGTTGATTTCTTATTGTTGCAGGCGAAGTACCTAATTCCTTCGCAATCTCTTTATAGGTCAAACCATAACTCGCAAAAAGTGCTACTCTTTTTTCAGTTTTAGTTAAGTCATTATCTTGTTTTGGGTAAAGTTGAATAGACAATAAATCACCCTGTTTAACTGCTTTCGCAGAAAATGTGTTTCCTGAAAAAATGAGCTTGTTGTTAGACTGTAGTTCTTGAACCATATTAAAAGGAAGAATCGGCGGCATCCACTCTGGCCATTCAGCTTGTAAAATTTTATTTGCTACCTCTTCAACAAAGTAAAGTTGTCCAACTAGATTGGAAATAATAGGGATTCCAGAAGCAGCATCCCTCGTACTAGAAGAAAAAAGTCGGGTATTAATGTTAAGAGCTTTAAAAATGTGCGGAATAATTAGGCGACCAAAGTGTCTGTCCTTGGCGACATATTCTTTACGGCGATCCGAGCGCCACGCCGCAAAAATGTTCAAGTCATTAATACCTTCTGCTCTCGGAATCATGACGAGAGATTGAGCTACCTCATATTTTTTTGCGTATTTCTGAATGTCTGGATAGCCCTTTACTTTGTCCTCAACACGAGCAGAAATAACCTCTCCTCTTTTAATCAAAGCTTCAGCCAAAACTAGGTCGGGACTTACTAGTTTTTTATGGTCATGCAACTTCTCAATCGGCTGACTATATGCGTAAATTGAGTTTGCACTGATTCCAACCTCATTAATCTTGGATGCAGAAATAACAGTAGCGGAGTCGAAATACAATTCTTTTTTTAGAATTGAAATGGCGCTTTCGTGAAACTCATCAAGGGAACAACTAGAAGCATTGTCGTACAACCCCAAAAGCAAGTTACTGTAGTTTTCCATACATTTTAATTGTAAATTTATTATTGCACTTAATTGTCTCATAACTAATAAAAAATAGCCCAAATGGTCGTTAAAAAAAATTTCGGCTACCAAAATTTACAAGAGCCTAGGCATGACCATTATGGAAAGGTGTCACTTCGACCGGCAATCCCCCCCGGAAATTATATTTTTCCTCTCGGCAATTATTCATACTCGATTGCACCTGGAGATCATTGTCGATACAATAAGTTAGCGCAGACTTGTGCTGTTTCAATATATTTTTTATAAATTGAAATACCCTTAAAACTTTACGATAACCAATAATGAGCAATTCAAATAATGATGATCCCAGCTCAGTAAAACCCAATCTATATGGAATATCAAAATCAAACCGGCATGGATTGGCTCTTTGGGGGAAAAACCAGTTCAATAGCACATTCCCAGCCTCACTTGCCTGCTGGATGATGGATCAAAACATTAATCCGGTGTATATCAATCTAAATGAAGACCTTACGACTAGTGCGAGTGACACGAGCCTTAGCTTCCACGACATATTTAAAACTGAGGGGTCAAAAGAAGAATTAGAGTTCCTTTTTGAATCCCCTTATGCGCCCTATTCTGAATACGCTTTAGATAAATTAGATCATATAGATTTGGTCATTAAGAAATCTGGCAATTATGTAAGGCCACTTGAGGTCAAATTGACTGTTCTTCCAGACAATGCGACAGAAACAAAAAAGGATCAATCAATGTGGGGCACCGAGCTTGTCATTCGTCCCGATTCGACATCCTATGCTTCTCTTGGCATCTATCACTCCTTAAAACACAAAGCTAAAGAAATCAAAGAGCTTCTAGAGCCAGTTGCAGAGGCAATAAACAATTGGGAAAACGAAGTTGAGATTGGTCAACATCGGGACCAAATCATAGGAATTTTGGACATATTCCAAAGGCAATATTTTTCTTTTCAAGAGCCGTTCTTACTACAACCGATCTGGAAAACACAGGGTAAAAGTCCTGAGCTATCTGAAAATGCGTTTGACATATTTGTCTGGAGCGACATGGCTCTATGTCGCCTGATTATCAATCAGGAACGAAAAGAATCAAAG
>Ga0187844_10000874_pt1 | contig 23480 bp, 18 predicted proteins | sample SpaLakP09_SKY_50_FD_134517 | JGI IMG/M metagenome (GOLD analysis project Ga0187844, IMG submission 134517) | Oligotrophic lake water microbial communities from Sparkling Lake, Wisconsin, USA - SP09_SKY_50 | ecosystem: Environmental > Aquatic > Freshwater > Lake | place: USA: Sparkling Lake...
CAGGATCGGCACGTCCGCGCGCGCCACCTGGCAGGCGAGGTTCAGCACCCGCTCCGTGGCCGGGTCGGCCCACACGAGGCCGCGCAGGTCGTAATTCTGCTCCAGCTCGCGCCGCGCGCGGCGTTCGCGCTGCAGGCGCTGGCCCAGCGCGCGGTTGGCCTGGCCCAGCTCGATGAGGTTCGTCACCGTCGCCAGCAGGCGGTCGTCGTTCCACGGCTTCGACAGATAGTCGGCGGCGCCGGCCTTGATCAGGTCGACGGCCGCGTCCAGGTGCGTCCACGCCGTCAGCAGGATCACCGGCAGGTCCGGGTACAGCTTGCGAATCTCCCGGAACAGCGCCACGCCTTCCTCGCCCGACGTGGTGTCGGCCGTGAAGTTCATGTCCTGGATGACGAGGTCGACGGGTTCGCGCGCGAGGAGGGCGAGGCCTTCCTCGGGCGAGGCGGCGCGCAGCGACGCGATGTCGTGCAGCGAGAACAGGACGTCGAGCGCGATGCCGACGGCGGCGTTGTCATCGATGATCAATACGGTAGGCATGCCCACTAGCATATCACTGCCGGCTTACACGCTGCGGGTCGCGGTGGCCGGCGAAATGCTGGCCGCGCGCCATGCCGGACCGTACGCCGCCGCCACGCCCAGCAGCCAGAAGCCGAGGGCGCCGAACACGAGATAGCCGGCCGGGAGGCGCGCCATTTCCAGCTTGCTGACGAGGAGCTGGTTCAGCGCGAGGCCCAGCGCCACGCCGCCGAACACGCCGGCGCTCGTGATCATGAAGTTCTCCGTGATGAAGTAGCGCAGGATGTCGGTCTTCCTCGCGCCCAGCGCGCGGCGCACGCCGATCTGCTTGCGGCGCTGCGTGACCCACAGGCTGGCCATGCCGACGATGCCGCTGGCGGTGATCAGGAGGAGCAGCACGCTCACGGTGACGAGCATCCACTGCAGCGCGACGTCGGCGCGATAGCGGTCCTTGCGGTCTTCGTCGACGGTCTTCATTTTCGTGATCATCGGCGTTGCCGACGACTTGTGCAGCGCGTCTTCCGCTTCCTTCATCACGCGGTCGCGCTGGCCCGGCTCGGTGCGCAGCGCGTACAGGACGACCGGTTCGCTGCCGTACAGGCGCCCCGGCATGAGCACGGACTGTTCGCCCCGTTCGCCGACTTCGCCATGGGCGCTCATCAGGGCCTGGACGACGCCGACCACCTGCACGCCGCGGGAATCCTTGCCGGTGCCGAAGTACATCGTCTTGCCGACGGCCGGCTGGTCCGGCCACAGCTTGTCCGCCAGCGGTTTCGTCAGGATGACCTGCGGCGGCGGGTCGGACGTGGTGTCCGTGTCGATGTCGAGGAGTTCGGCCGGCAGGAAGTCGCGACCCTCGACCAGTTTCAGGCCGAAGGTTTGCACGAGCGAGTCGCCGGAGACGAACTGGGAAGCGACGGCGCTGGGCTTGTCCTGGCGCGGGTCGACGGCCACGCTCGTGTTGCTGCCGCTGCGCGACAGCGGCATCTGGCTGACGTGGGCGACGGAGGCCACGCCGCCGACGGCGCGCAGCAGCGCGGTCTGGCGCTTGATGTTGGCCAGCTGCTGCTCGGGCGTGTCGTTCGACAGGCTGCGCACGGTGATGTAGAACGTCGAATGTTCGTCGGACAGGCCGGACGGCCGCGCGGCGACGGCGCGCCGTTCGTTGACGATGTGGGCGGCGTTGGCCAGGATCGCCAGGCTCAGGGCGACCTGCAGCGCGACGAGGATCGGGCCGGTCTTGTTGCGCAGCAGCGCGGACAGGATGGGGCGGATTTCCATGGCGGTTCTCCTTACTGCGATTTGAGCTGGATGGCGGGCGTGACCTGGCAGGCGCGCCAGGTCGGCAACAGGCCGGCAAGGACAGCGGCGCCGACCGACATCACGAAGGTCACGAACAGCATCTGCCAGTCCATGTGGGCCACGGCGGCCGTCTGCTTGCCCTGCATGGAGATCAGGGCCAGCGCGCCGAACGCGAGGACGAGTCCCAGCACGCCGCCGACGAGGCCGACGACGCCGGTCTCGATGAGGAACTGCCGGAAGATGTCGGCACGCGAGGCACCCAGCGCGCGGCGCACGCCGATCTCGGACGCGCGCACCGAAAACTTCGCCAGCAGCAGGCCGACGGTGTTCACGAGGCACAGCACGAGGAAGCCGAAGGCGAGCCACGTCTGCAGCTTGCTGTCCTTGCCGACGACCTTCGTGAACACCAGCCACTCCGGCACGTCGTACAGCCGGTTCACGGCATTGCGCTTCAGGCGGCCCAGCTTGCGCTGGTCGGCCGCGTAGTTGTCGAGCCAGGCCTGCAGGTCGGCGCGGTCGGAGGCAGCCGCCGTCTCGAACCACACCGTGATCCACGTGCATTCGGATGCCAGGCGCGCGGCGAATCCGGCACCCGGGTTGCCCGAGCAGCTCATGCTGCCGTTGTGCGTGAGCTCGTGGCGGATCGACGTCGCGAACGGGATGAAGAATTCCTCGCCGGCGCCGTAGCGCGCGCCGCCGTTCAGGCGATAGAAGCGCGGCAGCGGCATCCAGTTGTCGATCACGCCCACGATGGTGAACGGGAAGCCCATCAGCATGACGCGCTGGCCGACGGGGTTGGCGTCGCCGTACAGTTTTTCCGCGATCTCGCGGCTGAGGACCACGACGTCGGCACCGCGCGTCTCGTCCTGCTCGGTCCAGGCCTGGCCGTGGATGAAGGGCACGTCGAACATGGCGAAGAAATCGCGCGAGGGTGCGAGGCCGGACAGGTTGAACGGCTGGATGTCCGCGCGCGGCGGCTGGATCGGCGCGGAGACGCCATACAGCGCCGTGCGGCGCACGCCCTGGCCGCCCTTGAGCAGGTTGACGGCGTCCTTGTAGCTGATCTGGATGTCGTCCGGATCCTCGCCCGGCGTGTAACCCTCGACCGGACCGTTGTCGATCAGCGGCACGAACAGCCGGCTGCTCTTCTGCGGGATCGGATCGCTCGACATCATGTGCAGGATCGTCAGCGTCGACACGCTGGCGGCCACGCCGACGGCCAGGGTCAGCACCATCAGCGCGGTGAGGGCGGGATTGCGGCGCAGGCTGCGTACGCCGAGTTTGAAGTAATAGCCGAACACGTTGGTCTCCTCAGACGGTGGCCGTGGCGGACTTCGTGTCGACCAGGGTCGGTCCGCGGCGCACGAGGTCCGACACCTGGCCGTCGATGATGTGCACGTTGCGGGTGGTGCGCACGGCCAGTTCCGGGTCGTGCGTGACCATCAGGATCGTCGTGCCGGCCGCGTTGATCTCTTCCAGCAGTTCCATCACGCCGCGCGCCATCTGCGTATCGAGGTTACCGGTCGGTTCGTCGGCCAGCAGCAGCTTGGGCGAGCCCGCCAGCGCGCGCGCGATGGCCACGCGCTGCTGCTGGCCGCCGGACAGCTCGGCCGGATAATGCTTCATGCGCGACGCCAGGCCGACTTTCGACAACGCGTCCTCGATGCGTTTCTTGCGCTCGGTCGCGTTGAAACCGCGGTAGCGCAGCGGGACGTCGACGTTGTCGAACAGGTCCAGGTCGGGGATCAGGTTGAAACCCTGGAAGATGAAGCCCAGCTTTTCGTTGCGCAGGCGCGAGCGGGCGTTGTCGTCCAGGCCCTTCACGTTGACGCCGTCGAGGATGTACTCGCCGGACGTGAATTCCTCGAGCAGGCCGGCGATGTTGAGGAAGCTCGTCTTGCCCGACCCGGACGGACCGGTCACGGTGACGAACTCGCCTTCGCGGACTTCGATCTCGAAGCCGCGCAGCGCGTGCGTCTCGATCATGTGGGTGCGGTATACCTTGGAGAGATTGGTCATGCGCAGCATGGCTTGTCCTTTGTGGGTTACTGATTGATCGAGATGCGTTGTGCGTTATTGAAAGCGTCGGTGCCGGCGACGACGACCTTGTCGCCCTGCTTCAGGCCGGAGAGGATTTCGACGGCCGACATGCTGGTGGCGCCCATGCGGATCGGCGTGCGCGTGGCGATCCCGTCGCGCACGACGTAGGCATAGCGACCGCCCTCGCTTTCGACGAACGGGCCGCGCGGCACCGTCAAGACGTTCGGCTTTTCTTCGATGAGCAGGCGCGCCGTCACGCGCTGGCTCTGGCGCAGGCCCTTCGGCTGCTCGCCGTCGAAGCGCACGCGGGCCAGCACCATGCTCTTGACGACTTCCGGCGACAGCGCCGACAGCTTGCCCGTCGCCGTGCCGGAGGGGAGCGTGACCTCGGCGTTCATGCCCAGGCCCAGGTCGGCCGCATACGTTTCCGGCACCTCGATCTCGACCTCGAGCTTCGACAGGTCGACGAGCGTCATCAGCGGTGCGTTCGCGGCGACGACCATGCGGTCCTGCACGTTCAGGGTGCCGATGAAGCCGTCCACGGGCGCGCGCACGGTCAGCTCGTCGACGCGGCGCTGCGCTTCTTCCATCGACAGGCGCGCGCGTTCCAGGTCGTTCAGCTTCGTCTTGATGGCGAGCGCGACGTCCTCGCTTTCCAGGCTGGCCGCCTGCGTGGCGTGCCTGGCGCGGATCTGCGCGGACTGCACCGCGTCCTTCGCTTTCTGGTAATCGATCTTGGCGATGACGCCGAGCTGGCCTACGCTGTCGTAGCGCTCCAGCGTGCGCTGGGCGGACAGGCGGTCGATCTCGGCGGTATCCGCCTCCTTCTGCGCCAGCAGCTTCTGCTTGCGCGACAGGATCTGCTGGCGCGCCACCTCGGCCTTCAGGCCTTCGTAGGCGGACGTCTCGCGTTTCAGCACGTCCGTCAGGTCGGGCGACTCCAGCACGGCCAGCACCTGGCCCTTTTTGACCGTATCGCCGGCGGCGACCTTCAGGTTGACGGTGGCGGGCGCCTTGGCATACAGCGTGGGGCTGACGGCGGCGACGACGCGGCCGTTGACGGAGGCGTCGCGCACGAGCGTGCCGCGCGTGACTTCGGCAATGCGCAGGCGCGACGCGCTGACGGACGCCTCGCTGCCGCGCCACGTCGACACGAGGCCGGCGCACAGCGCGGCGACAACGACGGCGCTGCCGATCCAGAGCGCGCGGCGCTTCAGCTTGTGGCCCGGAGGCGGGGCGATGACGGCGTCTTGTTGGGATGTATCGCGGATCATGATGTGGACACAAGTTGTGGACAGTGCCTGTATTTGCACGATCCATGCCAGTGTCTAACCCGTTGATTTGATTGGTGCGGACAGCGGATACGGCCGCGTCCGCGACTGTCCGGGGCCGGCATGGACGGACAGTCGCGGACGGTCTTGATATTCCGGAAAGCGGCCATAATTTCTTGCCAACAATAACCCGGCGCCGCCGAGGAAAGTCTGCATGAGCTCATTCAAACCCGAACCGGACGCGGACGACTTGCTCGACGACGCCACCTGGCGCGACCTGCTGCTGCCCCGCTACATGAACACGCTCGCATCCGGCACGAGCATCTTCGGACGCCAGGTGCTGGAGCGCGACCTGCGCGGCGGGCTCGATGACGCGGCCGTGGCAGCGAGGCGCGCCCGCGTGCAGGCATTGGTGGACGATCCGGCGCAGCTGGACGCCCTCGAGCGCAAGCTGGCCTGCCTGCGCGAGGCGGACATCGACGTGGCCGCGTTGCTGTGCGCGGACACGCCACCGCCGCGGCCCGGCTGGGTCGGCTGGCTGCCCGGGTTGCCCGTGCTGCTGGTGGCGTCGATCGCGGCCGCGCTGCTCGTCTCGCCATGGGGGTGGGTCGGTGTCGGCGTCGCCATGTACTACCTCGTGATGGTGCACATGCGCTACCAGGACCGCATCGCACTCTGGACGCGCTCCCTGCACGCGCTGCAGATGCTGCTGCGTGCGTGCTCGCTGCTGGACGGCAGCGGCATTGCGCCGAGCAAGCCGTTCACGGGGCGGGGCGCGCAGGCAGGCCGGCTGAACCGCTCGCTGCACGCCGCGTCCGTGCCCGGCTTGAGCGAATACGCGGACTGGTTCGCGGCGGCCGACGTGCGTCACTACTACCGCACGCTGGCCCGGGTATTCGGTGCACGTGATTTTCTACGGGAGTGCTACTGGCTGTGCGCGGCACTGGAGGCGGACGTGACGCTGGCCCGTCACCTGCGCGCGCGCCCCACATGGTGCTGGGCCACGCGCACCGGCGCGCGCACGCTGGCGATCGACGGCGGCGTGCATCCGCTGCTGGACGAAGCGCGCGGACTGTCCGTCACGCTGGACGGCAGAGGCGCCTTCCTGTCGGGCCAGAACGGCGTCGGCAAAAGCACGCTCCTGCGCATGCTGGGCCTGAACCTCGCGGTCGCGCGCGCGTTCGGCTTCTGCTACGCGCAAGCCGCCGGCCTGCCGGCGCTGCCGGTCGTGGCCAGCATGCAGAACGAGGATTCGCTGCTCGGCGGCCAGAGTCTGTATATCGCCGAGCTGGCGCGTGCGCGGGCGCTGCTGGCACGCGCACGCGGGGAGCGGCCCGTCGTTTGCCTCGTCGACGAAATCTTCCGCGGCACGAACCACGAGGAATCCGTGTCGGCCGCGACGGCCGTCGTCGACGCACTGGCGCAACATGCGCTGGTGGTCGTCTCGTCGCACAACCTCGTGCTGGGTTCCCTGCTTGCCGAGGCGCTGGCGCCCTGGCGCATCGTGCGCCACCGCGACGGCGTGGCACTGGAGCCCGGCGTGCTGGGACGCACGAACGGCGTGGCGCTGCTAGCGGAACACGGTTTCGACGCGGCCGTGCAGCGCCGCGCGGAGCAGGTGGCCGCGTGGCTGGCGCAAACCAGGCTGTCAGGCAGCCCGTCGTGACAGGTACGCGCGCCACCCGCCGAACACGCTGATGTCGGTGGCGTCGGCGATGGCGGCCGGTTCGCAGATGAAGCCCTTGACCCGGCTGCCGTCCGCCAGGTCGAGCGAGCCGATGCCCAGCGGCGCCGGGATCTCGGCCACGAATTCGCCGAAACGGCGCAGCGGCAGTTCCCACACTTCGACCTCGATCGCCGTGCCGTCGCGGTCGACCCGTGCGAGCCCCGGCTTCGGTGGCGTCGTGCCCGGCAGCGCATACAGGCGGTAGTGCGGTGCCGTATGCGTGGCCGCGACCTTGCGCGCGCCCCGTTCCAGCAACTGCCAGTTCAGCGGTTGGCCCGCCAGATGGGCGCCGACGACCGCCAACTGCACCGTCGGTTCGGCGAACGGCAGCGGATCGGCGGCCAGTGCATCGGCATCCGCGCCGCCCAGCAGCGCGGCCGCCGCCGTCGCCAGCAGGTGGTCGCTGCCGGCGGGGCCGATCAGCGTGACGCCCGCCGGCAGGCCGTCCGCGCGGGACACCCCCGGCACGGCCAGCGCGGCCATGTCGAAGAAGTTCACGAAGTTCGTGTAATACCCCAACTGCGAATTCAGCTCCACCGGGCGTTCCAGCACGTCGGCGATACGCGGCATGGTCGGCGTCGTCGGCACGAGGAGGATGTCGTAGTCCGCCAGCGCCTCCTCGGTCGCGCGGCGCAGTGCCGCCAGCCGGTAGTGGCCCTTGAACGCATCGGTCGCGTCGTATTGCCTGGCCTGGCCGATGATGCCGGCCACCACGGGATGCGCGGCGTCCGGCTGCGCGTCGATGAACGCGCCGACGGCGACATGGCGCTCGGCGACCCACGGGCCCTGGTAGAGCAGGGCGGCGGCGTCGCGGAACGGCGCGTAGTCCACCGTGCCGAACGTGCAGCCGGGCAGGTCGCGCAGGCGCGCGAGCGTCGCTTCGAACGCGGCCTTTGCGGCGGCGTCGCCGAAGAATTCCAGTTGCGCGGGCACGGCGATGCGATAGCCGCGCCGGCGCACGCCCCGCATCGGGAGCGTGCGCGAGTAAGGATCGGCGGCATCGTACCCGGCCGCGGCCTGCACCACTTTCCACGCGTCGGCCACGTTGGCCGCGAAGACGGAGACGCAGTCGAGCGTGCGGCAGGCCGGCACCACGCCGCGCGTCGAGAGCAGCCCGCGCGTGGGCTTGAGGCCGACGATGCCGTTCAGCCCCGCCGGCACGCGGCCGGAGCCGGCCGTGTCCGTGCCGAGCGCGAAGGCAACCATGCCCAGCGCCACCGCGACGGCCGAGCCGGAACTGGACCCGCCCGATACGTAGTCCGGGTCGATCGCGTTGCGCACGGCGCCGTACGGCGAGCGGGTGCCGACGAGGCCCGTCGCGAACTGGTCCAGGTTCGTCTTCCCGACCAGCAGGGCACCCGCCGCGACGAGCTTTTGCACCACCGGCGCGGATTCGTCCGGCACGTACGCGAAGGCGGGGCAGGCGGCCGTGGTGGGCATGCCGGCGACGTCGATGTTGTCCTTGACGGCGAACGGAATGCCCAGCAGCGGCAGGCGGTCCAGCGCGGCGGCGCCTTCCGCCGCCAGCACGGCATCGAGCGCGCGGGCCTGCGCGAGCAGGTCGGCTGCGTCGGCACGGTGGATCCAGATCTCGGGGCGGTCCGCCGCGGCGATGCGGGCCAGCGCCTCCTCGATGCGGCGGCCGGGCGTGGACGTGCCGCCCAGGTAGGCGGCGTGGATGTCGGCGATCGTCATAAAGTCTCCCGTAGAATGGTCAGAAGCCGTAGCTGAGCGTGGCCAGAAGGCGGTTGCCCTGCTTGACGCCGTAGCGGTTGTCGCCGCCCAGGAGGCCTTGCAGGCCCCACGTGAAGCCGGCGCCGAGCGGCTGCGTAAAGCCGACGGTCAGATGGCGCCAGCCGCCGGACGACGGCGCGCCGCCCATGAAACAGCCGTTGACGATGAAGCTCGTGCCGGCCGCGCAGCGCGTGCCGGTGAGGGTGTCGACCGTGCCCAGGTAGCGGCCTTCCTTGTGATACGTGTACAGGCCGAGCGTCGCCGTGAGCGTGATGTCGTGCGGGAGCGGCTGGCTCGCGGCCAGGGTCCAGTAGGTGTCGCCCTGGTTGCCCCAGACGACGTCCTTGAGCAGCGTCTGCGCCGTCACGCTGAACGGGCCGTAGCTGGCGCCCAGCTTGGTCTCGAACGCGTTGGCGTGCTCGCCGTTGACGTAGTAATAGCCGGTCAGGCCGACCGTGTAGCCGATGTCTCCCACCTTGCCGTTGTAGCCGCCGTAGAAGTCGTTCTCGATCGATTTCTTGTGCTGGAAGTCGGCGACGCTGCGGTCGGCATACGACTCGCCCAGGCGCTTGTACGAGTAGTTGATCTGCGACGCCCAATAGCCGAGGAAGAAGCCGGACGGGTCGTTCCAGTCCACGCCCCATTGCAGCGCGGGCTGGTCCGACTCGGGCGCGTCGGCGCCGGCGTTGCCCAGGCCCGGCAGGCCCGGACCGTACGTCGAGCTGACGCCGCGCAGGATGTATTTGCTGACCAGGTCCACGTGGCCCGTGAACGCAGGCGCGTCCTCGGCGTGGGCAAGGTTGGGCAAAGGCGCAGCGAGCAGCAGGGTGGCGATGGCCAGGATGATCTTCTTGTCGTGCATGCGGGACTCCTTGTCTGGATGGGATACGGGTTCAGGATGCTGCAGTGAAGACGGCGATGCGCTGGCCGGCGGCGACGGGCTTGCCCTCGGCGACGAGCCATTCGTCCAGCACGCCGTCGGCGGTGGCGACGACAGGGATCTCCATCTTCATCGATTCGAAGATCGCCAGCGTGTCGCCCTCGCGCACGGCGGCGCCGGCCGGCACGACGATCTTCCACACGCTGCCGGGCACCACGGCGGACAGGTACTGGCTGCCGTCGGGCAGGTCGGCCAGCGCGCCCGTGTCGGCGCTTGCTTCCTCGCTGACCCACTCGGCCTGGCCGCTGGTGCGCCAGCGTTCGCGCTCGGCTTCGAACGCGGCCTGCTGGCGCGTCTTGAACGCGGCGATGGCATCCGCTTCGCGTGCGAGGAACGTGTTGTAGTCGGCCAGCGAAAAAGTCGTCTCCTCGATGCGGACGTCGAAGCGGCCGAGCGGGAAGTCGCGCCGGTGCTCGAGCAGGCGGTCTTCCGTCACTTCGTAGAAGCGGATCTGGTCGAAGAAGCGCAGCAGCCACGGTTTGCCGTCGCGGAAGCTGGCCGTCTGGCGGTAGCGGTTCCACATCTGGACCGTGCGGCCGACGAACTGGTAGCCGCCCGGGCCTTCCATGCCGTACACGCACAGGTAGGCACCGCCGATGCCGACGGCGTTTTCCGGCGTCCACGTGCGCGCCGGGTTGTACTTCGTCGTCACGAGGCGGTGGCGCGGGTCGACCGGCGTCGCGACCGGCGCACCGAGGTACACGTCGCCCAGGCCCAGCACCATGTAGCTCGCCTTGAACACGACGTCGTACACGTCACGGATCGAGTCCAGCCCGTTGATGCGGCGGATGAACTCGATGTTGCTGGGGCACCAGGGCGCGTCCGGGCGCACGGTGGTCTCGTATTTCTGGATCGCGAGACGCGTCTGTGTGTCGTTCCATGCCAGCGGCAGGTGCACGATGCGCGACGGGACCACCATGTCCTCGACGGGACCCTGGGCCGCCAGCAGCGCGCCGACCCGTTCCAGCAGGTGCGCCGCGCCCAGGCGGCGGTGGTCGAAGTGGACCTGCAGCGAACGGATGCCTGGCGTGAGGTCGACGACGCCGTCGAGGCGCGCCTCTTCCAGCGCGCACATCAGCGCATGCACGCGGAAGCGCAGGTTGATGTCCAGCGCCAGGTCGCCGAATTCCACCAGCAGGTAGTCGTCGCCGGCGCGGCGGAACACGACCCGCGTGCCGTCCGGCAGCGCCGCTTCGCCCGCGACGGCCGGCTGCGCCTGGCCTGCCGGCGACACCGGCGGCGTCCACACGGGCGCCGCGTCGGGCCGTTCGAACACGGCTTCCAGCGCCGCGCGCAGGGCCGCCGCCTCGTCGACGGACACGCGATGGAAGCGCACCGTGTCGCCCGGCTTCAGCTGGCCCATCTTCCACAGGTCGCTCGATACGATCACGGCCGGGCACACGAAGCCGCCCAGGCTCGGGCCGTCCGGGCCGAGGATCACGGGCATGTCGCCGGTGAAGTCGATGGAGCCGATGGCATACGCGTTGTCGTGGATGTTCGACGGGTGCAGGCCCGCTTCGCCGCCGTCCGTACGCGCCCAGCACGGCTTCGGGCCGACGAGGCGCACGCCGGTGCGGCTGGAATTGAAGTGCACCTGCCAGTCGGTGCCGAAGAACATGGCGATGTCGTCGTCGGTGAAAAAGTCGGGCGCGCCGTGCGGGCCGTAGTGCACGGCGATGTCCCAGTGGTGCGCATAGGCGGGCACCGCAACGGGCGCGATGGCGCGCGGTTGTGCCGGCACGGGCTTCAGCTTGAGCATGTCGCCCGCACGCACGGCGCGGCCGCCGTGGCCGCCGAACTGGCCCAGCGTGAACGTGGCGCGGCTGCCGAGGTACGCGGGCACGTCCACGCCGCCCGCGAACGCGAGGTAGGCCCGCACGCCCGCGCCGCGCACGCCGGCAAAGCGCAGCGTCTCGCCGGCGGCGATGGCGTGCACGCGCCAGTTGGCGAGGTCGCGCTTGCCATCCGCGCCCGACACGCTGGCCCCGAGGTCGGCGCCGGCCAGGGCGATCGTGCACGCGCAGTTGAAGCGCAGGGTGGCGCCCTGCAGGGTCATTTCCAGTGTGGGGGCGGCGCTGTCGTTGCCGAGCAGGTGGTTCGCCACGCGGTGCGCGTATGCGTCCATCGGACCGGACGGCGGGATCCCGACGGCCCACAGGCCCATGCGGCCCGGCCAGTCCTGCACGGTCGTCTGGATGCCGCCGTCCAGCACTTCGACAGTCTGCGGCGCGAAGTCCATCGCGGCCAGCATCTGCGTGATCTGGCGGCCGGCGACGAAGTCGTCGTAGCGCAGGATGCGCGCGAGGTAGGCGAGATTCGTTTCGATGCCGTCGATGCGCGACGTTTCGAGCGCGCGCGCCAGCATGGCCACGGATTTTTCGCGGCTGTCCGTCCTGACGATCAGCTTGGCCAGCAGCGGGTCATAGTACGGGCTGACGGTGACGCCGCGTTCCACCCACGTGTCCACGCGCAGGCCGGGCGCGAATTCGACGGCCGTCAGCACGCCGGAGCACGGCTGGAAATTGCGTGCCGGGTCTTCCGCGTACACGCGCAGCTGCATCGCGTGGCCGCTCGGCACGAGCGACGCCTGTTCCGGCAGCGTGAGTTCGCCGGCCGCGGCGAGGATCATCCATTCGACGAGGTCGACGCCGAACACTTCCTCCGTCACGCCATGTTCCACTTGCAGGCGCGTGTTCACTTCGAGGAAGTAGAAGGCGCCCGTGTCGGCGTCCAGCACGTATTCGACGGTGCCGGCGGACAGGTAGCCGATCGATGCGCCGAGGCGCACGGCGGTGGCGGCCAGCGCGTGGCGCGTGCCGTCCGACAGGCCGGGTGCGGGCGTCTCCTCGATCACCTTCTGGTTGCGGCGCTGGACGGAGCAATCGCGCTCGCCCAGCGACACGACGTTGCCGCGGCCGTCGCCGAAGATCTGCACCTCGACGTGGCGCGCGCGCTGCACGAATTTTTCCAGGTAGATGCCGCTGTTCTTGAAGTTGTTCTCGGACAGGTGGCGCACGGATGCGTAGGCGCCGGCCAGCTCGTCGTCGTCGCGGCACAGGCGCATGCCGATGCCGCCGCCGCCCGCCGTACTTTTCAGCATGACGGGGTAGCCGATGCGGCGCGCTTGCGCGAGCGCGTCCTCGACGCTGTCCAGCAGACCGGTCCCCGGCAGCAGCGGCACGTCGGCCTGCCGTGCCAGTTCGCGCGCGGTGTGTTTCAGGCCGAAGTCGCGCATCTGCTGCGGCGTGGGACCGATGAATACGATGCCTGCCTGCGCACACGCTTCCGCGAAGCCGGCGTTCTCGCTCATGAAGCCGTAGCCGGGGTGGATCGCCTGCGCGCCGGTCCGGCGTGCGGCAGCAAGCACGCGTTCGGCCGACAGATAGCTGTCGCTGGCCGCGGCCGGGCCCACGCACACGGCTTCGTCGGCCAGGCGCACGTGCAGCGATTCGACGTCGGCCTCGGAATAGATGGCCACCGTCTTCATGCCGAGGCGGCGCGCGGTGCGGATCACGCGGCAGGCGATTTCGCCGCGATTGGCGATCAGGATCTTGTCGAACATGGCGGTCTTTCAGGCGGAGGGGGAGGCCCCCCAGATCACGAAGCGGACCGGGGTGGGGTTGTAGGCGTTGCACGGGTTGTTCAGCTGCGGGCAGTTCGACACGAGCACCAGCACGTCCATCTCGGCGCGCAGTTCGACGTACTTGCCCGGCGCGGACAGGCCGTCCTCGAACGACAGGCCACCGTCCGGAGTCACAGGCACGTTCATGAAGAAGTTCACGTTGGGGACGAGGTCGCGCTTGTCCATCCCGATGTCCGCACGGGCGAGGGCCAGCAGGTAGTTGTCGCGGCAGCTGTGCATGAACTTCTTTTGCAGCGCGTAGCGCACGGTGTTGCTCTCCGCTGCGCAGGCGCCGCCCAGCGTGTCGTGGCGGCCGCATGTGTCCGCGACGATGGACAGCATCGGCCGCCCGCGGTTCGAATACAGCACGGAGCCCGCGGACAGGTAGATGCCGCCCTGGCGCTGCAGCGTGTCGGTGACGCTGTAGCTCTCGGCCGTGTCGGCGGCGTTGTAGAAGATCGTGTCGACGGCCTGGTTGCCCTCCAGGTCGACGATGCGCAGCGTCTGGCCGCGTTTGATTTCGTGCAGCCACGGTTCGCCGGCCGGCAGGTCGTGGATCGCCAGGGCGGCGGCGGGATCGAGCGTGCTTGCGCGCAGGGTGTGCATGGCGGTCTCCTCAGCGGTAGATCATTTCGGTATTGGTATAGCCGCGGCCGTTCTCCGGGCACGACAGGCGGCAGATGTCGTCGCTGCCGGCAGGGCCGGAATCCCATGCGACGATGGCGACCTTGCCCGGCGCGTACGCGGGACGCGGATCGAGCGGATGCGGCGCGGTCGACACGAGCACCAGCGTGTCCATCTCGAAGCGCAGCTCGACGAAGTCGCCCGGTTGCGCGTGGTTGTCGGCGAAGCGGAAGCGTCCGTCCGCATCCACGGCCACCTTGGAAAACAGGTTCACGTTCGGCACGAAGTCGCGCAGGCCCAGGCCCCATTTGCCCATCTCGACGAGCAGGCTGTCCTTGCCGTTGCGGTGCATGGCGTTGCGGTGTTCCTGGTAGCGCTTGATGCCGTGGCGGCGCGCGATGCCTTCCGCGTCCGACAGGCCGCACAGCGGGTCGTGCCAGCCCACCGTGTCGCGCGGGATCGAGGCGAGGATGCGGCCCATGTCCGAGTACAGCACGTGGCCTGCGGTCAGGTGCGCCGTGTGCTGGGCCTTCAGCGTGTCCGGCAGGTTCAGGCGCTCCATGCGCTCGTCGGCGCGATACAGCAGGACGGACGCGTTGGCGCCGGCTTCCGCCGCGATGAAGCGCAGCGTGGTGCCGCGCCGCACGCGATAGGACCAGTGCGCGCCGCCGGGGAAGCGTTCGGTCCACAGCACGCGGGCCGGGTCCAGGTCGGGCGCGAGTTCGTTCATGTGTTCAGTGAGCAGCATGGTGCCTCCGTCAGTCTTGTGCGGTACGGGTGAGTTTTTCGAGCTGTTCCAGGTCGGTCTTGACGCCGGACGTCTCGCGGATGCGGTTCAGGATCCGGCGCTTCAGGGCCGAGAATTCGGGCGCCAGCTTGAGGTCCTGGTGGCGGCGCGCGCCGAACGGGACGTCGACGATCGAATCGATGCGGCCCGGACGCGGCGCCATCACGACGACGCGCTCGCCCAGGTAGATCGCTTCTTCGACGTCGTGCGTGACGAACACGATGGTGGTCTTCTCCAGGTGGTGGACGTGGCGGATCAGGTCGTGCATCACTTCGCGCGTCTGCGCGTCCAGCGCGCCGAACGGCTCGTCCATCAGCAGCACGTCCGGCCGCGCCATCAGTGCCCGCGCGATCGCCACGCGCTGCTGCATGCCGCCCGAGAGCTCCGCCGGATACGCATGCGCCACGTGTCCGAGTCCCATCAGGCCGACCAGCGCGTCGGCGCGGCCGGATGCGATTTCGACGTCGCTCGACGTGGCGGCGGCGTGGTGCTTGAGGCGGCGGCAGAAGCGGATGTTGTCCTTCACCGTCAGCCACGGGTACAGGCTGTAGCTCTGGAAGACCATGGCGCGGTCGGCGCCGGGGCCGTCGACGTCGCGGCCGTTGCAGACGATGCTGCCTTGCCCGTATTCCTCCAGGCCGCAGATCGTGCGCAGCAGGGTCGACTTGCCGCAGCCGGACGCGCCGACGAGCGTCACGAACTCGCCGGCGGCGATGTCGAGGTCGACGTGCTGCAGCGCCAGCGTGCGCCGGGCCCCGCGGCCGTAGTGTTTATAGAGGCCGCGTACGGCGATCTTGGGTGTCATGGTTCAGCCTCGCAGGTGATGCCAGGGAAAGCAGCGCTTGTGCAGCCAGCGGAACGCCTGGTCCGTGAGCAGGCCCACCAGGCCGATCAGCAGGATGCCGGCGAAGATCTTGTCGGTCTGCAGGAAGCGTTGCGCCTTCAGGATCGCGTAGCCGAGGCCCGAATTCGCGGCCACCAGTTCGGCCACGACGAGGTATGTCCACGTCAGGCACATCGCGCCGCGCAAGGTGGTCAGGATGGCGGGGCGCGCGGCCGGGATCAGCACGTACTTGATGATTTCCTCGTTGGTCGCGCCCATCGTGCGCGCCGCTTCGACCGGTGCATCCGGCACGCGCGCCACGTCGGCGGCGATGAGCAGCAGCATCTGGAAGAACACGCCGACCCAGATCACGGCGACCTTGGCGCTTTCGTCGATGCCCACCCACAGCATGATCAGCGGGATGAACGCGACGGCCGGCAGGTAACGGGTGAATTCCGTCAGCGGTTCGAGGAACGCCCGCACCGGGGCATACGTCCCGACCAGCACGCCGAGCGGCACGGCGACGAGGGCCGCCACGCAGAAGCCGCCCAGCACGCGGGCGATGCTGATGACGACGTCGCCCAGCAGGTCGCCATCGCGGTACCACTCGCCCAGCTGGGCCAGCACCTGCCACGGCGGCGGCAGGAACACGGGGTCGGCCCAGCCGTTCAGCGAGACGAGGATCCACGCCGCCAGCGGCAGCACGAAGCCGGCACAAGCCAGCGCCAGCGCGCTGCGGCGGCGCAGGTCGCCGCGCACGTCCCAGGGCGAGCGGCGGTTGCGCACCACCGTCGGACCGGTCGCGCGATCAAGAGGGGGCAGGTCGTCGCGCATGGCTTACTTCTTGAGGGCGTCGGCCAGCAGCGAGGCGTCGATGCCGGCGGCGTAGTCGACCGGGCCGGTTACCAGCTTGTTCGTGCTGAGGAATTTGTGGATCTCGGGACCGGCCGCGACGAGCGACTGCGGCTTGCCCGCGTCCAGCGCGGCCTGGTTGTCGGCACGGTCGAAGAAGCGCGTACCCGGCAGGAAGACCTTGTATTCGGCCGGCTTGATGCCGACCACTTTCGACATGATCTGCACCGCCTCGTCCGGGTGGTCGTGGATGAAGGACTGCGTATCGAACCATGCCTGGATCATGCCGACGAGGTCCTGGCGCTTGGTCTTGTCGCGCAGGGCCTTGCCGTGGGCGACGAGGAGGTCGGGCACGAGACCCGGCATGTCGCGTGACGTGAACAGCGCATGGCCCTTGCCGCTCGTCTGGATCTTGTTGACCCACGGGTTCCACACGACGGCGGCATCCACGCGACCGGCGACGAACGCGGCGGCCGCATCGCCGGCGGACAGGTTGACGATCTTGACGTCGTTGACGCTCATGCCGTTTTTCGCGAGTGCCGTGGCGAGCACGAAGTGCGAGATGCTGAACTGTTCCAGCGCCACCGTGCGGCCCTTCAGGTCGGCGAACGACTTGATCTTCGGGCCGACCATCAGCGCGTCGTTGCCGGCCGAGTTGTCGTTGACCAGCACCGCCTTGACGTCGACCTTCTTCGCCAGCGGGGTCATGGTGTCCGACCACGTCTGCGCATTGGCATCGAGCTGGCCGGCCGACAATGCGGAGACGGAGTCCGTGTAGTTGCCGAACCAGACCAGCTTGACGTTGGCGCCGTGCCGCTTGAAGAAGCCCTTCTGGTCCGCGACGTACCAGGCCACCCAGCCCGGCCAGTCGGACAGGCCGACCTTGACCTCGGCGTGCGCCGGCCCGGCGGCCGACAGCGCCGCGCACAGGGCGAGGACCGTTGCGATGGAACTGCGAAGGATGCGATGGTGCTGGAAGAAACGCATGATGGAGCTCCCGAAGTGGATAAAAACGAGAGGCGGGCGATTGCGGCGCAATCGTCGTCCTCCCGGGCTTTTATCCCTCCGTGTAGCTCCGTGCCGCGCAGGGCAGGGAACCGGCAGCTCTCGGACCAGCACCGCATGCGCGGTCGGAACCCTAGCCACCTTTTAGAGATGTGCGCGATGCCGACACCGGCTCACCTCTCGTTGCAGCTTCGATTTGCAAGAACGGTGCCAGCCGGGTTCGGCCGGGCTTTGCCCGTGTGCGCACGCCCCGCGCATGCGTATGGCGCGCCGCGGCGGTGCGTCCGTGCGCCGATCTGGTGCGTTTCTCGCGCAGGCAGCGCCTTGTTGCCGTGGGCGTGGGCGGGCATCGACCTTGCATGGGATGGATCACGATCTCGCCACGGAGCACCGATGTCCACCTTTGCCAGCACCTTGTGTCGCCATTCCGCCCGGCTTGCCTGGGCGTTTCTGACCCTGCTGGCGTCCCAGCCCGCCCACCGCTATCCGTGGATGGCGCGGCCGGCGACAACACCGGGGTCAGACCCCAGTTTCAGGAAATTGCCAAAAAACGGGGTCTGACCCCGGTTTGAGATGGCGCATCAGTCGCGCGGTAATGGTTTGCCTTTTGCGATCACTTCGTGGCAGTCGCCCTTGATGGTGGCGTTGTCGTAGTCGGTCCAGCCGTAGCTGTCGACGTAGCGCTTGTGCTGCTTGAAGGCAGCGTTCGCGAAGCTCCAGTCCAGGCGTTCGTCCGGGTAGCGCACGTCGCCCAGGTCGAGCAGCGTGTGGAACATGTTTTCCGTCGCCAGCCTGGCCTTGCGGTGGCGGCGCAGTTGCGTGACCTTGTCCGGGAAGCGCTCCGCGTACGCGTCCGAATACCAGGCGAACGCGGGGATGTGGAATTCGTATTGCGTGTTGTGGCCGTGGAAGGCGAGGCGGCACGCGTTGTCGTACAGTGTCTGGCCGTGGTCGGCCACGTACACCATCGCGGCGGGCCTGTCGGCTTCCTTCAAGGTGCCGATGACGTGGTCGAGGAACCAGTCCGTGTACAGGATCGAGCTGTCGTAGCTGTTGTTCAGCTTGTCTTTGATCTTGATATCCGTGTAGACGGGCTTGTCGATGCCGTACAGAGACGGCAGCCATTTGTCGAACTGCTTCGGGTAGCGGTGGCTGTAGTTCCAGTGGCTGCCCAGCGTGTGCAGCACGATCAGTTTCTTGGGCGCCGGGTCCGCGACGGCATGTTTCAGCGGGCCGAACAGCACTTCGTCGTAATTCGAGTTGTCCGTGAAACCGCCCAGGTTCAGGAAGTCGACGACGTCCGCTTCCTTCGCGAACACGGAGACGGGGGTGTCGAACTTGCCGAACGAGATCTGGTTCGACAGCCAGAACGTTTTATAGCCTGCTTCCTTGAACGCGGTCAGGAAGGATTTTTCCGAGAAGCCGTCCTTGAGGCTCTGCGTGGCCGGCTTGCGGGAGATGATGACGGGGACGGAGAGGCGCGTGGCCGACACGGACGTGATCACGTCGCGCAGCACGACGAGGTTGTCTTCCTTCGACAGCAGCGGGTTCGTCTCGCGGTCGTAGCCGTTCAGGCTCCAGCGGTCGTAGCGCGACGATTCGCCGATCACCATCACGATCACCTGCGGCTCAATGTTCGGCTCGGCCAGGCGCGCGTGGAAGCGGAAGCGGGCGCTTCTCCGGTTCAGGTCGGCGAGGTAGACGCGCTCCTTGTAAAAATCGACGCCGCGCGCGGCCAGGCCGAACGGCCACGAGTGGGCGAACGCGTCGAGGTCGAACGGCAGCTTCATCCAGTGCGCCAGCGGCGGCAGCGATGCGGCACGCGGGACGCTGGACGGGCGGGGCAGGGCGGTCTCTTCGCTGGCGGGTTCGACGCTGTCCGATGCCTTCACGAGCCGGACCGCGGCCGGCCCGGGCGCGGCACCCGCCAGCGGCGGTGGAGCGACGCCGTATTTCAGGCCGTAGGCGAATACGGCAGCCACGACCGCCAGCACGCCCAGCACGACGGGACGCGACACGTCGGCCCAGTCGAGGTCGCGCGTGCGCCAAGCCACGATCCAGCTCGTGACGAACCACGCGAGCACGCCGACGAAGACGCCGACCAGCAGCCAGACTTTGCTGCCGAGGAATTCCATGGCCTCCGCCGGGCTCGTCTCCGCGATGATGCCGAGGTGGTGCGTGGAGATGCCCTGGCCGTAGAACGCAAATAAATAGAGCTCGACGGGCAGCGCGAGGAAGGCGGGCAGCAGCAGCCAGTGGAAGTACGCCGGACGCTTGAACACGCCCCATACGCCCAGCCAGGCCAGCAGTTCGATACCGGCCACCTGGCCAGGACGCGACAGCGGCTGGCCGAACAGCGGCGCCACGAACGGCACGCAGGACAGGAGCAGATAAGTGAGCGCGACGTACAGGTTGCGCGGGCGTAGCAGGAATGACATCGAACGTGGGTGTGTGGCAGGGCGGAGGTGAAGTCGGCTATTATCCGATTTTTGCCACAGGTAACGCCATTACCTCTGCACAACGGATGAAATCCATCGTACACTGGTTGTGTCGTTATCACGACATCTACTGAGCGTTTACACAATCTCCCGCTGCTGTCGCGGTGCTTGGTCAGCAAGTTTGTTGACCCGGCCCCGCTTCAGGTCTATACTCGCGAGTTCTCGAATTATTCTGCGCATGGTTTACGCATAACAGCCGCTCCCGCTGGTGAGTGGCTTTCGTCGCCTGTACGGAGAGTTGCGGGACAAGGTTTCAGCCCCCGGAAAGCAAGAGCCCCGGGTCATTAACTAGTAGTTATTTTGTTGGATTTTTGAACGATGCCAACCATCAATCAACTGATTCGCAAGCCGCGTGAAGCCGCGGTTGTGAAGAGCAAGTCGCCGGCACTGGAAAACTGCCCGCAAAAGCGTGGTGTCTGCACCCGTGTCTACACGACGACCCCGAAGAAGCCGAACTCGGCACTGCGTAAAGTCGCCAAAGTGCGCCTGACCAACGGTTTCGAAGTCATTTCGTACATCGGCGGTGAAGGCCACAACCTGCAGGAACACTCGGTCGTGCTGATCCGCGGCGGTCGTGTGAAAGACTTGCCGGGTGTGCGTTACCACATGGTCCGCGGTGCACTGGATACCCAGGGCGTGAAAGACCGTAAGCAGGCCCGTTCGAAATACGGTGCCAAGCGTGCCAAGGCTGCCAAGAAGTAATCTTCTTGCAATCTGGGTAAATTAATATTGAGTTAGTTGAGGCGGCCGGAAGGCCGAGTAAGTGAAGGGCTTTGATGGCCTTTCGCGAGTGCGATAAGCGCTCAACTGAAGACAAAAAGGAATTGAAATGCCACGTCGTCGTGAAGTACCCAAGCGCGAGATTCTGCCGGATCCAAAATTCGGCAACACCGATGTCGCCAAGTTCGTCAACGTTCTGATGCTGTCCGGTAAGAAATCGGTCGCTGAGAACATCATCTACGGTGCATTCGACTACATCCAGTCCAAATCGGGCAAGGACCCGCTGGAAGTGTTCGCAACCGCGATCAACAACTGCAAGCCGATGGTCGAGGTGAAATCCCGCCGCGTCGGTGGCGCCAACTATCAGGTGCCGGTTGAAGTGCGTCCGGTCCGCCGTATGGCCCTGTCTATGCGTTGGTTGCGCGAAGCCGCAAACAAGCGTAGCGAGAAATCCATGCCGCATCGCCTGGGTGGCGAGCTGATGGAAGCAGCAGAAGGCCGCGGCGGCGCGATGAAGCGTCGTGACGAAGTTCACCGTATGGCTGAAGCGAACAAGGCGTTCTCGCACTTCCGCTTCTAAGCAAATGGCCCAATCGCTCCGGGGGCAGAACGCCTCCGGGGTGGTGCGGCCATGCAGTATCCGTTGTTCAGGCCGAGCTCATTTTGATCACCAGAATGCTGCTCGGTTTTGTCCATTCAAAAGTTAGGAAAATTTATGGCACGCACTACCCCTATTGAGCGCTACCGTAACATCGGTATCTCCGCTCACATCGACGCCGGTAAGACGACGACCACCGAGCGCATCCTGTTCTACACCGGTGTGAACCACAAGATCGGTGAAGTGCACGACGGTGCAGCTACCATGGACTGGATGGAGCAAGAGCAAGAGCGCGGCATCACCATTACCTCGGCAGCGACGACCTGCTTCTGGAAGGGTATGGCCAACAACTTCGAGCCGCACCGCTTCAACATCATCGATACCCCGGGCCACGTCGACTTCACCATCGAGGTGGAACGTTCGATGCGCGTCCTGGACGGCGCCTGCATGGTCTACTGTGCAGTCGGCGGCGTGCAGCCGCAGTCGGAAACCGTGTGGCGTCAGGCTAACAAGTACAAAGTCCCGCGTCTGGCGTTCGTCAACAAGATGGACCGCACCGGTGCGAACTTCTTCAAGGTGTACGAGCAGATGCGCGCTCGCCTGAAGGCCAACCCGATCCCGCTGCAGATCCCCATCGGCGCCGAAGACAACTTCCTCGGCGTGGTCGACCTGGTCAAGATGCAGGCGATCTACTGGGACGACGCGTCGCAGGGCATGAAGTTCGACTACCGCGACATCCCGGCCGAGCTGCTGGAAACGGCCAAGGAATGGCGCGAGAAGCTGGTCGAGACCGCTGCTGAAGCGAACGAAGACCTGATGAACAAGTACCTCGAAGAAGGCGAGCTGTCGGAAGCCGAGATCAAGGCCGCACTGCGCCAGCGCACCATCGCTTCGGAAATCGTTCCGATGATGTGCGGCACCGCCTTCAAGAACAAGGGCGTGCAGGCCATGCTGGACGCGGTCATCGAGTACCTGCCGTCGCCGGTCGACATTCCGCCGGTCAGCGGTACCGACGAGGACGACCAGCCGGTCACCCGTACGGCATCGGACGATGAGAAATTCGCCGCGCTGGCATTCAAGATCATGACCGACCCGTTCGTCGGCCAGCTGATCTTCTTCCGCGTGTACTCGGGCGTCATCAAGTCGGGCGACACCGTGTTCAACCCGATCAAGAGCAAGAAGGAACGCGTCGGCCGTATTCTGCAGATGCACGCGAACCAGCGCGAAGAGATCAAGGAAGTCCGTGCAGGCGACATCGCTGCAGCCGTGGGCCTGAAAGAAGCGACGACCGGCGAAACGCTGTGCGACCCGTCGGCACCGATCATCCTGGAAAAGATGGTGTTCCCGGAGCCGGTGATCCAGCAGGCCGTCGAGCCGAAGACCAAGGCCGACCAGGAAAAAATGGGCCTGGCCCTGAATCGTCTGGCTCAGGAAGACCCGTCGTTCCGCGTGCGCACCGACGAAGAATCGGGCCAGACCATCATCGGTGGTATGGGCGAGCTGCACCTGGAAATTATCGTCGACCGCATGAAGCGTGAATTCGGCGTGGAAGCGACCGTCGGCAAGCCGCAGGTTGCATACCGCGAAACGATCCGCAAGTCGGTCAGCGACGTCGAAGGCAAGTTCGTCAAGCAGTCCGGTGGTCGTGGTCAGTACGGTCACGCCGTGCTGTCGATCGAACCGCAGGAACCGGGCAAGGGCTTCGAGTTCATCGACGCCATCAAGGGCGGCGTGATCCCGCGCGAATTCATCCCGGCAGTCGAGAAGGGTGTGCGCGAGACGCTGTCGAGCGGCGTGATGGCCGGCTACCCGGTGGTCGATGTCAAAGTGACGCTGACCTTCGGTTCGTACCACGACGTGGACTCGAACGAAAACGCGTTCCGCATGGCCGGTTCGATGGCATTCAAGGAAGGCTGCCGTAAAGCCAACCCGGTCATCCTCGAGCCGATGATGGCCGTGGAAGTCGAGACGCCGGAAGACTACGCCGGTACCGTGATGGGCGACCTGTCGTCCCGCCGCGGCATGGTGCAGGGCATGGATGAGATCCCGGGCGGTGGCGGCAAGATCATCAAGGCTGAAGTCCCGCTGTCGGAAATGTTCGGTTACTCGACCGTGCTGCGTTCGGCAACCCAGGGTCGTGCGACCTACACGATGGAATTCAAGCACTATGCTGAAGCACCGAAGCATGTGATGGATGCCATCGTGACGGCTAAAGCCAAGTAATACAGACCAACAGGCCGGCGGTACCCCGCCCGGCCTGAAAAAAAACTAGATAATTGTTCTTTTAAAGGAAGATCAAAATGGCAAAAGGTAAATTCGAACGGACCAAGCCGCACGTGAACGTCGGCACCATCGGTCACGTTGACCACGGCAAAACCACCCTGACGGCTGCAATCGCAACCGTTCTGTCGAAGAAATTCGG
>Ga0187844_10000878_pt1 | contig 23463 bp, 22 predicted proteins | sample SpaLakP09_SKY_50_FD_134517 | JGI IMG/M metagenome (GOLD analysis project Ga0187844, IMG submission 134517) | Oligotrophic lake water microbial communities from Sparkling Lake, Wisconsin, USA - SP09_SKY_50 | ecosystem: Environmental > Aquatic > Freshwater > Lake | place: USA: Sparkling Lake...
AGGCGCTGGACTGCAGGTGATCGCGGCCCGTATGGCGCACCTCTCGCGCGGCGAGGCGCAAGCCTTTTACGCAGTGCACAAGGAGCGCCCCTTCTTCAAAGACTTGGTCGATTTCATGATCTCCGGTCCCGTGATGATCCAGGTCCTAGAAGGCCCCGACGCCATCATCACCAACCGCGATCTGATGGGCGCTACCGACCCCAAGAAGGCCAACCCCGGCACCATTCGCGCTGACTTTGCAGCCAGCATTGATGCCAATGCGGTACACGGTTCGGACGCGCCGGAAACAGCGGCAGTAGAGATTGCCTTTTTCTTCCCCGGCATGCAAATTTACACACGCTAAACCCGATTATGCGGGCCAATCTACTCGACTACGACCTCGAGGGTTTGGCCCGTTTTTGCGAGCGCTTGGGCGAAAAGCGTTTTCGGGCGGTGCAATTGTTCCGCTGGATACACCAAAGAGGCGCTAGCGACTTTGAGGCAATGAGCGACCTGGCCAAATCCTTGCGCGAAAAGCTCAAGACCGGCGCCATGGTGCAAGCTTTGCCAGTGGTATCGCAGCAAGTATCTACAGATGGCACGATCAAGTGGTTGTTCGATGTCGGCGCGGGTGACGCCATTGAAGCGGTTTATATCCCGGAGGCCGATCGTGGCACTTTGTGTGTTTCGTCCCAGGCCGGTTGCGCAGTAGCCTGCCGCTTTTGTTCTACGGGCCATCAGGGTTTTAGCCGCAATCTCACGGCCGGCGAAATCATCGCCCAGCTTTGGTTTGCTGAGCATTTTTTGCGTAAGCACCTCGGGCGCGATGAACGCATCATCTCCAATGTGGTCATGATGGGTATGGGAGAGCCACTGCAAAATTACGCTGAACTGTTACCCGCTTTGCACACTATGCTCGATGACCACGCCTATGGTTTGTCGCGCCGCCGCGTCACGGTGTCCACCTCCGGCATGGTACCCAGCATGGACCGCTTGGGCCAGGACTGCCCGGTGGCGCTGGCCGTTTCTCTGCATGCCCCGCACGACGCACTGCGTGATGACTTGGTTCCCTTGAATAAAAAGTACCCGCTTGATGAACTCATGCGCGCATGTGAACGCTATTTGGCATTTGCGCCGCGCGACTTCATCACCTTTGAATATTGCATGCTCCATGGTGTGAATGACACGCCGGCCATGGCGCAGGAGTTGATAGCGCTGTTGCGCCGTTATGGCCAGGGCCGCGCTGGATGGTGCAAGCTCAATTTGATTCCCTTTAATCCTTTTCCTGCGTCCGGTTTGCAGCGCTCGACGCATGCAGCCGTGGCAGCCTTTGCCCGCAGCTTAAATGACGCGGGAATCATTACCACGGTACGTAAAACCCGCGGCGATGATATTGACGCCGCTTGTGGTCAGCTGGCGGGCGAAGTGCGTGACCGAACCAGCGTCATGCTGCGCATGGACAAGCGTAAAGCGCGCGAAACCGCGTCGCCTGGAGTTGCGGCTGCGGTCGAGGTACTGCATGCGGTTTGATGCGCAGCCTGGGTTGTCGCTATCGCCTCGCAGGGTCTGTGTCCCTTGGATAGCCCGCAGCCGTGTGTTTACTGGCCTGTGCTTGCTCGTCTTGCTGGCAGCGTGTGCAGGTGCTGGTAAGTCTGCGCTGAGTACCAGCGCTGTAGATTCTGAGGAACGCAAGCGCGCCCGGGTGTATTTGGAGTTGGCCTCCACCTATTTCGCCGACGGAATGAACAGCTATGCGCTGGACGCAATGCAGCAAAGCCTGGCCGCAGACAACGGTTTGTACGAAGCGCATAACTTGCGCGGCCTCATTTATATGCGTATGAATGAGCCGCTACTCGCCGAAGACGGCTTTCGCAAAGCCCTGGCGGTACACGCGCAAGCGGCTTCGGTGCAGCACAATTACGGATGGTTTTTGTGCCAGCAAGGTCGCATGGGCGAGGCAATGGCCATGTTTAGCGCTGCCTTGGCCCATCCGACCTATGACGCACGCGCCAAAACCTGGCTGACCCAGGGCTTGTGCCAGGCCAAGGCCGGGCAGGCTGCCGATGCAGAAAATAGTTTGTTCATGGCCTTTCGCTTAGACCCCACCAACCCGGTAGTCAGCTATAACCTGGCCTTGCATTTATTCAAGCAGGCGGATTACGCGCGCGCGCAGGCTTTTGTCGCTCCGCTCAATGCCTCGCAATGGGCCAATGCGCAGACCTTGTGGCTGGGTATCAAGCTGGCCCGCAAGAGCGCGGACGGCTTACAAGTGACGGCGTTGAGCGCAAGCTTGCGTAGCCGTTTTGCTCAATCACCGGAGCTGAGTCTGCTCGACAAAGGGGTTTTCGATGACTGATGCGGACGAACCAAGGATTGGCCTGCGCGTGCCGTCCGAACTTGCCGATGGGCCGCTTGCAGAGAAAACGCCTAGCGTGGGGCAACAGTTGCAGCGCGCGCGCCTGGATTTAGGGATGTCCCTGGAGAGCTTATCGGCGCGCCTGAAAGTATCGGTACCGCGCTTGCAGGCCTTTGAGGACGATCAATTTGAAAAAGGCCACAATCTGCATAGCGGCCGCGCCATGGTCGCCAGCGTGGCGCGGTTTCTCGGCCTGGATGCGCAGGCCTTGTTGGCCCAATTGCCGCAGCCGACGCCTTGGGGGCCTACCCCCGTAATTCAGGAAGCGGCAGGAGGTTTCAACAAGCAAACCCGGCGGACCGTGCTGCGCGATGCGCCCGGGCCCGTGTCTCCGGTTTGGTGGATTGCATTGGTTTTATTGTTGTTAGCCGGCTTTATTTACTTTTATCCGCAGATTGCGCAGATCGCGCAGATGGGTCAAGCTGCGCTAAGCGCTGCTGCGCCGCAGCCCAGCGCGCTTGAAGTGCAGGCACCCCAAGCGCAGCCGCAAGAATCTGCCGTCCAAGCCATGCCCGCCGCGTCTATGCCCGAAGTGCCTGCGCTGCCCACAGCACTGGATCGTGGCGTATCGACGCTGAAGCTTATGCAGCCGGTTGTGGTGTTTAAGGCGCGCGGAAGTACCTGGATTGAAGTTACCGATGCCAAGGGAACGGTCTTGTTGCGACGCACATTGGCCGCGTCTGAAGCTGCCGAAGTGCTTGGCGATTTACCATTTGCGGTGGTGGTAGGGCGGGCCGACCATACCGATGTATGGGTGCGCGGTGCGCTTTTCTCATTGGAGACGCATACCCAAGACAACGTTGCCAGATTCAAGGTGCCATGATGACAAGTCCGACTTTTTTGAACCCCAATGGAGTAGCTGCGCGCCAAGGCCTTCAGGCCAGTGTGCGCTGGGACAGCAATGTGATAACCATTGGTGGCGGCGCGCCCGTGCGTATCCAGTCTATGACCAACACCGACACAGTGGACGCCATCGGTACTGCGATTCAGGTGAAGGAGTTGGCGCTGGCCGGTTCCGAGCTCGTGCGCATCACCGTCAATACGCCCGAAGCGGCGCAGGCGGTTCCTTACATCCGAGAACAATTAGACCGCATGGGTATCGCTGTCCCCTTGATCGGCGACTTTCACTACAACGGCCACCGATTGCTGACAGATTTTCCTGATTGCGCGCAGGCGCTTTCCAAATACCGTATCAACCCGGGCAATGTTGGCAAGGGCGATAAGAAAGACCGCCAGTTCGGGCAAATGATTGAAGCGGCCATGCGCTGGGACAAGCCGGTGCGCATCGGTGTGAACTGGGGCAGTCTGGACCAGGAGTTACTCGCTGATTTGATGGATGCCAACAGCAAGCTGCCTGAGCCGCGCAATTACAAACAGGTGATGTACCAGGCCTTGATTAGCTCTGCGGTGGGTTCCGCGCAACTGGCGCAATCCATGGGCATGGCAGCCAACCAGATCATTATTTCTTGCAAAGTCAGTGGCGTGCAGGACTTGATTGCGGTCTATCGCGAACTTGGCCGCAGCACTTCGTATCCCTTGCACCTGGGACTGACCGAGGCGGGTATGGGTACCAAAGGCACCGTGGCGTCCAGCGCAGCGCTATCGGTTTTGCTACAAGAGGGCATTGGCGACACCATCCGCGTATCGCTGACCCCTGCGCCCGGCGAGTCGCGTAACCAAGAGGTGGTGATTGCAGCTGAAATTTTGCAGGCGCTGGGCTTGCGCGCTTTTGTTCCGAGTGTTACCGCCTGCCCCGGCTGCGGACGTACCACCAGCACCACGTTTCAGGAGCTCACCCAGCAGATTGATAATTTTTTGCGCGACAAAATGCCAGTGTGGCGCAAAGAGTTCCCTGGTGTGGAAGGCCTTAAGGTGGCGGTCATGGGCTGTATCGTCAACGGGCCAGGGGAAAGCAAACATGCCGACATAGGCATCAGCCTGCCTGGTACCGGCGAGGCCCCTGCCGCCCCGGTATTTATCGACGGCGAAAAACGCATGACCTTGCGTGGTGAATCGATAGCCACTGAATTCCAAGCGGTGGTGGAAAACTATATCCGTGAGCGCTTTGGCGCGCCGGCTCTCAAATAAAACACACTTTATGAATCAAGCACCATCGCCACGTAAGGCGGAACGCCTGGTGGCCGTCAAAGGCATGAACGACATCCTGCCGCCGGAATCGGCGCGTTGGGAAGACTTGGAGGCGCGGGTTCGATCCTTGATGCGGCGCTATGCGTACGAGAGCATCCGCACGCCGATTGTCGAACCCACCGCACTATTTGTGCGCGGTCTGGGCGAGGTGACGGATATTGTTGAAAAGGAGATGTACTCCTTTGAAGACCGACTCAATGGCGAGCAGCTCACCCTGCGACCCGAAAACACTGCAGGCTTGGTGCGCGCCGTCGTGGAGCACAACCTTCTGTATAACGGTGGCAAACGCCTGTTCTACATCGGCCCAATGTTTCGCCACGAGCGTCCACAGCGCGGGCGTTATCGTCAGTTTTTCCAAATTGGCGCCGAAGCCCTGGGCTTTGCCGGTCCGGAACTCGACGCTGAACTCATTTTGATGGCGCATGCGCTGTGGAAAGAGTTGGGCATGCAAAACGTTCAATTGCACATCAACAACCTGGGCCAACCGGACGAACGTAAATTGCATCGGGCCGCCTTGATTGCCTATTTTGAACAGCACGACGAGGTCTTAGACGCTGACTCGCGCCGCCGTCTGCACCTGAACCCATTGCGCCTACTCGACAGCAAAAATCCCGCGATGCAGGCCGTGATTGAGGCTGCGCCCCGTCTCATGGACTTTCAGGGCGATGCATCACGCGCGCATTTAGATGCGGTACTGGCCATATTGAAGGCCAATGCAGTGGACTATGTCATCAACCCCCGGCTGGTGCGCGGTATGGATTACTACAACCTCACGGTGTTTGAGTTTGTGACTACCGAACTGGGTTCCCAGGGAACAATATGCGGTGGCGGACGGTATGACTATCTGGTGGAAGAAGTAGGCGGTAAAGCTACGCCGGCGGTAGGCTGGGCTCTGGGCATGGAGCGATTACTAGAGTTGCTCAAGACGCAGGGCGTGCACGCTGCGCCGATGGCACCGGATGCGTTCGCGGTAGTCACCGATAAGAGTTTTTTACCTGATGCGCTGCGTACGCTGGAGCAATTGCGTGGTGTCGGCGTGGCGGTGCAGTTGCATGCCAGCGCGGACGGCGCCATGGCGAGCATGAAATCCCAGTTCAAAAAGGCCGACGCTAGCGGCGCCCGCTTTGCTCTGGTGTTTGGCGCCGACGAAATGGCCGGCGGCAATCTGAGCATCAAAGACCTGCGTAATGCATCGACCCTGCAGCGCACGGTCGCAATGGCCGATTGGGTGCAATGGGCGCAAAGCCTACAATCAACTGCTTAATCACGTAATGCCATGGCCAACCAATTAGACCTTGAAGAACAAGAGCAGCTTGACCAGCTCAAGCATTTCTGGAGCCGATACGGCAATTTGATCACCGGCGTGCTCGTCGTTGTACTCCTGGCGGTCGCCGCATGGAACGGCTACCACTATTGGCAGCGCAGCCAGGCGAGCCAGTCTGCCGCCTTGTTTGATGAAATGAGCAAGTCGGTGGCAACAGGTGATATGGCTTTAGCGCAGCGAAGCTTCTCGGATATGAAAGAGCGCTACCCATCGGCTACCTACACCCAACAGGCCGCGTTAGCTGTTGCGCGTCAGGCCATTGATAAGGGCGATACCGACGCTGCTAAGTCGGCGTTGCAATGGGTGGTGGATAAATCCGCTGACCAGGGCTATACCGTTATCGCTCGCCTGCGCTTGGCCAATTTGCACTTCGATGCCAAAGACTATGCGCAGGCCCTGGCGCTGCTCGATGGTGTGGCGGACGAGGCATTTGCGGCCTTGGTTGCCGATCGTAAAGGCGATATTTTTGCTGCGCAGGATAAGCGTTCGGAGGCTAAAGCGGCATATTTATTGGCCTACCAAAAATTAGAAGAGCGCGCGCAATACCGACGCGTAGTGCAGGTCAAACTCAACGCGCTGGGTGTGGATCCAGAGGCTGTCGCTTCTCCCAAGGTGGCTGAGGGGCTGAAATAATGGCGCAAGGCACATCTTATTTGCGTAATCTTTTTGCATGCAGCGTCTGCGGCGTGGCGCTGTTCCTCGGTGGCTGTGCAAATTTTGACAAACCAAAACCCGAGTCCCTAGAGGCTAATCCCGCCAGTCTGGCTGTCAAGGAGGTATGGCGCGTCAATGTGGGCTCTACGGCGTCCCCCTTGGAGATGCGTGCGGTCGGCCCCATGCTTTGGGCGGCTTCCAGCCAAGGCGATTTGAGCCTGATTGACGCCGCCAGCGGCCAAGTTAGTGGGCGGGCCAGTGCCGGGCAGTTACTAAGTGCCGGAGTTGGTGCCGATAAGCAGTTTGTTGCGGTAGTTAGCATTGATAACCAGTTGATTGTCCAAAGCGGGCAAAAAGAAATATGGCGTCAAAAGATTCCTTCGCTCGTAGTCACCGCGCCTTTGGTCGCAGGCGAGCGGGTATTCGTTTTGGCGGCAGACCGCACGGTCTATGCCTTTGACGCAGCAAACGGGCGCAAGCTTTGGACGCAGCAGCGCTCCGGTGAAACCTTGTTACTGGCGCAGGCTGGCTTATTGACGGCGGTAGGCGATACCCTGCTGGTGGCGCAAGGCGGCCGCTTGCTCGGTTTGAACCCGCAAAATGGATCGCTGCGCTGGGATGTGCAAGTAGCCAGCGGGCGAGGGGTGAACGAGGTGGAACGCCTGGCCGATTTAGTCTCGGGTGTCAGCCGGGTTGCCGATTCCTTGTGTTTGCGCGCTTTTCAGTACGCTGTCGCCTGTGTGGACGCGCGCTCGGGTCGCAGTCTGTGGAATAAACCTGCCTCTGGCGCTTCGGGTATCGGCGGGGATGCCCAAACGGTGTTCGGCACAGAGAGCGATGGCAAAGTGATCGCCTGGCGCCGCGCCGATGGTGAAAAATTGTGGACTAACGAAAAATTGCGCTTTCGCAGTGTGACCGGTCCTACGCTGGCCGGTGGCGCTTTGCTGCTGGGCGATGGTGACGGCAATCTGCACTTTCTCTCTCCTACGGACGGCAAACTTTTAAATCGCCTTAGTACCGATGGTTCACCGATTGTTTCTGCGCCTTTGTGGCTTGCTTCGACCTGGGTGGTCATCACCGAGCGCGGTAACGTCATCGGGTTCCGGCTGCAATAGGCCCCAGGGCTGCGCTGTATGAAACCGGTCATCGCTCTGGTCGGCAGGCCTAATGTAGGTAAATCGACTCTATTTAATCGGCTAACCAAAAGCCGCGATGCCATCGTTGCCGACTTTGCCGGGTTGACGCGCGACCGCCACTATGGCAACGGCAAGCACGGTAAGCAGGAAATCATCGTCGTAGACACTGGCGGTTTTGAGCCCGATGCCACTACCGGTATCTTCAAAGAAATGGCGAAACAGACCCGCCAAGCGGTGGCCGAAGCCGATGCCGTGCTTTTTATCGTGGATGCCCGTGGCGGCGTATCGGCGCAAGACTACGAAATTGCCAAATACCTGCGTCGCCTGGGCAAAACCAGCTATGTGGTGGCCAATAAAGCCGAAGGCATGACCGAAACCACGCAGTTTGGTGAGTTTTATGAGCTCGGCCTAGGCGCAGTGATCGCCGTTTCCGCAGCCCATGGACAAGGCATACGCACGCTGATGGATCAGGTGATGGCGCCTTTCGCGCCCGACCCGGATGCGCCCGAGCCCGAAGAAAACCAGCCTGGGACTATCAAACTGGCGGTAGCGGGGCGGCCCAATGTGGGCAAATCTACGCTGATTAACACCTGGCTGGGTGAGGAGCGACTGGTGGCCTTTGATCTGCCGGGCACTACGCGAGACACCATTTCCATTCCCTTTGAGCGCAGCGGGCAAAAATTCGAACTGATTGATACGGCAGGTCTGCGCCGCAAAGGCAAAGTGTTTGAAGCGATTGAAAAGTTTTCAGTTGTCAAAACTTTGCAGGCGATTGAATCGGCCAGCGTGGTCTTGCTGTTGATCGACGCGATCGAAGGCGTCACCGACCAGGATGCCCATATTGCAGGCTATATCCTGGAGTCGGGGCGTGCGGTGGTGGTGGCGGTGAATAAATGGGATGCGGTGGACGAATACCAGCGTGAACTGGTGAAACGCTCGCTCGAAACCCGCTTGGGATTTTTAAAGTTTGCTGCCTTGCACTTGATTTCTGCGCGCAAGCGCCAGGGTTTGGGGCCAGTATGGGATTCGATTGCCCAGGCGCACCGTGGGGCCAACTGCAAAATGCCGACGCCTGTGCTGACCCGTTTGCTGTTGGAGGCAGTGCAGTTTCAGACGCCTAAGAAAACCGGCATGTACCGCCCTAAGTTGCGCTATGCCCACCAAGGCGGCATGAACCCACCGATTATTGTGGTTCATGGCAATTCGCTCGAGCATGTGACAGAAGCCTACAAACGCTTTTTAGAAGGGCGTTTTCGCAAAGAATTTAATCTGGTGGGCACGCCTCTGCGTATCCAAATGAAGTCAGCCGCCAATCCCTATGCCGAAAAGGATTGAGCCGCGTGCCGCATGCCTTAAGCCCCCACCGTGACTTCGGGCACTGAGAATCCATTGCCAATGTGGTATCTTCAACCGTTCTTATTACTTTCAACACGGAAAATATCGTGAACAACAAAAGTCAACTTCTCCAAGATCCCTTTCTTAATGCCTTGCGCCGGGAGCATGTGCCTGTTTCGGTGTATCTTGTCAACGGTATCAAACTGCAGGGACAGATTGAATCCTTTGACCAGTACGTGGTTTTGCTGCGAAACACCGTGACCCAGATGGTCTACAAACATGCGATTTCCACCATCGTGCCTGGGCGCGCAGTCAATTTTGCGCTGCCGCCTGCCGACGGCGCTGAAGCGCCCTGATATTGCTGCAGAACGGCCCCATGGGGCTGCTGCTTACGCAGATCTGATTTGACCTCGCGACAAGCCGATTTGAGCGTGCGCACCATTTTGGTGGGCGTCGATTTAGGTCTCGCCAATTTCGATTCGACGCTAGATGAATTGGGCCAACTTGCGCAAACTGCGGGTATGGAGCCGGTAGTCAGAGTCGTCTGTAAGCGCCGAGCCCCTGATGCCGCCTTGTTCATTGGAACCGGCAAAGCCGATGAAATTAAACTCTTGGCCCAAAGCCTGGGCGTGCAAGAGGTGTTGTTCGACCAAAGCCTCAGCCCCGGCCAGCAACGGAATTTGGAGCGTCGCTTGGAAATGCCAGTGAACGACCGGACCTTCTTGATCCTGGAAATCTTTGCCCAAAGAGCCCGCAGCCATGAAGGCAAGTTACAAGTAGAACTGGCGCGGTTGCAATACTTGAGTACCCGTTTGGTGCGCCGCTGGTCGCATCTGGAGCGCCAGCGCGGTGGCATCGGTAATCGCGGCGGTCCCGGTGAGACCCAGATCGAGCTGGACCGGCGCATGATCGCTGCCCATATTAAGCGCACCAAAGAGCAATTGGACAAGGTCAAGCGCCAGCGCCAGACGCAACGCAAACAACGCGATCGGCGTGGCGCCTTCAACATCTCGCTCATCGGATACACCAACGCGGGCAAATCCACACTGTTTAATGCCTTGGTCAAAGCCCGTGCGTATGCGGCCGACCAGTTGTTTGCCACGCTCGACACCACCACACGCCAACTGTATTTGGGCGAAGCTGAGCGTTCGGTATCGCTGTCCGATACGGTGGGCTTTATCCGCGACCTGCCCCATGGGCTGGTGGACGCATTTCAGGCGACCTTGCAAGAGGCCGTGGATGCCGACTTGTTGCTGCATGTGGTGGACGCGTCTAACCCAGATTACATGCTGCAAATTGAGCAAGTGCAGCGCGTGTTGAGCGAAATCGGAGCTGACAAAGTGCCACAGATATTGGTTTTTAACAAGATAGACGCTATGCCCGCAGCCCGTTTGCCCTTACAAAGTAGTGATTTTTTTGAACTCGACGGTCAGCAAACAGCGCGGGTTTTTGTCAGCGCGCATGCGGGAACCGGACTTGCGCAGCTACGCAGCTTGCTCGCGCGAGCCGTTGCTGGCACCCCGGTTTTTTCGCCCGTTCCTCCCCAATCCCCCGTGGTCTATGAGGCCGACTTGTAATTGTGGACAATCGGGGTGTGCAAATCGATAGGTATAACAATGAAATTTTCAACGCCAACGCTTAGTTTTGTCGCAATTGTGGGGCGATTGCGCGGTATGTTCAATCTCAATGACAGCCGTTGGGGCCGCTCAGATGAAGCCAAATCCCCAGCGGGGAGTGCGCCCGATGCGTCCGCCAACCCCCAGGAACCCTCCCCTGTAGGGCGGCCCGAAGCCAAACCCGATACCCGGCCCGATGTACCCCCCCCTAACCATCCGGGCAATGACCGCCCAAGCGGCGGCCAACGCCCAGGCGCGAATGCGGGTCCGCCGGATTTGGATGAACTGTGGCGTGATTTCAACCGCAAATTGAATGGCTGGATGAACGGCGGCAAGCGTGGTGGGGGTGCGCGGGGAACTGGTGGTCTCTTGCCACCCGATTTCAAAAACATCCAAATTGGTGGCGGCGTAATTGCGGCGGTGCTGGTTTTGATTTGGCTGGCGACCGGCTTTTTCATTGTGCAGGAAGGTCAGCAGGCGGTTATTACGCAGTTTGGTCGATACAAAGCGACTGTCAATGCGGGCTTCAACTGGCGACTGCCTTACCCATTTCAGCGCCATGAATTGGTTTTTGTCACCCAAATCCGCTCGGTGGATGTGGGTCGTGACAATGTGCTCAAGGCCACCGGCTTACGGGAGTCGGCCATGCTGACCCAAGATGAGAATATTTTGGACATTAAGTTTGCAGTGCAATACCGCTTAAGTGATGCGCGAGCCTTTTTGTTTGAAAGCAAAAATCCCACCGATGCCGTGGTGCAGGCGGCAGAAACATCGGTGCGTGAAGTCCTGGGCAAGATGAAAATGGACGCTGCGTTGTCCGAGGAACGCGACCAAATCGCCCCGCGCGTGCGTGCCATGATGCAAGACATTCTGGACCGCTACAAAGTCGGTATCGAGGTAGTTGCCATCAACTTGCAGCAAGGTGGCGTGCGCCCGCCCGAGCAAGTGCAGGCTTCTTTTGACGATGTGCTCAAAGCGGGACAGGAACGTGAACGGGCGAAGAATGAGGCGCAAGCCTATGCCAACGACGTGATACCGCGCGCTGTGGGTTCGGCGGCCCGCTTAAAGGAAGAAGCCGACGCCTACAAGGCACGGGTAGTGGCTCAGGCACAGGGTGATGCGCAGCGTTTCCGCTCGGTGTTTAATGAGTACCAGAAGGCGCCTCAAGTCACGCGCGACCGGATGTACTTGGACGCGATGCAGCAAATCTATACCAATGTCACCAAAGTGCTGGTGGATACCCGTCAGGGCGCGACCTTGTTAAACCTGCCGCTTGAAAAGATATTGCAAATGAATGCTGGGGTTGATCCCTTGGCTTCGCCCGCAGCTGCTGGTAATCCAGCGGCTGTGCCCCCGGCCCCCTTGCCCGCAGCCAACGCGGTGGACCCACGCAGCCGCGAAGCGGCGCGCACCCGTGAGCGCGATGTGCGCTAGGAGAACAGCATGAACCGTATTGGATTTATTGTTTCTAGTTTGTTGGTGCTGTTAGCGCTGGCCAGTTCGACCCTGTTTGTTGTGGACCAACGCCAGTTTGGCGTGGTCTACGCGCTAGGTCAAATCAAGGAAGTCATTACCGAGCCGGGTTTGAACTGGAAGCTGCCGCCGCCATTTCAAAATGTCTCTTATATCGACAAGCGTTTATTGACGCTGGACAGCAGCGATACCGAGCCGATGCTGACGGCTGAGAAGCAGCGTGTGGTGATCGACTGGTATGTGCGCTGGCGCATTTCCGAGCCTAGCCAATACATCCGAAACGTGGGCCTGAATGAAGCGGCTGGCGCCAATCAACTCAACCGCGTGGTGCGCAATGCGTTCCAGGAAGAGATCAATAAGCGCACTGTGAAGGAATTGCTCTCGCTCAAGCGCGAGGCCTTGATGTCTGACGTCAAGCGTGAAGTACTCGAAAAGGTCAGAGGTGCCAAGCCTTGGGGCGTGGACGTGGTCGACGTGCGTATCACCCGCGTGGACTATGTAGAGGCGATTACCGAGTCGGTTTATCGCCGTATGGAAGCCGAACGCAAACGGGTAGCCAATGAATTGCGGTCTACCGGTGCGGCCGAGGGTGAAAAAATCCGCGCTGATGCCGACCGCCAGCGCGAGGTGACGATTGCCAACGCCTACCGCGACGCCCAGAAAATCAAAGGCGAGGGCGATGCAGAGGCAGCCCGTATCTATGCCGAAGCCTTCAACCGCGATCCCCAGTTCGCCCAGTTTTACCGTAGCCTAGAGGCTTATAAAACCAGTTTCGCCAACAAGAGCGACGTGATGGTGCTAGACCCTTCTTCCAGCGAGTTCTTCAAAGTCTTCCGCAACGGCGGCTCGGGTTCGGCTCCGGTCAAAAAATAAGCGGCGGCGCGCCTGCGATTCCCGCTTCCTACCGGAGCGGGGCTCCGGTTTGGCCGGTAAAATTGCGTTTTTAACAGCATTCCTATTTATCCATGTCCGCTTGGGTCCTCCCGGATCACATTGCCGATGTGCTGCCTTCTGAGGCGCGCCACATCGAGGAAATCCGTAGAAATTTGCTGGATATGGCGCGTTGCTATGGCTATGAATTGGTCATGCCGCCGCTTTTGGAGCACCTGGAGTCGCTGCTGACCGGCACCGGCGAATCGCTGGATTTGCAAACTTTCAAGTTGGTAGATCAAATTTCTGGTCGGATGCTGGGCCTGCGCGCTGACAGCACACCGCAAGTGGCCCGCATCGATGCCCATTTACTCAATCGACAGGGTGTAGCCCGCCTGTGCTACTGCGGCCCGGTGCTCCACACCCGCCCGGCGGCGCCCCATGCCACCCGCGAACCCTTGCAAATAGGCGCGGAAATTTATGGACACCAAGGCTTGGAAGCGGATCTGGAAATCCTGACTCTGGCGCTCGATTGTCTGCGTGCCGCCAAGGTGCAGGACTTTATGGTGGACTTGGCCGATGCACGCATCGTTAACAGCCTGTTAACCCTGGCTGCCCTCAGCCCGGTGGAAACCGCAGAGATACAAGCGGCCCTGGCCGCCAAAGATGCAGCGGCGATTGCGTCCATTGCGCGCCGCTCGGATGCGGCGGTGCGACGCGGCCTGCAAAACTTGACGCGTTGCTATGGGGATGTGCATGTGCTCGCGCAGGCGCGCAGCGTGCTGCCTGATCTGCCGGTGATTTCGCAAGCCTTAGACGAACTCCAATGGCTGGCCGGCCATCTGGAAGGTACACCCGTGTCCTTTGATTTGGCGGATTTGCGTGGCTACGCCTACTACAGCGGTGCGCGCTTTGCGGTGTATGCCAATGGCGCACCCAGTGCCCTGCTGCGCGGTGGCCGCTACGACGCGGTAGGTTCGGTGTTCGGGCGCGAGCGGCCAGCCGTGGGATTTAGCCTGGATATCAAATCGCTGGTGGGTGTAGTCAGCGGGCCACCCTTGCGCGCGGCCATCCGGGCGCCCTGGGGTGAAGACAAAGGTTTACGCAGTGCGATCGCTAAGCTGCGTAGTGCCGGTGAGACGGTAGTCTGCGTTTTACCTGGTCACGAGAGTGAAGTTGACGAGTTCCATTGCGACCGTGTGTTGGTTGCGCATGGTGCTGATTGGCACCTTGTTCCCGTTTAAAAAAGTAGACTTATGAATACACGCGCAGGCCGAAATGTAGTGGTGGTTGGAACCCAGTGGGGCGACGAGGGTAAAGGCAAACTGGTCGATTGGCTCACCGAAAGTGCCCATGGCGTAGTGCGCTTTCAAGGCGGACATAACGCTGGACACACCTTGGTGATCCATGGCGTGAAAACCGCTTTACACCTGATCCCCAGCGGCATCATGCGCGCTGGCGTGAAGTGCTATATCGGCAATGGCGTGGTCTTGTCGCCTGCCAAATTATTCGAAGAAATTGAAGGACTGGAAAAAGTCGGCGTGCAAGTGCGTTCGCGCTTGCGCATTAGCGAAGCCTGCCCGCTGATTCTGCCTTTCCATACGGCGCTTGATGTGGCGCGCGAAGCGGCCCGTGAAAAAGGTGGCAATGAAAAAATTGGCACCACCGGGCGTGGCATCGGCCCGGCCTACGAAGACAAAATAGCACGCCGCGCCCTGCGTGTGCAGGACATGAAATTCCCACAGCGTTTTGCCGATAAATTGCGCGATTTACTGGCTTTACACAACCATGTATTAACTAGTTTTTTGGGTTCTAAAGCCTTTGATTTTGGACCCACACTGGCGCCCTACATCAAGGACGGCGAAGTGTTGTTCGAGCCCGTGTACGCGCAGGCCATGGAGCATGCCAAGCTGCTCATCCCCATGATGGCCGATGTTTCCCGCGAACTCAATGACGCCCACCAAGGCGGGGCTAACTTATTGTTTGAAGGCGCGCAGGGCACTTTGCTCGATGTGGATCACGGCACCTACCCTTTTGTCACGTCCAGTAATTGCGTTGCCGGCAACGCCTCTGCCGGTGCCGGTGTGGGGCCCGGCATGCTGCATTACATTCTGGGCATTACCAAGGCCTATTGCACCCGCGTGGGTAGCGGCCCGTTCCCGACGGAGCTGCAGTGGGAGGTGCCCGGCACGCCGGGTTACCACATGAGCACCGTGGGTGCCGAAAAAGGCGTAACGACCGGACGCTCACGCCGCTGCGGTTGGTTTGACGCTGCTTTGCTCAAGCGATCAGCACAGGTCAACGGCCTAAGCGGTTTGTGTATTACCAAGCTCGATGTGCTGGACGGCCTGAGCGAGCTCAAGCTTTGCACTGGCTATATGCTCGATGGCGCGCTCACCGATATTTTGCCCATGGGCGCTGACGAAATTGCCCGCTGCGAGCCGGTGTACGAAACCATGTCTGGCTGGACGCAAAGCACGGTAGGCATGACCGACTACCAAAAATTGCCCTCCGAGGCGCGCCTTTATTTGGAGCGCATCGCGCAATTGACCGGTGTACCCATCCATATGGTGTCCACCAGTCCGGATCGGGACCACACTATTTTGATGCGTAACCCTTACCAGGCGCTCTGATGCTGTCAGGCGCAAAGTCCCCTATTTGTGTGGCAGTAGCGGTGCAAACTGCTCAATCGTATTGACCAAGGAGCTGGGTATGTTGACGGAAGACGGTAAGCATTTGTACGTGAGCTACGACGAATACCACAACCTGATCGAAAAGCTCGCGATCAAGGTGTTTCAGTCGGGCTGGGAGTTCGATACTATTTTGTGCCTGGCACGCGGCGGCATGCGTCCGGGCGACATACTGTCCAGGGTATTTGACAAGCCGCTGGCCATTATGTCTACCAGCTCTTATCGCTCTGACGCCGGCACCGTGCAAGGCCACTTGGACATTGCCCGCTTCATCACCACGCCCAAGGGGGAGATTGCTGGCAAGGTATTGCTAGTTGATGATCTTGCCGACTCGGGCCATACGCTCAACGCCGTGATCCACCAGTTAAAAAACAATTACGCCCCCATTACCGAAATGCGCAGCGCTGTCATCTGGACGAAAGCATTGTCTACTTTTACGCCGGATTATTCCGTGGAATTTTTGTCTACCAACCCCTGGATTCATCAGCCATTTGAGAGCTATGACGCGATGCGCCCTGCGCAGCTAATCCAAAAATGGAGCGTTTAGGCAGGTAAAGCGAATGAATCACGCAAGCACCACGCTAAATCACCATCCCTATGAACCACCGGGCGGTTTTGAGTCGCCCGCCGTAGGCGTGTTTAAAGCGTCCACGGTATTTTTCCCTTCCGTGGCGGCTATGCGCAGCCGCCAGTGGAAAGATAAAACGGCCTATACCTATGGCCTGCATGGCACGCCCACCACCTACACCCTTGAAGAGCGTCTTTGCAGCTTGGAAGGGGGTTTGCAATGTGTTCTCACGCCCAGCGGCCTTTCGGCCATCGCCTTGGTAGCCTTGGCCTTGTTGCAATCGGGTGATGAGGTGTTACTACCAGACAATTGCTATGAGCCCAACAAAACCCTGGTGGAAGGGGAGTTTGTGGGCTGGGGCGTACGCCACCGTTTTTACAACCCCATGGATCCGCAGGACTTGCAGTCCAAGCTTTCCAGCACCACGCGTCTGGTGTGGCTGGAGGCGCCGGGCTCGGTCACGCTAGAGTTTCCAGATCTTGCGCAGTTGACCCGTATAGGTAAGCAGCATGGGGCGCTGGTGGCGCTGGACAATACCTGGGGCGCCGGCATTGCTTTTGCGCCCTTTGATCTTACCCCGGGCACGTCTTGCGGGGTGGATATTTCCATTCAGGCGCTGACCAAATACCCCAGTGGTGGGGGTGATGTATTGATGGGTAGCGTCATCACGCGCAATGCGGATTTACATATGCGCATCAAGCTGTGCCATATGCGCATGGGTTTGAATGTGGGCGCCAATGATGCCGAGTTGGTCCTGCGCGGCCTACCGTCTATTGCCATGCGTTATCACGCCCAAGACCAGAGCACCCGTGCTTTGGCTGCCTGGTGCCAAACGCAAGCCGCCTTTGTGCAGGTTTTGCATCCTGCCCTCAGCGGTTCACCCGGTCATGCCCATTGGCAGCACTTGTGTGCCCCGGACAGCGCTGGGGCTGCCGCCTGCCTGTTCAGCGTTGTGATTGATCCTGCTTACACGCAAGATCAGGTCGATGCCTTTTGCGATAGTTTGCAGCTGTTTAGGCTGGGTTACAGCTGGGCGGGGCCGGTCAGTCTGGTAGTGCCTTACAACTTGGAACGCATGAGGGGGGCATGGCCGGCGGGCATCGCCCGTGGGACATTGGTACGCTTTGCGGTCGGGTTCGAAGCGCCAGAGGATTTGCAGGCCGATATCACGCAGGCATTGCGCGCTTTAGCGTCCCCATAGGCCACTGCCGCCTGCATCCAGGTAGGTCAGGTAGACACGCAGCTCAAATTCCAGTTGGTGGTAGCGCGGCTCCATGTGTTCGCACAGCTGGTAGAAACTTTTGTCGTGCTCTTTCTCGCGCAAATGGGCCAGCTCGTGGACCACAATCATGCGCAAAAAATCTTCAGGCGCCGCCTTAAATAGGCTGGCAATGCGTAACTCGTGCTTGGTTTTCAGCTTGGCGCCCTGTACCCGTGAAATGCGGGTATGCGTTCCCAGTGCATGCGCAATCACCTGCAATTTGCTGTCGTACGCCACTTTACTTATCGCGGCAGCACTGCGCATGCGGCTTTGCCGGATGTCCTGGACGTAGGCGTACAGAGCCCCGTCGGTGCGCACTGCATGGGCCTGCGGGTATTTGCCCAGTAACCAATCGCCCACGCTTGCGTTCTTGAGCATGGACAGTACCTTGGATACGGTGTCTGGTGGATAAGCGCGCAAATAGGGCGTAGCCACCCAGCCCCCCAGATCGGTGTTCACTTGGCCACCCGCGCGGACCGGCTCAGTTTTCCCGGCGCAGGGCGGGGAACAAAATCACATCACGGATGCTAGGGCTGTCAGTAAGCAGCATCATCAGTCGGTCAATGCCGATACCACAACCACCGGTAGGCGGCATGCCGTACTCCAGGGCACGCACAAAATCATGGTCATAAAACATGGCCTCGTCATCGCCACTGTCTTTGGCGCTGACCTGGGCAGCAAAACGCGCAGCCTGGTCTTGCGCATCGTTGAGCTCGCTAAAGCCGTTGCCCAACTCCCGACCGGTGACATACAGCTCAAAGCGTTCCGTCACGTCGGGCCGTACATCACTGGCGCGGGCTAGAGGCGAGATTTCAACGGGGTGTTCGCATATAAAAGTAGGTTGCCAAAGCTTGTCCTCGACGTGCTCTTCAAAATACATCACTTGCAAGCCCGCCAGGCTGCGCTTGGATAATTTGTTTTTCGCGTCGCTTAGGCCAGCTTTGCGCAAGGCTGATCGCAGCCAATCGGCATCGTTCACTTGTACGCCGGCGTCGGTGTATTTTTCGATAGCTTCCAATATCGTCAAACGCTCAAAGGGCGCGGCCAAGTCCACCGGCTTTCCACCATAACTTAGGGCGAGTGAGCCCACCGCTTTGAGTGCGGCATCACGCACCAGGTTCTCGGTGAACACCATGAGGTCGCGGTAATTCCAATAGGCTGCGTAAAACTCCATCATCGTGAATTCGGGGTTATGGCGTACCGAAATACCTTCGTTACGAAAGTTGCGATTTATTTCAAACACCCGGTCAAAGCCTCCGACGATCAAGCGCTTGAGGTAAAGCTCGGGTGCAATGCGCAAAAACATTTGCTGGTCGAGCGCATTGTGGTGCGTCGTAAAGGGTTTGGCGTTGGCGCCGCCAGGGATGGGGTGCAGCATGGGCGTTTCCACTTCGAGAAAGCCGTGTTGCACCATAAATGCGCGGATGCTGCTCACTGCAGTACTGCGCGCCACAAAGCGCTTGCGGGCCGCTTCGTCGGTCATCAGGTCGATGTAGCGCTGGCGGTATTTCACTTCCTGGTCATGGATGCCATGGAATTTATCTGGCATGGGGCGCAAGCTTTTCGTCAGCAGCCGCACCTCCTTAGCATGCACCGAAAGCTCGCCAGTTTTGGTTTTGAATAGGTATCCGGTGGCCGCGACGATATCGCCTAAATCCCAGTGCTTGAAGTCCTCATAGCGTTCGGCCCCTACTTCTTCGCCCTTGACATAGATCTGAATCCGCCCGTTGCTCGGTCCGAAGGACGCATCTTGCAACGTGCAAAAACTGGCCTTACCCATGACGCGTTTGAGCATCATGCGCCCGGCAACTTTTACTTCAAGATTCAGGCTTTGTAGTTCTTCGGCTGTCTTGTGGTCGTACAAAGCAAATACATTGGCTGCCACTTGGTCCGGCGCAAAGTCATTGGGGAAGGCCGGACCCAGCCCTTGGGCTTGGCGCTCGCGCAGGGTGTTGAGCTTTTCGCGCCTTTCCAAAATAAGCTGGTTTTCGTCGATGGGGGCTGCTGGCGGCGTAGTGGCTTCGGACATGGATGTGCGCTAAAGAGAGAAAAAATGCAGGCCGCTTGGTGCTGTAGTTCGGCCGCAGAGCGATGCGGGGATTCTAAGAGCCCGCCGCTGGCGATTATCATCGCGCCTAATTCTCGCAAATGGCTCGCTGCGCGCGCTGCTTATTGACATGCCTTACCAAATTGTTTCGATGGTGTTGGACCTTGTCGTCGGTGTTATCGGCGGGGCGTGTTTACTGCGACTGTATATGCAGCAGCAGCGTATCCCCATGTCGGCGCGGGCTGGCAACCCGATTGGCCCTTTTTTATTTGCCATTAGCGATTGGATTGTGCTGCCGCTGCGGCGCGTGTTGCCGGGCTTGGCATTTCTCGACCTGGCCAGCTTGCTTGCCGCGTATGCTTTGGAATTAGCGCAATATTCAATTCTTTGGTTAATTCAGGGTATGCCCTATGGCTATGGCGCTGTGGCCGGCTTGGCGGGGGTAGGGCTGCTGCGTTTAGCCCTGTCGGGCATGACGGCCATGGTGTTTATCTACGCGATTTTGTCCTGGGTGCAGTCCGCCTCACCCGTATCGGATTTGCTGGACCGTCTGGTAGCACCCCTGCTGGCGCCCATTCGCCGATACCTGCCCTTGGTTGGCGGGGTGGATTTATCTCCCTTGGCTTTGCTGCTAGCGCTGCAGATCGCCGGCTTGCTGATACATCCGCTAGATAGCGCAGTCTTAATGCTTTTGGCTTGAAGCGGCTTGCCGCCGCCATCGCAAATTTAAATCACCGCATCTGTGGGATGGCGCTGCAGCATGGCCAAGGCTTCGGCCACTGTTTTGCGCATTTCGCGGCGGTCGCAAATCAGGTCAATTGCCCCCTTGGTTTGCAAAAACTCCGACCGCTGAAAACCCTCGGGCAGGGTGACTCTCACGGTGGACTCAATCACCCGCGGGCCGGCAAAACCGATTAAGGCCTTAGGCTCTGCAATGACGATGTCCCCCAAGAAGGCAAAGCCGGCGCTCACGCCGCCCATGGTCGGGTCGGTAAGCACGCTGATATAGGGCAATCCTTTTTTTGCCAGGCGCGTGAGCGAGGCATTGGTCTTGGCCATTTGCATCAGGCTGAGCAAGCCCTCCTGCATGCGGGCGCCGCCGGTGGCAGTAAAGCACAAAAAGGCAGATTTTTGCTCCATCGCCGCCTCCACACCGCGCACAAACCGTTCTCCCACTACCGAGCCCATGCTACCGCCCATAAATTCAAACTCAAAGCAGGCGGCCACTACACCAATGCCATGCACCGAACCGCCTATGACGATTAGTGCGTCCGTTTCGTTGGTGTTTTCTAGGGCCTCTTTCAGCCGCTCGGGGTATTTGCGGCTGTCTTTAAATTTGAGTGCGTCCACCGGCAGCACTTCTTGACCAATTTCAAACCTGCCTTCGTTATCCAAAAAGGCATCCAGCCGCGCTCGCGCACCGATACGATGGTGGTGGCTGCAAGTGGGGCAGACGTTAAGGTTTTGCTCTAAATCCGACTTATAAAGCACGGTTTCGCAGCCCGGGCACTTCACCCAAAGCCCTTCGGGTACGGTGCGGCGATCCGCCGGGTCGGTTTGCTCAATCTTGGCGGGTAGCAGTTTTTCAAGCCAACTCATAGTCTTACTCCGTGTTTCGCATGCCCAGGGCTTGCAAGTGCAAACCCTGCATCAAGCATCCATGGCCTCGCGCACTTCGCGCAAAAACGCCTGGGCTGTGGGCGCCACTGTATCGCGTGCCGCGTTTTCAATCAATTGAATCATTTTGCTGCCGATCACCACCGCATCGGCCACTTGGGCAATGGTTGCGGCAGTAGCGCCGTCGCGGATACCAAAACCAACGCCTACCGGGATCTGGATATGCCGGCGTATGCGCGGCAGCATGGCACCGACGGCGTCGGTGTCCAGCGTGCCTGCGCCAGTAACGCCCTTGAGCGAGACGTAATACACATAACCACTGGCAACTGCCGCCACCTGGGCCATGCGCTCGTCGGTGCTGGTCGGAGCCAGTAAAAATATCAAGTCCATATTGCGGGCCCGCAGTTGGGCCGCAAAATCGATACATTCCTCGGGCGGGTAGTCCACCACCAGCACGCCGTCTACGCCCGCTTGCGCCGCATCGTGAACAAAGGCACTGTCCACTTGCGCGCGGGCGTGGAGTTGGTCATAACGTTCTATCGGGTTCGCATAGCCCATCAGCACCACCGGTGTGCTGCTGTTGCTCAGCCGAAATTGGCGGACCATCTCGAGTACCTGAACCATACCAATACCCATGGCGAGGGCTTTGTCGCCCGACCGCTGGATGACGGGGCCGTCAGCGCTGGGGTCGGAGAACGGAACTCCAAGTTCAATGACATCGGCTCCGGCGGCCACCATGGCATGCATCAGTTCCGGCGTTACGTCCGCGTACGGGAAACCTGCAGTGACAAACGGAATAAGCGCTTTGCGCCCTTGGGTGGCAAGGGCAGCAAAAGTGCTTTGGATGCGGCTCATGCTTTGGCTCCTTTGCCGTGCAAACTGATTGGGTGCTCATTCCCGCCTTTGACACTTTGGCCCTTGCAGCTCGGACGGCAATAAAAGTCCCCATCGCTCAGGTCTGCCACGGTGCCAATATCTTTGTCACCCCGGCCGGAGAGGTTAATTAGTATGGATTGGTCAGGTCGCATAGTCTTGGCCAGCTGCATAGCGTAGGCCACTGCATGGCTGGACTCTAAAGCCGGGATGATGCCTTCGGTGCGGCACAGGTAGTGAAAGGCCTCCAGCGCCAGCTTGTCGGTAATGCCCACGTATTGCGCCCGGCCTATATCGCTCAAGAAGGCATGCTCAGGGCCTACGCCAGGGTAGTCCAACCCGGCGCTGATGCTGTGGGTCTCGGTGACCTGGCCGTTGTCGTCCTGCAAGACATAGGTCCGATTGCCGTGCAATACGCCGGCGCTGCCGCGCTGAATCGACGCCGAGTGTTTGCCGCTGTCCAGCCCTTCGCCCGCCGCTTCGACGCCGATCAATTGCGTGTTCTCAAAAGGAATATAGGGATAAAAAATCCCCATGGCATTGCTGCCGCCGCCTACGCAGGCGATTACCGCATCGGGTTGGGTATTGGCCGCATGTTGCGCCGCTAGCATCTCCGGCATTTGGGCAATGCATTCGGTGCCTATGATGCTTTGGAAATCTCGCACCATCATGGGGTAGGGATGGGGACCGGCCACCGTGCCGATGATGTAGAAGGTGTTGTCCACATTGGCAACCCAGTCGCGCATGGCTTCGTTGAGCGCGTCTTTCAGGGTGCGGCTGCCGGACTCGACCGGCACCACGGTAGCGCCCAGCAGCTTCATGCGATAAACGTTGGGGCTTTGACGCTTGACATCCTCGCTGCCCATATAGACCACGCACTCCAAGCCGTAGCGGGCGCAGATGGTGGCCGTTGCTACGCCGTGCTGTCCGGCGCCGGTCTCGGCGATGATGCGCGGCTTGCCCATGCGCTTGGCGAGCATGGCCTGGCCTATGGTGTTATTGATTTTGTGCGCGCCGGTGTGGTTGAGGTCCTCGCGCTTGAGGTAAATCTGCGCCCCGCCCATTTCGCGGCTCATGCGTGCGGCGTGGTAAATGGGTGAAGGGCGCCCTACAAAATGCGCTAACTCAGACTTGAACTCCGCCACAAACTGCGGATCGTGCTGGTAGTGCGCATAGGCGGCTTTAAGTTCGTTGATGGCGTGGGTCAGTGTCTCGGAGACAAAGCTGCCGCCGTATTTGCCGAAATGGCCACGTACATCGGGTTGTTGGTAGTCAAGCATGCTCAATTTAATCCTGTAAGGCGTTGGTCGGCGGCACGAACGGCGGCGACAAACTGGTTCATTTTTTCGGAGTCCTTGATGCCCTTGAGGGTTCCGCCCCCAGGCGCATCCGCTTCCACTGCGGAACTGACGTCCACGGCCAGCGATTTACAGCGCGGCCGTAGCAGGGCGATGCC
>Ga0187844_10000881_pt1 | contig 23428 bp, 20 predicted proteins | sample SpaLakP09_SKY_50_FD_134517 | JGI IMG/M metagenome (GOLD analysis project Ga0187844, IMG submission 134517) | Oligotrophic lake water microbial communities from Sparkling Lake, Wisconsin, USA - SP09_SKY_50 | ecosystem: Environmental > Aquatic > Freshwater > Lake | place: USA: Sparkling Lake...
CTCGTTGATGCCTTCCTGCAGGATCTGGCCGGCCTTGTCTTCCTTGTAGTACATGACCTGGTCGCGGTCCACCGGGGTGTACAGCTGGCCCTTGGGGTTGTAGATGCCGATCTGACGGAACAGGCCTTCCATGCCGAAGGTGCGGGCTTCGTCCACCAGGATGGGCACCACGCGCGGGCCCAGGGCCTGGTCGCGCAGCAGCTGCGTCAGAAAGCGCACATAGGCCTGGGTTGTGGAGATTTCGCGGCCTTCGGCGGTGGGCTCGAGCACCGCCTTGAAGGTGTCGAGCGAAGGCACGGTGAAGCTCTCTTCGGCCTTGGGCAGGCGCTTGGGCAGGTAGCCGCCCAGTGCCTTGCGGCGCTCTTGCAGGTACTGCATTTCCGGCGTGTCGTCGGCGGGCTTGTAGTACGGGATGTCGGCCAGTTGGCTGTCCGGGATCGGGATGTTGAAGCGGTCGCGGATGTACTTGATGTCTTCGTCCGACAGCTTCTTGGTCTGGTGAACGGTGTTCTTGCCTTCACCGGCCTTGCCCATGCCGTAGCCCTTGACGGTCTTGACCAGCAGCACGGTGGGCTGGTTCTTGTGCGCGTTGGCGGCGTGGAACGCGGCATACACCTTGGCGGGCTCGTGGCCGCCACGGCGCAGCTCGAAGATCTCTTCGTCGGTCATGTGCTCGACGAGCTTGGCGGTCTCGGGGTACTTGCCAAAGAAGTTCTTGCGGACAAAGGCGCCGTCGTTGGCCTTCATGGCCTGGTAGTCGCCGTCCAGCGTTTCCGCCATCAGCTGCTTGAGCTTGCCGGTCTTGTCGCGCGCCAGCAGGGTGTCCCAGCCGTTGCCCCACAGCAGCTTGATGACGTTCCAGCCCGCGCCACGGAATTCACCTTCCAGTTCTTGAACGATCTTGCCGTTGCCGCGCACCGGGCCGTCCAGGCGCTGCAGGTTGCAGTTGATGACGAACACGAGGTTGTCGAGGTTTTCACGCGCGGCCAGGCCGATGGCGCCCAGCGATTCGGGTTCGTCCATCTCGCCGTCGCCGCAGAACACCCAGACCTTGCGCTTTTCGGTATCGGCAATGCCACGGGCGTGCAGGTATTTGAGGAAACGGGCCTGATAGATGGCCATCAGCGGGCCCAGGCCCATCGAGACGGTTGGGAACTGCCAGAACTCGGGCATCAGCTTGGGATGCGGGTAGCTCGAGAGGCCCTTGCCGTCCACTTCCTGGCGGAAGCTGTCGAGCTGCTCTTCGGTCAGGCGGCCTTCCATGTAGGCGCGGGCGTAGATGCCGGGGGAGCTGTGGCCCTGGATGTACAGCAGGTCGCCACCGTGGTCTTCACTCGCGGCATGCCAGAAATGGTTGAAACCGGCGCCGAACATGCTGGCCACCGAGGCAAAGGAGCCGATGTGGCCACCCAGGTCGCCACCGTCAGCGGGGTTCAGGCGGTTGGCACGCACGACCATGGCCATGGCGTTCCAGCGCATGTAGGCGCGCAGGCGTTTTTCAATCGCGATGTTGCCGGGGCAATGGGCTTCCTGGTCGGCTTCGATGGTGTTCACGTAGCCGGTGTTGGCCGAGAACGGCATGTCGATGCTGCTCTGGCGGGCGTGCTCAAGGAGCTGCTCCAGGAGGTAATGGGCACGCTCGGGGCCCTCCTTGTCGATGACGGCGGACAGGGCGTCCATCCATTCACGGGTTTCCTGTTGATCGGCATCCGTGCCGATGCCGAAACCGGCCTGAGGGTCGGGCTGAGCTGACATGCTTTGTCTCCTGTAGGTGTGGCAGCAAATTTAGTACGTTGGCTCTAGTTTCGCACATTTTTTAAGAATTTCAAATGGTGCCCATGCATTTCATATTGCGGTATTTTGCTGCAAGCGCACATCCGCAAAATGGAGGATTGCAGCGCACGGCTCCCCTACACTTGGAGGATGGATTCGATGCCCCCTGCCCCCTCCCCCACGGCGCCGACCGTGGCTGCGCCGATACGCTGGTGGCGCAAGTGGTGGCGCGGCTTGTCGCCCACCCGGCAAGACCGGTTTGCGGCACTCGCCCCGCTGGCGGCTGTGCTGATGTTTCTGGCTGCGATCGTTGCGGCGTTCTGGTATTTACGTGCCGAGGAAGCCGAGCGCGAGCAAGAAGCCCTGCGGCGTGATGTGGAATACGCCCAGCAGCGCGTGCGCCTGCGCCTGCTGGAACGCCAGGAACAGCTCATGCGCATTGCGCGCGACCTGTCCAACCAGGACCTGGGCCGCGCTGAATTTGTAATCCGCGCCGAGGCGCTGATCAGCCAATACCCCGAACTACAGGCCATCACCTGGATCGATGACCGCCGCCGCATCCGCGCCAGCCATGCCGCCCCCACGCTGGCCAGCAGCGAGCTGCGCATTGCGGGCGAAGTGCTCAAACCTGGCGACACGGCCGACACCTTTGGCCTGGCGCGCGACCTGCAGCAGCCCGTGTATGCGCAGCCGGCCGCCACCTCAGGCGACGCCACCCCGCTGCTGCAGCTGCAGGTGCCGCTCAACAACCAGGGCAAGTTCAGTGGCGTGGTGCTGGGCGAATACTCCATCGACAGCCTACTGCGCTACGGCACCCCCACCGAGGTGCTGGCGCGCTATGCGGTGACGCTGCTCGACAGCAAGAACCAGGTGCTGGCCGGTACGCCCCTCGGGCCACGCAACAAAGCCACGCAGCTGCTGCCCTGGACGCCCAAGGCCAACGAATACGAGATCCCCGTCTCCCCGGTCTGCAACGGCCTGGTGCTGCGCGCCCAGGCCTACCGCACGTCGCTGGGCGTGGTGGGCAGCGGCCTGTTCTGGCTGGTGGGCACCCTCAGTGCCATGACGGCCTGGATGCTGATCGCCACCTGGCGCCACACCCGGCGCCGCATGCAGGCGCAAGAGGCGCTGGTGGCCGAGACCAACTTCCGCCGCGCGATGGAGAACTCCATCCTCACCGGCATGCGCGCCCTGGACATGGAAGGCCGCATCAGCTACGTGAATGCGGCCTTCTGCCAGATGACGGGCTGGAGCGCCGAAGAGCTGGTGGGCTTGAAAGCGCCCTTCCCCTACTGGCCAGAAGCCGACCACGAGACCTTGCAGGCCAAGCTGCGCGACGAGCTGCGCGGCAACACCATGGCGGGCGGATTCCAGGTGCGCGTCAAGCGCAAGAGCGGCACGCTGTTCGACGCGCGCCTCAATGTGTCGCCGCTGATCGACGCCCATGGCCACCAGACCGGCTGGATGACGTCGATGACCGACATCACCGAGCCCAACCGCATCCGCGAGCAGCTCTCGGCCTCGCACGAGCGCTTCACTATCGTGCTGGAGTCGCTGGATGCCTCGGTGTCTGTGGCGCCGCTGGGCAGCGAGGAGCTGCTGTTTGCCAACAAGCTCTACCGCCAGTGGTTCGGCTCACAAACCGGCGGGCACCTGCAGCTGGTGGCACAGGCGGGCGTGGTGCCTGTGGCGGGCAAAGAGCAGAGCGGCATGGACGATGAAGACGGCCTGATGGGCCTGCCCACCGACCCGCTGACCAGCGCCCGCACCGAGAACGCCGAAATCTACCTGCCCGACCTGGGCAAATGGCTGGAAGTGCGCTCGCGCTACCTGAACTGGGTGGACGGCCGCCTGGCGCAGATGGTGATTGCTACCGACATCACCCCGCGCCGCCTGGCCGAAGAACAGGCCGAGCGCCAGGCCGAGCGCGCCCAGTCCGTAAGTCGCCTCATCACCATGGGCGAGATGGCATCGAGCGTGGCGCACGAGCTCAACCAGCCGCTCACCGCCATCAACAACTACTGCAGCGGCATGGTCTCGCGCATCCAGAGCGGCCAACTGACCGAAGAAGCCCTGCTCACCGCCCTGCAGAAAACCGCCCACCAGGCCCAGCGCGCGGGCCAGATCATCCAGCGCATCCGCTCCTTCGTGAAAAAGAGCGAGCCCAACCGGACACTGGCCGACGTGCACTCCATGGTGAACGAGGCCGTCGAGCTGGCCGACATCGAGCTGCGCCGCCACAACGTGCGCCTGACGCACTACGTCGCCGCCCGCCTGCCGCCCGTGATGGCCGACACCATCTTGATCGAGCAGGTGCTGGTCAACCTGATGAAGAACGGTGCCGAAGCCATCCAGCACGCCAACCGCCCCGCCGCAGGCCGCAGCGTCGAGCTGCGCGTGGTGCCCAAGCAGATCGAAGACCGGCAGGTGGTGGAGGTTTCGGTGCAGGACACCGGCAAGGGCCTGGCGCCCGAAGTGCTCGAACGGCTGTTCGAAGCCTTCTTCTCCACCAAGGCCGAAGGCATGGGCATGGGCCTCAATCTGTGCCGCAGCATCGTCGAGTCGCACCAGGGCCGGATGCAGGCGGAGAACCTCTACAATGGCCCGGAGGTCATCGGCTGCCGGTTCTCCTTCTGGCTGCCGCTTGCCAAGCCTGCCGATGGCACTACAAATTCTGTAGCAAACGTACAAAACCCAAGGACTGTTGCATGAGCTTGATCCCGAAAAAAGGCACTGTTTACGTCGTAGACGACGACGAAGCCGTCCGCGATTCCCTGCAGTGGCTGCTGGAAGGCAAGGACTACCGCGTACGTTGCTTTGATTCGGCCGAGACCTTCCTCTCCCGCTACGACCCGCGCGAAGTCGCCTGCCTGATCGTGGACATCCGCATGGGCGGCATGACCGGCCTGGAGCTTCAGGACCGCCTGATCGAGCGCAAGTCCCCGCTGCCCATCGTGTTCATCACCGGCCACGGCGACGTGCCCATGGCCGTGAACACCATGAAGAAGGGCGCACTCGACTTCATCCAGAAGCCGTTTGACGAGGAAGAACTGGTCGGCCTGGTCGAGCGCATGCTGGACCACGCCCGCGAGAGCTTCGCCGGTTACCAGCAGGCCGCCAGCCGCGACGCCCTGCTTTCCAAGCTCACCAGCCGCGAAGCCCAGGTGCTCGAACGCATCGTGGCCGGCCGCCTGAACAAGCAGATCGCCGACGACCTCGGCATCAGCATCAAGACGGTGGAGGCGCACCGCGCCAACATCATGGAAAAGCTCAACGCCAACACCGTGGCCGACCTGCTCAAGATCGCCCTGGGCCAGAACGCACCCAAGGGCTGAGATTTACTCACTTTTTAATAGCTGCTTGCGCTTATCCAGTGCGCGCAGACGGCATTTTTGACTTGTATTTTTGATATGACAGCACAGCTCATCGACGGCAACGCCCTCTCCCGCCAACTGCGCGCCGATGTGGCGCAGCGCGCGGCGGCCCTGAAAACCCGAGGCGTCACGCCCGGGCTGGCCGTGGTGCTGGTGGGCGACAACCCGGCCAGCCAGGTCTATGTGCGCAACAAGGTCAAGGCCTGCGAAGACAGCGGCCTGCACTCGGTGCTCGAAAAGTACGACGCCGACATGACCGAGGCCGCACTGCTGGCCCGCGTGGACGCCCTCAACAACGACCCAGCCATCCACGGCATCCTGGTGCAGCTGCCCCTGCCTAAGCACATCGATGCGCAGAAGGTCATTGAAGCCATCTCGCCCGCCAAGGATGTGGACGGCTTCCACATTGCCAGCGCGGGCGCGCTGATGACGGGCATGCCCGGCTTCTGGCCCTGCACGCCTTACGGCTGCATGAAGATGCTGGAGAGCATCGGCTACAGCCTCAAGTGCAAACACGCCGTGGTCATCGGCCGCAGCAACATTGTGGGCAAGCCCATGGCGCTCATGCTGCTGGGCCAGAACGCCACCGTCACCATCTGCCACAGCGCCACGCAGGACCTGAAGGCCCAGACGCTGCAGGCCGATGTGATCGTGGCCGCCGTGGGCAAGCGCAATGTGCTGACCGCCGACATGGTCAAGCCCGGCGCCGTGGTGATCGATGTGGGCATGAACCGCAACGACGAAGGCAAGCTCTGCGGCGACGTGGACTTTGATGGCGTCAAGGAAGTGGCGGGCTGGATCACCCCCGTGCCTGGCGGGGTTGGCCCCATGACCATTACCATGCTGCTGGTCAACACCATCGAAGCCGCCGAGCGCACCGCTGCGCACTGAGCCCGCCGCTCAGTGCCCCCGAGGTCGGCGTCGGCCGCTTTGCAACTTGAACCTGTGCCACCTGGCGCCATCTAATTTCGCATGAGCAACGCCCTTCTCGACTTCTCCGACCTCCCCCTGTTCGACCGCATCACGCCGCAGGACGTCGCCCCCGCGATGGATGTGCTGCTGGAGCGCGCCAACCAGGCGCTGGAGACGGTCACCGCCCCGGACTTTCCGGCCCGTTGGGATGCCATTGCCAAGGTGCTGGATGTGGCCACCGAGCAGCTGGGGCGCTCCTGGGGCGCCGTGAGCCACCTCAACAGCGTGGCCGACACGCCCGAGCTGCGGGCCGCCTACAACGCCGCACTGCCCCGTGTCACCGAGTTCTGGACCCGCCTGGGCGCTGACGAACGCCTGTATGCCAAGTACAAGGCTATCGACCCCGCCACCCTCACGCCCGAACAGCGCCAGGCCCATTCGAATGCCGTGCGCAATTTCGTGCTCAGTGGCGCCGAACTGACCGGTGCCGCCAAGGAGCGATTCGCCCAGATCCAGGAACGCCAGGCCGAGCTGAGCCAGAAGTTCAGCAAAAACGCGCTGGATGCGACCGACGCCTACGCCTACTACGCCACGGCCGAAGAGCTGGAAGGCATCCCGTCTGACGTGCAGCAGGCCGCCCTGGCTGCGGCACAGGCCGAGGGCAAGCCGGGTTACAAGCTCACGCTCAAGATGCCCTGCTACCTGCCGGTCATGCAGTTTGCCGCGCGCAGCGACCTGCGCGCCAAGCTCTACCGCGCCTATGTCACCCGCGCCTCTGAGCAGGCCGAAGGCGACGGCCGCAAATTCGACAACTCCGCACTCATCGGCGAGATCCTGGCGCTGCGCCGCGAAGAGGCCCAGTTGCTGGGCTACGCCAACTTCGGCGAAGTCTCCGTGGTGCCCAAAATGGCACAGTCGCCCGCCGAGGTCATCCGCTTCCTGCGCGACCTGGGCCGCCGCGCCCGCCCGTATGCCGAGAAGGATGTGGCCGACCTGCGCGCCTTTGCCGCCGAGCACCTGGGCCTGGCCAACCCACAGGCCTGGGACTGGCCCTACATCTCCGAAAAGCTCAAGGAAGCCCGCTACGCCTTCAGCGAGCAGGAACTCAAGGAATACTTCACCGCGCCCAAGGTGCTGGCGGGGCTGTTCAAGATTATCGAGACACTGTTCGAGGTGTCCATCCGCCGCGACTCGGCGCCCGTGTGGCACCCGGCGGTTGAGTTCTATCGCATCGAGCGCAACGGCCAGTTGGTCGGCCAGTTCTACCTGGACCAGCCCGCGCGCACTGGCAAACGCGGCGGCGCCTGGATGGACGACGTGCGCACCCGCTGGCAGCGCCCGGACACCGGCGTGCTGCAGATGCCCGTGGCCCACCTCGTCTGCAATTTTGCCGATGGCGTGGATGGCAAGCCGCCCCTGCTGACGCACGACGACGTGATCACGTTGTTCCACGAATTCGGCCACGGTCTGCACCACATGCTCACGCAGGTGAACGAGCGCGATGTCTCCGGCATTGGTGGCGTGGAATGGGACGCCGTGGAGCTGCCCAGCCAGTTCATGGAGAACTTCTGCTGGGAATGGGACGTGCTCAAGCACATGACCGCCCATGTGGTTACGGGCGAACCCTTGCCCCGCGCCCTGTTCGACAAGATGATCCCTGCCAAGAACTTCCAGAGCGGCATGGCCACACTGCGCCAGATCGAGTTTGCGCTGTTCGACATGCTGCTGCACACCGAACACGACCCGGCGCAGGACTTCATGCCGCTGCTGACGCAGGTACGTCAGGAAGTGGCCGTGCTGCAGCCGCCAGCCTTCAGCCGCACGGCCCATACCTTCAGCCACATTTTTGCGGGTGGCTACGCCGCCGGTTATTACAGCTACAAATGGGCCGAGGTGCTCAGCGCCGATGCCTATGCCGCGTTTGAAGAAACAACCGGCAGCGATGGCCTGCCCAGCGCCGAAACCGGCCGCCGCTACCGCGAAGCGATTCTGGAAGCGGGCGGCAGCCGCCCCGCCATGGAGTCTTTCAAGGCCTTCCGGGGCCGTGAACCCAGCCTGGACGCCCTGTTGCGCCACCAGGGCATGGCGGAAGAACTGACAGCCTGAGGCCCATGCAAAGCACAGGCCCGCACGGTCCCCACGGTGCAGCCCACAACGAACTGAGATAAGGAGAACAACCATGCACAAGCCCTTGTTGGCCCCCCTGTTGGCCTCGTTGCTGATGACCTTGGCTGACGCCAGCGCCCAGGCGCAAGGCGTGTACCGCATCGTCGGGCCCGACGGCAAGGTGACGTTCTCCGACCGACCGCCTGCCGATGCACCGGCCCAAGCTGCACGCACCACCGGTGCGGCGCCAGCCGCCGCCAATGGCAACGCCACCCTGCCCTATGAGCTGCGGCAGATCGCTACACGCTTCCCGGTCACGATTTACACCGGCAATGACTGCGCCCCTTGCACGGGCCTGCGCAACGCCTTGGTGGCGCGGGGCGTGCCGTTCACCGAACGCACGGTGACCACCAGCGAAGACGCAGCGGCCCTGCAGCGCCTGAGCGGATCGGCCAGCCTGCCCTTTGGCAGCATTGGGGGACAGCAGCTGGTCGGGTTCTCGGACGCGGAATGGACGCAGTATCTGGACGCGGCGGGCTATCCAAAGCAGTCACAACTGCCGGCCAACTACCAACAGCCCACAGCGACTCCACTGGTGGCGGTCAAGTCGGCTGCAACGGCTCCTGCGGCAGAGAAGCCAAAAGCTGCAGCCCCTGTACGCCCCGCACCGGTGGCACGCCCTATTGACGGCCCAACGCCCAGCAACCCAGCAGGAATCCGCTTCTGACGGGCACCATAACGCCGCTGCACCGGCCAAAAGAAGGGGTCCCATGGGACCCCTTTCTTTTTTAATAACGCTTCTGTGCCATCGCACAAACGTTTGTCGGCAGGCAACTCAGCGGGAATAGTCCAGCGTCTTGACCCCCTGGGCCGTCCCCAGCAGGCACACCGTGGCCTTCTGGTGGGCGAACACCCCCACGGTCACCACGCCCGGCCACTGGTTGATTTGTGACTCGAACGCCAGCGGGTCGGTGATCGACAGGCCCTTGACATCCAGGATGTGCTGGCCGTTGTCGGTCACCAGCGGCAGGCCATCTTTGAGCCGCAGGCTGGCCTGGCCGCCCATGGCTTGGAAACGGCGCGCAATGTGATTGGCTGCCATGGGGATCACTTCGACTGGCAGGGGGAACTGCCCCAGCGCCTGGACGAGCTTGGACTCATCGGCGATACAGACAAATCGCGCGGCCAGGGCGGCCACGATCTTCTCGCGCGTCAGCGCCGCACCGCCGCCCTTGACCATGTGGCCCTGGCCGTCGATCTCGTCGGCGCCGTCGATGTAGACGGAGAGCGCCTCCACCTCGTTGGCATCGAACACTGCAATGCCCAGCGCCTTCAGGCGCTCGGTGCTTGCTACGGAGCTGGACACCGCGCCCTTGATCTGGTCCTTTATGCCCGCCAGCGCGTCGATGAACTTGTTGACCGTGGAGCCTGTGCCCACCCCCACAATCTCGCCGGGCACCACATACTGCAGCGCGGCTTGGCCAACCAGGGTCTTGAGTTCGTCTTGGGTCAGAGGATTCATCGTCGTCATGGGAGAAAATCGGGGGTAATCCTGAATTATCCCCCCATGTCCCTGATCCCCTACGCCCTCACCCGCCCCTTTCTCTTTGGCATGGACGCCGAAGCCGCCCACGAACTCACCATGGACATGCTGGCACGCGGGCAGCGCACGCCGCTGCAGTGGGCTTGGTGCAATGAAACGGTCCATGATCCCGTCACGCTGGCGGGCCTGACCTTTCCCAACCGGGTGGGCATGGCGGCGGGGTTGGACAAGAACGCACGCTGCATCGACGCCCTGGGCGCCATGGGGTTTGGGTTTGTGGAGGTGGGCACCGTCACCCCTAAGGCCCAGCCCGGCAACCCCAAGCCGCGCATGTTCCGCCTGCCTGAGGCCCGCGCCCTCATCAATCGCCTGGGCTTCAACAACGAAGGGCTGGAAGCCTTTCTGCGCAACGTGCAGCAGGCGCAGTTTCGCAAGCAAAACCGCCGCAACCCCATGCTACTGGGCCTGAACATCGGCAAGAACGCCACCACCCCCATCGAGAACGCCACCAGCGACTATCTCACCTGCCTGGAGGGGGTGTACCCGCACGCGGACTACGTGACGGTCAACATCAGCTCGCCCAACACGCAGAACCTGCGTGCGCTGCAAAGCGATGCGGCGCTGGACGCCCTGCTCTCCGCCATCGCCGAGCGCCGCGAAGCCCTGGCCACCCGGCACGCCAAGCGCGTGCCCGTGTTCGTGAAGATTGCCCCCGACCTGGATGAAGCCCAGGTGGCGGTGATTGCTGCCACGCTGCAGCGCCACGGCATGGACGGCGTGATCGCCACCAACACCACCATCAGCCGTGCGGCCGTGCAAGGCATGCGCCACAGCGAAGAGACCGGCGGGCTCAGCGGCGCGCCCGTGCTGGAGGCCAGCAACCAGGTCATCCGGCAACTGCGTGCCGCGCTGGGCAGCCGTTTTCCCATCATTGGCGTGGGTGGCGTGATGAGTGCTGAAGACGCGGTGAGCAAGGTCCGCGCTGGTGCGGACGTGGTGCAGATCTACACCGGCCTCATTTACGAAGGGCCTGCCCTGGTCGTCAAGGCGGCCAAAGCCATCAAGGCCATGGGCTAAGACTCGCCCAAGGGATTTGCTTTTCTCTTGGCTCAAAAAAAGAGCCACTGTGCAGTGGCTCTTTTCATGGAAAGGCCCGGCACAGCCGGGTGCTTATCGCCGCAGGCGCAGCAGCATGGGCAGCAGGACACCCGCCCAGCGGATCAACCGCCGTGGTCCGGCCACCACGGCCACACCCGCGATGGCTGCCACAGCCATGGGGTGCTCGCGGGCAAAGCCTGCGGCGCGCAACGCCAGCGAGTCCTCAGCGCCCCCTGCGGCGGCAGGCTGGCTGTCCGCCAAGGCCTGAGCCCGCGCGGCACGGCGCGCACGCAGCCGTTCGCGCTGCAAGGCAATGCGGTCCAGAATACGCTGTTGCTGGGCCGTAGGCGCGGGCAGCACAGATCGGGTGGGCTCCGGCACGGCGGGCCGGGAAGGGGTAGACGGGGTGCTCACAGGCGCTCCTTGATGTCGCGCCAGTCCTGGGCCAGTTCGCGGCGCGTCAATGCAAAACCATTGCCTGCGCGCCGTGCCACAGACACCAGCGCCACCAGGGCGGCCACCCACCCCAGCGTCCAGACGCCCGCCACCAGCCAGGCGACCAGGGTGCGCTGCGGCGTGTCCCAGAAGTGCACCAGCACGGCGATCGACAGCATGATCAGCGCCACCACCGTGAGCCCGGTGACCACAATGGTCAGCACCAGCAGTTGCTGAAACCGCTGCTTCAGATCGGACCACTCCAGGCGGGCCAGGTCCACGCGGTCTTCCACCGCAATGGCCCCCTCGATCACGTTGGCGCGCCAGCGCGCCGCCAGGCCCTCCAGGCCCAAAAGCGACAGCCAGTTCATGCAGGGTGGCCCTCAGGGCCCGCCATGGTCAGCGTGCGCATGGCGCGGCGCTCAGCGGCGCGCCAGCAGGAAACCGACCAGGGCGCCCACAGCCAGTGCAGCGCCTGCCACACGCCAGGGTTCGTCGTGGGCATAACGGTCGGCCGCAATGGCGGCCTCTTTGGCTTGGCGGGCGGCATCCTGTGCGGCACGCACCGCAGATTCGCGCACGTTGTGCATGCCATCGTCCAGGCGCTGGCGCAGCAGCTTGATCTCTGGCACCGTGTCCAGGTCCTTGTTGGCCAGCAGGCCACGCAGGTCGGAAACCAGTTTTTCCAGTTCGCCTTGGGTGGTGGTGGTGTCGGAAGCAGTCATACAAGCAGCCTTTCTTTCAATCAACAAGCGGTTTGGAAAACCCCAGAACAGGGACCTCGGGCCATCTTAGCCACCCGCCCAGAGACCCCTCGTAGGACGGGGACGCAAGAGGTTACCGATTGCAACGAATTTGCCCCAAATCAACGTTCAAACCAGCGCGGCCACATGCTCCGCAATGGCCAGGGAACTGGTCAAACCGGGCGATTCGATGCCAAACAGGTTCACCAGCCCGGGCACACCATGGACCGCAGGCCCCTGGATCACAAAATCGGCCGCAGGCTGGCTCGCACCGTGGATCTTGGGGCGGATGCCTGCATACCCCGGGGCCAGTGCACCATCCCGCAGACCGGGCCAGTACTTGCGCACCTCGGCATAGAAGGCATCGCCCCGCGCCGGGTCCACCAGCAGGTCGTCGGCCGATGTGACCCACTGCACATCCGGGCCGAACTTGGCCTGGCCGCCCAGGTCGAGTGTGAGGTGCACGCCCAGCCCTGCGGCCTCGGGCACCGGGTAGATCAGGTGGCTGAAGGGAGCTTTGCCGGTCAGCGTGAAATAGCTGCCCTTGGCAAAGTGGGCCGTGGGCACATGCGCAGGGTCCAGCCCCACAAAACGGGCAGCCAGGGCCGGTGCGTACAGGCCCGCCGCGTTCACCACCGTGCGGGCCTGCAGGTGCGTGCCGTCAGATGTTTCCAAATTAATAGCACCTTCCGCAATATGGGCGAGCGCAAGAGGCGAATTAACTGCCACAAGTCCCCCCGCGTTCTCCAGATCGCCCTGCAAGGCCAGCATCAGCGCGTGGCTGTCCACGATGCCCGTGCTGGGTGAATACAACGCGCCCACACATTCCAGCGCGGGCTCCAGCGCCAGGGCCTCGTCACGGCTGAGCCACTGCAGGTCGAGCACGCCATTGGCCTGCGCACGCGCCTGGATCGACTCCACGCTGGCCAGCTGCGCGGCCGAGGTGGCCACCAGCAGCTTGCCGCAGCGCCGGTGCGGCACCCCGCGTTCGGCGCAATAGGCGTAGAGCAGCTCCTTGCCCCGCACACACAGCTGGGCTTTGATCGAACCGGTGGGGTAGTACAGCCCGGCATGGATGACCTCGCTGTTGCGCGAACTGATGCCCGTGCCAATGGCATCGGCCGCCTCCAGCACCATCACCTCACGCCCCTGCAAGGCCAGCGCACGGGCCACGGCCAGGCCCACCACACCGGCGCCCACCACCACACAATCCACCGCATCGGTCATTCGTTCATCCCTTTCACAACGGGCCGCCTTCCCTTGCCCAAGCGGGTGCTATGCCTGCTCAAAGCCATCCAGCACATTGACGGCGTTGGTCCCCAGCTCGGCAGCGGCATACCCGCCCTCCAGCACAAACACCGTGGGCAGCCCCAGCCGGGCCAGGCGCTCACCCAGACGGGTGAAGTCGGCGGATGCCAGCGCAAAGCGGGAGATCGGGTCGCCCTCGAAGGCATCGAGGCCCAGCGAGATCACCAGCGCATCGGCCTGATAGCCCGCGATGCGGGTACGGGCCTGCTCCAGGGCGTCGAACCAGGTGGCAGCGCTGGTGCCTGCGGGCAGCGGCAGGTTCAGGTTGAAACCCGTGCCCGGCCCTTCGCCCACTTCATCCGCATGCCCGAGGTAGAACGGGTACTCCGTGCGCGGGTCGCCATGGAGGCTGACGAAGAGCACATCGTCGCGGGCGTAGAAGATGCTCTGCGTGCCGTTGCCATGGTGGTAGTCCACATCCAGCAAGGCCACGCGCCGCGCGCCCTGATTGCGCAATGCTTGTGCTGCCACGGCGGCGTTGTTCAAGAAGCAGTAGCCGCCCATGAAGTCGGGGCCCGCATGGTGGCCGGGCGGCCGCGTGCAGCAAAAGGTGGCGCGGGCGCCCTGCGCCACGCGTGCAGCGGCGCTCGCAGCGCCATCGGCACCGGCCTTGGCCGCCGCCCAGGTGCCTGCAGCCATGGGCGTGCCGTTGTCCATGGAATACAGCCCCAGCCGGGCCACGAAGTTGTCGGGCTCGACATCACTGCGCAGTGTGCGCACCGGCCAGACGGAGGGAAAGGGCTGGACCGCTGCATTGGCAACCGGGTCCAGCGCCAGCCACTGCTGCCAAGCGGTCTGCAAAAAGGCGAGGTAGCGCGGTGCATGCACCTGGGCCAGCACGGGGCTGCTGTCCACATCCAGTGCCACCATGCCGTGGCCACGCGCGCGCAGGGCCTCTTCCACATAGTCCACCCGCGCGGGTTTCTCGAAACAGGGCACCCGCTCGCCCCGGAAGAATTCATGGACGGGAGCATGCCCCTGGTGCAGGGGATTGTGGAAAGTGATCATGGGGTTGGCGCCAGCAAGCAGTGGGGAAAAGCGCAGCGGGCACGCGCCGCTGCAATCCGTCAAGCCCAACACTGTAGCGGCTTGGCAAGGCGCGCCAGCCAAGTGGCACCCGCATGCCCGCAGGCAAGAAAAAACCCCTGCGGATCAGAAATCTGCAGGGGTTTGGTGTTGGTGGGTGATACATGGATCGAACATGTGACCCCTGCCGTGTGAAGGCAGTGCTCTACCGCTGAGCTAATCACCCGTCGCACCCGCCTTGAAGCAAGGCCGTAGCGCGAAAGTCTGTCAAAAGCGTGGTGGGTGATACATGGATCGAACATGTGACCCCTGCCGTGTGAAGGCAGTGCTCTACCGCTGAGCTAATCACCCGTGTCGCTGTGACAAGCCTTAGATTATGGCACAGCTTTTCAGGCCTGCTGAGAAGTTCGCCAAATTGTTTTGCCTCCGCTGGCCTTGTCGATCTGCGTGAGCACCTCGGCATGCGCCGTCTGCTCCTGCTCGCTGGCGCGCAGCACCGGCAGCACCAGGCCACGCAAATCGATGGCAGCGACCTTCACGCCGTCGGCACCCTCCTGGGCATCGTCGGCCATGAGCAGTGCGTCCTGCCCGCGCGTGAGGTTGATGTACACATCGGCCAGCAGCTCGGCATCCAGCAAGGCGCCGTGCAGCGTGCGGCCCGAGTTGTCCACGCCCAGGCGGTCGCACAGGGCGTCAAGCGAATTGCGCTTGCCCGGGTACATCTCCTTGGCCATGGCCAGCGTGTCGGTCACGCTCTCCACGTAGGTGCGGAACGCGGGGCGGCCCACCAGCTCCAGCTCCTTGTTCAGAAAGCCCACGTCGAACGCCGCGTTGTGGATGATGATCTCGGCACCCTGCAGGTACTGCAGGATGTCGTCCACCACCTCGGCAAACTTGGGCTTGTCCTTCAGGAACTCGTTGCTGATGCCGTGCACCTTCAGCGCGTCTTCATGGCTGTCGCGGCCCGGGTTGAAGTACAGGTGCAGGTTGTTGCCCGTGAGCTTGCGGTTGAGCAGCTCCACACAGCCCAGCTCGATGATGCGGTCGCCCCCCTCGGCCGACAGGCCGGTGGTTTCGGTGTCGAGAACGATCTGCCGTGTCATTTCAATGGTTTTCCTTGGCGTGGTTGATCGTGTACTTGGGGATTTCCACGGTCACGTCGGTTTGCGCCAGGATGGCCTGGCACGACAGGCGCGACTGCGGCTCCAGGCCCCAGGCGCGGTCCAGCAGGTCTTCTTCCTCTTCCTCGGCCTCGTTCAGCGAATTCAGCCCCTGGCGCACGATCACGTGGCAGGTGGTGCAGGCGCAGCTCATGTCGCAGGCGTGCTCGATGTTGATGTGGTTGTCGAGCAGGGCTTCGCAGATCGACGTGCCTGCGGGGGCCGTGATTTCGGTGCCTGCGGGGCAGTATTCGGGATGGGGGAGGATTTTGATGACGGGCATGGGGAGACTTTTTGTTCGAGGAGATGCGTTCGGCGGGCTCAGAGGGCCTGCACGTTCTTGCCAGCCAGGGCCTGCTGAATACCCCGGTTCATGCGCAAGGCGGCAAACGCCTCGGTACCCTTGGCCAGGGCATCGGTAGCGGCTTCGATGACGGCGGCATCGTCGGAATCGCGCTGGCGGCGCAGGGCCACCATCAGGGCATCGATGGCGGTGCGCTCCTGCGGGCTCAGCACATCGCCATCCGCATCGAGCGCGCTCTGGGTGGCGATGAGCATGCGGTCGGCGTCCACACGGGCCTCGACCACGGCGCGGGCTTTCATGTCCTGCGCGGCCGTTGCAAACCCGTCCTGCAGCATGCGCGCGATCTGGTCATCGGAGAGGCCATACGACGGCTTCACGTCAATGCGCGCCTCCACACCGCTGCCCTGCTCCTTCGCATTCACGCTCAGCAGGCCATCGGCATCGACGGTGAAGGTCACGCGGATGCGCGCTGCCCCTGCGGCCATGGGCGGAATGCCACGCAGCTCAAAACGCGCGAGGCTGCGGCAGTCTTGCACCAGGTCACGTTCGCCCTGCACCACATGGATCGCCAAGGCGGTCTGACCATCCTTGTACGTGGTGAAGTCTTGCGCCTTGGCGGTGGGAATGGTCTCGTTGCGCGCCACGATGCGCTCCACCAGTCCGCCCATGGTTTCGATGCCCAGCGACAGTGGAATCACATCGAGCAGCAGCAGGTCACCCGCCGTGTTGTTGCCCGCCAGCTGGTTGGCCTGGATGGCAGCACCCAGGGCCACTACCTCATCGGGGTTGAGGTTGGTGAGCGGCGGTTTGGCGAAAAATTCCTCCACGGCGCGCTGCACCTGCGGCATGCGGGTGGAGCCTCCCACCATCACCACACCCTGGACCTCGTCGCGGGCCAGATGGGCGTCGCGCAAGGCACGGCGCACTGCGGCCATGGAGCGTGCCGTCAAGTCGGCCGTGATCGCCTCAAAATCCGAACGTTTGACATCAAATCGGGCCTCAGCGCCCGATAGTAAAGCGCTGAATGCTACCGAATCAGTAGCAGTCAAGGCTTCCTTGCAGCTGCGCGCAGCCATGCGCACGGCTGATTTTTCGGCGGGAGTGATCGCCTGCAGCCCCAGCTGTTGCAACACCCAGTCGGCCAGCACGGCGTCGTAATCATCCCCGCCCAGGGCCGAATCGCCCCCCGTAGAAATAACTTCAAACACGCCCTGCGTCAGACGCAGGATCGAGATGTCGAAAGTGCCCCCGCCCAGGTCATACACGGCGTAGACCCCCTCGCTGGCGTTATCCAGGCCATAGGCTATCGCCGCCGCCGTGGGCTCGTTGATCAAGCGCAGCAGGTGGATGCCGGCGAGCTTGGCCGCATCCTTGGTGGCCTGGCGCTGCGCGTCGTCGAAATACGCAGGCACGGTGATCACCGCGCCATACAGATCGTCATTGAAGGTGTCTTCGGCCCGGTAGCGCAGGGTCGCCAGGATCTCGGCACTGACCTCGACGGGCGACTTGTTGCCATCCACCGTCGCGAGGCTGACCATGCCCTCTGCGCCCGCGTCACCGGCGGGAACAAAATCGTAGGGCAGCTTGCCCGCTTCCGCCACGTCTTTCAGGCCACGCCCCATAAAACGCTTGGCCGAGGCGATGGTGTTGCGGGCATCCTGGGCCTGCGCGGCCACGGCGTCATATCCGATCTGGCGCCCACCCTTTTCCAGATACCGCACTACGGAGGGCAACAGCACCCTGCCCTGCGCGTCGGGAAGGCACTCTGCCACGCCATTGCGGACGGCGGCCACCAGAGAATGGGTGGTGCCCAGGTCGATGCCTACGGCAATGCGCCGCTGGTGCGGGTCGGGGGACTGGCCGGGTTCGGAAATCTGCAGAAGCGCCATGAAATTTCGGGTCTCAACGTGGTGGAGCCTGCCGTCACGCAAACGGAGGCCCAGGGGGAAGCAAAACCGCTCTATTGTCCCAGTTGCTCTCGGCGGCGTTCAATGTCGTCCGCAAATCGCGCAATGAACATGAGGGCTCTGACCTGGCGGGCCGCGCCCGCGAAGTTCTGATGCTGGTCGATGAGTTGCTCGCACTGCGCCAACGCGGCGCGGCGGGCCTGGGCGACACCATCATCGAGCGCATCGAGTTCGCTCTCGGCGCGGGCATCTTCCAGCGCTTCGCGCCACTCCATCTGCTGCATGAGGAAGGCTGCGGGCATGGCCGTGTTGTCTTCGGCATTGATGGGCGCACCGTGCAGTTCGCACAGGTAGGCGGCGCGGCGCATCGGGTCTTTCAGGCGCTGGTAGGCCTCGTTGATGCGCACCGACCACTGCATGGCCACGCGCTGCGCCGCCGCACCCTGTGCCGCAAACTTGTCGGGGTGGGCTTCGCGCTGCAGCTCTTTCCAGCGCGCGTCGATAGCGCTGCGCTCCTGCACAAAACGGCGAGCCAAGCCAAACAGTTCAAAGTCGTCAGATTGCAGGTTCATGCGCGGGGCAACGGGGGCGAAATATCCAAGAAAAAACCGCCAGCACGCAGCGCGATGGCGGTTTGACGGCACGAAGGCGGCAGACGCTCAAACGCGGAAACTCTCCCCACAACCGCAGCGGTCACGCTCGTTGGGGTTGTTGAACTTGAAGCCCTCATTGAGGCCCTCGCGCACGAAGTCCAGCTCGGTGCCGTCGATGTAGGCCAGGCTCTTGGGATCGATCAGCACCTTGACGCCGTGGTTTTCAAACACGATGTCCTCGGGCTCGCTGTCGTCCACATATTCGAGCTTGTAGGCAAGCCCCGAGCAGCCGGTCGTCTTGACCCCCAGGCGCACGCCCAGGCCCTTGCCTCGGCGGGCAAGATAGCGGTTGACGTGCCGTGCAGCGGCTTCTGTCAGCGTGATGGCCATATCGCTCTCGGTGGATCAGGCTGCGGTGGCGGCAGTGGCTGCGTGCTTGGTCTTGTAGTCCAGCACGGCCGCCTTGATGGCGTCTTCGGCCAGGATGGAGCAGTGCACCTTCACGGGCGGCAGGGCCAGTTCTTCGGCGATTTCGCTGTTCTTGAGCGCTGCCGCTTCGTCCAGCGTCTTGCCCTTGACCCACTCGGTCACCAGCGACGACGAGGCGATGGCCGAGCCACAGCCATAGGTTTTGAAACGCGCGTCTTCGATCACGCCGGTCGCGGGGTTCACCTTGATCTGCAGCTTCATCACGTCGCCGCAGGCGGGCGCGCCCACCATGCCGGTGCCCACCGAATCGTCACCCTTGTCGAAGGAACCCACGTTGCGGGGGTTTTCGTAATGGTCAACCACTTTTTCTGAGTAAGCCATGATGTGTACCTCTTCAATGCTTCAAAAATCTTCAGGGATTCAGTGCGCAGCCCACTGGATGGTGCTGATGTCGATGCCGTCCTTGTACATCTCCCACAGCGGGCTCAGTTCGCGCAGGCGGGCCACGTTCTCGCGGATGGTGGAGATGGCGTAGTCGATCTCTTCCTCGGTCGTGAAACGGCCGATGGTCATGCGCAGGCTGCTGTGGGCCAGTTCATCGCTGCGGCCCAGGGCGCGCAGCACATAGCTGGGCTCCAGGCTGGCCGAGGTGCAGGCCGAACCCGACGACACCGCCAGGCCCTTGATGCCCATGATGAGCGACTCGCCTTCGACGTAGTTGAAGCTCATGTTCAGGTTTTGCGGCACACGGCGCTCCATGCTGCCGTTGATGAACACTTGTTCGATGTCCTTCAAACCGTCCAGAAGCCGTTGCTGCAGCGCGTGGGCCTTGGCGTTGGATTCGGCCATTTCTTCCTTGGCGATGCGGAAGGCCTCGCCCATGCCCACGATCTGATGGGTGGGCAAGGTGCCCGAGCGCATGCCGCGCTCATGGCCACCGCCGTGCATCTGCGCTTCGAGGCGCACACGGGGCTTGCGGCGCACATACAGCGCACCCACGCCCTTGGGGCCATAGGTCTTGTGGGCTGTCATGCTCATCAGATCGACGGGCAAGGTGGCCACGTCGATGGCGACGCGGCCCGTGGCCTGGGCGGCATCCACGTGCAGCAGGATGCCCTTTTCTCGGCACAGCGCGCCGATGGCGGGGATGTCCTGGATCACGCCGATTTCGTTGTTCACGAACAGGATGCTCACCAGGATGGTGTCAGGGCGGATGGCCGCCTTGAGCGCATCCATGCTGACCAGGCCGTCTTCCTGCACATCGAGGTAGGTGGCTTCAAAACCCTGGCGCTCCAGCTCGCGCATGGTGTCCAGCACGGCCTTGTGCTCGGTCTTGAGGGTGATGAGGTGCTTGCCCTTGCCTTTGTAGAACTGGGCAGCACCCTTCAGGGCGAGGTTGATGGACTCGGTGGCGCCGCTGGTCCAGACAATTTCGCGAGGGTCTGCACCGATCAGGTCGGCGACCTGCACACGCGCCTTCTCGATGGCCTCTTCGGCCTCCCAGCCCCAGGCATGGCTGCGCGATGCCGCATTGCCAAAATGCTCACGCAGCCACGGGATCATGGCGTCCACCACACGGGGGTCCACCGGGGTCGTGGCGCCATAGTCGAGATAGATGGGGAAGTGCGGGGTCATGTCCATGGCTGGCTCAGTAAGGGTGTCTGGCTGGCAGATTTACGAGAAAAAGTCGGTGTTCAGAAAAACGCGTTCAGGGCGGTGCCGACCCCAAGGGCCGGCGCGGGCTCTGCGGGTGTCAGGACTTCGCGAAAACGTTGCCCAGTGCAAACACCGAATTAGGGGCGTTGACACGAATGGGCTTGACCACGGGTGTCGTCGAGATCGCGCGGCGCACCACGGGTTTGTCTTCGATCTGCACGCCCTTGGCGAGTTGTTCGTCCACGAGTTTTTGCAGGGTCACGGAGTCGAGGAACTCCACCATGCGCTGGTTGAGCGAGGCCCACAGCTCGTGCGTCATGCAGCGGCCGGCTTCGCCCAGGCAGTTTTCCTTGCCACCGCACTGCGTGGCGTCAATCGGCTCGTCCACCGACACAATGATGTCGGCCACCGTGATGTCGCCCGCCTTGCGGGCCAGGGTGTAGCCGCCGCCGGGGCCACGGGTGGATTCCACCAGCTCATGGCGGCGCAGCTTGCCAAAAAGCTGCTCGAGGTAGGACAGCGAAATCTGCTGGCGCTGGCTGATCGCAGCCAAGGTGACGGGGCCGTTGTTCTGACGCAGTGCCAGGTCAATCATGGCAGTGACCGCAAAACGGCCTTTGGTGGTGAGACGCATTGCAAGCTCCTTGTGCTGAGGCTCGTTCGTTAAAGAAACTGCCTGCGCTGGCTAGTGGTCAGCACGGGCACCGTCTCCGCCCCTTACTCCACACAGCGGTCTGCGCGGAGCCCTTCATCGTTGGGCTTTGTTCTTGAGTGTTTTGTGCAAGTATAACACAAATCCCTATTGAATTTGTCGGGATAAAAAACCAACAGGTCGCAATTTGGTCTGGATTGTATTTTTCGGCCTTTCAGCACCCCGATCACAAGGCCACCGAGTCGCCTCCGTGTGCGCCAAACGCCTGGTCTTTGAGCCTTGTCAGCTGGTCGCGCACCCGTGCGGCCTGCTCGAACTCCAGGTTGCGTGCATGCTCCAGCATGAGCTTTTCCAGCCGCTTGATCTCACGCGCCACATCTTTCTCGGACATGTCCTCGACCTTGGCGCGCTGCAGGGCTTCCTGCTCCAGCCGCTCGGCGTCCTTGCCCGCTTTTTCGCTGTAAACCCCGTCAATCAGGTCTCTTACCCGCTTGACAATGCTGCGCGGTGTGATTCCGTGTTCCTCGTTGTGTGCGATCTGCTTGATGCGGCGGCGTTCCGTTTCGCCCATGGCTTTTTTCATGGACTCGGTGATGCGGTCGGCGTACAGGATGGCCTTGCCGTTGAGGTTCCGCGCCGCACGGCCAATGGTCTGGATCAGGCTGCGCTCAGCGCGCAGGAAGCCTTCCTTGTCGGCGTCCAGGATCGCCACCAGCGACACCTCGGGGATGTCCAGCCCCTCGCGCAGCAGGTTGATGCCCACCAGCACATCAAACGCCCCCAGGCGCAGGTCGCGGATGATCTCCACGCGCTCCACGGTGTCCACGTCGCTGTGCAGGTAGCGCACCTTCACGCCGTTGTCGGTGAGGTAATCGGTCAGTTGCTCGGCCATGCGCTTGGTCAGCGTGGTGATGAGCACGCGCTCCTCCTTCTCCACGCGGATGCGGATCTCCTGCAGCACATCGTCCACCTGGTGAGTGGCAGGGCGCACCTCCACGATCGGGTCTACCAGGCCGGTGGGGCGCACCACCTGGTCCACGATCTGGCCGGAATGGGTCCGCTCATAGTCCGCCGGCGTGGCGGTGACAAAAATCACCTGCCGCATGCGCTGCTCGAACTCTTCGAACTTGAGCGGGCGGTTGTCCAGCGCCGAAGGCAGGCGAAAGCCGTACTCCACCAGCGTGGTCTTGCGCGCGCGGTCGCCGTTGTACATGGCGCTGAGCTGGCCGATCATCTGGTGGCTTTCGTCCAGGAACATCAGCGCATCGCGGGGCATGTAGTCCGTCAGCGTGCTGGGCGGGTCGCCTGGCGCGGCGCCCGACAGGTGCCGGGTGTAGTTCTCGATGCCCTTGCAGTGCCCTACTTCGCTGAGCATCTCCAGGTCAAAGCGCGTGCGCTGCTCCAGCCGCTGGGCTTCCACCAGCTTGCCGTCGGCCACCAGCTGCTGCAGGCGCTCGGCCAGCTCGATCTTGATCGTCTCCACGGCCGCCAGCACCTTGTCGCGGGGCGTCACATAGTGGCTGCTGGGGTAGACGGTAAAGCGCGGGATCTTCTGCTTGATGCGCCCCGTGAGCGGGTCGAACAGCTGCAGGCTTTCCACCTCGTCGTCAAACAGCTCGATGCGGATCGCCAGCTCGGAATGCTCGGCCGGAAACACGTCAATCGTGTCGCCGCGCACGCGGAACTTGCCGCGCGAGAAATCGGCTTCGTTGCGCTGGTACTGCATGCGGATCAGCTGGGCAATCACGTCGCGCTGCCCCAGCTTGTCACCCACGCGCAGCGTCATCACCATGCGGTGGTAGCTCTCGGGCTCGCCAATGCCATAGATGGCCGACACGGTGGCCACAATCACCACGTCCTTGCGCTCCATCAGGCTCTTGGTGCACGAGAGCCGCATCTGCTCGATGTGCTCGTTGATCGCGCTGTCCTTCTCGATGAACAGGTCGCGCTGCGGCACATAGGCCTCGGGCTGGTAGTAGTCGTAGTAGCTCACGAAGTATTCCACGGCGTTCTTGGGGAAGAACTCGCGGAATTCGCTGTAGAGCTGCGCAGCCAGCGTCTTGTTAGGCGCAAAGATGATGGCCGGGCGGCCCATGCGCGCGATCACGTTGGCCATGGTGAAGGTCTTGCCCGAGCCCGTCACGCCCAGCAGGGTCTGAAAAGTTTCCCCGTCGTGCAGGCCCTCCACCAGCTTGGCAATGGCCTCGGGCTGGTCGCCCGCCGGGGGGTATGGCTGGAACAGCTCAAAGGGAGAGTCGGGGAAATGGACGAACTCGCCGTCTTGCTTTTCAGTTATGACTTCGGTGATATCTGGCATGGGACGTGGTCAACGGGTCGGGCAGACGGGCCGTTAAAATCGGCGGAACCCGGCACAGTACACCACGCCCGGATTCTTCGCTACTGACAACC
>Ga0187844_10000882_pt1 | contig 23405 bp, 21 predicted proteins | sample SpaLakP09_SKY_50_FD_134517 | JGI IMG/M metagenome (GOLD analysis project Ga0187844, IMG submission 134517) | Oligotrophic lake water microbial communities from Sparkling Lake, Wisconsin, USA - SP09_SKY_50 | ecosystem: Environmental > Aquatic > Freshwater > Lake | place: USA: Sparkling Lake...
AGGAACCACTCCACGGCACAAAGTCACTTCCTCCCCTCCCTCCACTTGATGGAGAATTCTGGACAAATGGGTCTTTGCTTTGTGAATTGTGAACTGCATGAAGTAATAACTAAACTAAGTCTAGACTAAGTCAATACTAAGATGCTTATTAGTTCAGGCCAACTAGAGCCCTATATCTAAAGAGCTATGGCTTTAACTGGTTATCAATCAGGATAAAAGTATTTTCAAAAAAACTTGAAACATAACAGAAAAAGGTGGAGAATAGCCGATCGGTTATGGATTCCTCCCACTCAGCGCTGGACCACAGTATCCTCGGATCGAGCATTTCAAGGTTTTTTGAAACAAGGCTGGAGCTTTCGGTACGGACGGCTCTCCGAGCCGTCCTAGGACGCCTGGGGACAGGCGTCCGTACCAATAAAAGATACTTCATAATTTCTAAGTACTAATCCAAAATCCGAAATCCGAAATGCTTAACCTTTGAACTAGAAACCTATGATTGCTCTAAGTTCGAAATCCAAGCTGACAAAATCTGAGCCTTCACGGACTGTTGAGGCGGGTAGTCCTGAGGATTCTATCCTTCATCTCTGCGTAAAACTCTGTGTGATCCTGGGACTTCCCAAATCGGTCGGCCTGATTTATGGGGCGGTGTTTGTTTCGGTTCGGCCGATCGAAGCGGGGGAGATTTGTAAAAAGCTAAAGATTAGTCGGGGCTCGGTCAGTCAGGGATTAAAGTTCCTCAGGGAGCTGGGGGCGATCAGGATCGAGGGGGACAATGGCAACCGAGCGGAACATTTTGTGGTGGAGGATCACTTACGCAAAGCGGTGGAGACATTTGTTACTAAGAAAATCGGGCCAGCTTTTGAGGAGTTAGGCCAAGAGGTGGTGCGATTGGAAGGTGATCCAAACAACAACTTACCGATAGAATTAAAAGAAAAGCTGGAGACGATTCGTCGTTGGCATAGCCACGGTCAGCTTTTGCTTCCACTGGTCACAGGTTTTTTGAGGACGATGCCGCTACTGACAAAATTTAAGTAGCGGTTGGGTCCAGATATCCCACGGGATGCTTAGACAACAGAGAATAGGGCAGGGAAAGATTGGTTTTGAATCCGCTAAAGCGGACTCAATCGACCAAGGGTGGCAACTTGTTCAGGTCGAAAGAAAAAAGCTTAAAGAAAAAAATATTTAGGATTGTGAATTTCGAATTTGAGAATTGGAGATGTTTGATTGAAGAAAATGTCTCGAAATATTTGTCCAGCTGGCACTTGCCTTGAAAAAAGGCCCCTACAATGCACGGTTTTGGTTTCAAAATTTCAAAATTCGAATTCCGAAATACGAAAACTAAACTCAGAAATTCAACCTAACACCTAAAACTTATGAATCAAACTACTCATTACGAGCTGGCAATAATCGGCCTTGGCTATGTCGGCCTGCCGCTGGCTTTGCAATTCGCCAAATCTGGCTGTCGAGTGCTGGGGCTTGATATTGATCCTGGCAAGGTGAAGGAGATTGAAGCGGGGCGGAGTTATATACGGCATATTCCGGTGGAGGCTGTGGCAGCGCAAGTGAAAGCAGGCAAGTTTACCGCATCGTCAGATTTCTCCCTGGTCAAGCATTCGGAAGCGGTGCTCATTTGTGTTCCCACTCCGCTGAATAAAAACCGGGAACCGGATATTTCATATATTCTGAAAAGCGGGGAGGCGATTGCCCCATACTTAAAGCCAGAAGACGGAGGACGGAAAAAACTGGTAGTGTTGGAATCAACAACTTATCCAGGAACAACAGACGAGGATTTGAGAAAAGTTTTGGAGAAGGGGAGCGGTTTAAAGGCTGGAATAGATTTCCATTTGGCCTTTTCGCCAGAACGGGAAGACCCGGGAAATCCACAAAGTAAGGTGGCCGAAATTCCCAAGGTGGTGGGGGGGTTGACTCCTGCTTGTCTGGAGCGGGCGAAGGAGCTTTATGGAAAGGCAATCAAGCGATTGGTGCCAGTCAGCTCCACCCGGGCGGCCGAAGCGACTAAGCTGATGGAGAATATCTTTCGTTCTGTGAATATCGCGTTGGTTAATGAGCTAAAGATTATTTATGGATCTATGGGGATCGATATCTGGGAGGTGATTGAGGCGGCCAAGACCAAGCCGTTTGGGTTTATGCCGTTTTATCCAGGACCAGGCTTAGGGGGTCACTGTATTCCCATCGATCCGTTTTACCTGACGTGGAAAGCGAGGGAGTTTGGGCATGCCACACGTTTCATCGAGTTGGCAGGAGAGATTAACACCGCAATGCCGGAGTTTGTTGTCCAAAAAGTGGGAGATGCCCTCAACCGAGTCGGGCGGTCTATCAAGGATTCTAAAATTCTTATATTAGGAGCAGCTTATAAAGCAGACGTGGACGATGAGCGCGAAAGTCCAAGCTTTGTCTTAATGGAAAAACTGGAGGCAAAAGGGGCTGAGGTTTCGTTTCATGATCCTTTTGTACCTGCGATCCGTCCAAGCCGCGAGCACCCCAATCTTACTGGGAAAAAATCAGTACCTATTGATACCGCCTCCGATATTGTTGTCATTGCAACTGCGCATGCCCCTTTTAAAAATCACAACTTTTCTGAACTAAAGATTCCCCTGGTAGACACGAGAAATTGCGTTGCTCCACGCAATCGACCGAAACTGTATTTTCAGGCGTGAAATGTTAGTGGGCATTAGGCGGTGGACAGTAAGCGGTAAGCTTAAGGTCACTGCATACCTCCCCCGGCACCCATCGAATTAATAAAATCCAATTGATGCAATTCATCGACCTAAAGCAGCAGTACCGAAAATATCAAACAGAGATTGATGAGCGGATACGACGAGTTTTGGATCATGGGAATTTTATTATGGGTCCGGAGATTTCCGAATTGGAAAAGTCCCTGGCGGACTATGTGGGCGTTCCGCACGCTATCACCTGTGCCAGCGGAACCGATAGCCTGGAGATCGCGCTCAGGGCTCTCGGGATTGGGCCCGGAGACGAGGTCATCACCGTGCCCTTTACATGGATTAGCTCGGCTGAGTCTATCGCGCTGGTGGGGGCTAGGCCGGTATTTGTGGATATCGATCCCTTAGACTACAACTTGGATGTCGGCAAACTTGCTCAAGCCATCAGCCTAAAGACCAAAGCGATCATGCCAGTTAGCCTTTTTGGACAAATCCCAGACATGGAGGCAATTAACCGGCTGGCTGAGGAGCATAGAATTCCAGTCTTAGAGGATGCGGCGCAGAGTTTTGGAGCGACACGGAATGGCGTAAAGAGCTGCGCGATAAGCACCATCGGAAGTACCAGCTTTTTCCCGGCCAAACCTTTGGGTTGTTATGGGGATGGGGGCGCTCTCTTCACCTCCGACGATGACCTTGCGGGAAAAATGCGGGCGATAAGAACTCATGGCGGAACTCAGCGACACCAGCATCCGTTTTTGGGCATGAACGGCAGATTTGACACGCTGCAGGCGGCTATTCTTATTCCCAAACTTGCACATTTCCCTGATGAAGTTGAGGCGAGAAATCGGAGCGGAGCCCGCTACTCAGCACTGCTGAAAGATGTCTGTGAAACGCCGCAAATTAGAAAGGGCAATACTCATGTGTATGCTCAATACACGATTCGGGTAAAAAACCGAGATCAGTTGGGGGAAGTCCTAAAAGGCAAGGGGATCCCGACGGCGGTTTACTATCCCAAGTGCCTGCATGAGCAGCCGGTTTTCTCGCGATTAGGTTATAAGTGGGGTGATTTTCCGGAATCGGAAAAAGCCTCCCGGGAAGTCCTGAGTCTGCCGATGCACCCTTTCTTGACCGAAAAAGAGCAGGATTTTATTGTGGCAAGCTTGAAGGACGCTTTGAGGTGAGCATTTGAGCAAAGCGAAATTAGCCGTTTTTGGTGCCGGAGCCTGGGGCCGGAATATTGTGCGGACATTGAGCGAGCTGGGACACTTAGGAGCGGTCTGTGACCCATCGGAGGCATGCTTGGAGGCAGCCCGGAAAATAATCGGTGATAGAGCACGGGATGTGAAATGGTCTGCCCAGACAGAGGATATCTTGAAAAATAAGGACATTGCCGGAGTGATGGTAGCCACTCCGGCGGAAACTCATTATGAGGTAGGGAAGAAGGTTTTGGCCGCGGGGAAAGATCTTTTTGTGGAGAAGCCGCTTACGGTGGATCTAAAAGAGGGGCAAAAACTGGTCAAGGCCGCAGAATCGGCCGGAAAAATTCTGATGGTGGGACATCTGCTGGAGTATCATCCGGCCGTCCTTAAACTGCATGAGCTTATCCGCTTGGGAGAGCTGGGGGAGATCCGTTATGTCATGAGTCATCGGCTAAATCTTGGCAAGATACGCACAAGGGAAAACGCCCTTTGGTCATTTGCGCCGCACGATATCTCGGTGATCCTGCGGATTGTGGGTAAGATGCCATTTGAAGTCATTAGCACCGGTGGCACCTATCTGAGCCCCAACATTCCTGACATCACGCTTATGCAGATGCTTTTTGATAACGGGGTTCGAGCCCACATCTATGTAAGTTGGCTACACCCGTTTAAGGAGCAGAAGCTGGTGGTGGTGGGATCAAAAAAAATGGCCAGTTTTTGTGACATCACCAAAGAGCTAATTCTGTATGACCAGCGTGTCGATTGGAAGGAAGGCCAACCAGTGCCCATCAAAGGGGAAGGAAAAAAAGTTGAATTTGGCAATTCTGAACCACTATCGGAGGAGTGCCGGCACTTTATCGATTGCATCTGTACCCGGCACACCCCGAGGACGGATGGGAAAAAGGGCCTAGAAGTTCTTACTCTCCTGCATGCGGCACAGAAATCATTATCGACGAATGGGAAACAAGTCTTAATCAAGTGAGCAGTAGGCCGTTGGCGGTATGTGGGTACTATGAAATGCAAACTTCTGGCTGCTCTCGACCGCTTACCGCACACCTTTCCAAAAAATGAAATCTCCCGACTACTACGCCCATCCCTCCGCCATCATCGATCCCGGTGCCAAGATCGGAAAGGGAACCAAGATCTGGCATTTTTGTCATATCGGGCCCGAGGCGGTAATTGGGGAGCGATGCTCGCTAGGGCAGAACGTCTATGTAGGGAAAGCGAAAGTAGGGAACGGGGTGAAGATTCAAAATAATGTTAGCGTCTATGACGAGGTAGAGATTGAGGATGATGTTTTCTGTGGACCGAGCATGGTATTCACCAACGTCTACAATCCCCGGGCGGCCATTTCACGGAAACACGAGTATCGGAAAACGCTGGTAAAAAGAGGGGTGACCATCGGCGCCAATGCGACGATTATTTGTGGCGTCACCTTGGGGGAGTATTGCTTCATCGGTGCTGGGGCAGTCGTCAATCGAGATGTAAAGCCTTACGCTTTGATGGTGGGAGTCCCAGCAAGACAAGTAGGATGGATAAGCCGTCATGGCGAGAAACTTAATTTACCTCAGGAGGGCAATGGCGAGGCCGCATGCCCGATGACCAGCGAAAAGTATCGTCTAGAAAAAAGCGAATGCTCGTGGCGTGGCAAACCTTAAGCTAAGTGTCATGAGGGATGGTCAGGTGGAGCTCGTTAATCCGATGTATGAATCTTTAATCAAATGATCCGGCGAGCTTTATTTATCGATTTCTTGCGTGGCCTCTCTGTACTTGGAATATTATATTACCACATCGTTCCTGGAGCGCCCGTTGGATTAGGTCAAGGGAGCATGGAGTTCTTTTTTGTAATAAGCGGCTACCTTATAACAAAAACCTTTGCCAGTAGATTAAGCCAAAGTTTCACGGGTTTGAAGAGGTTTGCCCTAAGCAGAGCAAAGAGGCTTCTGCCGGCGCTGTCCTTATATATTGTATTCATTGTCATTATAAACTTAGCCCAAGGGAAAAATCTGCAATTGGTGTTTAAATCCTCATTTTGGACACTTCTTGGTTTCTACAATTGGTTCCAAATATTCTCAACGGACACTCTTTGTGGGCTAGGAGGAATTTGGAGTTTATCGATCGAAGACCAATACTACTATCTATTGCTAGTTACAGGCTGTGTATTTTTAATTTTAAAGATCCAGAAATTTGGAACTGCTTTTCTGGTCTTCTATATATTAATGGCTTTTATTAGTCTGGCAATGAGGATGCATAACGCTGAAGGTGATCATTCATTAAGGTGGATTAGCTACAACACGGTGTCTAGATTAATGGGCTTCAGCTGTGGTGGAATCGTTGCATGCCTTCTCGAATTGGAAATCGGGAAATTTGGAGGGCATAAGGCCAAGATCTTTTATTCTTTTATAGCTATCGTCGGGCTGATTGCCGCATACCTGTCGTTGCTTTCTGTAAAAGCATACACCGCGAAAGCATTCCTTGCTGGCTGGCTTTACGCTCCATTGTTGCTCTCAGTATGTATATATGCGTATTTTCATTCATCCACCCAAGAAGAACTATCAAGCGCGTGCTTGTATAAACAACATCAGAAGAGGATTCTGTTTAATAGGGATTCATTTGAGCCAATTTATCGGCTGCTTCGGATTCCCTTTATGTTTGTGTCGAAAGTAGGAGTTGCCTGTTATCCAATTTATCTATTCCAGGAAAGCGATGTTTTGCTCGGCATTAAATCTCACTGGTTATTTTCATTTGGATGGACACTTGTTGTTGGATTTGCTTTCCATAATCTATGGGAGCGACGCTTCTATGCGTTTCCGCGCTATAGTTACCTTGCGCCTAATCTCTATTGATTCGCTGGCGGAGTCGGAGCTTGCAATACGGCGAGCGCATTTCAGCGATTCGGAGCCTGCTTGCTCAACCTTATGATAATGCCACAAAGAGCCTTTATTCGAAGCGTAGGTTCTGTTCTTACCGGAACCTTCGTTGCTCAAATCGTATCTCTCTCTGGCACGCTGGTTCTGGCGCGGATATTTAGCCCGTCCTCATTTGGGCTCTATTCCATTTGGTTGGGGTTTGTGACTTTTCTTGGTGTTGTTCTTACCTGTAGATTCGAAATGGCATTGGCCATAGAACCCGACGGTGATCCTCGGCGATACGCCGTAATCGCCATCATGAAAACGATTGCCATTATGGCTTTTGTCTTTGCCCTGCTTTTATTCTTAGGAAATATTCTGCGCTTCGACTTTTTAGCTAAATTGGCCCCCGGTCTGATAGCACTCCTTATCCCTACAGCTGGCATTCTTGCCGGGAACCAAACATTGCAGAATTGGGCTGCAGCGGATGGCAGGTATCGGCATCTTTCCGTTTTGAGAATCGTACAGACAAGCTCCGTTGTGTTGTTGCAAATAGGATTTGGTTTATTGGCCAGTGATCCACTGAAATTGGCATTCGGCTATCTTGGTGGAACTTTAATAGTCCTCCTAATTGGACTCCTTTTGTTACCCCTAAATATTAAGAGTATGCCAAGTAACCCCGAGCCGCTGACCTCCTTTTGGCGTAGGCAGAGGCGCTTTGCCAGGTTTTCCCTTCCAGCCGCTTCGATAAATGTAGCTACAGCGCAACTACCCGTCATAATAATAGCTGCTCGGTATGGCTCCGAGGCAGCCGGCTTGCTGGCCATGGCCTTGCGCATAATTGGAACTCCGACGGCTCTACTTTCGTCATCTTTTTTGGATGTCTTCAAGCGACATTCTGCTTTGGCGTTTCGTGAAAGGGGTGAATGCCGGGCGGAGTATCTGCGGTCTCTGGGTTTGCTTTTTCTGATCGCTACGATCGCATCCGCGATAATTGGAATAGGTGTGAAGCATTTTTTTGCGTTAGCTTTTGCGGCCTCTTGGACAAGCGCAGGTGCACTTACCCTCCTTTTGTTGCCGCGCTTTGCCTTGGGCTTTATGGCCAGCCCTCTTAGCTACATCGTTTACGTTGTGGGCAAACAGGAATTGGATCTTTTGTGGCAGTTAACGCTATTGGGAATGACACTGGCTACTCTTTTAGCGGCAAACTCTTTTCACGCAGCCTTGCTGTGGTACTCCATCGGCTATGGATGTTTGTATATTACCTACTTATGGATGTCGTATCGCTTTAGTTGCGGAGCATCTAAGTTATGATTGCGCTGTTGATTATAAAATGAGGAATGATGAGTCCGTGCGAAAGATTATGAAAAAGCTTCGTATCGAGCTAGATCTGAACCGTGTTCCGACTGACCTTTACCAGGCCTGTGGAATGATACTGTCTAGCACTGGTTCTGTGATCGATAAGAATATGTAAATAAAAAGTGATTGAATCGTTTTCCTTCGTTTTCCTTCTTCTTGCTTTTCCAATTCTATGGGCTGTTCTTTTGCGGAAATCTGGAATTCGCCTACTTACCATTAGCATCCCTAGTGCTTTAATTTGGGCCATCTTTATTACCCAGTACATTGGGTATCCAATTTTGTTTTTTCATCTAGACGAGTATCGTGCAGAGCTTGTTCGAGATCAGAATATTATTTGGCAGATGTTTTTATGGAGTAGCTACTCAGTTTCCATGATTATTGTCGGGTTTGTGGCTGCACGAAAACAAATGGGCCCCTTGCATTCTGGGGTGCAGTTTAACTCCTTTCATGAATCTCTGTTCTCTGCGTGTTCAACAGAGCGTTGGATCCTTTTCGCTGTCTTTGCTTTATCTCTCGCCTCTTTATTCATATACATTCTGCGAATCGGTTGGAGTAATGTCGCTGGGCTTGCTGCAGTTGGGATTATCGATACTGATGTATCATTAAAAATCTTACGCTCTGAAATGGGCAATGCCTTTGAGGGAAAATATCATTGGTACCGCCTGTTTATGCGTGACTTTCTCTCAATGTCCTCCTTTGGTTTTTTTGCCCACTGGCTTATGAGTAGGAGCCGGATCGCATTCTTTAGTTTTTTTGGATCTTTCGCTGTTGCGGCATTCAGTATGCTTATGGCAACGGAAAAAGGACCCTTACTATTTTATCTGATCGCGCTATTTATAGTCTATTTGATAGTCCAGCGAAGCGGACGCTTAACATGGCTAGCGTTGGCTTTATGCATAACCGGAGGGGTTCTTATTGCTAGTACGATGTATATTTATTTTATGGGCAGCTCGAATATTGGGTTCGGTATTGCATCCGCTTTTTCAAGGATTACCACTGGGGGAATGGCTGACCTTTATCACTACCTGACCATCTTTCCTGAACAAGTAGGATACTTGCTCGGACGGTCTTTTCCTAATCCGCAAGGTATTTTTCCTTGGGAACCATATAGCTTGACTACTGAGCTAAATGAAATTGTGAATCCGCATCAAGAAAAACTTGGTCTTGTTGGTTCCATGCCGACATTTTTTTGGGGAGAAATGTATGCTAACTTTGGCTACTTAGGGATAATAGTTCCACCTTTTTTCGTGGGTTACGTGGTTTATTCAATAAATATTCTAGTTTTTCGTCTGCCTATGTCACCGCTTGTTTTGGCAATTTATGTCTGGGTTCTGATGCACATCAAAGATATCTCTATCACGGGATTATCTGGCTACATCATTAATGTCACTGGTTTGATCATACTGCTCTTCACATTAATTGTAATGGGTATACTCGGGGGTGGTGTAATACGTTACCGTCGCAGGCGGTTGCAGAACTCATTTACCCGAAGCGGTTCAGATGCGGGAAATTTGCGAGGGAGTGGGCTGTAAGCACTATCCTACTAATCGTCCGCATACGGTCACTCAAGCTTCACTAAATATTTAAAATTATTATCTGCCCCCGGAGTTAATATAGGTAAGTGCAGGCCACATTTGTTGGGAATGATGTTATCTGTTTTGATTGCACGCGAACAGGTCTTGAAGGAGTTCGTAAAATCGCTTTGCGACTGAAATGATCTGCGAAAAGAACAAAATATCGGAAAAGAAGGTATAACCGCTGAGCAGCTTGAAGAACGGATTGCCTAGCCCTTACACATCATATCTAAATATTCAATTTGCGACGCTCAATATGGCATTGCGAAGCGCTGCAAAATAATTTCGGGAGCGTTCGGTCAAAATGTCAAAAACTAATCTTAAAGTCGTCAAGCTGACCTCAGCCCACCCGCGCTACGATACGCGAATATTTCATAAGATGTGCATCTCGTTGATGAAATATGGTCACAATGCCACGCTTGTCGTAGCCGACGGCAAGGGCGATGAATTCAAAAATGGGATCGAAATTATCGATGTTGGCACGTTCAAAAGTCGCCTAGATCGCATATGCAAAGCACCCAATCGAGTACTCACGAAAGCCTCCGCGTTTAAGGCTGATCTCTATCACCTTCACGACCCCGAACTCATTCCAATTGGCCTAAAACTCAAGCGCCTGGGCCATCGCGTCATTTTTGACTCGCATGAGGATGTGCCTAAGCAGATGCTCGGCAAGCCGTATTTGAATAAAACGCTCCTTTGGATGCTGTCTAGATGCTTTGCTGTTTATGAAGCTTGGGCCTGCGCCAAGTTTGATGGGGTTCTCGCTGCCACACCGTTCATAAGAGATAAGTTTTTAAGGATCAATCCCAGGACAGTTGACATAAATAATTATCCTCTTTTGCAGGAATTAGCGAATAGTACTTCCTGGGCCAAAAAGCGAAAGGAGGTTTGTTATATTGGAGTAATTGCCAAAATACGCGGCGCTCAAGAAATGTGTCAAGCCATGGCATTGCTTAAATCAGACACGAGACTTAATCTAGCAGGGAATTTTTGTGAGCCCGCTCTTCAGAACCAAGTCAAAACATCGGCTGGTTGGGCACGTGTAAATCCGTTAGGTTTTCTCGATCGTGACGGTGTGAGCAAAGTATTGCGTCAATCTATGGCGGGGTTAGTCACATTTCTCCCAAAACCCAACCACATTAATGCTCAGCCGAATAAGATGTTCGAATACATGAGCGCAGGAATTCCCGTAATCGCCTCAGACTTTCCGCTTTGGCGCGAGATCATCGACGGTAACAACTGTGGGCTTTTGGTGGATCCGCTGGACCCTGCGGCCATTGCTAAAGCTATTGATTATTTGGTCGAGAATCCCGGGGACGCGCAACGGATGGGCGAAAACGGCCGAAAAGCGGTCGAGGTGCGGTACAATTGGGAAAGTGAGGAAAAAAAGCTCTTGAGATTCTATGATAAGATCCTGCAAAAATAAATGAAAAGTATCCTTACCGTTTTGGGAGCGCGGCCTCAGTTTATCAAAGCCAGCGTTGTGTTTAGGGCGATTGAGCGAAGCTCTGATTTGCAAGATATCGTAGTTCATCCCGATGAGCACATTGAAGCGAATATGGCGGGCGTATTGTTTTTCGGCGAGGCGGGTCTTGCGCTCACTGTATTAGGACGCGGAGCAAAGACGCTAGAAGAGGAAGGAAAAGACTAGTGATTATAAATCTGCATATATCGTTGACATCTTTTACACACGCAAGCCGAGTGCTTAAAGAGTCCGCCAGTTTGCTCGAGGCGGGAGTCGTTGACCGAGTATACATCATCGCACTGAAGTCAGATGGGCTCGACGAGCATCTTGTGCTCGACAAGTTACGCTCGGTATGGCGTGTTCCGCTGCGAACTAGGTCTTGGCCCTCCAACCTTGTGGTGCAGCTGATCAAGTATTTGGAGTTCACCGTCAAGGTCTTGTCGCACGCACGGACCATTCGTGTGTCAATTGTGACAATCCACACCTTGTCACTTCTTCCATTGGGGGTCCTCGCCAAGTGGATATTCGGTGCCCGCCTCGTATACGACTGTCATGAACTGGAAACAGAGACATTCAGTTTGTCTGGAATTAGGCAGAAGCTCGCTCGAATCATTGAGCGACAGCTAATCGGGCAGGCCGATCTTGTGTTGGTAGTGAGTCCTAGCATTAACGATTGGTACGAGCAAGCGTATGGCATTTGCAACGTTTATACGGTGATGAATTGCCCCCCGCACCGAGCTCCTGCTCATTCAAGAAAGCTCCGAGAATCGCTCGGAATAACGGCCGATAAAAAGATTGTGATATATCAAGGAGGAATTGTTATGGGCCGTGGCGTCGAGGGTCTTTTGAAGGCCTTTGCCGCTCAAGATGACGGTGCGCATGTATTAGTTCTTATGGGCTACGGTGAACTGACCCCCTTGGCCAAAGAGTTTGCCGAGAAACATGCAAACATTTTCGTCCATCCTGCAGTGTCTCCAGAGGTGGTGCTTGAGTATACTGCTTCGGCTGACGTAGGGGTGGCTTACATAGATAACCCTAGTCTCAACGATCGGTATTGCCTGCCAAACAAACTCTTCGAGTATATCATGGCTGGGTTGCCCGTGCTGGTAAACGACGCTCCAGAGATGAAGCGGTTAGTTAATGGGCGCGAAATTGGGGCTGTACTCAGCGAACTTTCCCCGACCTCCATAAATCTGGCTCTCGCTGAACTGGCTCGGCGGCCGCGGGCAGATCTCGCGGCTAACCTTTCAAGTACAGCGGCGGATTACTGTTGGGAGAACGAGGCACGAGTCCTTGTGAAGGCCTATCGAAGACATGTGGTGCTAACCTAGCAACTACGCAGCAAGGCGTCCGTCAACTTTCAGGCCTGAAAGTTCCATACAAGCAGAAACATGATAAAGATCTTTGTAGAAAAAGCAGCCTTTTCCCGAAAGGTGCCGTGCGTTACGCTTTGTGACGACTCGGAGTGGCAGAATTGTTTGAAGCCGGATGAGATCGCTTGGCACCTCCTGCAGACGCCAAAAGAATTAGGTACATTGTCAAGAAAGCGATTGCAACCGACGGGACATATGTGGAGCAGCACGGAGTTGGGTATGCAGATAAACGGATTGTAGAAAACTTAAGGATTTAATTATGTGCGGAATATTCGGAATTATATCAAATAAAAGAAAAAAACAATCAACCGTAAGGTTTTTGGCGCATCATTCAGAGCAACGAGGAAAAGATTCCAGCGGCCTTCTCATTTTAAATAACGACACCTATGAAGTGATCCGGTCTGATTATGAACTTCAAAAACTCGTACGTTCAACAAGGCCTTACAAAAGTTCTGTAGTCATTGGGCACAGCCGACTCATCACAAACGGTTTGGAGGAAAACCAACCAGTAGTTCGTGATGGCTTAATCCTTCTTCATAATGGAATTATCGTTAACGCGGATGATGTTTGGGACAATTTAAAAATCCAGCGTACGATGGAAATAGATAGCGAAGCTATTTTGGGGGTGGCTATGGATCACCTGGCATCAGGAAGATTGCTTGAAACAGTGCCAGAGTCTGTGTTTAGAAAATGTCGCGGAATTGCTAACTGTGTTTTAGCGATACCCCGGTTGGGCAAGCTTCTTCTTTTTAGCAACAGTGGCAGTCTTTACCTTGGGGAAGGAAAAGAAGGTTATTATTTTGCTTCGGAAAAGTACCCTTTAAATAAACTCCGACTTAAAAAAATCCGGCAAATCCTTCAAAAGCCAGAAATACTTTCAATCCCTATTTGCAATAAAATAGAGACAAAAGAGATTCGAAATCGGACACGAAACCTGATTCCTGCTCTTGGTAAATGCATAAATGAAGAAAAAATGTTAGAATATCTACAACCACAATTAAAACGATGCTCACGATGTATTTTGCCCGAGACCATGCCGTTTATTGAATTTGATCGCCAAGGGGTTTGTAATTTCTGCCATAACTATCGTCCCCGTAATAGGGCTAAACCAAGACAAGAATTATTTAAATTAGTTGAGCCTTACCGCCGTAAGGACGGGGCAGAGTGTGTTTTGCCGTTTTCTGGCGGCCGGGACAGCTGCTACGGACTTCATCTGGTCGTGAAAGAGCTGAAAATGAGGCCCATCACTTACACCTACGATTGGGGAATGGTCACAGACCTTGGCCGCCGAAATATCAGCCGGATGTGTGCGGAACTAGGTGTGGAAAACATAATCGTCGCTGCAGACATAGAGAAAAAACGTAAGAATATTAAAAAGAATCTGCAAGCTTGGCTTAAGTCTCCCCACCTCGGCATGGTCAGTATCCTCACAGCAGGTGACAAACATTTTTTTCGACATGTGGAGACTGTTAAAAAACAGACAGGGATTCAGTGTAATCTATGGGGCGTCAATCCCTTGGAGGTTACCCATTTCAATGCCGGTTTTTTGGGGGTAGGGCCTGATTTTGCTGAAAAACGCGTCTACATTCATGGCATAAGCAAACAGCTTAACTATCAGTGTCTGCGGTTAAGGGCGATGATGCAAAGCCCAGGTTACTTCAATAGCTCCTACTGGGATACAATATCCGGAGAATATTACCGAAGTTTTACAGAAAAGAAAGATTACTTTCATATTTTTGATTACTGGCGTTGGGATGAGAAAGAAACCGATCATGTTCTAAAAGAGTACGATTGGGAGTTGGCGCCAGATACAAAAACAACCTGGCGAATCGGGGACGGGACTGCCGCATTCTATAACTATATATATTATACTATAGCTGGCTTCACGGAGCACGACACTTTCCGGAGTAATCAAATTAGGGAAGGGGATTTAAACAGGGATGATGCTCTACAAATGGTTCAAGATGAAAATCGCCCTCGTTATCCAAACATAAAATGGTACCTGGATGCAGTAAGTCTTCCATTTGAGGAAACCATCAAAACAATCAATAAGATCAACCGCTTATATTGAAAGCGATACCACGCAATTTTCCATTTCTATCAGTTTATGACCAACCTTCGGGCCTGCTCGCTCTATTTAAGCAGGGAAACGTTGAAGATCTAAGTAAAAGAGGGGGCTGACGCGTATTTTAAGTTGTACGGCAATCTCCTCGCGTTCTTTTTTGCTCAGAGTGAAGATATCGCCCTGTTTGCCGCCGTCGCCGCGGTGGCCGGATTTGACCTTAAACTCGAGAACAAAAACATTCACAACGCTATGACCTTTTCTTGCGGAATTGAATGAAAAAGATTGTATCGGTTTTGGGGGCGCGCCCCCAATTCATTAAAGCGAGCGTTGTCTCCAAGGCGATCGAACAAACAGGGGAGTTGCAAGAAATTGTAGTCCACACGGGCCAACATTTTGACTCCAACATGTCAGATGTGTTTTTCAAAGAACTCGGCATCAACACCCCCCAGCATCACCTGCAAATCAGCGGGGGTCGGCATGGGGAAATGACCGGACGGATGCTCGTGGCGATTGAAAAAGTCCTCATGGACGAAAAACCTGATGCGGTCATGGTTTATGGCGACACCAACTCCACTCTAGCTGGAGCTTTGGCTGCGGTGAAACTGGGCATTCCGGTGGCGCATGTTGAAGCAGGCTTGCGCAGCTTTAACCTGGCTATGCCAGAAGAGGTCAATCGCATCCTCACAGATCGTATTTCGCGCTGGTTATTTACCCCGACAGAAGCCGCCGAATGCCATTTACGAAGGGAAGGCGTGGAGGTGGAAAGGATTATTCCCGTAGGAGACGTAATGTATGATGTGGCATTGTATCAGGGCGCTCAAAGCGAAGCCGCTTCAGAAATCCTGCTGAAATTGGGTCTGACCAAGGGTAGTTACGCCTTGGCAACCATCCATCGTGCTGAAAACACAGATAAACCAGAGCGGCTTGCCGAGGTGGTTGGAGGTCTCGTGTTACTGGCCGAGACGATCCCTGTCGTTTGGCCGCTTCATCCGCGCACACGCGGCGTATTGGGACAACACTCGGTCTTGCAATCGCAAGCATCACGGCTTTGCTTGGTTGATCCAGTTGGCTACCTGGACATGGTTAAGTTAGAACGCAGTGCAGGGTTGATTGTCACGGACTCGGGTGGAGTTCAGAAAGAAGCCTTTTTCCACCAAGTCCCCTGTGTCACATTGCGGACCGAGACAGAATGGAGCGAAACTGTGGAATTGGGTTGGAACCGGCTGTGTCCAACCCATGAGCCGCGCCAGCTAGCACAGACCTGTCTTGAAGCGTTACATACCCGTGGAAGAAATGACCAACCCTATGGCGCTGGCGATGCGGCCCAGAAGATTGCCGCTTTTTTGGCGACTAGGATAGGCCTCACTCCGTAAAAAACTGATCATATGCGCGTATGGATTTTCCAAACTGGGGAACCTATCCATTCGGATCAAGGGAATCCGCGTCCTATGCGGGCCATGAATCTTGCGGGCGCTCTTGTCGATTCTGGGCATAGGGTTACGCTTTGGAGTTCTGCTTTTTATCATCAGGAAAAACGCCACAGAGCACGAGAGTTTAAAAAAATCCGAATCAATGACTTGCTGGAGATACGACTAGTTCCAAGTCGAGGCTATAAAAGGAATATAGGCTCGGCACGTTTAATTGACCATGCGGGACTCGCTTTGAACTTAAAAAAGATTCTCGCTAGCGAAGATGAACTGCCTGATGTTGCATTTGTCGGATACCCGCCGATCGAATTCGCCTATGTTGCGGTAAGATGGTTAAAATCTCGAGGTATTCCTGTGATGCTAGACGCCAAGGATCAGTGGCCGCAGGTATTTACTGAGCCGTTTCCTAAACTTTTTCAGCCACTCGTTCGTCTTGCTTTCTCGCCCTATTTCTACCTCGGTCGCAAAGTAATGAGGGAGGCATCCGCATTTTGCACAATGTCGAATAGTTTTCTAGAATGGATGTGTGAGTTCTCAGGAAGGGCAGTCTCGGAGATGGATTCTATCGCTCCATTATCGCCGATGCGGGAAACGTTTGACCAGCGAAGCATCGTCGAAGCAATCGAGTGGTGGAGAAATCGCGGAGTCGTAAACGACAACCGAAAGCGCTTCTTCTTTGTGGGCAACCTGTCTCAGGCGTTTGATTTTAAGCCAGTAATTGATGCTGCACAATTGGCAAAAGATGCGGGTGAGAATTGGCAATTTGTAATTTGTGGCGATGGAATGAAGACAGATCAATTACGCACTGCATTTTCTGGGTTGTCTAATGTTGTGCTTCCTGGCTCGGTCGACAGAGCGAAAGTTGCCGCACTTGCTAATATCTCGGTTGTCGGTTTGGCACCGTACCGAAACACTCAGGATTTCATAAAAAGCATACCCAACAAGGTAGTTGACTATCTTTCGCTTGGGAAAGTAATCGTATCCTCGCTCGATGGCGAGGTCACGGCTTTGATTAAGCGCCATGATGTGGGTTTTGTTTACAATTCAACTAAGCATAACAAGCTTTTTGATGTGTTAAAAAAACTTTGTGAAAATGATGGCAATATTGCAAGAATGTCAGCTAACGCCCGCGAAACATATGAAAATCATTTCAATGGAGAAAAAGTATATAAAGAGCTGGTCGCAAAGTTAGTTGAACTATCCAAGATGAGGCTACGGGAAGATGAGATACGCCTAACTTAAGGGGATTCGCGCTCTTTGAGCTAGCGCGCAAAAAGCATAACCAAAAGCTGTGGTCTAAAAAACAAAGAAGATCAGTATCGTAAATATAAAAACTATAGCAAGGAAGCAGCGACGCAAAAATGTCTTTTTACCAAAAAAGAGAAAGGTAATATCGGTAGTTGGCTCTGCCGGTTCTGCTTTAGGAATAAGCTCTCCCATGTATTGCTTTTAAAACCAACCCGGCTTGTTGTTGATAATATTTCGAAACTTATGGCTTCTTTTGGCTATACATGCTTGTTTATTTGGTGGTATGCTTGAAGTGTTAGTACTAAATGCCTTTTTCGGAAAGACATAGAGGTCTCTAAATGCATCTTAATAAAATGCTCCTTGAGCATCTGCGCGAGCGCCCGACCTTTAGGTCTTCTGTCTGGATGAAAAGTCTGGACGATCGCAAGCGGGAGGAGATTGAATTCCACAACTTTGAAAGAGAGACAGTCGATGAAGAGGTCGTTGCTAAACAGGCTGCAGTAGATGTTCATGCAAATAAAAAGTTTTACAGTATTACCCATAGTAGTACTGAATATGTAGAGGCTTGGCTCAACTCTTGGGCCTCCGGGGGGGTATTTCTGGACTATGCCTGTGGCAATGGCAGCAAAGCCATTCAAGCCATCAAACGTGGTGCAGATATTGCGATCGGTTTGGACATTAGCGATGTTTCGATACGAAACGCTAAAAGAGCCGCCCAAGCGGAACACGTATCGGACCGATGCTATTTAATTCAGGGAGATTGTGAAGACACAGAGCTCCCTGATAATTCGATCGATACGATCTTATGTTCTGGCATGTTGCATCATCTGGATCTTGCAAGAGCCTATCGGGAACTTTTTCGGATACTAAAACCAGGAGGGAGGGTGCTGGGAGTTGAAGCGCTTGGACACAATCCGATTATACAGCTCTACCGCGACCGCACCCCACACCTGCGCACAGAATGGGAGAAGAATCACATTCTAAAAAAACAGAATATTCTCAAAGCAAAAGAATTTGCATTTGAATTGGCGAAGTAAGGTATTGGCATTTGCTGGTTCTAGCTGCCGTGCCTCTACGCAACAGCTTTCTAGCAAAATCATGTTTTAAACTATTGAATGCATTAGATCGGATCCTTTTGCGACTACCAGGTATTCGGCTATGGGCGTGGCAGGTAACCTTTGAGCTTATTAAGCCCGCCTCTTGATATGTCTGTGGGAAATATCATCAAAGACAAAAAAAAAGAGAAACAGCGGTATGATGATCGTGCTGCAAAAACTCTTAGTGAAGGAACATGCGAAAACATCGAAAAACTAGGAGCGGCAGGGCTTCCGAAAGCAATTCGAACACCATACCTTGTCTATGAAGCACAGATTAAAAACTACTCTAAGAAAGAAGCACAGACATTAGATTTATGTTGTGGAAACGGGATCTTTTCGTTAATCGCGGGGCCGGGTGGAGCTTCTATAACGGTGACAGATATCGCGCCGCATAACGTTGAGTTAGCGCTTTTGCGAGGAAAACATCACGGAATATATCTATCTGGAAAAGTGGGTGATGCGGAGGGCTTGCAATTTGAAGACAATTCGTTCGATATTGTCACATGTGCAGGAAGTTTGTCATACCTAGATCATAGTAAAGTGTTTGCTGAAATACATCGCGTATTAAAGGAGGAGGGGGTCTTTATTTGCGTGGATTCTTTAAATCACAACCCAATTTATCGATTTAATCGATGGATTCATTACCTTTTGGGGAATCGGACAAAAAGCACGCTTTTACGCATGCCAACCATGCGAGTATTCGAAGATTTTGAACGTGAAATCGGGCCAGTGGTTTGCCGAAGTTTTCACGGCATTTTTTCTTTCTTAATTCCACTTCTAAAGCCCCTTTTAGGGGCATCTACAACAAGGAGGGTTCTGGATTATTTGGACCTTTCGTTTCCGGCATTACGGAGTCAGGCGTTTAAATTTGTTGCCGTTGTGCAAAAAAAATCTAAAACTCCCTCTTTTAAACCATCATGAAAATTCCCTTTTTCAGGTATGAGCACGTCTTTGGACAGCAAAGAGAAGAAATTCTTTCTGCAATGGTGCCGATTCTCGATAGGGGTTCGTTTATTCTGCAGAAAGAGCTGGAACGTTTTGAGGCTGAAGCAGCTGATTTCGCAGGATCTAGGCACGCAATCGCAGTTGCTGATGGCACAGAATCGATGATTTTAGCCCTACTTGCGGCGGGAATCGGCGATGGGGACGAGGTGATATTATCGTCGCATACTTATATCGCAACAGCTGCGGCGGTTCATTTTGTAGGGGCCAAGCCTGTTTTGGTGGAATGCCGGAAGGATCGACTGATGGATCCAGATGATGTCCGCAAAAAAATCAGTAAGAAAACCCGGTGTCTGATGCCAACTCAGCTCAACGGCCGGACCTGCAACATGGATGAAATTCAAGCTATCTGTCGTGAAGATGATCTTATTCTTATTGAAGATTCGGCCCAAGCCTTGGGATCGAAATGGAAAGGCAAGTGTGCGGGAATCTTTGGTTTCGCAGGTTCCATTAGTTTTTATCCTGCCAAAGTATTGGGTTGTTTTGGTGACGGAGGGCTTCTTTTTACCCAAAACGACAAAACGGCTGAAACTCTGCGTGAGTTGCGCGACCATGGACGAAACCGCGATGGGCTGGTTGTTCGATGGGGCCTTAATTCACGTCTCGACAACCTCCAAGCCGCCATTCTTTCCGTGAAGCTCAAGGTTTTTCCCCAGGAAATCGAGCGCCGCCGTGCGATTGCACGTATTTATCACAAAAGATTACAAGGGCTGGAGGACCTGACCCTTCCCCCAGGACCAGATGAAGACCCGGATCACTTTGATATTTACCAAAATTATGAAATCGAGAGCGGAAGCAGGGAAAAGTTGAGGGAACATCTCAAACTCAAGGAGATCGGCACCATCATCCAATGGGCGGGCAAGGCAGTTCATCAGTTCAAGGGGTTGGGATTCGATGGGGTTCGCCTGCCTTACACAGAGAGGTTTATGGAAAGATGCTTCCTGCTTCCAATGAACACCTCACTGACAAATGAGGAAGTGGATTATATCTGCGACTGCATCTTGAGATTTTACCAAAAGTGATTAAGTCCAAGTTGCCTAAGGCCAGCCAAGATCCAGCTCGTTTGGGCGACTTGGCTAAATCAGGGAAGCATCACGAGCCTATTTCATTGATGGGAATCACGAAGGATCAATCTATGGACTGGCTCAGAAAACTAATTCTGATCCGCTGTGCTGAAGAAAAGATCGGGGAGGAGTTTGGAAAAGCAGTGATCAAGTGCCCATGCCATCTGGTCATTGGGCAAGAGGCTCCGGCGGTAGGTTTGGCTGATCACATTCGGCCGACCGACAAGGTATTTGGAGCCCACCGCTCCCACGCTCACTACCTGGCTTTGGGAGGGGACCTGCACCAGCTGATGGCGGAGGTTTTGGGGAAAGAGACGGGATGTTCTAGGGGAATGGGGGGATCGATGCATCTTTATCAACCCTTGGTCGGATTTCATGGTTCCGTACCTATCGTTGGATCGACCATCCCAATTGCAGTGGGGGCAGCTCTATCCGCCAAGATGGATGGTAAAGAGGGGATTGCAGTCAGTTTTTTAGGAGATGGGGCGACCGAGGAGGGGGTTTTTCATGAGTCATTGAATTTTGCGGCCAACTTCAAACTTCCAGTGATCTTTGTGGTGGAGAACAATCTGTTCTCGAGCCATCTGCATATCGATCTACGTCAGCCCTTCAACTCCACGTGTAGGTTTGCCGAGGCTAATGGAATTCCTTGGGCGCGGGTGGATGGGAACGATGTGCTAGCTGTCAGTCAGACCGCGTGCAGGGCCATTTCTTCTGCGCGCAAAGGGAAGGGGCCTCAATTCATTGAAGCGGTGACCTACCGATGGAGGGGGCATGTGGGGCACCGCGAGGATATTGATGTCGGGGTAATGCGGAAAGACGATCTTAAGTCATGGAAAAAAAGGGATCCGATCGCGCGATTAGTTAAAGGAATGGTTAAAAAAAGGTTTCTACTTGAGAAAGAGGTTTTAGAAATTTCTCAAAAGGCGCAGGAGGATGTTTTGAAGGCTTGGGAACAAGCTTCAAGAGATCCTTATCCTACTGCCGAGGCCCTTCTGGGAAGAGTTTACTACAAAAAAAGTTGAGATTGTGAAACAAATCAAAAAAACAAGCTATGGGCATGCTTTGCGGGAGGGCTTTGCCTACTTGCTGAAAAACTATCCGGAAGTGTTTACGATAGGCCAAGGATTATGGAGTCCATGGTACGTAGGAAACACGATGACAGATCTGGAAAAGGAGTTCGGAAAAGAACGTGTCATCGACACACCAGTGGCAGAGCTGGCCTGTACCGGAGTGGCGGTGGGAGCGGCTGTTTGTGGGAAGCGGCCTGTCATCATCCATCCTAGGGTAGATTTTGCCTTATTGGCGGTGGACCAGATAGTGAATCAGGCGGCCAAATGGTGCCATATGTTAGGGGGGCAAACTTCGGTTCCGGTGACTATTCGCGCGATCATTAACAGGGGCGGGGAGCAGGGAGCACAACATTCCCAATCCCTGCACTCATGGTTTGCCCATATTCCCGGCCTGCGAGTGGTGATGCCTTCCACAGTCCAGGATGCGCGGGATCTGCTGATTGCCTCTGTACTCTGTGACGATCCGGTGATGTTTATCGATGATCGTTGGCTCTATGAGCTGGAGGAGAAGCTACCGCCTGTTAAGGAAATCGACCTGCGTCAACAAGGTCCAGTTGTAAGGAAAGAGGGAACGGACATAACTTTGGTAGGTTGTAGCTATGCGGCACAGCAGTGTCTTCAAGCTGCTGAAAAACTTTCTCAGCAGGGAATCAGTGCTGAGGTGGTAGATTTGAGAGTCTTAAATCCCTTTAAACGGGAGGTGATTGTGAAATCGGTTGCGAAAACAGGAAGATTACTGGCAGTAGATGGGGACTGGTCGACCTGTGGGATGGCGGCCGAGGTGATCGCCTCCGCCGTCGAGCAAGTGCCGCCTGCCGTACTCAGGGTTGCGCCGCGGCGACTTACACTGCCGGACGCGCCAGCCCCCACTAGCAAGCCGTTGGAGAAAGCTTATTATTTTAAAGCTGAAGATATTTTTCGCAAAGCAATGGAAATGGTGCGCTCTTGATTAAAAGACTGATTGATTTTTTGGCAGCATTGGCGGGGCTGCTGGTTGCGAGTCCGATTCTAGTGCCGGTCTGTTTGTTGATTTATCTGCAAGACAGACATTCGCCTTTTTATATAGCGGATAGAGTAGGATGGGAAAAGAGGCCTTTCCGAATGGTGAAGCTTCGCTCAATGGTGGTAAGAGCGGATCGGACAGGAGTGGATTCTACAGCTGGAAACGACCCGCGAATCACGATTGTGGGGAGACTTATCAGGAAATTAAAACTAGATGAACTAAGCCAGCTGTGGAATGTGTTAAAAGGGGATATGTCACTAGTCGGTCCACGTCCCAATGTCCCGAGGGAAGTGGCCTTATATACGAAGGAGGAAAGTCACTTGCTAGATGTCCGACCTGGGATCACCGATATTTCGTCCATTGTGTTTGCGGATGAGGGGGAGATATTGGAGGGAGCCAAAGATCCGGATCTTCGCTACCACCAAATTATCCGGCCTTGGAAATCGAGATTGGGACTTTTATATGTTCGAAATAACAATCTTTCCACTGATTTGAAACTAATCGCATTCACCGTGAGCAATTTTTTGGCGCGAAACTGGACTCTGCGGCAAGTATCTGCACTTGCTAAGGCGATGAATGCGGACGAAGAACTTGTCTTGGTCGCTTCGAGAACTGGTCCATTACATGAAAAAGCTCCGCCTGGACTGACCGAGGTAGTGAACTCGAGGGATTAAAGTGATACGGAAAGAAGGGGTGGTGCATTAGAGATTGGTGATTAGGGATTGGTGATTAGTGACTGGGGATTGGTGACTAGAGATTGGTGGTTGGTTAATGGTGAATGGGGATTGGTGATTAGGGATTGGTGATTAGGGTATTAGTGAGTGGTGATTGGTGAATTGTGGTTGGGGAAAAGATAAACTATGAGTGAAGAAAGAATTATTAGGTCGTTTGAAGACCTTGATTGCTGGAAGGTGGCAAGGGAA
>Ga0187844_10000883_pt1 | contig 23394 bp, 13 predicted proteins | sample SpaLakP09_SKY_50_FD_134517 | JGI IMG/M metagenome (GOLD analysis project Ga0187844, IMG submission 134517) | Oligotrophic lake water microbial communities from Sparkling Lake, Wisconsin, USA - SP09_SKY_50 | ecosystem: Environmental > Aquatic > Freshwater > Lake | place: USA: Sparkling Lake...
CGGTGGCTCCGCTTTCGGCTTGCGTGGCCTGGTCACGGTGGCCGTTGGGATGGCGCCCCCGGTGTTTCTGCCTGCTGCCAGTTCCACGCTGGCCAGCAGATTCAGATTGCCAAAGGGATTGCGGGTGACCTGACCATTCGTGTTTTCTGCACGAGCGTTCATCTGCAGAGGCTGATTGCCAGCAGGCGGCAGTGAGTCCAGTGATATCTGAGCCGGAGCGGGTGCGGCCGATGTCTCAGAAGTCGGCCGGGTTCGAACCACGGCTTGAACGAGATCATCGGCCTCATTGCTGGACGCAACGTTCCAGTATGCAGCAAGCCCGAAGCTCGCCAGTCCGGCCAAGACCAGACCAAGGATCTGAGGCCACCGCAACGGGCTGGACGGGGTGGTTCGGGCCGTCATGGCGTTGACCTTGACTGCACGGACGAAGTAGCGGGAGCACGATAGACGAAAGCCAGTTTCAGCAACATCTGGCCTTGCGGGGCGCTCGCGTCTTTGCGTTCCACCCGGATTTCCTGCAAGGATGCGTGGGGCAAGGTACCCAGAAGCTCGGCCACAAAGCCCTTGAGCTTGGGGTAGTCCTCATGGATTCGGATGTCCAAGGTACGGACCAGCACCTGCAGCGATGGTTTTTGCTCCTGGCGGTACTCCACCGTGCCGATCTGGATACCCTTGGCCTTGGCCAGTTTGAACAACCGGTTCAGATCGTCAAGATGGGTGCGGTCCTCAGGCACCGTGAAGATGGCCTCGGTCGCTCGTGCAAACTGCCGAGGCGCATTTGAGCTGCCGGGCGTGCCTAGCTGAGAGGAAGCTTCTGGTGAACGCAGGCGACGGGCCTGCTGATCAAAGTTCCAGGCAGCCACCAGAACGGCCAGACCGCACGTGGCTGCGAGCAGGCCACCCAGCGTGGGCCAGCCGGCCAGTCTAAGGTGCTCGGTGAGCCAACCAAAAGCCTGACCCCCAGAGGTGGAGCGCAAATCCAGGTGGCCCAGCTTCATGGTGCCTCCTTGTTCACGACCACCCTGGCCACCGGCCCACGTCCGACGGCGGTGCCGGCCACCAGGCCTTGATCGGCAGGCTGGACCTCTGGCAGGGGAGACGCCTGCGCAAGAATCCGAGGATTCCACACGACAGTGAGTTGCATGCGGATGACGCCGGGGCCAACGTTGTCATCGGGCTGCTGGGAGGCTAGTTCCGCAGAGACGATGCGTGGGTCTTTACGCAATACGCGCAGGTAATCGAGCATGATAGGGGCGTTGGCGGCTACCGCCGTTAACCGCACCTGCGTGGCTTCAGCCTGTGCCTGCGACGGAACCAGCGAAAGTATGCTGACGCCGCCTCGCACTTCCTGCGCGGCTGCTTCAAGGGCATCGAACAGACCGAACCAGGACATCCGGATCATCTCTTGCAGGCGTTGCTGTGCCTTGACCTTCTCCATCACGACCGGGTCGCTGAGGAGTGCCTGTGCCGTGCGCTGGGCCATTGCTAGTGCTTGGTGTTCATTGCGCACATTCGCCTGTGCTGCCTCAGCTTTTTGCAGATCCTGCAGGGAGTGAAGCAGGAACCACGTGCAGGCCACCAGAAAAAGCACACCCAGCCCAAAAATGCGCCAGGCCACGGCGGTGTAACGCCGCGCCTGGGGCGCAATGTCGAACGGCCCGTTCCTGAAACGCAGTCGCTTCACGTGTTCGCTCCAGTGGCTCGGGGTGGCTGTAGAACCTGATCCCAATGCATAAAAACCGCAGGTGCATTCATGGGCAGTTTTCCGGCAGCCATGAAGCGGCGGAGGGCGCCGTGCAGATCGTTGTCGGATTCGTCGATGGTCTCAGGAGCCGGCAACCAGCCGCGCCAGAGTGCCTTGGGTTGAGACCCGTGGCAATGCATCAACTGGACCAAGGGGGCACGTCTGGCTGCGGTCGAGGGCTCGGTCCAGGCAATCACGCTCGAGGCCGCGTCGTTCTCTCCCGTTGGGGCCGACAGATCCAGCGCGCTCAACACAGCCGACTTGCAGCTGACAAAGCGCAGGCCATGACGTCGAGCAAAAGTCTCCAATTCGACATATACCGAACGGTCGATGCAGGAAATCAGGATCCCGCCTCCGTGTTCCAGCCGGTCCCAGCGGATGATTTGCGTGGCAGGATCCATGCCCCACATTTGCCGTACCCAGGCCTGAACGTAAGCGTCGAGGGCCACAGGCTTGGCTGGCCCAGTGCCCTCTTCGGAGAGATGCAGCAAGCCCAGACGCGCATGCGTCAAGCCCAACTGAACAGAAAAATCGAAGGCTGAGGAGTCTTGTGTGCCCTGCTTCTTCAAGCTTACCCAGGCCTCTTCCAGCGTCGCACTCAGCTGCCCGACGGGTCGCGTGACCACAAGCTTGCTGGCTGCGTTGGAACGGTTGGTGTGCGCGTGGCCTGAGTTTCGGTTAAATAGCGAACGCGGGCGGGCAAACCACCCGCGTGGTCTCTCAGCCTGACGCAAGATCAGGGTCAGGATTTCACCGGTGAGTGCCAATGACAGTTGGTCGCGCATCTTATTGAACCGGTGTCACTCGATTGATCTCGTCGATGGTGGTTTTTCCACGGAGCGCCAGCGCGACCGCTGAATCACGCAGACTGCGAAAACCTTTGTCGCGAGCCGCACGCTTGAGCGTGGAGATCGGCGCTTGCTGTACCAGCAGGTCTTTCATATCGTCATCGATAGGCAACGTCTCGGCGATCGCGGCGCGCCCTTTGTAGCCGGTGCCACGGCAAAACTCGCAGCCATGCGCCTTTTTTAAGCGAAATGCTTTATCGGTTCCGAGCGATTCGGGCAGATGGCGCAGGTCTTCGTAGGTAGGGGCCACGTCCTGGGCGCAGCGCGGGCAGACGGTACGAACCAGGCGCTGCGCCATGATGCCCGTCAGGGCTGCCACCAGGCTGTAGCTGTCCACTCCCATATTGGAGAAACGGCCGATCACGTCGAAGACGTTGTTGGCGTGCACGGTGGTGAAGACCTGGTGACCGGTCAATGCCGCTTGAACAGCGATCTGGGCAGTCTCGCTGTCGCGGATCTCCCCCACCATGATCTTGTCTGGGTCATGGCGCAGGATGGAGCGCAGCCCCTTGGCGAAGGTCAGTCCCTTGCGCTCGTTGACGGGGATCTGCAGCACGCCGGGTAGCTGGTATTCGATCGGGTCTTCAATGGTGACGATCTTGTCCAGGCCGGTATTGATCTCGGAGATGGCGGCGTACAGCGTGGTGGTCTTGCCGCTGCCCGTCGGGCCCGTGACCAGCAGCAGGCCGTAAGGCAGATGGGAGGACTGGCGGATGAAGGTTTTCACCTCTTCCTCAAAACTCAGTGTGTCCAGCGTCAGGGACTGGAACTGCCCGGTCAGGTGCTTGCGGTCCAGAATCCGCAGCACGGCGTCTTCACCCGAGATGTTGGGCATGATGGAGACGCGGAAGTCGATCTCCCGCTGGTCCAGCATGACCCGAAAGCGCCCGTCCTGCGGGATACGACGCTCAGAAATATCCAGATCTGACAAGACCTTGATGCGTGAGACGACTTGATGGGCGGTCTCGATGCTCTCCACGCGTTTGATGGACTGCAGCACGCCATCCAGCCGGTACTTGATGTGCAGGGTCTTGTTTTGGACCTCGAAGTGGATGTCCGATGCGCCCAGTTTCAAGGCGTCATAGAGCGTGGAGTCCACCAGGCGCACCGTGGGGTTGCTGGTGGCTTCAATGCTGGCCATGGACAGCAGCAGAGTGCTGGATGCTTCCTGGGCATCCGGCTCGGTGCTTTCTATATGGATGGTGTCCATGGCCCGCATGCCTTCCTCGGCACCGCTCAGGCAATGCAGGAAGTCGTCCTGGGTGACCAGGATACGTGTCAGTTGCCTGGGCGCATGTCTTTCAATCAGCGCTTCGAACCACTGCTGGCTGTCCAGGGCGACAGGGGTATGGGTGATAAAGAGCAAAGCCGGAGCGTCCGGCTGCTCCTCGCCGCCCGGTTCCTTGTGGTGGCCGAGCAGGCCGCCTCGCTTCTGGCATTCCGTGAAGCTGGCCAGCTCAAAATCCGGCTGCACCTGCTCGATGTCCGCGCGGCGCATGGGCTGCATGAAAAAGTGCGTAGCCCAGATGGCGAGGGCATCATACGCAGAGACGTTCAGCTTTTCCGCCAGCCAGGCGACACGCTGTTCCGGCGGAACGGAGCGCAGGGCCTCAGCCATCAACGCAGCATGCTGCTGGTCCACCGGCAAAGCGGCGGACTGTCGGGCATCGATGGTCTGGTAAGCCATGGTGTGGTTAGGAAATGCTGGCGGCCAGATCGAAGATGGGCAGATACATCAGGATCACGATGCCGCCGATCAGGATGCCAAAGATGATCATCATCACTGGTTCGATCAGGCGGCTGACGATATCGATATTGCGCTGCAGCGAGCGTTCATAGAAATCTGCGATGCGATCCAGCATCTCGGGCAGGGAGCCGGTGCGCTCGGCTACGTTCAGCATGCTGGTGGCCACGATGTCGGAGAGACCGGAGTTGGATAGTGCGGAGCTGATGTCCACGCCTTCGCGCATGGCATCCAGTGCCGCGCGCAGGCGCGGCTGGTCAGAAGGGCTCAGCAGCTCCATGCTGTAGAGCAGCGCCTTGTGGATGGTGATGCCGCGTGATGTCAGGATGGCGGTGGTGCGGTACATCTGCAGGTGCTGGAATTCGCGGGCCAGCCGGGAAAACCCGGGAATCTTCTCCAGCCAGCGTTTGCGTGTGCTGGGGTCTCTGAGTTTGATCAAGGGAACGGCGATGCCGAGCGCGAGCAAGGCGAAGAAAGTCACGGCCACCGAGGCATGCTCTCCCACAAACCGCCCCCAGCTCATCAGCAGCTGCGACAGGAAGGGAAGCTGCCGGCCGTTGACATCGATCAGGATGGCGAACCTCGGCACCACCACGCCGAGCAGCATGGCAATCACCAGTGAGCCGACGACCAGCAGCAGCAGGGGATAGACGCTGGCGCCAATGACACGGTCTCGTACCGTGCGCAGGCTTTGCTGGTGACGCGCATAACGTTGTAGCCCCGTTGCCAAGTCTCCCGTCTGCTCACTGGCCGCGACCGTTGCCAGAAGCAGGTCAGGGAAAGCCCCGGTGCGCTGCATGGCCGCAGAAAAGGAAAGTCCTTCGGAAACGGCCTGGTCCAGCTGGGCTAGGATCTGCCGGCGCGAGGGTGACAGCTCTTTCAGTGACAGGGCGTGAATGGCTTCCTTGACCGTCACCCCGGCATCCATCAGAGTGGCCAGGTCTTGCGAGAAGGCCACGTTGTCCATCGCGGCGGCAGGTTTAGAGCGCGCCAGAAGTTTCCAGAGTCTGGCGCCTGTCGCGTGAGAAGAGGTTGCAAGATTGCATTCAAGGACAGTCTGCCCCTGGCCATTGGCGATCGCGTACGCCTCCTCCACGCTCATGGCCTCCACCTGGCATGACTGCAGGCGGCCCTGCATGTCGATGGCAACGACATCGTAGGAATTCAACACTTGGGAACTCGACATCTCAACAGCGTCTGACCGAATCAATCCTTGTCGGACAAGGCAATGTCCTTGGCCTCACCGCTACCGCCAGGTTGACCGTCTGAGCCCAGTGACACGATGTCTACATCCTTCTGCGTAGCTGACAGCTTGTAGATATAGGGCTGATCCCAGGGGTCCTTGGGCACGTCCTTCTTGAGATAAGGGCCTTGCCATTTCGTGAGGCCAGTCGGCTGTGTGACCAGGGCATTCAGGCCTTGCTCGGGGCTCGGATAGCTGCCCACGTCCAGTCGGTACTGATCCAGTGCCTGTTCGAGAGAGGTCATCTGGGCCTTGGCGATTTTGGCCTTGGACTTGCCGACGGTGTCGAAGTACCGAGGAACCACCAGACCAGAAAGCAGGCCGATGATGACGATCACCACCAACAGCTCGAGCAGGGTAAAGCCATGGTCAAGCCCTCTGTGGGCTGGGAGCTTTCTAGACGAAGACTGCTGTCGTGCATCGCCGCTGAGATGCGTTGGAGGCTGGTCGGCCGAATTCGAGCGATGCATGGTGTGGCGTGTCAATGTTGACTTTTGAATCAGGCAGTCATGGCGTTTCATATCGCTCACTGATAAGTGAACCGCATTGAATAGATAAGTCCGTTAATGCGGATTGACTTATGGCTGAAATTTAAGTGTGTGGACGCACGTGCGCGCATGAACAACCACGCAGGTCGCAATTCTGCATTCATTCATTAAACATGCTGTCGCAGAAAACTGACATCCCCCATTTGGGGGATATGGCAACAGTGACATGAGCGGATAGACTCGCGTCGCAAATTCATGTGGTCTGTTTGTCGATCGCATGGAAGTGCTTTGCATATCTCGGCCAGGGAGGGGCGTGATGTGTTGCCGTATAGGCCGCAGTCGGGAGGCTGCTGGCAGTCGTTAGTTACAAAAAAGGTAACCATGAGCAACAAGAATATTGCGGACGCGGCGGTCTCAGAGAAAACACGAAATTTCTCTTCGATACAAATCCCAGAGCCTTGTCATTGGAGTGTCGAGTCGGCGGCCAAAAGCCTACGGCTGTTCGGGCTTCTTGAATCTGCTTCATCGCTTGCCCGACACGGGTTGGTCGCACTGGCCTTGTGTTGTGCCGCACTCGTGCCGCTTCTGGCCTCGACAAATGCAATCGCGGCCATAACTGACTGCGAAGGATTGTCGGTGGATGGGCAGGCGAAATGCATTCTTCCGGACTACACGCCTACCCAATATTGGGTTTGCGACATCGCTGGTTCTTATCTTTACAGAGACTACGCATGGCAGTACTGCAACACGCAAATGGGCATAGGGAGCGGGCCTATTCTGTCTGAGGAGACAGCGGTTGCGTATGCGGACTGTTTCGATAGAAGACTTGTGCCTACGGGGGGCGGAGTGACGGGGGCGGTGCCGTGGAAACCCGTGGGTACCTACTACTACGACAACCTGTGTAGTTCTGGTGCCTATGTTCGGGCCCTCAATGGCCACGAGCTTTTGGGTATGGGCAACAAGGGCGGTTCAAGCTCGAACTTTCTCTTCACAAGGAGGCAGACGGCTTCTTGCCCTGCCGGTTATACCGCAGTCACTATTACTCAATACGGTGCGAGCGACATTTATCGATGCAAACCGATCCCTGTTTGCAATCCGGACCAGGAATTGCGTAACGGTGTTTGTTTGACAAAAGTGCTCGTCGATAAAGCGGCGCAGTGCCTGACTTGTGATTTGAAAGTAGGGAACCCGATTTATCCGCTGGCCGGGGTAAAAGCCGAGGATATTTCCACTGGATTTGGACTGAAGGGTATAGATCTGGTGCTTCACTACGATACGACCCGAAAGTTGAGTGCCCCTGCAGTAGGTACGCTTCCTACGTTCGGAAAGCTCTGGTCATCGAGTCTGCACAAGAATCTCGTTATCAGCACTGGCGCGGCCACGATTCTGGCTCATCGTGGTAACGGTTCCATGGTGACCTTCGTTTTGAAGAGCGGAGCGTACGTTCCTGATGCGGACGAGATGGATAGCCTTGTTGCTGTGAGTGGAACTTACCGTTACACAGATGCTCGGAACAAGCGCCTTGAGATCTACAACTCAAATGGTCAGCTGACTTCAATGGAATTAGCCTCGGGCGGCTCATTGAACTTCACATATAGCCAGAGTTCATCTAGCACAGCGCCAGCTGCAGGCTATTTGATGACCGTCACAGACAACACGGGGCGATTCTTGCAGTTTGAATACGTCCTGCCTCCTGGTACGCCGGATGGATATGCCGCGACTGCGGGTTTGATATCACGTGTCATAAATTCGGCTGGGCAAATCATTGCCACTGGCTACGATGCAAATCTCAATTTGGTCGCCTTGACATGGCCGGACACTAAAACACTGCAATTCCTATACGAAAACAGTGCGCTTCCCTGGGCGATGACGGGACGACTGGATGAAAGCGCCAATCGTCATGCGACTTGGTCATACGATGATCAGGGGCGCGCTATTGCAACCAGTCAAGCTTTGGGTGTCCAGGCTTACACCGTTACATATGCCGCACCACCTCAATTCGCAGTGGTCTCTGAAACGATAGACTCAACGCTCAAACTCTTGTACCAACGGTTCGAAGCCGTGCCACCTATTGGGGTGGTTGTCGCTGGACCTAATGGGCAGGCGGCCACTTGGAAAACAGCAACTGTTCTGGGTAAAACCTACTTGGCCGAGACTAGCCAGGCGTCGGGTTCTGGAAGTGGGGCCTCTAGCAGCTCTTTGAGCTATGACGCAGCTGGCAATGTCGTGTCACGTGATGACTTTCAGGACAGTCGCACGTGCTACGCGTATGACTCCAATAACAGGCAAATTCTGAGAGTTGAGGGGTTGGCGAAAACGGCGGTGTGTTCGAGCGTTCTGGCGAGCAATGCCATATTGCCGACCGGCGCTAGAAAGATTGCCACGACGTGGCATCCGAACTGGCGCCTTGAGTCCAAACGCCGGAGTCCCGGCTCTGAGTTCACTACCGTGTATCACGGTCAGCCAGATCCTTTTACTGGCGCGAAGGCGAATTGCAGTGCGGCCCCAAACATGGCAAGTGGCCAGCCTCTTCCATTGGTGTGCAAACAAGTCACGCAAGCTACTCTTGATGCCTCAGCACCCGTAACCGACCCATCGCTCATCGATCCGCAGTTCGATGCGGTGACTCTCATGCTTCGTGGTGATGGGCCCAACGGATCCACCGCCTTTATTGATTCTGGCTCGCTGGCAAAAACCGTTATTGCCAACGGTGCTGCAACCATCAGCACGGCGCAAAGCAAGTTCGGCGGTTCGTCCATCTTCTTCAACGGCAGCAGCAACACTTTTCTGACCGTTCCAGGTGCTCCTGCCACCACGTTCTGGCAGAGCGACTGGACCGTCGAGTTCTGGGCCTTGCCGAACAATCCCAATCTGAGCCCTGGTTCTGTGTTTGGAAATCGCTATAGCGGTTACGGCGGCGGGCACCTCTACTTGAGCTATTCATCGGGTTTGCTGGCCGGCATTTCCTTTGAGCTGTACGAAAACGGGGGGATTGTTGGTTTTGGCGTGGGCACAGGGACTGCCGGGTTCACGGCAGCGCGTGCGCCCGTTGGCACCTTTGATCACGTGGCCGTCACCAAGGTTGGCAAGACCTATACCTTCTTCTTGAACGGTGTGATGCTGGCGCCGATTACCCGCAGCGTGCAACCCAACAATGCAGCGCTCCCGCAGTTCTATATCGGTGCTGCGCACGATTCCTGGTATTCGTATCTATTTAATGGATACATCGATGACTTCCGCATGACTACGGGCGTTGCGCGGTATTCCTCCAGTTTCACACTGCCGACCCGGACGTACCTCAGCAAAACGGCCCTGGATACCAGTGTCCCGACTCGCACCAGCAGCTACACCTACGATCCTGCAGGTCGTGTCTTGACCAGTGCGGATGCAAACAATCAAACGACCAGCTACACCTACCATGGTGATACGGTGTTTGCAGGGGACCCACCGGTTGCCTACGATCCGAGCTTTGCGCAGGTATCTCTCCTGCTACATGGCAACGGGGTGAATGGGGCCACAACCATCGTGGACGATGGACCGCTTCATCTGTCCGGAACTGTCACGGGTGCGACGGCGCTAAGTGCTGCACAAAGCAGATTCGGCACAGCCTCGATTTACTTTGATGGTGCAGCCACAAGTTACATCAGCTACCCGGCCGCCAGCACTATAGTTGGCTCTGGTGATCTCACGATTGAAGGGTGGGTGCACCCGACGGCGACTTCGCAGGGGACGGTTTACAGCAACTACACGACGACGGCTGCAGGCCACACTCTGGTGTATGTCTCGAACACGCAGATGATCTGGTACTACACCGGTGGCGTGACTATCGCGACTCCGGCCAACAGCGTGCCATCGAATCAATGGACACATTTCGCCCTAGTCAGAAATGGCACCAGTTGCACGATTTATCTCAATGGCGTGGCTTCGGCAAATACAGCAGCCTGCACCAATGCAATCGGCACTACAGCTACGGACCTGCGCGTGGGGAATGCCCATTGGAGCAATCTCCCATTCAAGGGCTATCTCGACGATTTCCGCATCACCGTGGGTAAGGCGCGGTATCTGTCCAGCTTCTCACCCACTACGCAGGAATTCCCCAATCAGGTGCTGGCTCCTGGGGCTGATGGCATTGTCTTTACGACGGGCGATCTGCTGAGCATCACGAATCCGGCTGGCCATGTGACCAGGTTCACTCAGTACGACAAATTGGGTAGGGTGCGCCAGATGATCGATCCCAAGGGCGTGGTGACAGATATCACCTACACATCGCGAGGCTGGGTCGGTACGGTCACAACCACCGCACCAGGTAGTGTCGGGCGCACCACCAGCTACACCTACGACGACGTCGGCCAACTCATCAGCGTCTCCCAGCCCGATGGCACCAGCTTGGGCTATAGCTACGACGCTGCGCACCGCTTGGTGGGCGTGAGCGACGCCAAAGGGAATTCGGTCAGCTACACCCTGGACACCGTTGGTAACCGCGTCGCAGAAGAAATCAAAGATCCAACGGGCGTGCTGCAGCGCTCCATCAATCGTAGTTTTGATGCGCTCAACCGCTTGCAGCAGGTCACGGGAGCCGCACGATGAGAGAAGCTTAAAAACAAGCCGCCGCAAGCGACATCAGAAACAAAATCCACGGCGCAGACGCCGCTGGACAGGGAGAATCAAAATGAGCTTCTTTCATAAAATTCTTGGCGCCACTAGCGTGAGTCAGCTTCGCCGTGTATTGTCACGACGCGGAACGCTGGTGTCTGAAACCATGCTACGCATGAGTCGTTCGATCAGCGTGATATTGGCCTGCCTGTGCGCCTTTTCCCTTGTGCTGTCGGCCATTCCCGCGTTTGCAGCGCCGACGATCAATACAACCACGACGCTTGCCAGCGCCAGCAATCCGGTGGCCGTGGGTAGCCCTACGTTGCTCACCGCCAGCGTGACCGGCTCGGCTCCCACCGGAACCGTCACCTTCAAATCCGGCAATATCACCTTGGGAACAGGCACCCTCAGTGGTGCTGGCAACACCCGTACAGCCACTTTCAGTGCGACCTTCACCACCACTGGAACCAAGAACCTGACCGCTGTATATGGTGCAGACGCGACGAACAAGACCAGCACTTCTGCGACCCTGAGTCAAACCGTCAGCAAGGCCAACACCACGACCAGCGTTACCTCCGGCCTGAACCCTTCCAACTCAGGCAACTCGGTTACTTTTACCGCGACCGTGGTGGGTTATACGCCCAGTGGCACCATCACCTTCAAGGATGGCACCACGACGCTAGGCACAGCCAGCTTGAGTGGATCGGGGAATACTCGCACTGCAACTTACTCGACCAATGCCCTTAGTGTGGCCAGTCACAGCATCACGGCGGTGTATGCGGGTAACACGCTCAATAACACCAGCACCTCAACCATCTTGAGCCAGGTGGTCAAGACCAACACCACAACGGTCTTGGCTTCCAGTGCCAACCCATCCAATGCCGGTGTCGGCATCACCCTGACGGCAACGGTTTCAGGTGCCTCTCCCTCGGGGAGCGTTACCTTCAAGGACGGTGCCGCTACCTTGGGAACCGCCACCGTATCTGGCGGTGTGGCGACCCTGGCAACCAGCGCACTGACAGCGGGAAGTCACAGTCTGACGGCCGTGTATGCGGGCGATACGCTCAACAACACCAGCACTTCGTCGGTGCTGACCCAGACTATCAATGCCGTGGCCAGCACCACCACCACCAGCTTGGCCTCCAGCGTTAACCCGTCCACGCTGGGCCAGGGCATTACGCTCACAGCTACGGTGACAGGCAACAGCCCCAGTGGAACCGTCACTTTCAAGGATGGTGCTACCACTCTGGGTACCGGCACGGTCACGGGAGGGGTGGCGACGTTGAGTACCTCTGTCTTGGCGGTTGGCACACATGGCGTGACCGCCGTCTACGGCGGGGATGCAGCCAATCTGACCAGTACTTCGGGTGCGCTGAGTCAGATCGTCAACAAGATGACCACCGCCACGAGCCTGAGTTCTAGTCTCAATCCATCGACATTTGGGCAAGGTGTCACCTTGACGGCCACCGTCAGCGGCGGAAGTAATCCGAGCGGTACGGTTACTTTCTTGGATGGTGCCACCACCTTAGGCACGGGCACGCTCAGCGCTGGTGTGGCGACCTTCAACACCAGCACCTTGAGCGTGACCAGCCACAGCATCACCGCCGTATATGGGGGGGATGCCAATAACGCTACCAGTACATCAAGCGTGTTGGGTCAGGTGGTCAACAAAGTTGCTACAACCACAGGCCTGATTTCCAGCGCGAATCCGGTCGTCATGGGGCAGAGCGTCACGTTCACTGCCACCGTCAGCGGCGGCAATAGTCCGAGTGGCACAGTTACCTTCATGGACGGCGCGACTACGATGGGTACGGGTGCGCTAAGCGGGGGCGTAGCCACCTACTCAACCAATGCCCTGAGTGTGGCCAGTCACAACATCACAGCTGTTTATGGCGGCGACACCAATAACGCCACCAGCACCTCAACGGCCGTAGTTCAGGTCGTTAACCCGGTGGCTAGTTCAATCTCCCTGAGTTCCAGTGTCAATCCGGCGGCTTATGGTCAAGGGCTGACCTTGACCGCGACCGTCACGGGCAATGCACCCGGTGGCACGGTGACCTTCATGGATGGCGCCGCAACCCTGGGCGCGGCGACCCTTAGCAACGGCGCGGCCACCTTTACGACCAGCACGCTGAGCGTAGCTAGCCACAGCCTTACTGCAGTCTACGGTGGTGATGTCAACAACGCTGGCAGCACGTCGGCTGCCCTGGCCCAGGTGGTGAATCAGGCAAGCAGCACCATTACGCTGTCATCGAGCGCTAACCCGTCGATCTTTGGGCAATCGATCACGCTGACAGCGTCTGTCACGGGCAACGCACCCAGCGGCACGGTGACCTTCATGGACGGTGCCACCACCCTGGGGACCGGTACCTTGAGCGCAGGCGTTGCCACCTTCTCGACCAGTACGCTGGGTGTGGCCAGCCACAGCATCACCGCTGTGTACAGCGGTGATGTGAACAATGCGGTGAGTACTTCCAGCGCCCTGACCCAGGGCGTGAATGCGGTGACCACGACGACGGCGCTAGCCTCCAGCGCCAACCCGGCCACCTTCGGCCAAAGCGTCACACTTACGGCGACGGTGACTGGCAATGCGCCCACTGGCACGGTGACTTTCATGGACGGGGCAGCCACACTGGGCACTGGCACACTGAGCTCAGGCGTGGCCACTTTCAACACCAGCACCTTGAGCGTGGCCAGCCACAGCATCACAGCCGTGTACGGGGGGGATGCCAATAATTCAACCAGCACCTCCAGTGTCGTCGCACAAGTGGTGAGCGTAGTGGTAACAACAACCAACTTGGCCTCCAATGCCAACCCGGCTACGTTTGGTCAAGGCATCACGCTGACGGCAAGCGTCTCTGGCAACAGCCCGAGCGGCACGGTCACCTTCATGGACGGCGCTACCACGCTGGGCACGAGCAGCTTGATCGCTGGTGTGGCCACCTTCAGTACGAATACGTTGAGCACGGGAACGCACAACCTGAGTGCTGTCTACGCGGGCGATACCCACAATGCCACCAGCACCTCGGGTGCGCTGAGTCAGGTCGTCAACAAGGTGGCCACCGTCACCAGCCTGAGCGCTAGCGCCAACCCTGCCACCTCGGGCCAAAGTGTTACCTTCACCGCTACCGTGACTGGCAGCGCGCCCACGGGAACCGTTACTTTCATGGACGGTGCCACCACCCTGGGAGCCGCTACCTTGAACGCGGGTGTCGCCACTTTCAGCACCAGCACGCTGAGCGTAGCCAGCCACAGCATCACCGCGGTGTATGGCGGCGATGTGGACAACTCGGGCAGCACTTCTGCGGCGTTGGCCCAGGTCGTCAATGTGCCTGGCAGCAGCACCGTGCTGAGCTCCAGCGTCAACCCCGTAACTTTTGGCCAGAGCATCACGCTTACCGCCACGGTGACGGGTAGTGCCCCCACTGGCACGGTGACTTTCAAGGACGGCGCTACTACCCTGGGCACCGGCGCCCTGGATGCAGCAGGGGCCGCCACATTCACCACAGCCGCTCTGGGTGCCGGTACGCACAACCTGACGGCGGTTTACGGGGGCGATGCTAACAACGCTACAAGTACTTCCAGTGCTTTGAGTCAGGTCGTCACCCAGGTTAGTACGGCCAGTGCGGTGACTGCCAGCCTCAACCCATCGACCTATAACGCAATCGTTACGTTCACTGCCACGGTGACTGGCAATGCGCCTACCGGTGCGGTGACCTTCATGGATGGTGCAGCCACGCTGGGCACCGGCACCTTGAGTGGTACTGGTAACAGCCGAACCGCCACCTATGCCACCGGTACTCTGAGCATAGGCACGCACAGTATTACGGCTGTCTATGCTGGTGACACCAATAACGCCACCAGCACTTCCAGCGCATTGAGCCAGGTCGTGAACAAGGCCAATACAACCAGCGCGGTGAGTTCCACGCCCAACCCCTCCTACGCCAACCTGAACGCCACCTTTACCGCCACCGTGACTGGCCAGGCGCCGACGGGCACCGTCACCTTCATGGAGGGTGCCACCGTCCTGGGCACCGGCACACTGGCCGGCACGGGCAACAGCCGGACCGCCACACTTGCCATCAGTACCCTGAGCGTCGGCAACCACAGCATCACCGCGGTTTACGGAGGCGACGACAACAACAACACCAGCACCTCGGCGGCGTTCACGCAGTACGTTTACAAGCACAACCTCAGCAGTCTGGTGCTGAGTTCCAGCGCCAACCCGTCGGCTTATAGCCAAAACGTAACCCTGACGGCCACCCTCAATGGCGGCAACAACCCCACGGGCACCGTCAGCTTCCGGGAAGGCTCCACCACCTTGGCCACGGTTAACCTGACGGGCAATGTCGCCAGCTTCGACATCAGCACGCTCAGCGTGGCCACCCACAGCCTGCAGGTCGTCTACAACGGTGACGCTTATAACAATACGTACAGTTCCAACACGATCAGTCAGGTGGTCAACAGATACACCACCAACACGGCACTGACCAGCAGCGTGAGCCCCAGTTCCGCCGGACAAGGCGTTACTCTGACTGCAACTGTCAGCGGTGTGAGTCCCACAGGCAACGTCACCTTCAAGGAAGGTGCCACAACCCTGGGTGTCGGCACCCTGAGCGGTGGTGTGACCTCGCTGAATTACGGCGCATGGGCTGCCGGCAGCCACAGCCTCACCGCCGTGTACGGCGGTGACGCCAACAACGCCACCAGCACATCTGCTGTCGTGGTTCAGGTGGTCAACACCGTAAGCACCACCCTGAACCTGAGCCTCTCCAAGACCACGGTGAGTCTTGGTGAAAACGTCACCCTCACCGCGCGCGTGGTAGGCGGCTACATCCCCAGCGGGGGTGTCACCTTCTCGAGTGGTGCCGGCGCCTTGGGCACGGCCAGCATCAACGGCGGGGCAGCCACCTTTAGCGTCAGCAACCTGGGCGTCGGTAGCCACAGTCTGAGCGCCACTTATCCTGGCGATACCAGCAACCAGGCCAGCAGCTCCAACAGCGTCAGCCTCACGGTGAATCCGCGTGGGGGCATGAGCTGGCAGTATGGCTACGATGCCATGGGCCGCATCAATACCATGGTTGATCCCAACGGCCTGGCCAGCTACATCTATTACGACAGCCTGGGTCGCCCCATCCAAACGCAGCAGCCGCCCAACACCGGCGCCAGCACCCCCACAGTCATCGATTTCGCCTACAACCAGGCGGATGGCCTGACCCAGGTGGCCGACCCGAGGAACCTGGCCACAACCTACAGCCCCAACGGCTTGGGCAATGTCACCAGCCAGAGCAGCCCGGACACGGGTTCCAGCCAGTACACCTATGACGCCAAAGGCAATGTGTTGACCAGCACGGATGCACGAGGCAAGACCACCACCTATGTCTACGACACCCTCGATCGGGTGACAAGCATCACCTATCCAACCGGCACAGCCACTACGCTGGAATACGACGGCGGCACCACCCCCACCCCGGCCGAGAAGGGTGAGCTCACCAAGATGACGGACGAGTCCGGCCAGACGACGTACACCCATGACGCCCTGGGTCGCCTGACTACTAAGATCACGACCATCAGCGGCAAGACCTTCACCACCAGCTACGGTTGGGGTGACGCGGGCAGCGCGATGGACAAGCTCACCGCCATTACCTACCCCAGCGGTACCCGGGTCAACTACAGTTACGACGCGCAGGGGTACATCAGTGGCATCACCGTCAACCCGGTCAATGCCAACGGGATCGGCACAAGTGGCAGCAGTGTCACCCTGCTCAGTGCTCTGAGCTATAACGCCGAGAACAAGATCACGGGCTGGCTGTGGAGCGATGGCAAGGCCAGAACGATTGCCTACGACAGCAACGGCATGGTCGCCGCCTACAGCCTGGGTGACCCCCTGGGCACCGGCAGTGCTGCGGGCAACCTGCGCACCGTTACGCGGGATGCGGCAGGCCGCATCACCGGCTACAGCCATACCAACAACGGAACGGCCCAGACCAGTCTGGAACAGGGCTTCGGCTATGACAATCTGAACCGCCTCTTGAATGCCAGCCTGGGCGGTAGCAGTACCCAGTACAGCTACGACGCCACTGGCAACCGCACCAGCAAGGCGATTGCCGGCACCACCTACAGTAACACGGTGGCCAGCACCAGCAACCGGCTGACGCAGACCCAGGATGTGAACGGCACGGCCACCATCCAGTACGACGCGGCCGGGCACATCACCAACGACGGGACCAACGGCTTCACCTACAGCGACCGTGGGCGCATGACCAGTGCCACCAATGCCGGGGGTACGGTGAGCTACCTGTACAACGGACTGAACCAGCGGGTTTATAAGAGTGGGCCTACGGCTCTGGTGAACACCGGGGTGGCCTACTTCCTGTATGACGAGCAGGGGCAGTTGCTGGGTGAGTACGACGCCAATGGGGCACCGGTCTACGAGACCGTCTACTTGGGCAACCTGCCGGTGGGGGTTCTCAAGCAGGCTGGCTCAGCGGCCAACAGCGACATTGCGGTCACTGTGTACAACGTGCATGCGGACCACATTGCGACGGTGCGGGTGATCACGCAGCAGGATCAGACGATTGTTTGGAGGTGGGATACGGCCGAGGCCTTTGGGGGCACGGCGCCGGATCAGAATCCGAGCAGCCTGGGGGCCTTCGTTTACAACCAGAGGTTCCCTGGTCAGGTGTTCGACTCTGAAACAGGCCTGTTCCAGAACTGGAATCGGGAGTACAACGCACGGCAGGGGCGGTATATCCAGAGTGATCCGATTGGGCTGAGTGGCGGCATCAACACGTTTGCATATGTGGGGGGTAATCCTCTGGCATCGGTAGATCCGCGAGGGCTCCAAGCCTTGCCAATGCCAATGCCAGCACCACCGCCAGGTACAAGTACACCAGGTGGTTCAAGATCGCCGGGCGGGTACGATCATCGCACAGACCGTCCATATGCAGCGAATGATCCAACTTTTGGTGGGGGTAGTGGCGGCGGTGGTGATGACTGTGACTGCGAGAAACTAAAGACGATTACCACTCATCAGTACACACGTTGGCAAAAAGTTTTGGCAAACCCTACTTACCCTTTGTCAATGAAAGGGCTCGTTTTTGCTGAATACCAATTGACGAAAAAACTTTATGAAAGTTTGTGTGGACCGTTTACGCCGCCTCGTGTTGATCCTGAACCTCCGGCAGAAGATATTCACGATTTTTACGGACGATAGTTCCCACTCATTTTTACACTAGAGATGCACGATCCAGTCCAGCGATTTTTACTTCGGGAGCAAGGATTTCTAACGTCGATTCAAAAGAACGACTTGGGAGCCTGTGCGCCTACTTCTTTGGAGGCACAAAAGATGCTCCGGGAGTTTTTGATCGCTGCGCATGAAGGGGACAAATACGCAATGACTATTTGCGCAGCTTCGTTTCGAACTGGCTGGGGGACACCAATTGTTGGTGAGCGAGCATTTGAGTGGGCCGTTAAGGCCGCAAATTCGGGCTTCCCGCCAGGAATCGCCGAACTAGGTTATTGCTACGAAGAAGGAGTCGGGGTCGCATGTGACTTAGAAAAGGCCTTAGAGGCTCTTCGCCAAGCCGCGGATGGCGGCTACGTGGCGGCTGCTATTCACTTGGCCATCAGGTTCGCTTCCGGGGTGCCATACGGACTGCGCATGAAATGTGCTATCAGCTATGCCGAAACTGCGGTTGAACTTGGCGAAGCATTTGCAGCGTACATGTTGGGGACATGGTACGAAAGCGGGGAACTGGTTCCTGAAAATATTGAGGCTGCGCGAATGTGGTATCAAAAGGCCGCAGACAATGGAAGTTCATTAGGCTGCATTAGGATGGCTGACGCATATAAGCACGGTGGACTGGGGGTACTAAAAAACCTGACCGCCTCAGCCGAATATATGGAGCGTGCAGAACATGGATCGAGTCCCTAAGACCGCAGTGAGAAGATTTGGAATAGGGGGCGCCTCATTTATTGGAGCCTGTCGTCAGGACTTTGGCCGCGGCACTGAGCTAGTCATACTATCCTGTATGTTGTTAACAAGCTGTGCGAGCTATCACAACACCAAAGGCAAAGTCGAGCTGGCGATGGACCAATCCGAGGAGGGGGTTCAGTCCTTGAGTGTTGCCGCTAAGAAATCCCCCCGCTCCCCCGACTACCAGGTCGACTACCTGACCCAGCGCGACAAATACGCCAAGGAGTTCCTGGCCCAGGCTGATGCCTTTCGCTCCGACGGCAAGCTGCAAGAGGCCCGCGCCGAATACGAACGTGTGCTGCGCCTCGATGCCGGTAACGCTCGCGCCACCCAGGGCCTGATCCAGCTGCAGCAGGATGCCCGCCACGAGAAGGTGCTGATCGAAGGTGAGCGCCTGCTGGAGCAGGGCAAGCACGATGGCGCCCTGGAGCGAGCCAGTCAGGTGCTGGAGAGCAATGCCAAGAACCGCCGCGCCCTCAAGCTCAAAGACGCAGCGCTGGACGCCAAGACCGAACGCCAGATCGCCCAGGAGAAGGTCCGCGCCGCGCGCTCCATCCTCGATGCGCCGGTGACCCTGCAGTTCCGCGATGCCACGCTGCGCATCGCCTTTGAAGCCATCTCCAAGTCCACTGGCATGAACATCCTGTTCGACCGCGAGGTCAAGCAGGAGGCCAAGGTGACCATCTTTGTGCGCGACATCTCGGTGATCGATGCCATCGACCTGATCTTGCTGCAGAACCAGCTGGACAAGCGCATCGTCAACACGAATACCCTGCTGATTTACCCGGCCACGGCCAGCAAGCAGGCTGAGTACGAGGACCTGACCATCCGCTCTTTCCGGGTGACGAACACCGACATCAAGTACCTGAGCAACATGATCAAGAGCATGCTCAAGCTCAAGGAAGTAGCGGCGGACGAAAAATCCGGCGTGCTGGTCATCCGCGACACACCCGAGCGCCTGCGCTTGGCAGAAAAGCTGATTGCCGCGCACGACATGCCCGACCCGGAAATCATGCTGGAAGTGCAGGTGCTGGAAGTGACCCAGAGCCGCACCAGCAATATCGGCATCAAGCCGCCGGGCAGCTTCACTGTCACCACGCCGGGTACTACAGCGGCCCCGCTGACCCTGGGCCAGCTCAATGACTTGACCAGCAGGGACTTGCTGGTCTCACCCCTGTCGGCCACGTTGAACTTCAAGCTGGAAGATGGTGATGCCAAGCTGCTGGCCAGCCCGCGTATTCGCGCGCGCAACAAGGAAAAAGCCAAGATCATGATCGGCGACCGGGTGCCGACGGTGACCAACTCGGTCACACCCATTTCCACGGGCTCCTCTGTGGTGACGGGTAATGTGACGTATCAGGACGTGGGCCTGAAACTGGAGTTCGAGTCGCAGGTCTATGGCAACAGCGAAGTGGGCATCAAGATCAACCTGGAAGTGAGCAACATCGCCCGCGAGTTCACTGACGCCAACGGCGGGCGTTCCTACCAGATCGGCACCCGCAACGCGAACACCAACCTGCGTCTCAAGGATGGCGAGACCCAGGTACTGGGCGGCCTGATCTCGGACCAGGACCGCAACACCGCCTCGCTGATTCCCGGCCTGGGCCATCTGCCCATCATCGGTCGCCTTTTTGGCAACAACGATGGCACCGATGTCCGCTCTGAGATCGTGCTGGCCATCACGCCACGCATCATCCGCGACGTGCCTGTGGCTTCACTCGAATCCCGGGAGATCTTCTCGGGCACGGCGAACATGGTGCGCGAGCGGCCCATCTTGGCGGATCCGGTCAAGGAGCTGAAAATCACGGGCACTTTCGGGGGAGGCAATGCCGGCCCGGCCAGAATGGCCACTTTCCCCGGGCCAGCTGTTCCCGCTGAAGAGGAGGCAACACCCGCCAGCTCGGGGCAGATCTTGTTCAATCCGCAGCAGGCCCAGCAACCCAGCACGCCCATGCCAGAGACAGGTTCTTTGCTGCCGCCCCCGCCGCCCAAATACATCAGGCCGGCACCCGTGAACACGCCAGCAGAATAGGAACCCACGCATGCAGGCCAGATGGGGTGGTGGGCGGCAAAGTGGGGCAGCGCGTAGGCGCGGTTTTACATTGATCGAGTTGCTGGTGGTTTTTACCCTGCTAGCGCTGCTTTTGAGCCTGGCACTTCCCAGATATTTGTCCACCGTGGACAGTTCCAAGGAGAAGGTTCGTCAGCAAAACCTGGCCACCCTGCGTGATGCGCTGGACAAGTTCAAATCAGACAAAGGGCGCTACCCCAATGAACTTGCCGAGCTCGTCAGCACACAATATTTGCGGTCCATTCCGTACGACCCAGTGACAGAGACCCAGGCCTGGGTGCCGTTGGCGCACCCCACCGGTCTGGAACAGGGCGTGTATGACGTGGCGCCCCCGTCGGCCACGGCCTTGCCCATGGACGCAGGGCGTGCCGCTGCCCCCGCGCAGCCTCGCTAGGCTATATGCAGGCGCGAGCTGTTTTGAATGAAGTGGGGGCTTCGGCAAGACCAGGCCAGCGGCTGCGCCCCCGCGCCCAGGGTTTCACCCTGATCGAACTGCTGGTGACCCTGGCCCTGGTGGGTATCGCAGCCATGGTGGTTTTGCCTATGACTGCCTTGATGGAGACCCGGGCCAAGGAAACCGAGTTGCGCGTAGCCTTGCGGACGCTGCGCAAGGCTATCGACGACTACAAGGTGGCGGCTGACTCCGGTGTCATCAGCAAGACGACGGGCAGTTCGGGCTATCCGTCCAATTTGGATGTGCTCGTGACTGGGGTGCCACGCACAACCGTCTTTGGCTTCAGTAGCACGCCCATGGTATTTCTGCGCAGCATCCCGCGCGACCCGTTTTACCTGGACAAGTCGGTGCCCGCAGCCGAAACCTGGAACGTCCGGCGTTACGGCGCGCAACCGGGTGACTTTAGCGCCGGGGCGGATGTTTTTGATGTGACATCTCGGTCCGAGCGCACGGCACTGGACGGGAGCCGGCTCAGTGACTGGTAAGGATCGCCACCGCAAACAGGGCACGCACAAGCAGCAGGGCGCGGTGCTGCTGATCGTGCTGCTGTTTGTGTTGCTGACTACTTTGGGTGCCAGCAGCATGGTACAGATGCACCAGACGCAGACGCGACGGGAGAAGGAAGAGCAACTGCTGTTCGTGGGTGACCAGTACCGACGGGCTATTGCCTCTTACTACGGGGTGACCCCACCGGGCGGCGCACGGTCTTTGCCCCGGAGCATCGATGATCTGCTGAACGATCAGCGCTTTCCAACGCCGATGCAGCATCTGCGCCAAGCCTACCCAGATCCGATGACGGGCAGGGTGGATTGGGTCTTCGCCCGAAGCGGTGGTGGCATCTCGGGGCTGCGCAGCCAGTCGACACAAGCGCCAATCAAGAAAAGTGGATTCCCGGATATATACAAACGATTTGAAGCGGGCATGTCATATGCCGACTGGGTGTTCGCGCTTCAGGTCTTTCAGTGACAAGTTCACCGCCAAGCTGTCAGTGCAGCGTCCTAGGGTGATTGAGCGAGTTCGCGCATAGGGTCTGCGCCGTGATTGTTCAGAGATAAATGGTTAAAAAGTGGATAAATTCAGAGTTATGTGATCAACTTGTTCAAAACTTGCCATGTGAAAAGCGCGTAACTGATTGATTTGTAAGTACTCGCTGTTCATAATTTAATGAGAACCGACAGGCGCGTTGCGCGCAGGAAACAGGTGGGAGGGAATTGTTCACACTGACCGGAGCAGTCGATCCTCGCTGGCCGGGTGGTGTCAGGGTCTGACCCATAATGAAACGATGCTCCGGCAACAACGCGAGATCTTCGTCGGTTTCCTTCTTCTCTGTGTCCTCGTGCTCGGATTGATGTCCACCCACACTTTGAGGCGGGTGGATCAGGCGTTTTATGACGAACAGTCGCGCTGGTTGCGCACACTGGCACCGGGTGCCCTGCCGCAGGATGTGGTGGTGATCGGCTTGGACGAGCTGGCCTACGAGTCCATTCTCGAACCCTACGCACTCTGGCACCGTTATCTGGGGGAGCTTTTCACCGGCCTGGCGGCTGCCCGCCCCGCCGTGGTCGGTATCGCGGCGCCGCTACCGGTACGTTCCTACGATTTCCTGATCAAGGGGGTTGATGCCCCCCTGTTGGAAGGAGTCCGTAAACTGCGGGCCACGACGCCCCTGGTGCTGGGCCAGCCCATGGGGCTGGAGCGGCATCTGCGGCCCATTGCCCCCGAATTACTGCAGGCTGCTGGCGACCAGGCCTTGAGCTCGCTGGTCTTGTGCGAAGACCGCGACGGCATCGTGCGCCGCATCAACCAGCGCCGTTGCATTGATGAAGACCGCAACCCCTCGCTGGCCGACCTGATGGCCAAGGTGCTGGGGCGTGAAAGCTCGGCCCGCGGCCTGATCGACTACACCGTCGGGGGGCCGATCGAATACACCTCACTGCAAACGGTGCTCGGCTGGTTGCGCCGAGGGCAGGCGGCAGAATTGGAAAAGCTGGTCCGGGGGCGCGTGGTGGTGGTGGCCAGCCTGCTGCCCAGCGAAACCCGTTATCGGCTGCCGGTACCGCTGGCCGCCTGGGACCCAGAAAATCGCAGCGGCCCGGCCGCCCTGGTGCATGTGCAGGCCCTGCGTTCGTTGCTGGGGCGTGGTTGGGTCGATCCGGTGGAGACGACGCTGTCCTGGCCCTTGGCACTCGCCATGGCCTTGCTCTGGTTCGGTCGCAATGGCTGGACCAAGA
>Ga0187844_10000884_pt1 | contig 23384 bp, 19 predicted proteins | sample SpaLakP09_SKY_50_FD_134517 | JGI IMG/M metagenome (GOLD analysis project Ga0187844, IMG submission 134517) | Oligotrophic lake water microbial communities from Sparkling Lake, Wisconsin, USA - SP09_SKY_50 | ecosystem: Environmental > Aquatic > Freshwater > Lake | place: USA: Sparkling Lake...
GCTGGCGCGCGCCAGCGAAGAAGCCGAACACACCATCGAAGTCTGGGTCTCGGGCGCCACCGCGCCGGCGGCCATCGCGGAAGTGTCGCGCCGTTTCGGGCGCATCGCGCTGCGCTCGATGGAACGGGCCGAGCTGGAAGCGGCGATCGCGACCGCCTATGCCGGCTCGGGCGGCGACGCCTCGCAGGTGGCCGACGAATTCGACGCCGACCTGGACCTGACCAAGCTGCTCAACGACGTGCCGGCCATCGAAGACCTGCTCGAATCGTCCGACGACGCGCCCGTGATCCGCATGATCAATGCGCTGCTCACCCAGGCGCTGCGCGAAGGCGCGTCCGACATCCACATCGAGCCCTTCGAGCAGACGTCCGTGGTGCGCTTTCGCATCGACGGTTCGCTGCGCGACGTGGTTCGTCCGCGCAAGGCCATCCACGCTTCGCTGATCTCGCGCATCAAGATCATGGCGCAGCTCGACATCGCCGAAAAACGCTTGCCGCAGGACGGCCGCATCACCCTGCGCGTGGGCGGCAAGGGCGTCGACGTGCGCGTCTCGACCCTGCCGACCGGGCATGGCGAACGCGCCGTGCTGCGTTTGCTGGACAAGGAAGCGGGGCGCCTGGACCTGTCGCACCTGGGCATGAGCCCGAATCTGCTGCCGCAGTTCGATGCCCTGATCAACCAGCCGCACGGCATCGTGCTGGTCACCGGGCCTACCGGTTCGGGCAAGACCACCACGCTGTACGCGGCCCTGTCGCGCCTGAACGCGTCGACCACCAATATCCTGACCGTGGAAGACCCGATCGAGTACGACCTGATCGGCGTCGGCCAGACCCAGGTCAATGCCCGCATCGACATGAGCTTTTCCAAGGCCCTGCGCGCGATCCTGCGCCAGGATCCGGACGTGATCATGATCGGCGAGATCCGCGACCTGGAGACGGCGCAGATCGCGGTCCAGGCCTCGCTCACCGGCCACCTGGTGCTGGCCACGCTGCACACCAACGATTCGGCGGCGGCCGTGACGCGCCTGCTCGACATGGGGATCGAGCCCTTCCTGCTGTCCTCGTCCCTGCTGGGCGTGATGGCGCAGCGCCTGGTGCGCAAGCTCTGCGTGCACTGCAAGCGCAACGACGGCCAGACCTGGCACTCGGTGGGCTGCGACAAGTGCGGCCACACGGGCTACCAGGGCCGGGTCGGCGTGTACGAGCTGCTGCAGACGACCGACGAGATCCGCGCCCAGATCCACAACCGCGCCTCGGAAGCGGAAATCCGCCAGGCCGCGCAGCGCGTCGGCATGAAGACCATGCGCGAGGATGGCGAGCGCTGGCTGCGCGACGGCACCACCACGCAGGCCGAAGTCTTGCGCGTTACCAAGGACTAGCCCGTGCCAGCATTCCGCTACGAAGCCGTCGACGACAAGGGCGATACCCACAAGGGCGTGGTCAATGCCGACAGCGCCAAGTCGGCGCGCGCCGACCTGCGCGTGCAGGGGCTGACGCCATTGAATGTCGAAGTCATCGCGGCCCAGGTCGACGCTTCCGGCGCGGCCACGCGGCGCGGCTTCGGCGAGGGCCTGTCGCAGGTCGAACTGGCGCTGTTCACGCGCCAGCTGGCCAGCCTGCTCGAAGCGGGCCTGCCGCTCGAACAAGCGTTTACCGCCTTGCTGGAACAGGCCGAACGTCCCTACGTGCGCGACCTGGTCGCCTCGATCCGTTCCGAAGTCATGGGCGGCGCCTCGTTTTCCGACGCGCTGTCGCGCCATCCGCGCGACTTCGCGGAAATCTTCCGCGCGCTCGTCTCGTCGGGCGAACAGATCGGCCACCTGGCGCGTGTGCTTTCGCGCCTGGCCGACTATATCGAACGGCGCAACGCGCTGGTGCAGAAGGTGCGGATGGCGTTCACCTATCCGGCCATCGTGACCGTGGTGGCTTTCGCGATCGTGATCTTCCTGCTCACCTACGTGGTGCCGCAGATTGTATCGGTGTTCACCAACACCAAGCAGAAGCTGCCGCTGCTGACCATGATCATGCTGGGCATTTCGAATTTCGTGCGGGCCTACGGCATCATCATGCTGGTGATGCTGATCGGCGCCGGCTTCGGGGTGCGCCAGGCCCTGAAGAACCCCGTGCTCAAGCGCCGCTGGCATGCCTGGCTGCTGACCGCGCCCATCTACGGCAAGTTCGAACGCAGCCTGAACACGGCGCGCTTCGCCAGCACGCTGGCCATCACCACCGGCTCGGGCGTGCCGATCCTGCACGCGCTCGACACCAGCCGCGACACGCTGTCGAACGTGGCCATGAAAGAGCTGGTCGAACAGGCCAGCGGCGCCGTGCGCGAGGGCGTGAGCCTGGCGCGCGCGCTGTCGGCGCAAAAGCATTTCCCGCCCATGCTGATCCACATGATCCGCGCCGGCGAAATCACCGGCGAACTGCCGGCGATGCTGGAACGGGCGGCCAATTCGCAACAGGCGGACCTGGAGCGGCGCACGCTGACCATCGCAGGCTTGCTGGAACCGGTCCTGATCCTGGTGATGGGCGTGGTGGTGCTGCTGATCGTGCTGGCGGTGCTGATGCCGATCATCGAAATTAATCAGCTGGTGCGGTAACCAAGGAATCGTGATGAAGCGTTTGCCAATTTTATTCACCCTGCTCGCGGTGATCGCGCTGTCGGCCTCGATTGCCTACTGGGTCATGGAGCTGTACAAGCCTGCCCAGCGCCCGCTGGCGGCCATGCCGCAGGCCTCGATCGCCGATCCCTCGCCCGAAGTGGCGGCCACCCTGTTCGGCGGCCAGGCCATGGCCGCCGTGGCCAGCAATTACCAGCTGACCGGCGTGATCGCCTCGGGCGCGAACGGCGTGGCGATCCTGACCGCCGACGGCCAGCCGCCCAAGGCCATCCCGGTCGGCAAGGAATTCGCCAGCGGCGTGGTGCTCAAGGAAGTCCATCCGCGTTTCATCATGCTCTCCGAAGGGGGCGTGCTCAAGCGGATCGAACTGGCGGCCGACGACAAGGCCGGCGCCAGCCTGTCGATGGCGCCGCCGACAAATATGCCGGACCATCAGCAGCCTCCGCCCCAGATGCAGCAGCAGCCCATGCCGATGCCGGTGCAGGGACAGCAACCCGACCAGAACAACGCCAACCTGCCGATGGAAGTGCCGTCCCAGCCGGCCAATGCGCTGCCGCCCGGCGTGCCCGCGCCGCCGCCGCCACCGGCCCAGATGCCGGCGCCCACCCGTACCTTCTCCAATATCGGCGGCCCGCCGCCACCGAACCAGTAAGCGGCCGGTGCGCCCACTTGCATTCCTGCTGGCCTGCGCGGCATTGACCCCGGCGCCGCCGGCGTTTTCCCAAACCGATCCTGTCGCCCCCGCGGCGCGCCCGCGCATTGCCCTGGTGCTGTCCGGCGGCGGCGCGCGCGGCTTCGCCCATATCGGCGTGCTGCGCGTGCTCACCGAGATGCGCATCCCGGTCGACATGGTGGTCGGCACCAGCATGGGCAGCGTGATCGGCGGCGCCTATGCGGCCGGCGCCTCGGTGAACGACCTGGAGCGCATGGCGCGCGACACCGACTGGGACCGCGTGGTGGCCGACCGCCCCGCGCGCGAAGACCTGGAATTCCGGCGCCGCGAAGAAGACGTGCAACTGCCCTCGCGCATCGAATTTGGCGTGAGCCGCGACGGTGTGTCGCTGCCGCCATCGGCCGCCGGCAACGCCGCCCTGGAACAGGCGCTGGGCCGCCTGCTGCCGGCCGGTACCCGCGAGCGCCAGGTCGACCAGTTGCCGCTGCCATTCCGTTCGGTCGCCTCCGACCTGGTCACCGGTGAACTGGTGGACCTGGTCGACACCCCGCTGTTCCTGACCATGCGCGCCTCGCTGGCCGTGCCGGGCGTGTTCGCGCCCGTGCGCGTGCAGCAGCGCCTGGTGGTGGACGGCGGCCTGGTACGCAACCTGCCGGTGGACCTGGCGCAGCGCATGGGTGCCGACATCGTCATTGCGATCAACGTGGGCACGCCGCTGGCGCCCGAGAAAACCCTTGGCAGCGCGCTTGGCGTGGCCCAGCAGATGATCAACATCCTCACCGAGCAGAATGTGCAGCGCTCGATCAAGGAGCTGCGGTCCCGGGACATCCTGGTCGCGCCCCGGCTCGACGGCATCGGCTTCCTCGATTTTCGCAGTGTCGACAGCGCGATCCGGGCGGGCGAACTGGCCACGCGCGAACTGGCCCAGCGCCTGGCGCCGCTGGCCCTGGCCGGTCCCGAGTATGCGCGCTTCGAAAACCAGCGCCTGGCCGCGCCGGCGCTGGCCGACACCGCGCTGCCGCTGGCGTCGGTGAAAGTGGAGAGCAATGGCCAGATCAATCCGCGCATACTGGCGGTGCAGTCCGGCCTGAAGGAAGGCCAGGCCGTCACCCGCGAACAGGCGCGCCGCGCGGGCGAGCTGCTGTACGGGCGGGGCGACCTGGAACGGGTCGAGACCGAGATCGAGGACGACGCCGGCAGGCGCAGCGTCGTCATCAAGGCCACCGAAGCGCCGTGGGCCAGCAGCCGCCTGCGCGTGGGGCTGGAACTGGCCAGCGATTTCGACAGCACCAACAGTTTCGCGCTCAAGCTGATGCACGTGAAAACCTCGCTCAACAGCTGGGGAGGCGAACTGCGCACCATGATGAGCGTGGGCGACCGGCGCGAACTGGGCATGCAGCTGTTCCAGCCGCTGGGGCCGGGGTCGCAATGGTATGTGGCGCCGCAGACGTCTTACGGCTCGCAATCGCTCGACAGCTTCCTGGAAGGGCGCCGGGTGCGCCGCTGGGGTTATACCTCGCGCGTGCTGGCCTTCGTGCTGGGGCGCGAACTGGGCACCTGGGGCGACATCCAGGTGGGCGTGCTGCGCGGCCGGGCCGGCGCGCGGGCGGTGATCCCCGAGACGCCGGACGAACCGGCGCTGCGCGGCTACGGCACCACCCAGTTCATCAACTACCGCGCCGATACGCTCGATTCGCTGGGCTTCCCCAGCCGCGGCTACCTGGTCGACGCGCGCCTGGAACGCTTGCCGAGCGGCGAACCGGGGCAGATCGCCGGCGCCCAGTCGTCCTTGCTGGGCATGAGCGCATTTCGCGCCGGCGACTGGGCCGGGCATGTGTACGGCGAATTCGCGCGCGCGAAATCCGGGGTCTCTCCCCTGAGCCTGGGCGGCTTCCTGCGCCTGTCGGGCAGCGCGCCCGATTCGATCCAGGGCCGCAGCGTGGCCTTTTCGCGCCTGGTGATGGCGCGCAGGATAGGCGCGCTGCCGGTGACGCTGGGCGGCACCGTGCGCGCAGGTTTTTCGATCGAAGCGGGCGGCGGTTTCGACCAGGACGTGCCGCTGCGCGAAACCCTGTTCAAGCAGGCCGTGAGCGGCTTCCTGTCGGTCGACACGCGCTTCGGTCCCGCCTATGTGGGCGCGGGCGCGACCAAGGATGGCAGCAAGACCATGTACCTGTTCCTGGGCCCGATCTGGTAGCTCAGGCCTTGCGCCGCAGCGCGGTGAACGCGCCGAATTCCCAGGAACGAAATCCCAGCAGCAGCGTGAAGCCGTCGCGTTCATCGCTACCCAACTTGCGGTCGTGCTGGTGCAGGCGCGCCATTTCGCCGGCCAGCTGCTGGATCTTGAGCAGCACTTCGCGCGCGCTGGCCTGCGACAGGCGCGCCGGCAGGCACATCAGGGTTTCGCCGTCGCCGTCGAAGCGGCCGCCGAAATAATCGCCCACCACATGGTCGCGCACATACTGCTGCACCGGCCCGTCCGGCAGCCAGCGGAAGGCGTTCGACACGCGCAGGCTGTAGCGGTTGCCCGGCTTGAGTTCGATCACACCCAGCCGGTCCAGCTCCACCAGCAGGCCGATGCATTCGGTCTCGCTGATGGCATAGGTTTCGATGACCTGTTCCAGGCTCCAGTTGCCCAGGCAGCAGATGGCGACCAGCAGCAGGCGCGGATTGGCCATCAGCGACTTTTCCTGCTGCGGGGTGAGGGTGTCGGAATGGGGGCGCACCTCGGCCGAGCCGCGCAGCACGTCTTCCATGGGAATGCCGGCCGCCGTGCAGATCTGGGCCAGGCGCGACAAGGCCATGTCCTTCTGGCCGAACATGCGCTTGACCGACGATTCGCTCATGCCGATCAGCTCGGCAAGTGCCTTGTAGGTGATGCCGGCGGCGCGCAGTTGCTGGCGCAGCACGTGTAATACCAGCTCGGGTGAGCTCATGAAGGTCCTTCTAGGTACCGTTATCCAGTACGCAATGTACCGAATAACGGTGCCTCGCACAAGGTGATGGTACCGGGGCCGCGAAACGGCGACACTGCTTCCCGATGGCCAGATAGCGGGAGCCCCACAAGGCTTCCGCTGGCGGCCCGCCCCCTAGTCCGCTTCCTGCACGCGCCACAGCGACAATGCCGCCGCGACCAGCATGGACACCCCGCTCAGCACCAGCATCAGGATGGCATTGTTGCCGAAGAAGGCAGTGAGCACCATGCCGCCCACCAGGTTCGACACCAGTTGCGGCGCGACGATCAGAATATTGAACATGCCCATGTACAAGCCCATTTTGCTCGCTGGCAAATTGCAGGCCAGGATGGCGTAGGGCATCGACAAGGTGCTGGCCCACGCCAGGCCGATGCCGATGAAGGGCAGCATGAACATCACGGGCGTGGTCGCGAAATAGATGGCCACGAAGCTGAGGCCGCCGATGGCGAGGCAGATCGCGTGGGTGGTCTTGCGGCTGGTCCTGGTCGCCATGACTGGCAGCAGGAAGGCAAACGCGCACGCCGCCGCGCTGTACACCGTGTAGCACATGCCCAGCCAGCTGGCGCCGTCGTTGTAGGCGACCGAGCTGGTGTCGCTGCTATGGTAGACGTGCTGGGTCAGGGCGGCGGTGGCGAAGGTCCACATGGTGGCCCAGGCGAACCAAGTGAAAAACTGCACCGAGATCAGTTGCCGCATCACGGGCGGTATCTGCGCCATGCTCTTGAGGAAATCGGCCACGCCGGCGCGCGCGTGCGGCGCCGATTCGGGGTGGTAGCGCGCCATGGCTTGCGGCGAATATTCTCGGCTCTTGATCACGGTCCACAGCACGGCCAGCAGGAACATGGCCCCGCCGAAATAGAAGGCATAGGTCACCGAGGCGGGAATCGCGCCGGGGGCCGCCGTATTGGCCACGCTGAACCAGTTGGTCAGCACGAAGGGCAGGGACGAAGCGATGATGGCGCCGGCCCCGATGAAGAAGGTCTGGAAGGCGAAGCCCTGGGTGACCTGCTCCTTGGGCAGCTGGTCGCCGACGTAGGCGCGGAACGGTTCCATCGCGATATTGTTGGCGCTGTCGATGATCCACAGCATGCTGGCGGCCATCCACAGGGCGCTCGAGTGCGGCGCCGCGAGCAGGGCCAGCGACGCCAGGATCGCGCCAACGAGGAAATACGGGCGGCGCCGGCCGAAACGGCCCCAGGTCCGGTCGCTCAGGTAGCCGACGATAGGCTGCACCAGCAGGCCGGTCACCGGCCCGGCGATCATCAGGTAGCCGACCTTGTCGATGTCCGAGCCCAGGGTCTGAAAAATGCGCGGCATGTTCGACTGGGCCAGCATGAAGCCGATCTGGATGCCGAGAAAGCCGAAGCTCATGTTCCAGACTTGCCAGAACGTCAGGCGCGGCTTGGTGGCCGCGATCGTTTTCGGCGATTCGGCATCGCGCCTCAGGGTTGCCTGCATGGTGAGTTCCCATCCGTAAAATGTAGCAAATATACATTAGCGGACCGGATATTCCTACAACACATCACCACGCTGGCTTTGGGTTTCCTAAAGGTTTTGGTAGTAAAGCTACGAAATACGCCTTGGCGAAAAAATTAATCCTCGGCCTCGAGCTTGGCTTTTTTGAGGGCGCGCTTGGCCGCGGCCCTTTCGGCCGTGGCGCCTTTCGTGTGCGGCCCCGCCGCGCGCAGCTTGGCGGCCACGGCGACGGGATTGCGCGGCTTGCCGAACTGCTGGGACGGTTCCACGCTGATCCGCATTTTCTGGCGCGTGGCCAATGCCTTGTTCGCCATGGCTTACAGCACGTAGCGCGACAGGTCTTCGTTGACGGCCAGCTTGTCGAGCCGGTCGTTGATGTAGGCCGCATCGATCTGCACCACCTGGCCGCTGTTTTCGCTGGCCGAGAACGACACTTCCTCGAGCAGCTTTTCCATGACCGTGTACAGGCGCCGCGCACCGATGTTTTCAGTGCGCTCGTTGACCGAGAACGCGATCTCCGCCAGGCGCGTGATGCCTTCCGGGGCGAAGGCGACGGTCACGCTTTCGGTGGCCAGCAAGGCTTCGTACTGCTTGGTCAGGCAGGCGTCGGTGCTGGTCAGGATGCATTCGAAGTCGGCGATCGACAGCGATTCGAGTTCGACCCGGATCGGGAAGCGGCCCTGCAGCTCGGGAATCAAGTCGGACGGCTTGGCCAGGTGGAAGGCGCCGGAGGCAATGAACAGGATGTGGTCGGTGCGGATCATGCCGTACTTGGTGTTGACGGTGGTGCCTTCGACCAGGGGCAGCAGGTCGCGCTGCACGCCCGCGCGCGAGACGTCGGCCCCGCCGTGTTCCGAGCGCGAGGCGATCTTGTCGATCTCGTCGAGGAAGACGATGCCGTTCTGCTCCACGTTCTGTATGGCTTTCTGCTTCATTTCATCGTCGTTGATCAGCTTGGCAGCTTCCTCGTCAACGAGCAGCTTCATGGCTTCGCGGATCTTGATCTTGCGCGGCTTCTTGCGCGCCGCCCCCATGCCCGAAAACATGGACTTGATCTGCTCGGTCATTTCTTCCATGCCCGGCGGGGCCATGATTTCCATCTGGGGGCCGGCGTCGGCTATGTCGAGCTCGATCTCGCGGTCGTCCAGCGCGCCTTCGCGCAGGCGCTTGCGGAAGGTCTGGCGCGTGTTGTCGCCATCTTTCGCTTCCGTCGAGGCCGGGGTGACGTTGAAGCCGAAGTCGCGCGCCGGGGGCACCAGGATGTCGATGACGCGGTCTTCGGCGGCGTCTTCGGCGCGCTGGCGCACCTTCTTCATTTCGCTGGCGCGGGTCTGCTTGATGCCGATGTCGATCAGGTCGCGGATGATGGTGTCGACGTCGCGCCCCACATAGCCCACTTCGGTGAATTTGGTCGCTTCGATCTTGATGAAGGGCGCGTCGGCCAGCTTGGCCAGGCGGCGCGCGATTTCGGTCTTGCCCACGCCCGTGGGGCCGATCATGAGGATGTTCTTGGGGGTGATTTCATGGCGCAGCGGCTCGGCCACCTGCTGGCGGCGCCAGCGGTTGCGCAGGGCGATGGCGACGGCGCGCTTGGCCTTGCCCTGGCCGACCACATGCTTGTCCAGCTCGGACACGATTTCGAGGGGTGTCATATTCATGGTCAGTCCAGGGTTTCGATGATGTGGGACATATTCGTGTAGATGCACAGCTGGCCGGCGATGGTCAGTGACTTTTTGACGATCTCGGCCGGCGACAGTTCGGTGTTTTCCTGGAGCGCCATGGCGGCCGACTGGGCGTAGGTGCCGCCCGAGCCGATGGCGCCGATGCCGTCTTCCGGTTCCAGCACGTCGCCATTGCCGGTAATGACCAGGGTCGATTCGTGGTCGGCCACCAGCAGCATGGCTTCCAGGCGGCGCAACACGCGGTCGGTGCGCCAATCCTTGGCCAGTTCGACCGAGGCGCGCAGCAGATTGCCCTGGTGTTTTTCGAGTTTGCCTTCGAAGCGGTCGAGCAGGGTGAAGGCGTCGGCGGTGCCGCCGGCGAAACCGCACAGGACCTTGCCCTGGTATAGCTTGCGCACCTTGCGCGCCGTGCCCTTCATGACGATGTTGCCTAGCGTTACCTGGCCATCGCCGCCGAGGGCAACTTGCTTGCCGCGGCGCACGCACAGGATGGTGGTGCCGTGAAATTGTTCCATATCTGCCTCGAAGTTAATTCTTCCCAAAGAATGGGGGTGTTAACGCAAATTGCAAGATCTGGGTGAAGACCGGGTCCCCCGCATGCGCGAGGACGACGCTAGTACTTGTGCGGGAACAGCCTGGCTACATCAGCATAGCTCAGGAGTTTGAAAAGCGCAGCGACCAGATGGTTCATGTCGCGGAATTCAATTTTTTTCACGGCCGCGATCGGGCGCAGGCGGTTGAGCATGGCGCTGGCCGCGCCGTAATCCACGCGCGCCAGGCGCGAGCAGTCGATCAGCAGGGCCGGGGCCTGGGCCGCGTAGGCATCGATGGCGTCGAACAGGGTATTGGCGCCGCTGTTGATGACCGTCGGCAACAGGAAGCGCTCGGTCAGCGCCGGGGTCGGCGCGCCGGCCGCGGTGGCCACGTGCTTGGGCGTTTCGAAGGAGGGCGGCGAGACTTCGAAGGTGACGCAGTAATCCATGGCCGCTTCTTCGAAATCTTTCTCGCGGTTCATCAGTTGCAGCAGGGCCAGCAGCAGCAGCCAGGGCGCTTCGCTGGCATTGCGGTCGCCCATGGTGATGGTCGAGCGCACCAGTTCGGCCAGTTCGGCCGCGCCGGCGACGATCAGTTCGCCTTCGCGCTTGCGCAGCTTGTTCAGGGTTTCCAGCAGCAGCTGGCAGCCTTCCGGCCTGACGTCCATGACCCGGGTAAATTCCAGGCGCAGCACGGGATTGGCGTCGGACAGGGTCAGCAAGCGTTCGAAACGGGGGGCCAGCTCGGCGTCGAGCACGCCGGCGAACACTTCGGTCGGGGTCACCCCGGCAAACGCGGTGTCTTCGGCGCCCACCGGCAGCGGCGGCGCCCAGGTGGGGGGCGAGGTTTCGAACTGGCTGGCGTAGTCGATCGCAATATTGTCGAAATCGTCCTGGCGGCCCATGACCTGGTACAGGTCGAACAGCATCCACCAGACGGTACGGTCGGTGCGGCCCACGTCGCGCAAGCTTTCGATGAGCATTTGCTCGGCCACGGCCAGCTGGTCGTTGGCGAACATGATGGCGATTTCTTCAATGACCGGGGCGGTCTGCGGCAGCGCCAGTGCATTGGGGGAATCGTCGTCGGACAGCAGTTCGGTGGTGGCCAGCTCCAGCATGGGCAGGGTGTCGTCGCCGTCGGCGGCGGCCATTTGCGCATTGGTGCGCGCTCGGCGCGGGCCGGTGCCCCAGGCTGGTTCAGGCGTATTGAAGATGTCGTCGGCCATGGCCGATTCGATGGCGTCGATCTTGGCGGCGGTGGCGCGCGCGATTTCGCGCTGGCGCGCGCGTTCGGCATCGCCGTCCAGAATCAGGCGCGAGGGTTCACCCGCGCCCAGGCGCGTATCGGGCGGCAAGTCGCTGCCGTCCTGTTGCTCATTTTTTCTCTTGAAGATGGAGAAAATACCCACGTCGTTTCCTGTTTCGTTCGGTCTTGCGTTCTGCCCAAGCGCTTGCCATCGCGCGGCACGTCGACACCTTAGCACGGTAGCACGCCCTTGGTGGCACGTCACGTATTCACATCATCCTGGCCTGACGCTAGTGTAGCCTAAGGGCAAGCTTTTCGTTGGCACGACTGGATCAAGCAAAAATCAAAAAAGCATGCGACTCGCGCCGCATGCTTTTCAAGACGGTCTGACCGGCGGATCAATCGCCGTACAGTTTTTGTTTCAGTTCGCGCCGTTGCTGGGCTTCCAGCGACAGCGTGGCCGTCGGACGTGCGATCAGGCGTGGAATGCCGATCGGTTCGCCCGTTTCTTCGCACCAGCCATAGTCGCCGCCGTCGATGGCCGCGATCGATTGCTGGACTTTTTTCAGCAGCTTGCGTTCGCGGTCGCGCGTGCGCAGTTCGAGCGCATGTTCTTCCTCGATGGTGGCGCGGTCGGCCGGATCGGGGACCAGCACGGTTTCGCGCAGGTGCTCGGTGGTTTCTCCGGCGTTTTTCAAAAGGTCTTTTTCAAGCTGCTGCAAGCGCGCCTTGAAAAATGCCAGCTGCGCCGGGTTCATATAGTCCTTCTCGTTCATTGCCCGAATTTCATCTTCGGTGATGAGACGGCCTTCTGTGTTCACGGCGGGGGTCGATTTAGTTGTTTTAGTCATGACTTCACTTACCTTCGATACGACAGAGGTTTTCATTTTATCAGCTAACCCGGCGGTGGCACCCTGAACCGCTGTGGTGCGTTCGCCCTGCTCGCCAACCTTGACGGCCTGCTTTTTCGCCGTCTTTTTCACGCCTGCCTCGGCCGCTTGCGGCACTGGGATGGCCTTCACTTTCGCGGCCGGAACTGCCTTGCTGCCTGCTGCTTTTGGCGCCGCCTTGACGGCCGGCCTGGCCGCCGGCGCCTTGACTGCCGCCACTTTCTTCGGCGCAGCTTTGACGGCCGCTTTCTTCACCACGGCCGCCTTGGCAGCCGGCGCCGCGGTTTTCTTCACCGCCACGGTTTTCGCGGCCGGTGTGGCTGCCTTCTTTGCCACGGGCTTGGCGGCGGCAGGCTTGCCAGCGGCCGGCTTGCCAGCCGGCCCCGCTTTTTTCGCCGCCGGCCTGGCCGCCGGCTTCGCCGCGCCCGCCTTTGCTGCTTTGGAAGGCGCCAGGGCGCCCGCTATTTTTTTGGCCAGCGCCGAAGCGACAGCCTTGACCACGCCACCGGCTTTGCGCGGACTGACGGCCACGGCCTTCTTGGCGGATTTCGTCACGGTTTCCTTCATATTGCCATCCCGATGTCTTCCCCTCGCCGCTATGGCGTGTTGGCAATTCAGTCGTCAAACAAAAGGTGATGCAAGGTGTCGAACAGGCCGTGCATCACAAAACCGGGATAGTTTATACCAAACATTGTTCCAAGCCGCGGATAAAGACATCTTTCGGTAGATTTTTGCCAATAAATACCATTTTGCTACCACGTTCTTCGGTTTCACCCCATTTTGCGCCGATGTCGGTGCCCATGATCTGGTGCACGCCCTGGAAAACCACCTTGCGGTCGGCCCCATCCATCAGCAGCACGCCCTTGTAGCGCAGCATGCGCGGACCGAATACCTGGACCAGGCTGCCCAGGAATTCGTCGAGGCGGCGCGCGTCGAAGGGGCGTTCGCTCTTGAACACAAAGGCGGCGATGTCGTCGGAATGGTGCCCATGATGGTGGTCGTGGCTGTGGTCGCAGGCTTCCGTGTGCACATGCTCGTGGTGGTGCGCTTGCTCGTGCGCTTCCTCGGTGGCCAGGAAGTCGGGATCGATTTCCAGCTTGTCGTTCAGGTTGAAACCCTTGATGTCGAGCACCTCGGCCAGCGGCGCCCGGCCGAAATCGACCTGGCTGAGCGCGGCGCGCGGGTTGATGCGCTTCAGGCGCGCTGTCAGGGCCGCAAGTTGCTCGGCGTCAACGAGGTCGGTCTTGGAAATGAGCAGGCGGTCGGCGAAACCGACCTGGCGCTGGGCTTCCTCGTGTTCGTCGAGCTGGGCCATGGCGTGGCGGGCATCGACCACGGTGAGCACCGCGTCGAGCATGTAGTGGGCGCCGACTTCCTCGTCCACGAAGAAGGTTTGCGCCACCGGGCCCGGATTGGCCAGGCCGGTCGTTTCGATGATGATGCGGTCGAAAGCGAGCTCGCCCCGGTTGCGGCGCGCGGCCAGGTCGGACAGGGCCACGATCAGGTCGCCGCGCACGGTGCAGCAGATGCAGCCATTGTTCATTTCCACGATCTGCTCGCCGCTGTCCTGCACCAGGATTTCATTGTCGATGTTTTCCTGGCCGAACTCGTTCTCGATGACGGCAATCTTCAGCCCGTGGTCTTCGCGCAGGATGCGGTTGAGCAGGGTGGTCTTGCCGGCACCGAGGAAGCCGGTGAGGATGGTGCTGGGTATCAATGCCATGGCGTTCCGATCGAATAATCGAGCGATTATGCCGTAATTTGCAAAACTCCACCAACTAGACGTCCGCGACTTGATGCGGATCAGTACACAGGTTCATTTTGTTTTCGCCCGCCGCCGCGGGCGGCTGACGTGTTTTTACTTTGTTTTCGCTCGCCGCCGCGGGCGTCTGACGTGTTTTTACTTTGACTTCGCCCGCGGATGGGCTTTGTCATAGATTTCCGACAAGTGCTGGAAGTCGAGCGCGGTATACACCTGGGTCGACGTGATGCTGGCATGGCCCAGCATGTCCTGCACCGCGCGCAGGTCGCCGGACGATTGCAGCACGTGCGAAGCGAAGGAATGGCGCAGCACGTGCGGGTGCACATGGACCGCGGTGCCGACCAGCTGGGCGTGCTTTTTCAGGCGCAGCTGGATCACGCGCGCGGAAATGCGGGTGGCGCGGCCGGACACGAACAGGGCAGCGCTGCCATCGACGGGCGCCGGGCGCACCGCCAGCCAGGCCGCGATGGCGTCCAGCGCATGGCTGCCCACCGGCACCTTGCGCATCTTGTTGCCCTTGCCGGTGACGATCACTTCGGCCGCGTCCCGGTCGACCCAGCCCAGCGACGGGTTGGCGTTGGCCACGTCCAGCCCGGCCAGCTCGGACACGCGCAGCCCGCTCGAATACATCAGCTCGAACATGGCGCGGTTGCACAGGTCGGCCGGCTCCGGATTGGCGTGCTGGTGGCTGTTGCTGCCCACCAGGTGCACCGCATCGTCGACCGACAAGGCCTTGGGCAGGGATTTGGGGCGCCTGGGGGCGCGCACGCCGTCGACCGGATTGGCCGCCAGGCCGGTGTGGCGCGACAGCCAGTTGAAAAAGCCGCGCCAGCTCGACAGCTTGCGCGCGATCGAGCGCGGGCTGAGCGAGCGGGCGTGCAGTTTCGATGTCAGGCGCCGGATGTCGGCATGGGCCACGTCCGGCCATGCCGTGTCGCCGACCAGGGTGGCCAGTTCGGCCAGGTCGCGCCGGTAGGCCGACACGGTCAGGCCCGACAGCTGGCGCTGGGTGGCCAGCTGGGACAGGTAGCGCTCGACCCAGGACTGCTTGTCGGCGCCCCCGTCCATGGGAATCAGGCGCGCAGTGCGGCCAGCGCCGCGCTGGCCGTTTCGCCGATGTGGACCAGGAAGTCGGTTCCCATGTGGGCGGTGAAGCGTTCGGGGTCGGGCGAACCCATGATCAGCAGGCCGAAGGCGCTGCCCTTGCTGCGCAGCGGCAGGATGACGGTCGACTGCACGGCGGTCGCGTCGTCGAGCCAGCGCACCGCTTCGAAGTCATGGTTGCTGCCGCAGTAAGGCGCCAGCAGGCTGTTGGCGAAGATGGGGGCATCGTCCGACACGCCCGCGGTATACCACTTGCCGTCGTGTTCTGGCGCCAGGTCCCACAGGCGCAGGGTCACTTGCGGCACGGCGAACTGGTCGCGCAAGCCTTCGGTCACGGCCAGCGGCAGGGCGCCGTCGATGCGCGCGGCCAGCAAGCCCTGGGTCCAGGCGTGGAATTTGTTGGCGATGGCGGCATTGTCCTGCGCCAGGTTGATCAGTTCGTACATGCGCAATTCGAGCGCCTTGTACTTGTCGCGCATGACTTCCATCTGGCGTTCCTGCAGCGACACGGCCTTGCCGGTGAGCGGGCTCAGCAGTTTTACCTGGCCCAGCAGGCCGGCATGCTCTTCGAAAAAATTCGGATTGTCGGCCAGGTAGTGGGCGACGGAAGTGGAGTCCAGTGTTGCGGTCATTGAGGTCTTTGCGAAGGTCGGGTGCGGGGTATGCGCAATTCTAACCGACCCTGCGCGCTGCCCATGAAAAAAGACGCCCGCAGGCGTCTTTTGGCGACAAAGGCGAAGCCGATCAGAACTTGTGGCGGATGCCGATCTGGTAAGCGTTGCTGTCGTCGCCTGGCACTTTGGTGAAGCCGCCTGGCGCACCAGCGATGCCCGGGGTGTACTGGCCATCGTTCTGGTTCTTGATGTTGGCGAACACCATGTACACGTCGGTACGCTTGGACAGGTTGTGGTCGTAACCGATGGCCATCAGGGTGGCATCGCTGTTCGACGCGGTGCGGTCATCCTGGCGTGCTACCGATGCCATGATGCGGCCGGCGCCAAGCTTGTAGTGCATGCCGAACTGGGCGCTGTGCGAATCGATCTGCGTGTTGCGCGTGATGTTGGTCACGAAAATATTGCGCAGGGCGCCAGCAGTGGCCGCACCCAGTGGTGCCAGCGACGGGGCGATCGAGGTATCCCATGCGCCGATGTAGTCGCGCAGCAGGGCCGAGTTGACGTTTTTCTGGTCGTGGTAACCGGCGAACAGCTTGATGTCGCCCATGGTGTACGAACCGCCGGCGGTGCTGGTGACCAGGCTGGTCTTGCCATCGAGGTTGGTGCCGCGGTTGTGTGCGATACCGACGTCAAAGCCATTGGCCTTGTAGGTCACGGCGGCGCCCACGAATTTTTCGTAACGGCCGAGGTAACCCGAGTTCTTGAAGCCGTACATGACCGATGCGCCTATGCCGGAAGGCACGGCAACGCGGTACTGGATCGATTTCTGCGAGCGGATGTCCGCGCCCAGTGCGGTAAAGCCGGCGGTACCGCCGGTCACGCCGCCCCATGCGCCGGCTGTGCCGTTTTCGAACGTGTCAGCCGCAGCGAACACTTCATAGCCAGGGGTGTACATACGGCCCATCATGATGGCGCCGACCGGGGTGATCAGGCCGACGTAGGCGGTGCGGTCGAACAGCGCTTTTTCGCTGTTGACGGCGGCTACGCCGAATTGCTTCATTTGTGCGGTGAGGCCGGCGCGGATCGATGCTGGCAGCGATTGCATGCCTTTCAGCAGGTACAGGCCGTCGTTGTTGTGGACCAGGGATGGGGTCTGGGAGCCGGTGTCGAGTTCGACGCGCGCTTCCAGATTGAAGATCGCCTTGAAACCGCCGCCGATGTCTTCGGTACCCCGGAAACCGATGCGCGAACCGTCGGCGCCGCCGCTGACCAGTTTGGCTTTCTCGCCTTTGGTCTTCATGAGGGCGGCGTCAGCGATGCCGTATACGGTGACGCTGGATTGAGCCAGCACAGGGGCTGCGAAACAGGTAGCGATAACACCAGCGATTAATTTTGTTTTCATTGCGTCTCCAAAGATAATTTGTGTAAAAACGAACGTGCGTACTAATTCGCTTTTGACCAATATGCCATCGTTCATGATGCTTGTACAGGAAGCCGGGCCCTGCATAACCGTCTCGTTGCGATCTGGTTGCGAAAATGACACAAAGCTTGGCAGATATGTCGTTTTCGGCGTGGCTGTGCAAGGCCGGCCGGGGTGCAAACGGGGAAAAACGGGGACAAGCGGGTCAGAAAGCGTGGTTGACCCCCAGCGAATACAGCTTGATGCTGTTGGCGCTGCCCGGGGCCACGGCAGGCGCCCCTTTTTTGTTCGATACGTCGGTATAAATATAGGTGCGTTTCGACAGGCTGAATTCGTAGCCCATCGAAATTTGCTTGACCTTGTTCAGGCCGTCGACCTGCTTCTGGCCGTAACCGGCCAAAATCTTGCTTGCGCCCAAGGTATGGTTGGCGCCGACCAGCCATGCCTTGGTATCCTGGTTCAGCGGGCGCGTGCTGCCCTGGTCCTGGTAGGACAGCGAGGCCATCACTTTGGTTTCCGGCGTGACCATTACATAGCCGGCGACCGACTTGAGCGTGTGCTCGGCGGCATTGCGTTCGTAGGCGAACAGCAGCGCGGCCGGGCCATTGCGGTAAGTCGTCGCGATCGAGAAGGGGTTGACCACGGCCGGCGCGCCGGCGCTTTCGCGGCTGCCCACGGTGGCGTTGAGCTGGACGCCATTGAGTACCGGCGAATTGTAGAACAGGGCATTCGAGAAACGGTCGACCGCATTGCCGAGCGGATCGGCGCTATAGCCCCCGCCCACCATCAGGTCGCTCCGGAACCCGGCTGGCGAGGCAATTCCGTGGAAAGGTTCGAAGGCGATGCTGCTTTCCTGCAGCGCGGTCGGGCCGCGTCCCAGGCGCAGGGTGCCGAAGCCGCCCGCCAGGCCAAGCCGGCTCGCGCCCTGGAACTGGGGGCGCTGTCCGGCGCCGTTTTCCAGCGCGCCAGTGTCCGTTTCGTAACGCATTTCCAGCTCGAACACTGCCTTCAGGCCGGCGCCGATGGCTTCCGTCCCCCTGAAGCCCAGGGTATTGTTGGCGCGCTTGCCGATCGCCAGGCTCTGCCCGGTCCGCTTGCTGATGCCGGCGTCGAGCGTGCCATAGGCCTGGACCGACGACTGGGCCTGCGCCGCCAGGGCGGCGCCAGCCAGGGTCAGGGCCAACAGGGTTCTTCTCATACATTCCTTGGGTGGTGCGCGGGCAAGCAAACCTGATAATTATGCGTGGTCGACTTGGTTCAAAGCCAATCTTTCGATTCGCGTTGTTGTATTTTCGAAACGTAGCCGCGATGGCAAGACCAGCGGTTTGATCAAGCTTGCCATTTGCGCAGGTCTCGAAACGTTTGTGCAAAATCAAGGAATGGCCTGTTTGCACTATTGGCGCTGCGCGCCTGCCGTAGACTTTGTTCGAAGCGTGACCTTTCCTCCACGTACAGGCGAGAACAAAACGATGGCAAATCGAGAAGAACTTGGACTCATCCGTGGCGCCCGTGGCGGGCAGCCGTCCGCGCAGCTGGCGCTGGCCAAACTGTACTTATATGGCAGTGCCGGATTGCCCAAGAGCCTGCCCACCGCGCTGCACTGGCTGGACCGGGCCGCGCAGCAGGGCTGCAACCAGGCCTGCGCCCTGATCGGGGCCCATATTCCGGCCGAACTGGCCATGCAGAGCACGCGCCCGCTGGCCCAGTGGTATGAACGGGCATTCGACGCCGGCGTGCTGCGCGCCGGCCTGGTGCTGGCCCAGCTCACGCTCGACACGCCGGCCGGCCAGGCGCTGGACCAGGCGCGCCGCGACAAGGCCCTGCGCGCGCTGGAAGCGGCGGCCCGGGCCGGGGTGCCGGACGCCAGATGGCTGTTCGCGCGCTATCACGGCGCTGCGGGCCAGGCCGGGGCGGTGCCCGACGCGGCGGAACGGCGCCTGCGCAGCGCCCCTTTGCCTGGTGCCGCTGGCGCCGCCGGCGACCCGGAGCCGAGCCAGCTCGACAAGCTGTGGCGCGCCGGGCGCACCGCCAGCTACCTGGAACGGGCCTTGCCGCTGGCGCGCGCGCTGGCCGACGCCCACAGTTGCGGCGGTCCGCTGGCCTTGCGGCTCGCGCCGGACGACGTGACCCTGCTCGCGCGTTGCGCCGTGGCCGGGGCCGACACGGCCGATCCGGCCGACATCCAGCGTTTCCGCGAAATCGCCGCCCATGAACACGACCGCGACGCCCAGCTGGCCATGGGCTTGTGGTGCGCGCGCATGCAGGTCGACGGCACCCGCACCGCGGTGGGCGAGGGCTCGGCCAATTTCAAGAAAGCCATCCGCTGGCTGACCCTGGCCGGCGAACAGGGGTTGGCGGCAGCCTGGTATGCCTTGTCGCGCATCTATATCAAGCCGGAGTTTTCGCAGCGTAACGTGGCCGATGCCCAGCGCTACCTGGAGCGGGCCGCCGAAATGGGTTACCGCGACGCCCAGCTCGAATGCGGCCACAGCGCCTGGCGCGCGCGCCGCGAAAATGAAAGCAACGATGTGCGCGCCGCTTACTGGCTGCAGCGCGCCGCGGCCCAGGGCTGTGCCCAGGCGCGGGAATTGCTGCACAAGATAGCCCCGCGCGGCGCAGGGTTTTCCGCCGCGCTGCCGCCTGGCTTGGCGACCAGCCAGCCGCTGCTGGCGGCGCGATTGCAGCTGGCCGCCCTGTTCCGGCTGACCCGGGCCGAAGCCTTGCTGCTCGACGTGCGCGCGGCCGACCACGGGCATTGCCTGGTCGTCGATATCCGCGCCAGCTACGGGCGCAGCAAGCGCCGCCTGGTCATGGTCGATACGCCGGAAGAGCGCCAGGCGCTCGATGCGCTGGGACGCCTGTTCGAACAGGTCGATTGCGGGCCGGCCGGGCCGGAAGGCAACTACCGGCAGCGCCTGTACCGCCTGAAGACCAGCCTGCCGTATGGCGCGCCGGACGAGCAGGACTACGAGCTGGCCGCTTGAAGCTTAAAGCAGCTTAAAGGTCGGCCAGGTCGATCGTGCCTTCGTAGACGGTGACGGCCGGGCCGCTCAGGTAGACCGCCTGGCCGGGGCCGGCCCAGGCCACCGACAGTTCGCCGCCGCGCGCGCTCACGCGCACCGGCGAATCGAGCAGGCCGCGCCGGATGCCGGCCACCACCGCCGCGCAGGCGCCGGTGCCGCAAGCCAGGGTTTCGCCGGCGCCCCGTTCGAACACGCGCAGCCTGATATGGGCGCGGTCGAGCACCTGCATGAAGCCGGCGTTCACCTTTTTCGGGAAGCGCGGGTGGTGCTCGATCAGCGGGCCGGACAGTTCGACCGGGGCGGTGTCGACATCGTCCACCACTTGCACCGCATGCGGATTGCCCATGGAAACGACCGATACCTGCACCGTGCCGGACGGCAGCGCAAGCGGGTACACATCGTGTTCGCCATCGAGGCCGGCCGCGTCGAAAGGCACCTCGGCCGGCGCCAGCACCGGCGCGCCCATGTCCACTGTGACGCTGCCGTCCGCTTCCAGGCGCGGGCTGATGATGCCCTTCATGGTTTCGACCCGGATGTGGGTCTTGGCGGTAAGCTTTTTCTCGGTCACGAACTTGACGAAGGCGCGCGCCCCGTTGCCGCACTGTTCGACCTCGCCCCCATCCTGGTTGAAGATGCGGTAGCGGAAATCGCAGTCCGGGCTGGCGGCTTGCTCGACCACCAGGATCTGGTCGGCGCCGATGCCGAAGCGGCGGTCGCCGATCAGTTTCAGCTGGGCGGGGGACAGGGCCAGCGCTCTGGCGGTGGCGTCGATGACGACGAAGTCATTGCCGGCGCCATGCATTTTGGTGAAGGTCAGTTTCATGCGACCAAGTATAGCCGGAACTAGATATTCACATACGGCGAGGGTTCGCCTTCGGGCCGGGTCTTGAAGCGCTTGTGGGTCCAGAAATATTCGGCCGGGGCTTCGCGCACCCGCTCTTCGATGAAGGCATTCATGCGGCGCGCCGATGCCACCATGTCGTCGCCGGGATAATTGTCCCAGGCCTGATAGAAGCGCACTTTCCAGCCCGCGTAACCGGGCAGGAAGGTGGCCACCACGGGAATGACGGCCGCGCCGGTGGCGGCGGCGATCCGGCCCGGCGCCGTCAGCGTGGCGGCCGGCACCCCGAAGAAGGGCACGAATTCGGCATCCTTGGCGCCGAAATCCATGTCCGGCAACATGAAGTAGGGCAGGCGCTCCCTCATGGCGCGGATGATGGGCTTGACCCCTTCCTTGCGCGAAAACAGTTGCACCGGACGAAAGCGCGAGCGGCCCTGGCGCAGCACCGCGTCGAAGGCGCTGTTCTTTTGCTGCACATAAATCGAGCACAGGGCCGTTTCCAGCATCACGGCCACGCCGGCCACGTCCAGGCACACGAAATGGGGGCACAGCAGGATGGTGGGACCGGCGGCGATCTGTTCCAGCGGCACGCCGGGCTCGACCGTGATCAGGCGGCGCAGGCGCGCGGGCGGCGCCCACCACAGGATGGCGCGCTCCCACACGCTGCGCGAATAGGCCTGGAAGTGCTGGCGCGCCAGGCGCACGCGGGCCGCTTCGTCCAGCTCGGGCATGGCCAGGCGCAGGTTGACCAGGGCGATATTGCGGCGCTTGCGCAGGACCAGGAACAGGGCGGAGCCGACCAGGGTGCCGAAGCGGCCGAGCAGCGGCAGGGGCAGCCAGTGCAGCAGCCACATCAGTCCCAGCACCAGCCTCACGGGGCCACCTGCGCGTCCGGGGCGGGCACGCCGTCGGGTTGCTTGTAGCGGTTGTAGCTCCAGAAATACTGGGCCGGGCAGCGCGCGATCAGCTGCTCCATGGCATGGTTGATGGTGGTGGCCTGCTCGGCCGGGGTGCCGGACAGGTCGCCCTCGAAGGGCACGAAGCGCACCACGAAGCCCTTGCCGTGCGCCAGCCGTTCGGCATACACGAGGATAATGGCGGCCTTGCCCAGTTGCGCCAGTTTGGCCGGCAAGGTCATGCTGTAGGCGTTGCGGCCGAAGAAGGGCGCCCACACGCCTTCGCCTTCCTGCGGCACCTGGTCGGGCAGCACGCCCACCGGTTCGCCGCGCTTGAGGCATTTGGCCAGGATACGCACGCCCGACAGGTTGGCCGGCGCCAGGTGCAGATTGTGACGCGCGCGGGCGCCCTCGATCAGCGGCTTCAGGGCGGCTTGCTTGGGCGGGCGGTACATCACGGTGAGCGGAGTGCGCAGGGCGATCTGCTGGGCCGTGATTTCGAAGCAACCCAGGTGGGGCGTCAGGAACACGATGCCGCGTCCGCTGTCGAGCACGGACTGCACGTGGTCCCAGTTCTCGTCGCTGGCGTGGGCGGCCACGCGGGAGGGCGGCGCGCACCAGACGAATGCCAGTTCGACAATGGCTTTGCCGGACTCGGCAATGGCGCTGGACAGGTGGCTGCTGTAGCCGGCGGCGGCCATATTGCCGCGCATCAGGCGCCGGTAAGAGGACGATGACAAATAGGCCAGCCAGCCCAGGGCGCTGCCCAGGACGTGCAGAACAGACAAGGGCAGCTTGGACAAAAGGCGGAAAAGGAGCACTAACATGGGCTTGATCGTGGTTCAAAAGCGGTCAGTTGCCTAACCAAAATTTCTTAAGGAGCGTAAAATACCACGTATGCAGGATCCGCCGAGTTAATAGACAACTTGCGAAGCGGAATATAAATGTCGCTAAAGCGTCGCAGCAACCCGGTTACTGCGACTTCAATCTTCAACAGTAACAGGAGCATTGCATGTCAAACGATTATCTCTTTACTTCCGAATCCGTCTCGGAAGGCCACCCGGACAAAGTCGCCGACCAGATTTCGGACGCGATCCTGGACGCCATCCTGGCGCAGGATCCGAAGGCGCGCGTGGCCGCCGAAACCCTGTGCAACACCGGCCTGGTGGTGCTCGCAGGTGAAATCACCACCCACGCCAACGTCGATTATATTCAGGTCGCGCGTGAAACGATCAAGCGCATCGGCTACGACAATACCGACTACGGCATCGATTACCGCGGCTGCGCCGTCATGGTCTGCTACGACAAGCAGTCGCCCGACATCGCCCAGGGCGTGGACGAAGGCGCCGGCCTGGACCTGGACCAGGGCGCCGGCGACCAGGGCTTGATGTTCGGTTATGCCTGCGATGAAACCGCGGAACTGATGCCTGCCGCCATCCATTACGCGCACCGCCTGGTCGAGCGCCAGTCGCAGCTGCGCAAGGATGGCCGCCTGCCGTGGCTGCGTCCGGACGCGAAATCGCAAGTCACGCTGCGCTATGTCGACGGCCGCCCGGTCGGCGTCGACACCGTGGTGCTGTCGACCCAGCACCATCCGGACGTCACCCACGCCCAGATCGAAGAAGC
>Ga0187844_10000887_pt1 | contig 23352 bp, 19 predicted proteins | sample SpaLakP09_SKY_50_FD_134517 | JGI IMG/M metagenome (GOLD analysis project Ga0187844, IMG submission 134517) | Oligotrophic lake water microbial communities from Sparkling Lake, Wisconsin, USA - SP09_SKY_50 | ecosystem: Environmental > Aquatic > Freshwater > Lake | place: USA: Sparkling Lake...
AAGTGCAGGAAGAGGCTGCCGAAGTCGAACGGCACGGTCACCTGAGCTTCCGCCACGCCAGCAGCATGCCACCCCCGCCCACCACGGCCAGCACCGCGACCAGCGGCCAGCGCAACAGGCCGATCAGCATGAAGGCCGCGAACGCCAGTCCCAGGGCGGTCGCCCGGCCCATGGGGTTGTGTTTGAGCGCCGGCAGCAGCTTGATGCCGGTGGCCAACACCAGCCCCGCAGACACGGCACCCATGCCGCGCAGCGCATTGACGGCAAGCGGGTGCTGCGACAACTCGCCGTAGGCGGCGGCGAGGCCCAGCACGATGACGGCTGGCACCGACAGCATGCCCGCCAGCGCGGCAATGGCCCCGCGGGTGCCGAAGAAGCGGTCGCCGACCATCAGCGACAGGTTGACCACGTTGGGCCCTGGCAGCACCTGGGCCACGGCCAGCGTTTCGACGAACTCTTCCTTGCTCAGCCATTCCAGCCGCTCGACCAGCTCGCGCTGTGCCACTGCCAGCACACCGCCAAAGCCTTGTAGCGCCAGGCGCGTGAACGCAACAAAGAGTTCGGTCAGGGATTCAGGGCGGTTCACCGCACGACCTTCAGCGATGGACTTTCAAGGCTTCAGGATTGACGAGGTGGGTCGGCTGGGCCTTGATGAAGTTCAGCACATTGTCGAAGGCCGCGTCGAAGTAGAGCTCGTAGCTGTCCTGCTCCACATAGCCGATGTGAGGCGTGCAGACAGCGTTCTCCAGCCGCAGCAGCGGGTGGCCCTGCAGGATGGGCTCGCTCTCGAACACGTCGATGGCCGCCATGCCCGGCCGGCCGCGGTTGAGCGCTGACACCAGCGCGCCTTCCACCACCAGTTCGGCCCGCGAGGTGTTCACGAACAAGGCCGTGGGCCGCATGCGCGCCAGGTCCTCGGGCGTGACGATGCTGCGCGTGCCGTCGCACAGGCGCAGGTGAACGGAGATGACGTCGGACTCGGCGAAGAAGGCCTCGCGGCTGGGCGCGGCCTGGTAGCCGTCGGCCTCGGCCTTCAGGCGCGAGGCCTCGCTGCCCCAGACGCTGACCTGCATACCGAAGGCACGGCCGTAGCCGGCCACGAGCTGACCGATCCTGCCGTAGCCCCAGATGCCCAGCGTCTTGCCTCTCAACACCATGCCGACGCCGAAGTTGGCCGGCATGGAAGCCGCCTTCAGCCCCGCTTGCTGCCAGGCGCCGTGCTTGAGGTTGCCGATGTACTGCGGCAGCCGGCGCATGGAGGCCATGATCAGCGCCCAGGTCAGCTCGGCCGGTGCCACCGGGTTGCCTGCGCCCTCGGCGACGGCGATGCCCAGGCGCGTGCAGGCCTCCACGTCGATGTGGCTGCCGACGCGGCCGGTCTGCGAGATGAGCTTGAGCTTGGGTAATTTTTCGAGCAGTTGGCGCGGGAAGGCGGTGCGTTCGCGGATCAGCACCAGCACCTCTGCGTCGCGCAGGCGCACGGACAACTGGCCGATGCCCTTGACCGTGTTGGTGAACACCTTGGCGTTCAGGGGTTCCAACTTCGCCGCGCAGCGCAGCTTGCGCACGGCGTCTTGGTAGTCGTCCAGGATGATGACGTTCATAACGCGGTTCATTGTGCCGCGTGCGTCGTAGGGCTTAGAGGTGCATGGCTACCATCGCTTTCCCTCAAGGAGACAAAGCCCATGACCAAGATTTCCATGCATTCCGCCAGTGCGCCCGCCTTCGCCAAGATGCTGGGCAACATGCTGAACTGGCTGGAAGCCGCCAAGACCCATGCCGAGGCGAAGAAGTTCTCGACCGACGTCTACCTGACGCTGCGTCTGGCGCCCGACATGCTGCCGTTCACCAAGCAGATCCAGATCGCCAGCGACGCCGCCAAGGGCTGCGTGGCCCGCTTGTCCGGCCAGGAGGTTCCGAAGTACGAAGACAACGAAGCCACGCTGGACGACCTGGCCGAGCGCATCCGCAAGACGCGTGACTATGTGCTGTCGGTGCCCGCCGACGCGTTTGAAGGCAGCGAGGGCCGCGAGATCAGCATCCCGCGCCGCACGGGCGACCCGTTGAAGTTCGACGGATCGAGCTATCTGCAGCATTTCGCACTGCCCAACTTCTATTTCCACGCCACAACAACCTACGCGCTGCTGCGCCATGCCGGCGTGCCGCTGGGCAAGAGCGACTTCTTGGGCTGAGCGGGGACCTAGCAAGGCCACTGCGGCCTGTCCGACGCCTCGCGAGGGACGGCTGCCTGCATGCGGTCGGCAGCCTGATTCCCCAGTTTGAGGTTGCACAGGCGGGAAATGCTGCGCATTCCGCAGGCTATTCCCCCCGCCTGCCCAGCGGATGCGGCTTGAAAATCGGCAGACGATCCGCTCTTGCCGTTCGCCGCATGGACATGTCAACGCCTCCCACCGCCCAGCCTCAAGGTCTTGCCCTCGTCGAGCAATGGCTGGCGCTGGCGCGCAGCGGGCAATGGCCTCTGCCGCAGGTCATGGATGCCGCCTCCCGCCTGCAGCAGGCAGGTGCCGCCGACGCAGCCTGCCTGCTCTACCAGAACTGGGTCGCAGCCACTGACTCGCCGCTGCGCTACGTGGCCTGCTTCAACTGGGGCGCCATCCTGGGTGAACAGCGGCGCCATGCCGACGCCGAGGCCGTCTACCGCATGGCGCTGGCCATGGCGCCACATTTCGCGCAGGCCAGCCTCAACCTGGGTCATCAACTGGAACACCTGGGCCGCGTGGAAGAGGCGCTGACCGAATGGCGCATCGTCTACGAGAACCCCAACCCGGAAGGCCTGGGCACGGACGCACTGAGCCTGCGCCTGCACGCGCTGAACAACGCCGCCCGCCTGCTGGAGCAGGAGAAGCGCTACGACGAGGCCGAGGCGCTGATGGTGCGTTCGCTGAAGCTGGACCCGCGCCAGAGCGACGTGGCCCAGCATTACGTGCACATCCGCCAGAAGCAATGCGCCTGGCCGGTCTACCAGACCGTGGGTGAGGTCACGCACAACCACCTGCTGATGAGCACCTCGTTGCTGGGCATGCTGGACGAGAGCGACGACCCCGCGCTGCAGCTGCTCACGTCCCAACGCTTCGTGTACGAGAAGGTCGCCAAGGTCACCAGCGCGCCGCTGCACAAGGGCCGCCAGCGCGAGGGCAAGGTCAAGATCGGCTACCTGTCCGGCGACCTGCACATGCACGCCGTGGGGCTGCTGTCGGCCGAGCTGTACGAACTGCACGACAAGAAGAAATTTGAAGTCCATGCCTTCAGCTGGAGCCGCGAGGACGGCACGCCGCTGCGCGCCCGCCTGAAGGCGGCGATGGACAGCTACACCCCGCTGCACGGCGTGGGCGACAAGCGCGCCGCCGAGCTGATCGCCGAGGCCGGCATCGACGTGCTGGTGGACCTGCAAGGCCTGACCAGCGGCGCTCGCCCGGGCATCCTGGCCCATCGCGGCGCGCCCATCCAGGTGAGCTACCTGGGCCTGCCGGCCACATCGGCGCTGCCGGGTGTGGACTGGATCCTGGCCGACCGCTTCGTGATGCCGCCCGAGTCGCTGCCGTACTACACCGAGAAGCCCATCTATCTGCCGCACTGCTACCAGGTCAGCGACCGCAAGCGCGTGGGCAGCCAGGCGCCGACCCGCACCGAGGCCGGCCTGCCGGAGGACGGCTTCGTCTTCTGCGCCTTCAACAACAACCACAAGATGAGCGAGCAGGTCTGGCGCTGCTGGATGCGTGTGCTGCGTCAGGTGGAAGGCAGCGTGCTCTGGCTGCTGGCCGACAACCCGTTTGCCCAGGCCAACCTGACAAGCGTTGCGGTGGAAGAGGGCATTGCCCCCGAGCGCCTCGTCTTCGCGCCGCGCGCTCAGCCGGCCGACTACCTGGCCCGGTTCACGCTGGCCGATCTGTTCCTGGACACCTTTCCCTACAACGCCGGCACGACCGCCAGCGACTGCCTGTGGATGGGCACGCCCATCCTGACGCGCTCGGGCAAGACCTATATCTCGCGCATGGCCGGCAGCTTGCTGACGGCCGTGGGCCTGCCCGACCTGATCACGACGACGATTGAGGAATATGAGCAGCGCGCGGTGCAGATCGGCCGGCAGCCCGCGCGTGCGGCGTCCTACAAGCGTTATCTGAAAGAACACGGCCATAGCTCGCCGCTGTTTGACATCCCTGCCACAGTGCGCCATATAGAGCTTGAGTTCGAGCGCCTCGCCCTTGAGGCTCGAGCCAAATCCTGATGTCACGCCAGCACGACCCCTTTTTCGACGGCCAAGCGCAGGCGCCGGGCCTGCGCCTGGCCGCCAATGGGGAGCCGCCGGCCGCACCCGATCCGCTTCAAAACCTTGCCGACCAGCCCGCCGGTGACCCGCTGCTGCAGGCGCTGGCCTGGCTGACCCGCCACCACGGCAAGCCGCGCTCGCCCGAGTCGCTGCGCGCCGGTGTGCCGCTGGAGGGGCCATTGGCACCCGACGGCGCCATCCGCGTCATGCGCGAGGCGGGCTACAACGCCGGCCTGTTGCGCAAATCCATCGACGACATCCACTCGCTGCTGCTGCCTGCCGTGCTGCTGCTCAATGGCGGCGACGCCTGCGTGCTGGTGCGCCGGCTGGATGACCCATCCGCCGTCGCCGCCGGTGCCTGCCGCTACGAGGTAGTCTTCCCCGGTCCCGAGGCGGCCGCCGTGCCGGCCACGACGGCCGAGCTGGAGCCCGAGTACGGTGGCTTCATGCTGGCCGTGTCGCCGCTGGAGACCGGGCAGTCCCCGCGCGCCGAGTCGCCGCTGCTGAAGATGGGCGACAAGGGCCTGTCCGCGCACTGGCTGTGGGGCACGCTCAAGCGCTTCACGCCTTACTACCGCGCTTCCATGGTGGCGGCGCTGCTGTCCAACGTGCTGATGCTGGTGTCCGGACTGGTCACCTCGGTCATCTACGACAAGGTCATCCCGCACCAGGCCATGGTCACGCTGTGGACGCTGGCCGTGGGCGCCGGCGTGGCGCTGCTGTTCGACCTGTTCGCCAAGCAGTTGCGCGCCCACCTCATTGACCTGGCGGGCCGCAAGGCCGACCTCATCATCGGCGCCAAGCTCTACCGCCAGACGCTGGGCGTGCGCATGGAGCACAAGCCCGCCTCGGCCGGTTCCTATGCCCACTACCTGGCCCAGGTGGAGATGGTGCGCGAGTTCTTCACCAGCGCCACGCTGTCGGCGCTGTCGGACCTGCCCTTCCTGTTCATCTTCATCGGCATGACGTTTGTCATCGGTGGGCCGTTGGGCTGGGTGCTGGTGCTGGCGGCGCCGGTCATCATGTGCATGTCCTGGGCCATGCAGGGCGCGATGCGCCGGGCGATGAGCACCAACATGCAGGAGACGGCCGACCTGCACGGCACGCTGGTCGAGTCCCTCGAAGGCCTGGAAGACTTGAAGACCTCGGGCGCCGAAGGCCGTTTCCTGCGCCGTTACGAGCACACGACGGCCATCGTCGCCGAGAGCGCACTGACCTCGCGCGCGCTGTCCAGCTGGAGCATGAACCTGTCCAGCACCATGCAGCAGGCGGTCAACCTGATCCTGCTGGTCTGGGGTGTCTATCTCATCCATGACGGCCAGATCACGGCCGGCGCGCTGATCGGCTCGGTGATGTTCGCCAGCCGCGCCATTGCGCCGTTGGGCAGCCTGGTGAGCCTGGCCACCCGCTACCAGGGCGCGCGTGCGGCCATGCTGTCGCTCAACGAGATGATGGCCGCGCCGGTAGAGCGCGACCCCTCGCGCAACTACGTGCCGCTGGCAAACGTGACCGGCAAGATCGGCCTGCACGACGTGGGCTTCTCTTACCCGGCTGCCGCCACCTCGCACAGCCAGACCACGGGCGAAGCCGTCTCGCCCAAGGTGCTGCGCAACGCGACCATGCGGCTGGAAGCCGGCGAGCGCATCGCCATCCTCGGCCGCATCGGCAGCGGCAAGTCCACCATCCTGCGGCTGTTGGGCGGGCTGTATCAGCCGACTGAGGGCATGGTCGAGGTCGACGGCCTGGACCTTCGCCAGGTCGACCCGGCCGAGTTCCGCGCCCGCGTCGGTTTCGTCAGCCAGGAGCCACGCCTGTTCCTGGGCACGCTGCGCGACAACGTGCTGATGGGCCGCGCCCACCTGGACGCCGGTCGCCTCGTCGAGGTGGCCAAGCTGACCGGTCTGGACCGCGTGGTCTCCGGCCACCCGATGGGCTGGGACCTGCCCGTGGGCGAGATGGGCCAACTGCTGTCGGGCGGCCAGCGCCAGCTCGTCGCGCTGGCTCGCGCGCTGGTCACCAAGCCGCAGATCCTGCTGATGGACGAGCCCACCAGCTCGATGGACGCGCAGAGCGAGATGGCCTTCCTGCGCCAGCTGCGCGATGCGGCCGGTACCGCGACGCTGGTGGTCGTGACCCACCGCCCGGCCGTGCTTGAGCTGGTGCAACGCATCGTCGTCGTCGACAGCGGCCGCATCGTCATGGACGGCCCGCGCGACCAGGTGCTGGCCGCTCTGTCCGGCGTGCGCCCGGCCGCCGCGCCCGGTGCACAGGGCGGTGAGGGCGTGCACATGCACCCGTCCGCCCAGCCTGTGCAGCGTTCCGCTTCCGTATGAGTTCGCTGACCAAGGAGGAAGGCCTGTTCGTCAGCGCCATGCATGCGGCGCAGATCGACGAGCCGCTGCCGCGTGCGACCTGGGCGCTCTACCTGCTGTGCATCGCGCTGACAGTGGCCATCGCGTGGTCGGCGGTGGCGCATGTGGACGAGATCACGCGCAGCGATGGGCGCATCGTGCCGGACGGGCGCGAGCAGGTCATCGCCAGCCTGGATGCCGGCATCCTGCGCGAGCTCAAGGTGCGCGAAGGCCAGGAGGTGCAGGCCGGCCAGGAGCTGGCTTACCTGGACCCGACGCGCGTCGAAGCCCAGCAGGCCGAGGGCCAGGTCAAGCTGCAGGCGCTGCGCGCCGGCGCCGCGCGGCTGACGGCCGAGGCCAATGGCCGCGCCACCATCACCTGGCCCGAGGGCGTCGACCCCAAGGCACGTTACGCCCAGGCCGAGACCGAGTCCTTCGAGGCGCGCAAGCGCCTGCTGGACGAAGCCATCTCCGCCATCAACCGCAGCCTGGGTCTGATCTCCAAGGAGCTCAAGCTCGCGCAGGACATGTCCAAGAGCGGGCTGATGAGCGACGTGGAGGTGATGCGGCTGAACCGACAGGTCAACGAGATCCAGCAGCAGCGCACCGAGCGCCTGTCGCGCTACCGCCAGGAGGCCAGCCAGGAGCTGGTGCGCGTGCAGAGTGAACTGGCTCAGGCCGACGAGCAGATGGTGGTGCGCCAGGACGCGCTGACACGCACGGTGCTGAAGTCGCCGGTGCACGGCGTCGTCAAGTCGGTCAAGATCAGCACGACGGGCGGCATCGTCGGCAGCGGAGCGCCCATCATGGAGATCGCGCCCATCGGGCCACAGGTGCTGGTGCAGGCCAAGATCAAGCCCAAGGACATCGGCTTCATCCGCCTGGGCCAGACGGCCGAGGTCAAGCTGGCCGGCTATGACTTCAATACCTATGGCGGCCTGGAAGGCAAGGTCACCTACATCAGCCCCGACGCCGTCAACGCCGAGGGTGACAAGAGTGGCGAGGGCCACTACCGCGTCATCGTCACCGCGGACCGCAACAACCTCAAGTACAAGGGCGAGAAGCTGCCGGTCATCCCGGGCATGACAGCGGTCGTCGAGATCAAGACCGGCGAGCGTTCGGTGCTGAGCTATCTGCTGCGGCCGATGATGAAGTCGCAGGAAGCGCTACGGGAGAGATAGGCGCCCCTAGCCCAGTCTCGCCTGCTGAACGCGGCGTGCCTGGTCGGTCTTGCAGACCGCGCAGCCGACAGAGCGGCAGCTCTTCGGCAGGCACGACAAGTCCTCAGGACTTGCCGTGTCCAGCCTCAGCCCCCGAGGGGACGGCGATGCCCGCGGCGTTGAGCCGCTCGCACATCGCCAACCTGGCCGGCTTGGGAGCGGCCCGGCGCTCGGCCCGAGAGAATCCTGAGCCGCCGTTGAGAGCGCTGAACAAGGGCGCGCGCAGCCCCGCTTTTCCGGGCTTTGAGTGCGAGGGCTGAATGGTCTAGTGATGGGGCCATGCTGTACCCCATCCGTCTTCTCCTCCTGCTCGGCTTTGCCACCTTCGGCTCGTTTGCGGCAGCGCAGTCGCGGCCGCCCAAGAAGGCCGCACCGCCGCCGCCTGCGCCCGTTGTCGAGGCGCCTGCCTCGCAGGGCCGCTGCAACGAGGACGACGCCGGTCTGTCGCGCCTGGGCCGCGACATGAGTGCGCTGGAGACCAACAACACCGACCCGCGCGCCGCGCTGCAGTCCCTGATCGACACGACGCTGTCGCGCAGCAAGGCGCTGGGTGCCGTGCGGCTGCTGGCCGAGGCCGCCCGCTACGACGTCGAGGAAACCCGCGCGCTGGGCCTGCCGACGGCCTCGCTCACCATCGGCGGCACGGGCTATAACCGCACCGTCGGCGGCAACGGCGCCGGCCGGGGCGGCCAGCTCAGCACGACGCTGAGCGCCGGCATGCCGCTGTGGGATTTCGGCCGCGTGGCCAAACTGACCGAGTGGCGCAAGGAACTGGCTGAAGTGGCCGCGCAAGGCCAGCGCAGCGCCGAGGAACAGCTGGCGTTGAACGTCGTCACGCTGGCGCTGGATCGCAGCCGCTACGTACTGCAGGGCCAGGTCTACACCCAGTACGTGCGCAAGATGGCTTGCCTGGTGGATGCGCTGGAGATCATCACCAAGGCCGACCGCGGCCGCGCCAGCGAACTGGTGCAGGCGCAGAAGAGCTTGCAGCAGGCCGACCTGTCGCTGGAGCAGACCATGTCCGGCCTGCGCCAGACCGAGGTCCGCATGCGTCGCCTGGTGGGCGAGCCGTTGCCGCCCAGCATCGGCATGTCGGCCACGCTGTCGGTGCTGCCCGACCTGGCGCAGATGGAGACAGACATCATGCTCGGCCCCGACGTGGCCCAGGCCGAGGCGCAGGCGCGCTCGCAGCGCAACTTTGCCGAGTCCGTCATCGCCGGCCAAAAGCCCACCGTCAACCTGACCGGCAACGCCAGCGCGCAGTTCCGTTCCAGCAACATGCCGGGTGAGACGCGCTCCACCGACATCGGCGCCGGCGTGTCCGTCACCATCCCCATCCTGCAGCCGGGCGCCCATGCCCAGGCGAGTGCCGCCGTGCATCGCTACCGCGCCACGGTGTTGCAGCGCGACGAAGCCATCGAGGCCAAGCGCTACCGGCTGCTGGAAATGCACGAGATCGGCACGTCCACGCTGGACCGGGGCCGGCGCATCGTCGAGATCCTGCGCAACAGCGACCGCGTGCGTGCCTCCACGCTGCAGCAGTGGCAGCAGCTGGGCCGCCGCTCGCTGTTCGACGTGATGGCCGCAGAGGGCGACTACTATTCCATGCGGGTCGCCCATGTGAACGCGATGTTCGACGCCCAGCAGATCGTGGCGCTGATCTGGAGCATGGGCCGTGGCGTTGCCACGCCGCTGCGCTAACCCCCCCCATTCATCGACAGCCGCATGAGCGCATTCCTCGTTGTTGCCCACAGTTCCGGTCTTGGCGGCGCGGAGGCGGCGCTGCAGCGCCTGCTGCTGAACCTGCGCAGTCTCGGCCACCAGCCCGTTGTGCTGTTGCCCGCCAATGAAGGCGGCTTCACCGACTGGTGCCGCGCGCACGCGTTCGAAGGCCTGGTGTTGCCCATGCAGCAGGCCCTGCCCAATGCCACGGCTGCCTGCCTGCAGGTGTCGCTGCAGGGGCTGGAAGGGGTTGCCGAGCAGCTGCGCGCGCGCGGCTTTGTGGGCGTCATCACCAACACGTCGGTGATGCTGCAGGGCGTGCGCCTGGCTGAGCTGCTGGGCCTGCCGCACATCGCCTGGGTGCATGAGCTGGTCGACGACTCGTCCGAAGTTCGCAGCACCGGCATTCCCTCGGCTGACTATCTGCGCCTCGTTGGCGCCGCGTCCGACCACCTGCTGTGCTGCTCGCAGGCGGTGCAGGCGCGCCTGGATGATTGCGGCGTCGAGGCGCCGAGCAGCGTGCTCTACCCGTACACCGACGCACCCGTTCCACAGCCCGCGCTGCAGGCTGATGGCCGCATCGAGCTGCTCGCCATCGGCGTGCAGAGCATCCGCAAGAACCCCGTTTTCGCACTGACCGTGCTGCAGGCGCTGCGCCTGCGCGGGCATGACGCGGTGCTGCACGTCGTCGGCGGGCCGGCCACGCAGACGCCTCGCCTGCAGGCCGCCATCCAGCGTCGGGGCCTGGCCGCCGTCGTGCGCCTGCACGGCGCCACGCCCGACCCTTACGCACTGGCCCAGGGGCGGGTCATCAACGTCATCGGCGCCACCTCGGAGCCCTTCGGTCTGACCATCCCCGAGGCGCTGGCGCGCGGCATTCCGGTCGTGGCCAGCCGCTGCGGCGGCCCGCAGGAGTTGCTCGCTGAGGCCGACCTGTTCGACGTGGGCGACCTTGACGCCTGCGTGCGCCGTATCGAGGCCATTGCGGCCGGCTACGAAGCCGCCCGCGCCAGTGCCCGTGCGCGCCATGCCGAGCTGGCGCCGCGCCTCGATGCCGCAGCCCAGAAGGACGCGCTGGCCAGCGCCATCGCCCAGGCCCAGGCCCGCCACAGCGCCGCACCGCGCGCGCCTTCGCGCTTCTTTGGTGCCGGGCTGCGTGATGCCATCCGCCTGGCGAGCCTGCCGCGCGAGACGCTGCTGAACAACATTGCGCAGGTCGCCGGCCTGCCGCTTGCCGACATCGAGCAGCGCGTCGCCCGGGACGTGGCTGAGCCGGGGCATGCCGTGCTGGCCGACTGCCGGCAGTTCGACGTCGTGCCCTTCGGCCCCAGCGCGCGCATGGACACGCTTTACCGCGACGGTGTCGGCTTCGCCATAGAGCTGGCCGCCACGCATGCCGACGAGGGCCGCATGCTGATGGCCGCCTTCATCGTTGGGCGCCTGCTGAGCGAGGCGGCCCGGCGGCCGCTGCGCGTACTGGCGCTGGGCGACGGCATCGGCATCGACAGCCTGCGACTGGCCAGCATGGGCTTCGACGTGGACTACATCGACTTCGATGGCTCGCTGACCGCCCGCGTCGCGCGCCAGAACTTCGAGAGCTTCCTGCAGACCGCGCCGCAGGGCGCCGGCCGCGTCAACGTCATCGCCGATGCGGCCACCCAGCCGCCCTACGACGCCGTCATCTGCCTCGAAGTCATCGAGCATGTGGACGATCCGCACGGCTTCCTGCGCATGCTGTCCGACCGCCTCGCGCCGGGCGGGCTGCTGTTCATCTCCGAGTGCTTCGATGGTGTGCGCGACTTCTGGCCCACCCATCTGCAGTCCAACGAGGACTACAGCGCCTTGCTGCCGCTGATGGCGGCCGACGCCGGCCTGGTGCTCGACGACTGCAACGGTGCGCCGTTTGCCAAGCCGTATGTGCTGCGCAAGCCCGCTGCCGGCGAGGCGCCGAGGCTGGGCCGCTTGTTCCGCAACGACAAGAACCTGCTGCGTGCCAGCTTCGGCGCGCAGTGGCAATTGGGCGCCTGAACGGCCCGGGGCGTGCCTCCGCTGCTCAGGCGCCTATGTGCCTGAACGCGCCTGCCGGGCCACCCAGCGCCTGAATTCGTAGAAGGCCTGCAGATGCTCGGCCGTGCCGGCCCGCTTCAGCGCATCCGCGCAGAGCTGGAAGGTCGGGTTGCCGAAGTCGGGCTCGGTGACATAGCGATGCTCGAACGGGTTGTGCGTCACGGCACGCCAGCGTGGCTGCAGGCTCAGCAGCAGCGAGGCGATGCGCTCGATGACAAAGACCTTGATCTGAACCGACCCCTCGTAGCCCGTCGGCGCCTGCAGCCGCTTGCGCAGTGTCGAGTCGGTCGCCTCGGCCAGCACGAACACGGCCTGCGTCCAGCGCAGCCACTCGCGCCAGAAGGCCGGGCGGGCGATGAAGTAGTTGCTGAAGACCATGTGGCGCGAGTCCATCACCAGCGCTTGCGGCGCCACCGGCAAGCCGATGGCCTTCAGCACGTCCGCGCAGATCTGCACAAAGCCCGGGTGCGACTGCTCGCCCTGCTCGAACACGTTCAGGTAGTAGGCGATCTGCGTGGGGAAGGGCGAGTACAGCACCACGTCGGCCTGGGCGCCGTGCGCCTCGGCATGGCGGCGCACGTCTGCGGCGCCCAGGCCCGTCTTGGCGCGAAACTTGGGCGAGAAGAAGCCGTAGAAGCAGTGCTCGTCCAGCGGCTGGCTGGTGAGCCACTGGCGGATGGGCCAGTACTCGAACCAGTCCGGCCGCGGATTGGCAAGGTTGTCGAGCAACTCGTAGCCGTCCTCCATCGCGGCGAGGGTGTCGGCCGAGTAGGCAATGTGGAACAGGCGCACGTTGGGCGTGTCGGGCATGGTGCGGCGCAGTTTAGGGGGCGTTTGCGGCGTCGTTCCCGGCTTCGCGATGCGCCGGTGCTCGCACAATCAGGCTGGAAAGGATGCCATGTGCTTGATCTGATCTGTGCGACCCGCCTGACGAGCGAGGAGTTCTGGGGCCGCTCGGCGCTGGGCCTGTCCCTGCGGCGCATGGCGCATGACGACCGTCTCAAGGCGCGCGTGTTCTTCGAGAACACCCGCGGCCTGCCGGCGCTCTACAACGAGCGCATCGCGGCCGCAGATGCGTCACCGGTGCTGGCCTTCATCCATGACGACGTCTGGCTGGACGACTACTTCCTCTACGAGCATGTGATGGCCGCGGTTCATGGCTTCGAGGTCATAGGCGTCGCCGGCAACCGGCGCCGCGCGCCGGGGCAGCCGTCCTGGGCCTTCCCCAGCATCAGGTTCGAATGGGACGAGCGGGCCAACCTCAGTGGCGTGGTGTCGCACGGGCCAGGGCCCTTCGGCACGATCTCGGCCTTCGGCCCGGTGCCGGCGGAGTGCGAGTTGCTCGACGGCGTGCTGCTGGCCGCGCGGCGCGACGTGCTGAGGGCCAAGGGCGTGGGTTTTGACGAGCGTTTCGACTTCCATTTCTACGACATGGACTTCTGCCGCTCGGCCCGCGCCGCCGGCCTGCGGCTGGCGACTTGGCCCATCGCCATCACGCATCAGAGCGAGGGCGGCTTCGGCTCCAACGCCTGGCTTGAAAACTACAAGAAATACATCGCGAAGTGGGGTGATTGAGGCCCCTCGTCCAACTGCGCCTCGCTGAACGCGGGCGCATCTGGCCGGTCTTGCAGACCGCGCAGCCGACGGAGCGGCTGCTCTTCGGCAGGCACGACAAGTCCTCAGGACTTGCCGTGTCCAGCCTCAGCCCCCGAGGGGACGGCGATGTTTGCGGCATCGAGCCGCAAACACATCTCCATCGCGGGCCGGCTTGGGGTGGCCCGGCGCTCGGCCCGAAAGGCTAGAACCACTCCACGGGCAACGCCAGCCCTACGCCTTGCAGCAGTCCCGCACGCGCCGCCTTCAACTCCGGTGTCGGCGCTGGCCAGCGGCGATAGACGTGCAGGAAGTCCAGCACCACCGTCGTGTTGTTCGACGCCTCCTGCTGGCCGCGCCGGGCACCGGGGTTCACATAGTCCTTGTGCATGATCGCGCCACCGCCGGGCACATGCTGGGGCATGGCGCGCGAGCACACGCCCAGCAACCAGTCCCAGTCTTCCTGCGAGGCCAGATGCGGGTCGAACGTCAGACCCTGCAACAGGCTGCGCCGGTAGGCCAGGCAGTGCAGGGGGATGAAGTTCTTGACCCACAGACCGTTCAGGTCGGCCTTGTCGAGCGCGCTGCTCTGGCGGCCCAGCTCGGGGATGCCGGGTTGGGCGCGGTCTTCGGTGACGACGGTGATGTCGGTGAACAGCACCTGGGCATCGGGGCGCTTGCAATGAGCTTGCAGCGTGGCCAGGTGGTGCGGCGCCAGCGTGTCGTCGTCGTCCAGGAAGATGACCCACTCGCCGCGCGCCATGGCGAGGCCGCGGTTGCGGCTTTCAGCGGGGCCGTTGGGGCCGGTGCGCTTCAGGAAGGTATCAGCCAGGCCCAGGTCGCGTGCGACGACGGCAGCGGTCTCGGCATCCAGCGCGTCAGCGGTCAGCAGGATCTCGAAGTCCGCAAACGTCTGCGCGCGCAGCGACGCGATGGCGCGCGCCAGCGTGGCCGGACGCTGGTGCGTGGCCATGACGATGGAGAAGAGCGGAACGCTCATTGGAGTGAACGGATGTTGTCGCCCAGTACCTGACTCACAAGCTGGGCGTAGGTGTGCGGGCAGGCGACGCGTTGACCCAGCTTGATCAGCGCGGGGACGAGCTGGGGCAGGGCGTTCGCCAGCACGGTCTTGTCGTTCTGGCGCAGATAGGGGCAGAACAGTTCGGCCAGCGAGCCGTCAGGCTCGCCGCCCAGCAGTGCGCGCATGTAGAAGCGCTTGATCTCGATGTCCTTGACCAGCATGCGCTGGCCCTGCACCTGGCTGGTCTGGCTGGCGTGCAGGCGGTAGTACAGCAGCGGCTCGTCGAGGTTGGCGAAGCGCTTGCCCAGCAGCGCGGCGCGGCACCACAGCGCGTAGTCCTCGGCGGGGGAGAACTCAGCCTGGTAGCCGCCGCAGTCGGCAAAGAAGCTGCGCCGCGCCATCGCGCTGGGGTGGACCATGGCGGTATTGAGCAGCAGCCGCGTCTTGATGGCCGCGTCGCTGGCTGGGTGGCGCAGCAGCTTCAGGCCTTGCGGCAGGTCGCTGGGCTGGGTGAAGTAGGCCACGGTGCTGCCGACGATGTCGACATCGGCATGGCTGTCGAGGAAGTCGCGCTGGCGCTGCAGCCGCTCGGGGTGGCAAAGGTCGTCGTGGTCGAGGATGGCGATGTAGTCGGCATCGATCTCGGCCAGCAGCCGGTTGCGCGCGCCGGAGATGCCGAGGTTCTTCTCGGCCCGCAGCAGGCGCAGCTGCAGCCGGTCCTGGTAGCGGCTGGCGATGGCCACCGAGTCGTCGCTGGAGGCATCGTCCAGCAGCACGACCTCGAAGTCGCGCAGGGTCTGCTGCACCAGGCTGTCCAGCGTCTCGGCCAGCGTGGCGCTGGCGTTGTGCACCGGCAGGGCGACGCTGACTCGGCTCATGCGGCGGGCGCCTGTGCCGTCAGGCGCGCCACCAGCGCCGCGTTCTGCTGCTGCAACTGGGTCACCGTCTCACGCAGCCGGGTGTTCTCGCGCTGCAGGCTCAGCACGGTGTTGGCCTGGGCATTGGAGTGCTGGCGGTACTCCAGCACAGGGTGGGGCACGCGCTTGCAGCGCCAGCCCTGTTGCAGCATGCGGTGGAAGAGGTTGTGGTCCTCCGGCCCCGAGGTCTTGCGGTAGCCGCCCACCATGTTGAAGGCGGCGCGCTTGTACATGGACGAGCCGTGGATGAAGTTGCGCACCTGCATCGCATGCAAGGCCTCGGGCGTGGGCTCGGTGACCTTCCAGTTGTAGAAGGCGCTGCCCTCCACGACGCTCTCGGCGACCTTCTCGGCGGCGTAGTAACGGGCCAGCTTCCAGCCCAGCGGGCCGAAGATCATCACGTCGGTGTAGGCGATGCCAACCTCGGGCGCGCTGTCCAGCACGTCCTTGCACTTCTCCAGGTAGTCGGCGCGGATGCGGTTGTCGGCGCCGACGATGCAGACGTAGTCGCCGCTGGTGAGCTTGATGGCCTTGTTGAAGTTGTCGACGATGCCCAGGTTCTGCTCATTGACGACGACCTTCACGCCGGGCAGCTTGCGCACGCGCTCCAGCACTTCCTCGGACTCATCCGTGGAGGCGTCGTCGATGACGATGATCTCGTCCGCCGGGCGCGACTGCAGCAGCACCGAACGCACCGCTTCTTCAAGGAAACGGCCATAGTTGTAGTTGGCGATGACGACCGAGATCTTCACGTCGCCGAAGCGCACGCCCTCGGTCATCGTCAGGCGGTTGTACTGGTAGCGGTCGGTGGCCGAGCCGGCGTTGACGCTGATCGCACCCTTGAAATGCTGCTTGACCAGCTCCACCGCCTGCGGGTCGTGGTCGCCATGCGGGTAGGCGAACCAGTCGAAGCTGCCTGGCGCGCCCAACTGCTGGCGCAGCGCGTCGGGCACGCGGATCTCGGCTTCCAGGGCTTCGGCCGACATGCCGGCCATCTTCTGGTGGCTGGCGGTGTGCCACTGCACGCGGCCGCCGTGGGCCTGCATGGCGCGCAGCTGCTCCACGGTGCAAAAGCGAGTCAGCGGCTCGACCGTGTCAAAGGCGTTGTCGCCGCCGATGGTGTCGCCGACGACGAACAGCTCGAACGGATAGCCGAACTCCTTCAAGATGGGGAAGGCGAAGCGGTAGACGTCTTCATAGACGCCGTCGAAGGTGATGACCGCCTGGCGGCCGTTGGCGGGGTCGTAGTCGTCGAGCGTGACGACCTGGTAGCGCTTGAGCGCGTGCATCTGCGCGCGGAAGGCATCGGCGCTGACCCACCACATGCTGCGGACGTCGGCGTCCACCTTGTGATACATGAGGATCATTTTCTGTACACCTCCAGCAAATGGGTGTGGCCGCGGTAGGGGTACATCATCTGGTCGATGAGGTTGAACCAGAAGAAGGGCTGGTACCAGGCCTCGATGTGGCAGCACACCAGCGTGCCGCCGTCGGCCAGGAGCTGGTCCACCTTCAGGCGCACGGCCTGCTTGGCCTGGCCGATGTACTGCGGGTACAGCACGCCGGTGATGACGATGAGGTCGAAGTGGCCGGGCGGGAAATGCTCGTCCAGCTCGAAGATGGAGCCGGTGCGAAAGCTGAAGCGGCCGGCCTCGGGGTGGTGGGCGGCGGCGTTGCGGGCGTGCTGGATGGCGTTGTCGGAGATGTCCACGCCCACGACCTCGTCGCCGGGCAGCGAGAAGGTGACGAAGCCGTCACCGCAACCGATGTCCAGCGTGCGGCGCACGCGCTGGCGCGGCAGGATGCCCAGCAGCTCGGCCTGGCGGCGGGCGTCGTCGGGGTTGCTCTCGTAGCCCCAGGGGTCACGGTTGGCGTAGAAGCTTTCCAGCTCGGTCTTGGGTTGTAGCATGGCGTGGTTCCGGTCAGTCGCAGGGCGGGCACAGCACAGGGCTGCACGGCTGAGCTCCGCGGATCGGCGCCAAGCTTGCCAGCCGGGCGCCGCGTCGAACCGACGAGGAGGGCGTCAATCTTGCCCCAGTTCCCGGCCGGCTTTGAAATGCGCCGCAGAGCTGGCGCTGACGCGGCCTTGCCTGGCCGGCCCAGGCCCTAGCATCGTGCGGATGAACGCTTCAACCTCGCGCTTCAGCCTGATCGGCAGCTCGCACCTTTTCGGTGTCATCGACCAGTACGTCGGCAAGCTGCCCGACAACGGTTTCCAGCGCGCGTGGGACACCGGCGTGCCGGCCACCGGCGCGCTGGACCTGGGCGGCCCGCCGGGCTGGCAGGGCGAGTTCGTGCTCTTCAACACGCCGGCCGCCGGGCCGCCGCCGGAGGTGCGCGACGGCATGCTCTACCTGCCCGAGCAGCTCGGCCGCGTGCTGGGCAGCGTGTCGGCGGACAGCCGCTGCATCTTTTCGCTGATGCGCGGCCACGAGTACGCGGTCGCGTCGCTGGTGGACGACCCCGCCCACGCCGACTTCAGCGATGCCCACGGCCCCAGCCTGGTCGGGCGGCGCTGGATGTCGCGGGCCGACGCGCTGGCCTGGGTGCGCGAGTTTGCCGACCCGATCGTTGCGACCGTGGTGGCGCTGCGCCAGCACTTCCCGCGCTCGCACATCGTGCAGGTGCCGCCGCCGCCGCCCATCGAGTCGGAGGCGCACATCCTGGCCCACCCGGAGAGCTTCGGGGCCCTGTTCGCCGCCTACGGCATCAAGCCCTTCGAGATGCGGCTGCGGCTGTACCGGCTGATGACGGCCGACCTGGCCGCGCGGCTGCAGCCTTACGGTATCGCCAGCCTGCAGCCACCGCCCGGTGCGCTGACGCCGGCCGGCGGCCTGCACGAGGACTTCGCGCGTGGCTGCCTGCATGGCAACCACGAGTACGCCCGCCTGCTGGGCGAGCAGGTCAAGGCCTACCTGAACACCTTGGGAGCTGCCCATGCATCCGTATGACCACCAGCCGCCCCAGGCCTTCTGGCGCAAGACCGTCAGCGCCAAGGCCTGGGGCGAGCTCGATTTCAAGCCTGCCACCAAGTTCAAGCTGACGCCGGCGCTGAAGATCGCGACGGCCGGCTCCTGCTTTGCCCAGCACATGGCCAATCGGTTGCAGAGCTTCGGCCTCAGCCACTGGGTGGTGGAGCAGGCGCCCACGGGCGTCTCTCCGGCGCGGGCGCGCGAGCTGCAATACGGCGTGTTCTCGGCGCGCTATGCCAATGTCTACACGGTGCGGCAGCTGCGCCAGCTCGTCGAATTCGCCTTCGGCCTGCGGCCGGACGACAGCCCGGTGCTGACCGAGGAGGATCGCTTGTTCGACGGCCTGCGCCCGCGCATCCAGCCCGGCGGCTACGAGACCCTGGCCGACCTGCGCGCCGACCGCGCCTGGCACCTGGCCCAGGTGCGGCGGCTCTTCACCGAGTGTGATGTCTTCGTCTTCACGCTGGGCCTGACCGAGGCCTGGGTGGAGCAGGGCAGCGGCATCGTCTTCCCGGTGTGCCCTGGCACGGCGGCGGGTGAGTTCGACCCGGCGCGGCATGGCTTTGTGAACTTCGAGTACCCCGAGATCCTGGCCGACCTGGAATGGGTGCGCGAGTTCGTGGCCGGCGTGAACCCCGGCATGCGCTGGATCGTCACGGTCTCGCCGGTGCCGCTGGTGGCCACCGCCACGAAAGACCCCGTCATCGTCGCGTCCAGCTACTCCAAGGCCGTGCTGCGCGCGGTGGCGGGGCGGTTTGCCGACGCGCACGAGGGCGTCGAATACTTCCCGTCCTTCGAGATCATTTCGTCGGCGCAGAGCTTCGGGCAGTACCTGGAGGGCGACTTGCGCGAGGTCTCGCCGCGCGGCGTCAACCATGTGATGCGGCAGTTCGCCGGCGCCTTCGTCGAAGGTGGCGGTGGTGCCGTTGGCGAAGCCCGGGTGGACATCGCCGGGCTGGCGGCGGCGGCGGCTCAGGTCGAGTGCGAGGAGCTGCTCAACGCCCGCCCCTGATCGAACCGCCGCGCGTTCACGGAATCAGCGTCGCGTCCAGCGGCGCGATGCGCCCGTCGCGGCAGTAGCTGGGCCAGCCGTGTGAGTTCTTGGCGCGGGCGAAGCCGTTCATGTAGTACATGCGCGGCGCGTCGCTGCGGTTGGCCTCGGAGCCATGCACGGTCAGCGAAGACCACACCAGCAGGTCGCCCGGCTGCGCGTGCATCTCCACCTGGGCCAGCGCGCGGATGGCCGGCGGCAGCTTGTCGCGGGCAAAGCCGCGCAGCTGGCTGTAGTCGCCGGGGGCGTGCAGCGACAGGTCGCCGAAGTGGTTGGAGCCCTGGATGAAGATGATGGGCGCGTTGCTGGCGTTCATCTCGTCCACCACGATGGCTGTTTGCAGGTAACCGTCGTCCTCGACGATGCGCGGGTACGTGTCCAGCGGGTGACGGAACATGATGTCCTGGTGCCAGGCGAAGGAGTCGCTGTCGCCGGGGAGGCGGTAGTAGAACTGGTTGTTCAGCTGCTTGACGTCTGGCCCGAGGATGGCCGTCACGACGGACTGCAGGCGCGCGTCGACCCGCAGCCCATCCAGCGCCTTGTTGGCCAGACAGGGCCAGAACACCAGCGCCGGGCTGGCATGGCCATCGGCGTCGCGCACGGTCTCGAGCGGCGCGTGGCGGTAGCCGGCGTTGGAGATCTCGGGCAACTGCGTCAGCGCGTGCAGCGCCGACTTGCGCAGCAGGTTGATCTCGTTGCGGTTGAACACGCCGCGCAGACGAGCGACGCCGTAGACGCGGTACTCGGCGCGACAGGCCAGCAGGGCCTCTTCCGTGATTTCAGACATGGCGGGGCAGGGAAAAAAGGGCAGTGAACGGCGATGTTCGCAAGCCTCGCGGTCGTTCGATCCCTGAGAAACCCGCAGGCTTTGGCCTCTGCTTGGCGGATCAGAGCCGTGGCAGCCACAGGCCCATCGTGGCGCCAAAGATTCCTGCAGCCGTCGCCAGGCTCAACAGCACCAGCGTCACCGCGAACGCGATGCCCCGGCCGCGCAGGCGCAGATAGATCTCCAGTACCGCCAGCGGCAGCAGGAATTGCGCATAGGCCAGGAAGTAGACGAAGGGGCCGGTGAAGGTCTTGGGGTCGAATCCGACCGGTGCCTGCCAGATCACCAGCCAGAGCATCAGCCCGAGGCGGAAGAACCAGACACCGTTGGCGACGATGAACAGGCGCAGTGCCCAGCGCCGGTGCTCGACGAAGCGGCGCGCCCGCGCATGCCTCCAGGCCAGCCAGGCGAAGGCCATGATGAGCAGGCCGTTGAGACTGGTGGCCAGGTGCATGGGCAGTCCGCCCACGGTGCCTTTCACCCACAGCAGGTAGAAGCCGCTCAGGGTGCCCAGCAGGGCGCCCACCATGAAGACGCGGCCCAGCGTGCAGTGCACGGCCGGCACGCGCCGGCGCAAGGGCGGGATGAGCTGCAGCACGCCGATGCCCGTCATCAACAGTGCGAACACGAGGTGCACGCTGAGCAGGGAGTTGCCCAGCCAGTCACCCGCCACCCAGCGCGACTCGCCCGGAGGCCCGCCGAGCGCCGCGCGGCCATAGCTGATGCCGATGTAGGTGGCAAAGATGGTCAGACCGGTCGCAGCGACGAGAAACCACAGACCGGCGGCGGCGGCGACCGGTCGGCTGGGGCGGCTGGGTTGAGCATGGGTGTTCATTGGAGGCTCCGGCGTGGCAACAGGCCGGCGGCATTCTTTTGGACAGCGCAAGCCCCGGTCGCTGCCCAGCCGACAGTCTGCAGCGCCGCCCTGACGAATTGCATCCGCACCCGACAAGCCGCAAAAAAGATCAGGCCCGGCGGATCGCTCCGTCGGGCCTGTGGGGGCCGGCACTGCGGTGCCGGCGTGAGGAGATCAGTGGCTGGCGCCGGGGACTGCCTGTTAGACCCAGTTGCCGCTGTTGTTGCGCCTGAACTCGTCCTCCTCGGCCAGCTTGCGGTCAATGGCCGCAAGATGGGCGTCGGGCGATGGCAGGGCTGCCTTGGCCAGGTCCGCTGGTACAGCACCCAGCAGCGCGTCGCTCGGGCCGGTGAGCACGTCGGTCAACGTGACCGGTGCGCTCAGTCCGTCGTCGGCCTTCTGCGGCTGCACGTCCTTGGCGAACCAGACGTCGGCCATCTCGTGGTTGGTGCCGTCGGTCGTCGTGTAGCTGGACACCAGCCCGATGAGGTTGCCGTTGTCCATGCCGCTGCCGTTGGCCGCATTCAGGTCGAGTGAGGCGATGCCCAGCTCGTCCAGCGACTTGAGCTCGCCGCCGTCGGTCCTGCCGTCGTGGTTGCCGTCGACCCAGACCTTCATCTCCTTCCAGTTGGCGTCGGCCTTGTCGATCTTGCCGTCGTGGTTGGTGTCCTGCTCGGCCAGGGCGACATAGCCATCCTTGGCATGCTTGCCGTTGGCCAGGATGGTGCCCATGCCGAACAGCTCGCTACCGTTGTTGATGCTCCCGTCGTGGTTGCGGTCCATGACCAGCAGCCCGTCGTTGCCCGCCACCCAGCCGACTTTGTTCACCTGGCCGGTGCCCAGCAGGTCGAAGTTGACGCCCTGGGCCGCCGCCAGCGTGTTCACGCCATGGCCGTCAAGGTCCAGCGCGATCGGGGTCACGGCGAAGTAGGCGTTCAGCTGGGCTGAGTTCATCTCGCCGACCACCGCGTTGTCCAGCGCGCTGAGCTGGGACATGCTCATCGCGGCGATGTCACGGGTTTCCAGGCTGTGGATCTGGTCGGTCGTGATGGCGTGCATCTGATCGGTCGTCAGTGCGGCGGCCTGCGCCGTCGTCAGTGCGGCGATCTGCGTTTCCTTCAGCGTCGCGAACTGGTCGCTGGTGATGGACTGGATCTGCGAGTTGCTCATGGCCGCGATGCTGGTCGTGGTCAAGGCGCGCAGGTCGTCGGTCTCCAGCGCCGCCACCTGGCCGTTCGTGAAGGCGCGCACCTGGCTGGAACTCATGATGCCGAACTGCGAGGCCGTGAAGGCGTCGAGGTCATCGGTACCCAGGTTGGCGATCTGGCTGGTCGAAAGCACCGACACGCGGCCGCCGAGGCCCTGCAGCTGGTCGGTCGTCAGGGCCGCCAGTTGGCCGTTGGTCAGCGCCTGAATCGACGCGGTCGACAGCTTTGGCAGATCGTCGACATCGATGGCGACGATCTGGTCGGTGGACAGCCCGGCGACCTGGGTCGTGCTCAGCACGGCGATCTGGCCCGATGTCATCGCCGTCAGATCTTCGGCGGCAAGGCCGTCCATCTGGTTGACCGACAACGACAGGACCTGGGCCGTCGTCAGCGCGGCGATGTGGTCGCTGGTCAACGAGGCGATCTGGTCGGAGCTGAGCAGGGCCAGGGAGCTGGCCTGGACCGCGCGAAGGTCGGCCGTTTCCAGCACGGAGAGCTGGTCGGTCGTCAGCGCGCCGATCTGGGTCGAGCTCAGCGCAGCGAACTGGTTGGTGCCGAAGGAGTTCAGGTCGTCGGTCGTCAGGTGGCTGACCTGGCCGACCGTCAGCGCCTGGATCTGCGACGTGGCCAGCTTGGAGAACTGGTCGGTCGTGAAGGCGTTCAGGTCGTCGGTGTTCATGGCCGCCAACTGGCTGGAAACCAGCGCATTGACCTGGGTGGTCGACAGCGCTTGCAGCTGGTCGCTGGTGAGGCCGTCGATCTGGCCGTTGGACAGGGCGCGCAGCGAGGCGGTGGACAAGGCCTTCAGGTCCGCTTCGTCGATGGCCGAGAGCTGGTCGGTGCTCAGGGCCTGGGCTTGCGCGGTGCCGAGCGTGGCGACCTGGGCCGAGCTCAGCGCTGCCATGTCGCCGACCGTGAAGCCCTTGACCTGGTTGGCGGTGAACGAGGCGATCTGGGCGGTGCTCAGGTTCGCGACTTCATCGGTCGTCAGGCTGCCGATCTGGTCGCTGGACAGGCCACGCAATGCGGTGGTGCTCACCGAGCGCAGGTCGGCGGTTTCCAGCTTGGAGAGCTGGTCGGTCGTCAGGGCACCGAACTGGCTGGAGGTCAGCACGCCGAACTGGGCGGTTCCCATCCCGTTGAGGTTGTCGGTGGTCAGGTTGGCGAGCTGGGTGTTGCTCAGCGCCGCGACTTGATTGGTGGCCAGGTTGCGGAACTGGTCGCTGGTCAGCGCGTTCAGGTCATCGGTGTTCAGGCCGT
>Ga0187844_10000888_pt1 | contig 23348 bp, 24 predicted proteins | sample SpaLakP09_SKY_50_FD_134517 | JGI IMG/M metagenome (GOLD analysis project Ga0187844, IMG submission 134517) | Oligotrophic lake water microbial communities from Sparkling Lake, Wisconsin, USA - SP09_SKY_50 | ecosystem: Environmental > Aquatic > Freshwater > Lake | place: USA: Sparkling Lake...
CACTCTCGGCAACCTTGGGTCGACCATCAATGCGGTTCAGACTACTGCCAAGCCCTCCGCAACGCTTGCCGATCTCGCGAAGGCTATGGGTTCTGGTTCGGTCAAGACCCTTCTTATCCTAGAGGGCAATCCGGTTCTCACTGCCCCGGCTGAGCTGAATTTTCAGAACCTGCTGGCCGGAGTTGCCGAGACCTTGCATCTCTCCCAGTTCGTTGATGAGACCAGCAAGGTTGCCCATTGGCAGGTGCCTGCCGCCCACTATCTGGAGCGCTGGGGCGATACCCGCTCGATCGACGGAACAATCTGCTCCGTCCAACCGATGATCCTGCCTCTTTGGAATGGCATTTCGTCCATTGAAATCCTAGCTGCCTTGGCCGGAGAGAAAGTAGACGGGCCTGCCGTGATCCGAACCACCTTTTCATCAGTGACCAAAAACGGCTCCGATGAATCTTGGAATGAGTTCCTGAGAAACGGGTTTGCGGCCAGAACCGCATGGCCGGTCTCCAAGCCTCTCTTCAATGCCTCCGCAGCGCTTGCCTCGGTGCAGTCGGCTCCGAAGTTGAATTCCAAAGACTTCGAAGTGGTCTTCCTACGCAGTTCCAGCGTTGATGATGGCCGCTATGCAAACAACTCCTGGCTTCAGGAAACCCCTGACTATGTCACTAAGCTGGTTTGGGACAATGCAGCTCTTGTCAGTCCGGCCGACGCCCGCATGCTTGGCATCAAGGATAGTGATTGGCTGAAAATCACTGTTGGTGATCGCTCGATCGAGGCAGCTGCGATCGTAGCTCCCGGACATGTCGACAAGTCCCTGAGCATAGCCCTCGGCTACGGCCGCAAAGGTATCTCCCATGTCATGGAGAAGGTTGGATTTGACGCTTACCCTCTACGTGATTCCTCGAGCCTCTGCTTCCGCTCAGGAGTCAAGGTGCAGGCTCTACCTAAGGAACCCTACGTATTTGCCCGCACCCAGGAGTACAATAACATGGAGGGTCGCAACCTTGCCCGCGAGGGAACTCTTGCTACCTTCCAGAAGCAGCCCGAATTTGCCGCGGAAATGGACGGCGAGCTAACGAAGCCGGCCTCCATCTACCCGAATCCCCCCCTTACCTCCGATCTTCAGTGGGGGCTCTCGATCGATCTCAACTCTTGCATCGGTTGCAATGCCTGCATCGTTGCGTGCCAGGCGGAGAACAACATTCCGGTCGTCGGCAAGGATCAGGTCCGCCGCGGCCGTGATATGGCCTGGATCCGCATCGACCGCTGGTTCGCGAGCGCAGATCACAAGGAGGAAAGCCTCGAGATGATCCCGATGGCCATCATGTGTCAGCAGTGCGAGAGCGCACCCTGCGAGGCGGTCTGCCCGGCGAACGCCACCGTCCACAGCGAAGAAGGTCTGAACCTGATGGCCTACAACCGCTGTATCGGCACTCGCTACTGCGCGAACAACTGCCCATGGAAGGTGCGCCGCTTCAACTGGTTCGACTACAACGAGCGGCCGCTGGATGAGCTCTACTACGGTCCTCTTGCGCCGAAAGGCATGGCAGACAGCCTCAAGATGTCGAAGAACCCTAACGTGACTGTCCGTATGCGAGGCGTCATGGAGAAGTGCACCTTCTGCATCCAGCGCATCGAGGAGGCGAAGATCGGCCGCTCGGTCAAGGCCGGTGCCAGTGATGTCACCAAGACCCCTCTCCCATCGTTCAAGAGCGCCTGCCAGCAGGCCTGCCCATCCGAGTCGATCATCTTCGGCAACATCAATGACCCTAAGAGCGCCGTCTCACAGGCCAAGGCCGACCCACGCACCTATTCCTCACTTGCCTATCTGAACACGCGTCCCCGCGTGACCTACATGGCAAGAATCCGCAATCCCAACCCCGCGATGCCGGGAGCCGATCTCGTCGGCGCCGCGAACCGAGGCGCTGAACAGGCAGACCATTCCTAAGAGCGAGCATGTCCACTCCTTCGATCATCACTGCCACTGAGACTGAGAGGCCTGACCTTCATGTCTTGGAGCGTCCGCCGCAGGTGCTCAACAACCGAGGCCCCCTCTGGGTAACTGACGCGGTCTGTTCGATCGTCGAGGGGAAAACCCCGCTCTGGTGGTATGCCGCGATCGCCTTCACCGGCACTCTTGCAGCGATCGGCGGAGCCTGCATCCTCTACATGATCTGCACCGGTGTGGGTGTCTGGGGATCAAATAGCCCTTGCTTCTGGGCTTGGGATATTACCAATTTCATCTTCTGGGTTTCTATGGCGCATGCCGGATCGCTTATCTCGGCCTTGCTCTTTCTGACGCGTCAGAGATGGAGCCTCTCCATCTCACGTGCCGCCGAGGCGATGACGGTCTTTGCGATTATCTGCGCCGGCGTCTATCCTGCGATCCATATCGGCCGCGTCTGGTTTGTCTGGTTCCTCTTCCCCGTGCCGAACAGCTATGGCATGTGGCCCAATTTCTCGAGCCCTCTTCTCTGGGATGTATTCGCAGTGACAAGTTACCTGACTGTCTCCTCGCTCTTCTGGTTCGCCGGCATGATTCCCGATCTGGCCGTCCTTCGAGACCGAGCCACGACAAAGGTTCGTAAGTTCGCCTATGGTATCGTCTCCTTAGGATGGCTTGGCACGGCGCGTCAATGGCGCCATTACGAGATGATGTATGTCCTGCTAGCCGGGCTTACCTCTGTGTTGGTGGTGACCGTCACTACGATCGTGGCCAGCGATTGCGCCACCTCGGTGATTCCTGGATGGCATGCCACGATCTTCCCCTTCTACTTCATGGTCGGCGCGGTTTATAGCGGCAGCGCGGCGATCCTGACGCTGTTGCTTCCGTTGCGCTTGATCTATCCTCAGCTCAGGGATCTGATTACCCCGTCCCAACTCGACAAGGTCTGCAAGCTCCTCCTGATGATGGGTTCCTGCGTGGCTTATGTCTATGTTTTCGAGCTCTTCAATGCTTGGTACAGCGCGAATCCTTTTGAGCGTGGTGCCTTCTGGGAACGCTTCACAGGCAGCAGCGCTTGGTATGCCATTACCTGCCTCTCGATCAACCTAACGGTGCCGCAACTCTTTTGGTTCAAGGCGGTTCGTCGCTGCCTTCCGCTGGTTTTCATTCTCGCGATTCTTTGCAATGTCGGTATGTGGTTCGAGCGTTTCATGATCGTTACCTCGACGCTCACGCACGATTTTCTTCCTTCTTCCTGGGGGAACTTCCACCCGACAATCGTCGATATCCTGACTGCTACCGGCACACTTGGCATTTTCTTCACCCTCTTTCTGCTCTTCATCCGATTTGTGCCAATCATGAGCATGAACGAGTTGAAGGCTGTCCTGCCAGGCACGCAGCCTCATGCTGGCGTGGGTCATTCCAATCATTCCACGGAGGAAACACACTGAGATGAGCATTCATTTTCAAGGCCATCACCTCCCTGTTGCTGGTTCCAAAGAAGAGCCGCTCTATGCTCTTGGAGCCCGATTCGAGACGCCTGAGGCCCTTGTCCATGCCGTCGATCGCCTCCGCGACAAGGGAGTTTCACTCTACGAGTGCTTCACCCCCTACCCTATTCACGGACTTGCCGAGGCGATGAAGCTCCCCAAATCAATCCTGAGCTTACTCGTTCTGGGTGGGGGTGTTTCCGCAGTCCTGATTGCCCTCTCGATGCAACTGATCCCCAGCTGCATTATCTATCCGCTGGTGGTTGACGGGAAGCCTCTCAATCTTCTGGCGCTGCCTCAGTACGTTCCCATAGTGGTGGCCCTAACCCTCATGATCGGCGCGATCACGGCCGTTACGGGGATGATACTGCTGGGAGGCATGCCACGGTGGAATAATCCGATGTTTGCCTGGGATCTCTTTGCCAAGGATGCTTCACGCGGTTTCTTCATTGCCATAGAAGCACGTGACCGGAATTTCTCAACCTCGGCTCTGACCGAGCTGCTCCATGAGCTCGGCGCGGGTGATATCACCGCCATCCATCAGGAAGCCTCGGAAGAGAAATAATTGTTATGGTACGCTATTTCCTCTTTCTCCTTGTCTTGATCACCATCCTGGTGGTCTCCATTGCCGGATTGCGCGACTATTCCTTTCTGCCTCACAAGACCAAGCGCCCTCCGATCGAGATCTTCCCCGACATGGTCCGTCAGGCTAAGGTCAAGGCGCAGGCCCCAAGTGACTTCTATGCCGATGGACGCGGCGCTCGTTCTCATGTCGACGGAACAGTTCCCGTTGGTTATTCAGCTCCAGAGTCCAGCCCTCAGGCCTCTGAGGGAGTCGCTACCATGGGAAGTCCCTACAGTGTTGTTATATTCTCAGGCAAACAGGACTATGCCGACACGGGTAAGATCGGAACGAACTGGGGAAACGGCCTTCCGTTCACCGCCACACTTGCCACGCTGGAGCGTGGTCGTGAGCGCTATCAGATCCAGTGTGCAGTTTGTCATGGAGCCACCGGAGCTGGCAATGGTATCGCCACCAAGTATGGCTTGGTTGGCGTGGCCAGCCTGCATCAGCAACGTCTGCGCGACATGTCCGATGGGGAGATCTACAATACGATCGTGAACGGCAAGAACACGATGCTGGGATACGGTGCAGGTATTCAGGTGCCTGATCGATGGGCGATCGTGGCCTACATCCGCGCCCTGCAGCTTTCGCAGAATGCGACAATCAACGACGTGCCGGTGACAGAGCGAGCCGCGCTGACCGGCACTAATGCCGTCTCAGGAACTACCGCCCCTCCCAAGCCATGAGCGCTGAACACAAATTACTCCCTGATCCCGAGACGTTCGATTACAAGCATGTCGGCGGCCGTTTCGTAGGCCTCTGTGTGACTGCTCTGGTCACGCTTCTACTCTCACTAATCCTGGGGCTAGCGAATCCCCACCAGTTTGCTTTCTCGTGGATGTTTGCGGGATGTTTCTTCTTCACGATCCTGATCGGATCGCTCTTTTGGATCATCGTTCATCATGCGGTGGATGCGGCTTGGAGCGTTGGGATCCGCCGCCAACTTGAGAATGTCTCCTGTCTTCTGCCGCTGCTGACACTGCTGCTCATACCACTTCTCTTTGTGGCTTCGGATCTCTGGACTTGGATGGCTTTGTCACCCTCCACCAACCATGAGCTAGCGGAAAAATCCGCCTTTCTGAATGTGAATTTCTTTTGGGTTCGCACGGTCTTTTATTTCCTGCTCTTCGGAGTTGGAGCACTGTTGCTCCGTCGGAATTCCTTGGCTCAGGACAATGATGGCGAAGCCATCCACACTATTCGTAATCGCAGAGTCGCTTTCTTCCTAGTGCCGGTTGGTGCCATCGCACTCACTTTCTGGTCGATCGATTGGATCATGGGTCTGAACTGGAAGTGGAACTCAACGATCTGGGGAATCTACATCTTCGCCGGATCAGTCCTATCGGCACTCTGTGTCATTATACTGCTCTCCAATGCACTTCGCTCTGCCGGCTATCTTAAGAGGGTGCTGACTGCTCAGCATAACTTCGCCTTTGGTAAGTTGCTGCTTGGCTTCACGCTTTTCTGGTCCTGGATTGCCTTTGTCCAGTACATGCTCATTTGGTATGCGAACATCCCCGAAGAGAGTGCTTACTACGTCCTGCGCTCTTCCACGTCCTGGAATGTTCTGGGCATCATTCTCGTGGTCGGCCACTTCCTCGTTCCCTTTGTCTTATTGCTCTTCCGTGGTCCCAAGGCCAGTTCCGGATTCCTTGGTCTGGTCGCCGGCTGGATTCTTTGCATGCACCTGCTGGACATTTATACAATGATCCTGCCCGTGTTGCATCCGGAAGGTTTTCAACCTGCCGTCCTGGACGTCGTCGCGCTACTTGCGATCGGCTGCACGCTGAGCGCTTTCTTCCTGAAGCGCCTCGGCGATTCACCACTCTGGCCCTCGCGGGATCCCCGTCTAGCCGAGGCCGCCAACTACATTGACTGATGAGCAATAATCATACGTCCAATTCTGAAAAACCGCGGTTATCAACCGGCATTCTGCTCTGGATCGGAGTTCTGATTCTACTGCTCGCTGCAGTGCTTGGAGGTCTCTGGCTCAACCGGTCTAACACCGCCACGGAAACTGAAGATGCAGACCGGGCTGCCGTCCGTACGAAGAATCTTGCGGAGCTTCAGGCTGTCGATTCGAACGCCCTCACCACCTATGGCTGGAATGATCAGGCCAAGGGAATTGTCCACATACCGATCATCAAGGCTATGGAGCTGGTTCTACCTGCTCTTGAAGCCTCTGCAAACAAAGCCTCGAAGGAAGCCCATCCCTAGTCATGAGCGATCAGCCAATTCCTAAGCATCGGGTCGAGTCGGGTCGTGTACTCTTCGACATCAAAGTCATCGACGCTTCAGTCCGCCTGCCAGTTATCATCCTTTTTGGGAATGCTATTCACTGGCTTGTGATTGCATCCCTCCTCTCACTGATTGTTTCAGTAAAGTTAATTGCTCCAGGATTCCTCGGAGGCGTTAGTTTCATGACTTATGGGCGCCTTGCGCCGATGGCGCGCGATTTGATGCTTTACGGTTGGGCCTCCCAGGCGGCGCTTGGTGCAGGCATTTGGCTAATGGCTCATCTCTGTGGTCGTCCGCTTGGCGGAGAATATAGTGGGGGCTTCGGCGGCGCGATGCTGCGCACGCTGGTCATCAGCGCTACGGTGCTTTGGAATCTGGCGGTTCTGCTCGGAACTCTCGCAATCCTTGCTGGCTATAGCTCAGGGGTGGAGTGGCTTGAGTATCCCAGCTGGGCCTCCGCCATGCTGCTCCTCTCCTTCCTGCTGATCGGGATTTGGGCGGTCTTACTCTTTGATCGGCGAAGCACGGGACGCGCTGTGGTGGCCCAATGGTATTTGGTTGCCGCTTTCTGCTGGTTCCCTTGGGTCTATGGCACAGCTAACTTGCTTCTTGTTTGGAAGCCGATTCAGGCCTCGGCCCAAGGGCCGATCCAATCCTGGTATTGCGGCAGCCTGCTTGCTCTTTGGTTATTACCCGTAGCGCTAGCTTCGGCCTACTCCCTACTTCCTAGACTTCTTGGCAGCCAGCTAAAACGCCGCCATCTGGCAACGCTCGCCTTCTGGATGCTTCTTCTCCTTGGAGGATGGAATGGCATGGATCGCCTCATTGGGGGACCTGTCCCAGCATGGATGACGTCGGCCGGTGTAGTTGCTGGAGTCCTTTTCTTGATACCGGTCTTCATGATTTCAATTAACTTGCTCGGAGTGCCTCGCAAGGAAACCTTGGTAGCTAAAAGCTTTCCCGTTCGTTTTCTCATCATGGGTCTTTATGCGCTGATCTCAGTAGGATTAATTGGCGCACTCGCTTCCCTGCCAAGTGTGAGCGGGGCTGTACGATTCACAGCCTTCACGGAGGCCAAGACGCAGTTCTGGATTCTCGGGGCAATCTCACTGCCGCTTTTCGCTGTTCTTTACGAGTCCCTCCCCCAGCTCCTTGGTCGCGACTGCTGGTCTCCCGTGCTTACTGGGCGACACTACATTCTCACCTTAGTCGGAATAGCCATGCTGGTCTCTCTCTTGCTTTTGGGTGGTCTTTTTACAGGCATCGCACTTGCAGACCCTACGGTCTCCTTCCTCAATATCACTTCATACTCCTATCCTTTCCACCTGATGGAGTGTGTTGCGCAATTATTACTCCTGATAGCCGCGCTAACTCTTGGCGCAAACATTACCCGCGCCTTGGCGGGCGATTATCTCCTCAACAAGCAACCTAGGAAATAACATGCATCGTCTCACTACATTATTGAGTGGCATTTTCCTGGTTTTCCTAACTTCATGGCTGGGACTTGTGGCCTATCCTGCGCTCCATCTTGGACGTCTTACCCCTGTGCCCGATCCGGACAATGGCGGATCATTTCCTCCCACTTATGGCGGTCAGGCTATTGCCGGACAGCGTGTCTATGCGACCGAGGGTTGCATTTCATGTCATAGCCAACAAATAAGACAACTGAGCATAACCACGTCAGATGTCGATCGTGGCTGGGGTGTCCGTCCTTCCGTCGCCCGCGACTACCTGCGCGACAGCACAGCCTTTCTGGGATCACGTCGTCTCGGCCAGGATCTCTCGAATGTGGGAGTGCGTCGCCCCGACGCCAAGTGGCATCTCATTCATCTCTATCATCCTTCCGCCGTCTGCGAAGGATCGGTTATGCCCTGTTTCAGCCATTTATTCCTAATCCGTAAAATCCAGGGCCAGCCATCCGACGAGGCACTCAACCTCACGGGCGACGATGCTCCCAAGGAGGGGTACGAAGTGGTTCCGACGGCTGAGGCCAAGAACTTGGTCGCCTATCTTCTCGCCCTGCGCCATGATTACCCCTTACCGGAGGCTCCCGTGAAGAAAAACGGGGCTGCAAAATAAGAAGTTAAGAGGAATAGCCGTGAACCAAGATCATCACCATCTTCAGCAGGAACAGGGATCCGAGGATACCAACAGGCCCCTCTCTCCATGGCTTATTGGGACGTTCATGCTCGCTCTCTGCTGGGGGGCTTTCTACCTTGCCTTTAACAGCGGGGGCTTTAGTCAGGATGTCTATGAGTCGAATGCAGTGAATTGGGCCGGAGGAGGAACTCAGGCCGCTGCCCCTGTGGACCCTAAGGTCGTCGGGAAGCGCCTCTATACCCAAAATTGCGTTGTCTGCCATCAGGCAAACGGCATGGGAGTCGCCGGCCAGTTCCCGCCGCTTGCGGGGAGTGAGTGGGTGCTTACGGAGGGAAACCATGCCGAGAACCATCTCGTGATGCTTGTGTTGAACGGTCTTCAGGGACCTTTTGTCGTTAAGGGTCAGACTTACAACAATGCCATGGTGCCCTGGAAGCAGCTCAGTGATGAGCAGATCGCAGACATCCTCACCTACATCCGTTCGGATTGGGGTAACAATGCGCCCGCTATTTCTCCGGAATTTGTTACTCAAATCCGTAAAGCTGAAGCCGCCCAGAGCGATTCCTGGACTCAGGAGCAACTGCTGGCCGTTCCCCCGGTAAAACCCAATGTAACATCGGGAGCCACTCCGGCCTCGAAATGACCACCACCATGCTTTCTCAGCTCTTCACCAAACGGTCGGCTTCCCGATTACTGACCAGTGGCGTTTTCTTGGCCTCCTTAGTCATGGCTGGCGGGGCCTTCGCCGAGCAGCGCAGTGGAAATATCTATGGACTCCCCCCTTGCGTAACAACCACGGGTCTACAGATTGACTCGATTATCAAGATGATCTTCTGGCTGACGGCCGTAGTCTTCGTACTGACTCAGGGAACCTATATTTATTATTTGATCGTTTACCGTCGTCGTCCGGGAGTGTCTGCCCATTACAGTCATGGAAACAACACGTTGGAGATCATCTGGACCACGGCGCCGACCATCATCTTCCTAGCTCTTGCCATCTACAGCAACCGTGTTTGGGAGGAGATACACCGCCCGGCGCCGGATAATGCACTAACCATCGATGTCTCCAGTTATCAGTTTGGATGGCAAATGCGTTACCCCGGAGTCAGTGGTAAACTAGCTCCCATGGATGTCCGTAAAATCACGCCTCAGAATCCATTTGGCACCGATCCAGAGAACCCCAAGACGGCCCAAGATGTCATTAGTAACGATCTCGTGATCCCGGTGGGTCGCCCTGTTCATGTCCTTCTTCACTCACGTGATGTGATCCACTCTTTCTACGTTCCTGAGTTCCGTCTTTATCAAGATTGTGTCCCGGGCCGTACCATCGGCTGGGTTTGGTTCCAAGCAACACAGACCGGTGACTTCCAGTTGGCCTGCAACCAACTTTGCGGCACGGGTCACTATAATATGAAGGCTCCCATCAAGATTGTTTCTGAAGAGGAGTTTCAGAAATGGTTGACCCCTCGTCAGCAGAAAAATGCCGGGATCATACCCGCGCCTCCGTCCGTTCCTGTTGTGGCACCGAGTCCTGCAAAGGCAGCCTCCTTGACTGCCCCAGCAGCTGGGAATAAACTATAGTCTTATGAGCGTATCAATTACCCATGACAGCATCGCGACCGTGGAGACCCACGGCGGGAGTCATCATGATGACCATGGGCACAGAAAGCCCGGAATCATGCATTATCTCTGGAACACCGATCACAAGATGATTGCGCTCCAGTTCCTCTGGTCCGCCACGTTTTTCCTGCTTTTTGGTGGAGCGATGGCCTTGGCGATGCGCTGGCAGTTGGCATTCCCGGGCCATCCTATACCCGTGATTGGCCACCTCCTTCCCCATAGCGTTGTGAATGACGAGGGCGCCATCATTCCCAGCGGTTACAATGTGCTGGTCACGATGCACGGGACAATATTGGTCTTTTTCGTGGCAATGCCTCTTCTCATCGGTGTTTTTGGAAATTTCCTAATCCCTCTGAAGATCGGCGCCGGAGACATGGCTTTTCCTGCCCTGAATGAATTAAGCTACTGGCTCTTCGCCCTCTCTGGCATTCTGATGCTGAGCTCCTTCTGGGTTCCTGGTGGCGCCCCCGGCACGGGCTGGACAGCGTATGCGCCGCTAAGCAGTGTTGCGGCATACAATCAGACCCCCATGGGCCAGACTCTTTGGTGTGCGGCACTCTTTGTGAATGGCCTTTCTTCGATTACCGGTGCTGTGAACTATATCACCACCGTCATCACAATGCGGGCTCCCGGAATGACAATGTTCCGGATGCCACTCCCGGTCTGGGCAATCTTCCTGACAGCGATCCTTCTCATCCTAGCTATCCCCGTCCTCTCGGCAGCGGCGGCCCTGATAATTTTTGACCTCAACTTTGGTACCACATTCTATCGTCCCTCCGGTTACGGTCAACCGCTTCTCTGGCAGCATCTCTTCTGGTTCTTCGGTCATCCTGAGGTTTATATCCTGATCCTTCCTGCCATGGGACTGACCTCGGAAATTCTTTCCGTCTTCTCCCGCAAGCCCGTCTTCGGCTATAAGGCGATGGTTTGGGCGATGATCTCGATCGGATTCCTAGGATTCATCGTCTGGGGACACCACATGTATGTGAGTGGTATGAACCTGACGCTTAGCGCTGCCTTCTCCGTCTCGACAATGGTCATAGCGGTTCCCAGCGCGATCAAGACCTTTAACTGGATGGGAACGATCTGGCGTGGATCGATTCACTACACGGTGCCAATGGCCTTTGCTGTCTCATTTGTCTCGATGTTCGTCATCGGCGGATTGAGTGGCATCTTCATGGCCTCGACCCCGGTCGATCTCTTTGTTCACCACACTTACTTCATTGTCGCCCACTTCCACTACGTCCTCTTCGGTGGCAGCATGTTCGCGATCTTTGCTGCAGTCTATTTCTGGTTCCCGAAGATGTCGGGCAGGATGTTCAATAATACACTGGGATGGGTCCACTTCTGGATGACCTTTGTCTTCTTCAACCTGACCTTCTTCCCGATGCATAATCTCGGTCTTGGTGGCATGATGCGACGCATTGCCGATCCGACTGTCTACGACTGCCTCAAGCAACTTCAGCCCCTGAATGTGGTCTGCACGATCGGAGCGATGGGCCTTGGGTTGGCAACACTTCCTTTTGTTTGGAACATTATCTGGAGCATGATGTACGGCCCAAAAGCACCAGCAAATCCCTGGAACTCAACCACGCTTGAGTGGACAGTCTCGAATCCGATTCCGCATGGCAACTTCGCGGTGACTCCGACGGTCTACCATGGCCCTTACGAGTATAGCGTGCCAGGTCTCGCAAAGGATTTCCTGCCTCAGAACGAAAAGGCCCCCGCACACATCACGCTGGAAGCCCACTAGGCTCATCCTTGTGGCTAGTGTTACAACAGTCAGAGTGAAGCATGCGGGTAGTCAAACTATCCCTGCCCCCAGCTCCGTAGGTTTAGTTCACCGGGTCGCCCTGATCGGATCACTGGCAACTTTTTTTCTGATTGTCGTCGGAGGTCTTGTGACTTCTAAGGGAGCCGGCATGTCGGTTCCCGATTGGCCGACCACCTATGGCTACAACATGTTCCTCTTCCCTTACTCGAAGTGGGTGGGTGGGATCTTTTGGGAGCATTCGCATCGGCTGCTGGCTAGTGGCATTGGTCTGATCACGTTGGTGCTTGCCGGTGTGACATTCTGGAAGGAAAAACGCACCTGGGTGAAGTGGTTGGTCGCAGCCGCAGTCCTAGGTGTGATAACCCAAGGGGTCTTGGGTGGTCTCCGCGTGACACTCTACAAAGATCAGATCGGCATTTTCCATTCGGCGCTTGCCCAGAGTTTCTTTGGCCTTCTTCTAGTGATCACCGCAGTAACGGGTAAGAGTTTCCTCAATGGTTCCTGGTATTCCGACAAAGCCGCGGGATCATTACGCTGGCTCGTATTGGCCGGGCTGGCGTTGACATATTTCCAACTCGGATTTGCTGCAACGATCCGTCACCAGCACGCCCCACTTGCGATCAGGGATTTTCCGACTGCCTATGGCACGTTGATTCCCGACACCTCAGTCTCCACCTTGGCTCGCATCAATGAGGAACGCTCGCATGACCAGATTGCTCCCGTTTCGGCAGGCCAGATTTACCTCCAGCTTATTCATCGTGCCGGTGCTGTCATGCTGCTTCTGATCGTGATCACCACGGCAGCCTTGGCTGTGGCCAGGACTCCACTCGGTCACTGGATACGCGCGTGGAGCCTACTTTGGGTGGGGGCGATCCTTCTCCAGATTCTGTTGGGCGCCATTACAATCTGGTCGAATAAGGCTGCTGATGTGGCCACCTCCCACATGGCACTCGGTGCACTGCTGACAGCCTTTGGTATTGTCTTCACTTTCCGGCTCTTCTGCGCTGCCTCCCAATCGTCCGTGACATCGTTCGCTAGGGAGGTTCGCGTATGAACGCCACCGAGGGGATTGTAAAATCTGAGGCCAAGGCGGAGGCCAAACAACAGGGGTTCGGACTCCTTGCCAACTTGAGCGAGCTTTCAAAGGCACGTCTCTCCTTCCTGGTCCTCATGACCACACTGGTTGGATTCCTGCTCGGATGGCGTGGACCGATGGATTACACCCTGCTAGCTGCTACCCTGCTGGGAACAGCCCTGAGTGCTGCAGGGGCTTCGGCATTGAACCAGTGGCTGGAGCGTGATCTCGATGCGCTGATGCCGCGCACGTCTGATCGTCCCTTGCCTGCCCGCAGGATGCATCCCTCCGATGCTCTGCTCTTTGGGTTACTCGCGAGCGGAAGCGGCGTTGCCATTCTGGCTTTCTTTGCCAATCCCCTCTCAGCAATCCTCGCCGGCCTGACGATCCTGATCTACGCAGCTCTCTACACGCCTCTCAAGCGTTTCACCGAGCTGAATACACTTGTCGGAGCGATTCCGGGGGCGCTTCCCCCGTTGCTTGGGTGGACGGCGGCTACAAATCATATGAGTCTTGATGGATGGGTCCTCTTCTTGATCCTCTGGTTCTGGCAGATGCCCCACTTTTTAGCGATCGCATGGCTCTATCGTGACCAGTATTCCGCTGCAGGATTCAAGATGCTCAGCACGCGTGACCCCGAAGGGTGGCTCACTGCCCTCCAGGCACTTATTTATTCCGTGGCTCTCCTGGCTATCTCGTTACTTCCAGGCCTGATCGGAATGGCCTCAAACTATTATTTCTTCGCCGCATTGGCGCTCGGGGCTGCGATGATTTATCTCTCTATCATTTTCCTCCGACACAGGACGAATACCTCGGCACGGCATCTTTTCTTTGCCTCCATCATTTACCTGCCCCTGCTGCTTGGTGCCCTGATCGCCTTTGCTCACTAAAAATCCTGCAATCCTCGATGACCGCACCCAAAAAACGTAAATCCCAGATCGCAATTCTTGCAGGTCTGGTCGTTTTTGCGCTCGCTCTCTGCGGGCTTGTCGTGCTCATGATGTTACGTCGCGGTCCTGCCGTGGCCTACTGAAGCTTTACCGATGAATAACGCCGCCTTTAACGACTCTTCCCTCTTTCACGCGCCCATGGTTGCGGAGGTTTCCGAGCATGATCATCATGCAGCCCCTCCTACTCCACCTTCAACTTGCAAACTCGGGATGTGCATTTTCCTCTGTTCCGAGGCGCTGCTTTTCAGCGGACTGATCACTGCCTACCTCGTGCTTCGGCAAGCTGCAGGTTCCTGGCCACCTGACTTTGGTGACGGGATCGAGCTTCCCCCAATGCCCAAGCTCCTGACGGGTATCAACACTGTCATCCTGGTCAGCAGTTCCTTTGTCTATCATTTCGCCGAGGTAGCGGTTAAGAAAGGGAAGTCCGGCGCCGGCTGGATGCTCCTTTCCGCCTTGATGGGAGCCACATTCGTGGGACTCCAGTGTGTCGAATGGACGGAGCTCTACCATGAGGGACTCTGGTTCAACAAGGGAGGCGTCTACGGTTCCACTTTCTTCACGCTCACGGGATTTCATGGGGCCCACGTAATCATTGGCGTCCTCCTGATCCTCTGGTGCTTCTTTCTTCAGGTTACCAAGGGGACCTTTACTCCGAAGCGCCATGTTGCGCTTGAAAATGTCGGCCTCTACTGGCATTTCGTCGACGTCGTCTGGGTATTCCTCTACACGATCCTCTATTTACTCTGATTCACGTTTGATCAGGAACCCATTGTGAGTAATTCCACCCATGATCAGGGCGCCCCGAAACGGCTCCCATTCATGGTATGGGTCATCACATTTTTAGTTGTGATCGTTCTGATCGCGGGGGCAAGCAAGCTCTTCCGAGGTTCAGAGCACCGGGGCTACGAAGAGTCGCCTCCAATCGGAACTGTTCCCGATTTCCATTTTACCACTCAGGATGGGAAGCCTTTAACGCGTGCGGACCTGCTTGGAAAGGTCTGGGTGATCGATTTCTTTTTCACTCGCTGCCCGGGGCCTTGCCCGATGATGTCCTCGCGGATGGCAGAGATCTCCAAGGAACTCAAAAAGGCCAAAGACGTGCGTCTTGTTTCCCTCTCGATCGATCCGGAGCATGACACACCGCAGGTGCTGAAGGAGTACGCCTCGCATTTTGGAGCTGATCCGGATCGATGGATTTTCCTGACTGGTCCCAGCGATCAGGTGCAGGAATTCACCACCAAGGGAATGCTCCAAGCCCTCTCCAATGCCGATCCAGCCGCGCCGGTTCACTCGACCCGATTCCTCGTGATCGACAGCCACGGGCAGATCCGCATCGCCCGCAAACTCGATGAACCGGAGTTGGTCCAGAAGCTTTTGATCGACATTGGGAACCTCCTGAGGGAACCTTATAGCAAGTCTACGACTCCATGAAGTTTCTCACCATCCTTCCGGTATTTATCCTGTCACTGGCTAATGCCTTGGCTTGTCCGGACTGTGCCCTTAAAGGCACGGGGGGGCAGATCGAGCCCCAGACTGTGGTCTCGAAGCTGGCTTTCTCCTCCAGTACACTCTTTATGATCGGTGTCGTTTTTGCCGTGATCGGATTTATGTCCTGGATCATGGTGAAGACTTGTCGTGACATTAGTCGGGAGCGCTCCCTTTCCTCCTCACTGGAAGCTTGAGGCTCGGGAGCAGATGACCGTCCATCAACTTCCGGCGGTCAACGCCACTCTGAACGGAATCAGCACACTGCTGATCGCTACCGGATGGATCATGATCAAGACAGAGCGTAAGCGTGCCCACGCGGTCTGCATGCTTGGAGCGATCCTGACTTCTGCCGCCTTCCTGGCCTGTTATTTAGTCTACCATTTCCTGAAGGCTGGGCATGTAACCTACTTCACCTATCCGGGGTGGCCCAAGGCCCTCTACCTCTTGATTCTTGGTACCCACACACCTCTTGCGATCGCCGTGGTCCCGATGATCATCCTCACCATCATCCCGGCTCTTCGTCAGCGCTTTGACGCCCACAAGAGGATTGCACGCTGGACCCTCCCTATCTGGCTCTATGTTTCGGTTACGGGGGTGCTCGTTTACTACATGCTCTACGTATGGTTTCCCTCCGCGAAGATCTGACCGGCACGAATTCCCCTCCGCCCGGTTCGGGGATCGAGCGGACCGGTATGCTGGATGCCTTTGCCCACGACACTCGCGAGGATGTCCTGGTGCTTGCGATGTTCGAGACCCGTTCATGGGAGCATGGAGAGCGACAACTCTTCCAACTCCAAGAGAAGCTGAATGCCTATGTCTCCTTCATCCTGGACGGTGAGATGAAGGAAAACTTTCCCCATCTGCAGGGAAAACCTGTGCGTATCGAACTCCGTACTTCCGAGGAGCCTTCTGAGAAGGCAATGGGCTTCCTTGGAAGGGCCCGCGACCAACTCGCGCTCCAGCAGATCAGCCTTGAGGTTGTCGTGATCGGCGAAGTGGTTGCAGACAGCGGGGGTTGCTGCGGAGGAAATGCGGAGACCGGGTGCTGCGGAAGCTCTCAGGTTGTGGAGCAGCAGGCGAAGAGTTCCTGCGGGTGCGCTCATTAATTTCGCCATCTTTTCAGCCCATGCTTGAATCCAACACAACGACTCGCCCCCGCAATGTGGACTGGAAGCGTGCAGCCGCGATCCTCTACGGCGACTGGGGCACCAGCAAGGCCTATGTCATCGGTCTGGCCTTTGCGGTAGCAGGTTACAGCTCACCATGGCTCATCGGAGCAATGTGTCTGCTTACGGCGCTTGTGGGCGTCAATTACATGGTCATCTGCCGGCATTATCCCAACGGCGGCGGCGTCTACGCCAGCGTCCGTCATCGCTCCGAGATCATCTCGATCGTGGGCGCATTTCTGCTGATTGCCGACTATATCGTGACGGCAGCTGTCAGCGCCCTCTCCGCCTTCCTATATCTTGGAGTGCCTCACCCGGAGATATTTGCCGCCTGCTCCATTGCGATTATCGGGGCATTGAATTACTTCGGTCCCAAGCATACCGGCGGTGCCGCTATCCTTGTTGCTATTCCCACGTTCGTTGTGGTTGCGCTGCTCGGTCTCCTAGCTATTCCCCATCTGGGAGATGCGGTGATTCACACACAACCTCTTCATGAAGGCTTTCTTCATAATTGGAATGCCTTCGTAGCTATTGTTCTGGCGCTTTCAGGCGTCGAGGCGATCGCCAACTCAACGGGTGTGATGAAACTCAATCCGGGCAGCACGCTTGAAAAGCCGAATGTTTCCAAGACCGCCAACAAAGCCATTGTCGTCGTAATGCTGGAGGTCTGTCTCTTCACGGCTCTGTTGGGCCTGGCCATGGCGGCGCTTCCGGGAATGATTGTGGCCAACGGAGAAGTCAACGCCCCCGGTGCCGAGGGGGTTCGCGACTACATGCTCCGCTACATGGCCCAGATCTTTGCAGGCAACCTCTTCGGGCCTGTCATCGGACACATTGCGGCTTGGACTATCAGCATCGTTTTCGGTGTTCTTTTGCTAAGTGCCGTAAACACGTCGATCGTGGCGCTAAGCGGAATTTCTTTCCTGATGGCCCGCGACCAGGAGATGCCGCCGATCTTTGCAAAGCTGAACTCCTTCGGTGTCCCGAATGCGGGCCTTTTCTTCGCCGTCCTTGTGCCTGCAGGTCTAGTCATCGCCGTCAGCGACATGTCGGGTCTTGCTGATCTCTATGCGGTGGGCGTGGTGGGAGCCATTGCCGTGAACCTAGGAGCAACTAGCACGGACTGGAAGCTTGCCCTGAAAAATCACGAGCGCGTCCTCATGTTCGTGACCTTTGTGATCATGGCAGTGATTGAGATCTCCCTCTTCATCGGCAAGCCGAATGCCAGGATCTTTGCCTTCACGGTGCTAGCTATTGGCCTGGTGCTCCGCGGTCTAGCCAAGGAAAGCGCGGAACGAAAGGCAAAGGCAGCCCAAGAGGCGGCCCTGGAGGCGGCCGTTCTTGCCATGGAAAGTGGCGGCAAGACTTCCATACCAACGATAGCCAGCGAGCCTGCTAATGCATCGTTGCCGAAAGTTCCCACTGCCACCGGAACGGCCACGGCGCCTGTACCAGTTCCGAAAATCTATAACGGCCCCATCCTGGTTGCAGTCAGAGGTAAGGGGCGCACTCTAGATTTTGCTGTCAAAGAAGCCGCCGAAAACGGCCAGCCTCTCTATGTTCTTTTCGTGCGTGAGCAGCCGGTTATCGCGCCGGGTGATCGGCGAAGGAAATGGACCGAGGACAAGCAAGCTTGTGAGACCTTCGAGTCATTAAGAGATAAGGGGCTGGGTGAGACCATCATTCCCTGCTACGCCGTCAGCGATGCTCCGGCTCATACCATCGCCGATCTTGCCTCCACGATCGGAGCGGAGCGGGTCCTGCTCGGCGCTCCCCAGCGGAATACTCTACTCCATGTATTGCGAGGAAATATCATCCGCGAGGTGGCATCGCTTCTCCCAGATGACATTTATCTTCTGGTCTGCGTTTAGCCAATGGCAGTTGTTTTCGCGAAACCGATATTCATGAATTTCCGCAATACGCTTTTTCTCATCACCTTGTTCGCCTCTGTGATCGTATCGGGAATCCTCCTTGCAGGTGACCTCACACCCGGGGATGCAAAGTGGCATGATGGAGAAGTGGTCACTATCAAGGGTAAGGTAATTGAGTTTCGCGAATGCTCTGGTGAGGCCTTCCTCGACATGGGTCAACGCCACCCCAAGGAAATCTTCACGATCTTCTGCGCGCCCAAAACCAAGATCTCTCGGAAGGTTCTTTCACGCTTTGAGGGGAAAACCATTTCCGTAACGGGCAAGATCAATGTCTATCAAGGCCGTCCGGAAATCATCCTAACCTCTCTTGATCAGATCTCTCGTAAATGAACGTCGAACGACTCAAATACATCATCTGGGCTGCGGACACAGCTCGAGCGGTGAAGTTCTATACCTCCGTCTTCTGCGGGAAGGTTGTCCGAGAGAATTCAGCGGTGACCGATATCGAGGTCGCTGGCGGAATCATTGGCATCCACGGCGGTGGAGAGGGGAAACGCACCTGGACCGGAATGAGCTTTCAGGTGGCCGATGTCATCGAAAGTGCTGCGGAGATTGTAGCAGCGGGCGGTCTATTGCTTAGGGATCCTCAGCCAGAGAATGGGGAACCGCCTCACTTAGCCATGTGCACAGATACAGAGGGTAACGAAATCATGCTTTCCCGCAAGAGAGGCTAGTTCATCTCGACGCGTTGGAATGGTTCAGAGGAAATCGTTGCCCCTCCTATGAATGGAAAATCCAGATCAATAATGATGTAAAAGGTCAGGCAGATCACCCCAGTTAGTACGATGGTAAGAATAGCTTGAAGCCAGAAATTTTGAGCCTCAAAGAGATAAGAAAGGCCGACAATGGCAACGGCACCAACCAGTAGAACCAACCAAAGAACTGAAGGGAGGCTGGATGAGGAGTCATCAATGCGCGATGCTCTCAGGCTGTTCATCGTAGTGAGACATTCGATTGAAGTGTGGAAGAAATCTTTTTCCTGATCGTTGCTCGGTTTGAAGCGCAAATACGCTTCTCCTATTTACTGGAGGACTTGAATGGTTCTCGGGCTGGCCTCTCCCTTCTCCAAGCTCTTCCACTCATCATTCACCACGGAATCGCGATAGTTGCGAAGGAGTTGTTGAAGATCCCCCTGCGTCGGTTGAGGGAATGCCTTGGTCACGAAATAGAGATCTCGGAGATAACGTGCTTCCTGGACGAGATTCGTAGAGGTTGTGGAATATGCCTGCCAAGTCGCGGTAAAGACGAAGGCTAGAAAAATCCCATAGACAGTTCCAAGCGTGCTGAAAAAAGGTCCTGTGACGTCATGACTCTGCTTGAGAAAGCGGAAGGGGACCGCTTTTCTGAAAAGATGGAGTCCAATGAGCGAGAGGACCATGGGTGGGAGCACGCACAATGCCAACAACTCCGTCGTTGAAAGATAGAAGCAGAGAGACTGCTCCAGGTTCATGGAACCTATCATGAAAATGTCTAGGCTTTCGCGTAGAGTTCGGCCCCCTTCTTGGCGAACTCCTTGGACTTTTCAGTCATTCCGGCTTTCAAGGCCTCTTCTTCAGCAATGCCTTTCTCAGCGGCATAACGGCGAACATCTTCACTAATTTTCATCGAACAGAAGTGGGGGCCGCACATGGAGCAGAAGTGGGCAGACTTAGCTCCCTCCTGAGGGAGGGTCTCGTCGTGGAACTCCCGCGCGGTGATCGGATCCAGACCGAGGTTGAACTGATCCTCCCAGCGGAACTCGAAGCGGGCCTTGGAGAGGGCGTTATCACGGTACTGGGCACCGGGGTGTCCCTTGGCGAGGTCAGCGGCGTGGGCGGCGATCTTGTAGGTGATCACGCCGTCTTTCACATCTTTCTTATTCGGCAGGCCGAGATGCTCTTTTGGGGTGACGTAGCAGAGCATGGCGCAGCCGTACCAGCCGATCATGGCGGCGCCGATGCCGCTGGTGATGTGGTCGTATCCTGGGGCAATGTCGGTGGTTAGAGGGCCGAGGGTGTAGAAGGGGGCCTCGTGGCACCATTCGAGCTGCTTGGCCATATTCTCCTCGATCATGTGCATCGGGACGTGACCTGGACCCTCGTTCATGACCTGGACACCCTTGGCCCAGGCGCGCTCGGTCAGCTCGCCCTGCACCTTGAGTTCGCCGAACTGGGCCTCGTCGTTCGCATCTGCCACCGATCCCGGACGCAGGCCGTCCCCGATCGAGAAGCTGACATCGTAAGCAGCCATGATGTCGCAAATGTCGTCCCAGTGAGTGTAGAGGAAGTTCTCCTGATGGTGAGCGAGACACCACTTCGCCATGATCGATCCGCCGCGGCTGACGATGCCGGTCATGCGCTTGGCGGTGAGCGGGACAAAGCGGAGGAGGACTCCGGCATGGATCGTGAAGTAATCAACTCCCTGCTCGGCCTGCTCGATGAGCGTGTCACGGAAGATTTCCCAGGTGAGGTCCTCGGCCTTGCCATTCACCTTCTCGAGAGCCTGATAGATCGGAACAGTACCAATCGGAACGGGAGAGTTGCGCAGGATCCATTCCCTGGTGGCATGGATGTTCTTGCCGGTGGAGAGATCCATGACAGTGTCGCCCCCCCATTTGGTGGCCCAGCGCATCTTCTCGACTTCTTCCTCGATGGAAGAGGCGACAGCACTGTTGCCGATGTTAGCGTTGATCTTCACCAGGAAGTTGCGGCCGATGATCATCGGCTCAAGCTCGGGATGGTTGATGTTGGCTGGGATGATTGCTCGTCCCGCAGCCACCTCGGAGCGGACAAACTCAGGTGTGATCTCTGCAGGAATACGCTGAGGGAAGCGTGCGAAAATCGATGGTGTGTAGGGGCTTCCGGAGAGTTGACCCGATCCCGAGTGCTGCTTATCCAACTCATTGCGGGCGATGTCGCCGGAGAGGTCGGAGAGTTTGGTCTGCTGGGCGCGGCCCATGTTCTCGCGGATGGCAATGAACTCCATCTCTGGGGTGATGATTCCCTGCCGGGCGTACCAGAGTTGAGTGACAGGATGCCCCGCGGAAGCGCGGAGTGGCTTGCGCTTGCTGCCGGTAAGGCCCGGGAACTCGATCAGACGGTTTCGCTCGGAGTTGCTGGCGTACTCGGCGTGCTTGCCGGAGAGGTAGCCGTTATCCATAGGTTGGACCTCACGACCTTCGTACGAGGCAACATCGCCACGCTTCTCGATCCAGCTCTGGCGTAGAGCAGGAAGTCCCTCCGAGGAATCACCTTCGAAGTCGGGATCTCCCCAGGGGCCGCTGCAGTCGTAGACGCGGACCGGGTCATTCGGCTCCAACTCTCCAGAAAAATTCTTGGCGGCAGAGAGGGCAATCTCACGCATCGGCACGCGGATCTGTGGATGACTGGTCCCCTCCACATAGACGCGGCTGCTGGCGGGTAAAGCATCGGTGCTCTGTGGTTCGTCGGATGCGGCAAGGGATTCGTTGGGAGCAATCATTGGAAGAGGGGTTTAGGCTGAAGGGTATTAGACTGTTAGGAAGAGAAGAAAAAAGGAATGGGTGAAGGGAAAGAAAGGGCCACGCGTGGTGTGCACGGCGCGGCCTGAGTCTTCTCCCTGACCTGCGTCAGGTTCAAAGGGTCGTCCGTTATGTCCCGGACCTCTCAGCCAGCTGGCTCCCCCGCATGTGGAATATCAATTAAGAATAAGCGACTCACGCCCCGGGTCAACGAATCAAAGCATCCGTTCTAGGAAAGAGGCCCGGTCAAAGAGGGCGATGTCTTCCACTCCTTCGCCGGTTCCGATGAACCGAGGGGGAATCCCTGTCTCCCTCGCGATCGCAACGGCAACGCCTCCTTTTCCAGACCCATCCAACTTGGTGAGAATAAGTCCTGTGAGTCCGGCAGCAGCATGAAACTCCTTGGCTTGAACGACGGCGTTACTTCCCGTGGTCGTGTCAGCCACGAGAAAGACTTCATGGGGTGCCGAAGGGTCGAGCTTGGCTAGGGAGCGCTTCACTTTGGAGAGCTCCTGCATCAGGTTCGACTTGGTGTGGAGGCGGCCGGCGGTGTCGCAGATCAGGAATTCGGATTTGAGGCGCTTCGCCTTGGAGAGGGCGTCATGACAGAGGGCTGCCGGGTCGGCTCCGTACCCGCTGCTGACGACTTCCACGCCCAGTTTGTCACCCCAGGCCTTAAGCTGCTCGACAGCTGCCGCACGGAAGGTATCGGCCGCACAGAGAAGAATGGTATGACCGCGTGACTTCAGCAAGGCCGCAAGCTTTGCACTGCTGGTGGTCTTGCCAGTCCCGTTGACCCCTACCATGAGGATGACAACGGGACCTTCCGAGGCGTGAGGCATGGGACTGAGATCTTCTCCTTTCTCCGGAAGATACTTTGCAGCTTCCTCACGAGCAGCTTCCAAGACGTTCTCGGAATGGAGGGTCAGCCCTTTGCTGCGTAGCGATTCGAGGATTGCGGTCGCCGTGGGCGCCCCCAGATCGGATTGCCAGAGTGCGGCCTCGACCTCCTCCCAATCCACGGCCTGATGGGAGCCGGTGAGACGGCCCAGAACGTTTTTAAGCCATCCAGCCATCAGTCTTCAGAGGACTCTTCGGACTCGATCGCCTCGCCAACGCTCGTCGAGGCAGGGGTGCGGTCCGGGCGCTGGAGCGTTGACCTGATCTTGTCCAAGACCCCGTTCACAAAACGTCCCGATTCCTCGGTACCATACTTCTTGGCAATGTTGATGGCCTCGTTGATCGAGACCACAGGTGGAATTTCAGCGCAAAAAAGCATCTCGTGGATCGCCAATCGGAGGACGTTTCGGTCAACGGCGGAGAGACGCTCCAACTCGTAGTTCTGGGTGTGCTCGCGCAGTTTGATGTCGATCTCGGCGGAATGTTCGAGCAAGCCGCTCACCAGTCCTTCACAGAATCGACGAGCCGAGGGGCTGAGTCCCCGGAAAGCATAGAAATCATCGAGGTC
>Ga0187844_10000891_pt1 | contig 23275 bp, 17 predicted proteins | sample SpaLakP09_SKY_50_FD_134517 | JGI IMG/M metagenome (GOLD analysis project Ga0187844, IMG submission 134517) | Oligotrophic lake water microbial communities from Sparkling Lake, Wisconsin, USA - SP09_SKY_50 | ecosystem: Environmental > Aquatic > Freshwater > Lake | place: USA: Sparkling Lake...
CGGGTAATCTCGTTCATGGGCTTCCCCTTTCACATGGCTGCAGATTGACGATTCGCACCATCAATCTTGGCGCCTCGACGCCGTTGGCCAGAAGGTGGGAAGTCCCTTCGTATTCGCTCAAGCGGAGCCCCAACGGCGGGCCACCAGGCCCGGTCTGGTGGTACGCGGTACATTTTCACCAGCCCGGGCCTGGCGTCCCGCCGTTGGGTCCCGCTTAGCTCGAACGTTGGACAGCATGACTCCGATCTCGGCTCTTCCGCTCCGGTGCCCTTGCTGCGGCTTCAAGACGCTCGACGAGCGTGGAAGCTATGACATCTGCGCCGTATGTTTTTGGGAGGACGACGGGCAGGACGACGATGACGCGGATGAAGTGCTCGGCGGCCCCAATGGCGACTTGAGCCTTACGGTGGCTCGCGCCAACTATCGAGCGATTGGTGCATGTCGTGAGCAGGATCTCCCGCACGTTCGGCCGCCGCTGCCCAAGGAGATGCCAGATGCGGTCCAACCTGTTGCTGCAGCGGACGGCTTCGCCGCCCGCTGAGCGCCAACGTTACGCGGCAAGGTGAAGAATGAAGTGCAGCCCGGCGCTGGCAAACCAATACGCGGCAGGACAATCCCGATCGAGGGGAAGTAGCCATGCACAGACCAGTATCTTTGCGCTTCAAGATTGCTCACGCTTGCATCGGTCTTCTCGTTCTCTGGGTTTTGCCAAGTGCTATCGATTGGTTCTACAAACATGCGCTCTCAGAACCGTCACCCATTCGCCCTGGGAAGCCAAACGTATTGTTCTTTCTCGCCCTCTTCTTCGTTCTGCTCTGGGGCGTTACCGAGATAGTGGCTTGGCGGGCCAAAAGAAGGAAATCGTGAAATCACGCCTTTGACGTCGCAATTTCTGCTGACCCGCCGCCAGCAGCCAGCAGCCAGCGCCTCAAGTCACCGGCGCCGGATTGAACAGCACCAGCGCGTTGTGCAGCTTCCAGTGCTCGGCCCAGGTCTTCTTGCGGCCACTCGCCACGTCCAGCAACAGGCGGAACATGGCCCAGCCCGTCTCTTCAATCGTCGCCTCGCCGTCGGCGATGCGGCCGGCGTTGATGTCCATCAGGTCATGCCAGCGGCGGGCCAGGTCTGAGCGCGTGGCGACCTTCACCACCGGGCATTCGGCCAGGCCGTAGGGTGTGCCGCGGCCGGTGGTGAAGATGTGCAGGTTCATGCCGGCCGCCAGCTGCAGCGTGCCGCAGATGAAGTCGCTGGCCGGCGTGGCGGCGTAGACCAGGCCGCGCTGGTCGGGCCGCAGCTTCTCGCCCGGCGACAGCACATGCGAGATGGCCGAACTGCCGCTTTTGATGATGGAGCCCATCGCCTTCTCGGCGATGTTGCTCAGGCCACCGGCCTTGTTGCCGGGCGTGGTGTTGGCGGCGCGGTCGACGCGGCCGCGGTCGAGGTAGCGGTCGTACCAGCCGAGTTCGCGAATGATGGCGTCGGCCACCTCGGGCGTGGCGGCGCGGCTGGTGAGCTGCTCGACCGCGTCGCGCACCTCGGTGTTCTCGCTGAACATGATGGTGGCGCCGGCGCGCACCAGCAGGTCGGCGCAGAAGCCCACGGCGGGGTTGGCCATCACGCCGGAGAAGGCATCGCTTCCACCGCATTGCACGCCGACGACCAGTTCGCTGGCCGGCACGGTCTCGCGGCGGCGGGCGTTCAGGCGCTCCAGGTGCGGGCGCGCGCTGTTGAGGATGTCGTCGAGCATGGACATGAAGCCCACATGCGCGTCGTCCTGCAGGCAGATGGTCTCGGGGCCGCTGGCGGGGTCGCGCTCGTCGGCGATCGGGAAGCTGCCCGGCGGCAGCAGGCGCGCGGGCTGCAGCTTCTCGCAGCCCAGGCTCACCACCATCACCTCGCCGCCGAAGTTGGGGTTCAGCGAGATGTTCTTCAGCGTGCGGATGGGGATGATGGCGTCCGGCGCGTCGATGGCCACGCCGCAGCCATAGCTGTGCTCCAGGCCGATGACGTCGTCGACGTTAGGGTAGAGCGGCAACAGCTCGGCCTTGATGCGCGCCACGGCCTGAGCGACGACGCCGGCCACACATTGCACCGTGGTCGTGATGGCCAGGATGTTGCGCGTGCCGACCGAGCCGTCCTTGTTGCGGTAGCCCTCGAAGGTGAAGCCCTCTAGCGGCTCGGCGGCGGGCGGCTTCACGGTGGCAATGGGCAGGCCTTCGAGCGCACGGGCCGACGGCATCTGCAGCAGGCGCTCATGCACCCAACTGCCGGCCGGAATGGCTTTCAGCGCGTAGCCTATGGGCACGCCGTAGCGCAGCACCACGTCGCCCTCGGCGAGGTCGCGCAGCGCGACCTTGTGGCCCTGCGGCACCTTGTCGAGCAGCGTCAGCCCGGCGCCGGGCACGCCCTCGGGCAGCAGCGTGCCCTCGGCCAGGCCGCCGTCGTTGGCGACGATGGCGACGTTGTCCTCGGCGCTCATGCGGATGGTCAGCGGCGGGCGGGGGGAAACGGCATTCATATCCAGCGGCGGAGTGGCTAAAGTGCAAGGACCGTTGTACGTCGTCTAGTTGTCGTACAACTTACGTCACTTTAGACGCCTCATAGATTTCAAAACTCCGGGTTAACCCTTGACTCAAGCTCCTGGCCGCCGCCGGCCCCGCACGCTGGCCCTCGAACTGGTCGACTCCCTCGGGGACCGCATTCGCGCCGGCCAGTTGCAGACGGGCGACAAGCTGCCCACCGAGGCGGCCATCATGGAGGAGTTCGAGGTCAGCCGCACCGTCGTGCGTGAGGCCATCTCCAAGCTGCAGGCGGCCGGCCTGGTCGAGACGCGGCATGGCATCGGCACCTTCGTGCTGGGCGCGGGCGACGCGCCCTCCTTCAAGATCACGCCGGAACAGTTCAACACGCTGCAGGACGTCATCGCCGTGCTGGAGCTGCGCATCGGCCTGGAGACCGAGGCCGCCGGCCTGGCGGCGCAGCGGCGCAGCGAGGCCAACCTCGTGTCGCTGCGCAAGGCGCTGGACACCGTCATCGCCGCCGTCGAGGCGGGGCAGGACTCCGTGGTCGCCGACTTCCAGTTCCACCTGGAAGTCGCCCGCGCAACGCAGAACGCCCACTTCGCCGAACTGATGGCGACGCTGGGCAGCCAGATCATTCCGCGCGCCCGGCTGGAGCCGACCGTCGACATGAGCGCCGAGCGGCAGGCCTACATGCGCCGCGTGAACGCCGAGCACGAAAGCATCCTCGACGCCATCGCCAGCCAGGATGTGGAGTCGGCACGCGCGGCCATGCGCACTCACCTGTCCAACAGCCGCGAGCGCCGACGCAAGGCCCAAGCTCAGGGTGTTTGAGCGCCCGGGCACTCAGGCGACACCACCCAAGGGTTATCCCTAGACCTCGCAAGTTTGACCCAGGTTGTACGATGACCTACAACTTCAACATTCGATGCCGCCCGGCGTTCGAGTCCCTTCCCCTTCACCGACCCCACGGAGACCGCCCATGTCGCCCCAAGAACTCAAAGCCGTGCTGGAAGCCGGCCTGCTGTCCTTCCCGCTGACCGACTTCGACGCGCAGCTCAACTTCGCGCCCAAGCCTTACGCCGAGCGCCTGGAGTGGCTGCAGCCCTACGGCGCCTCGGCGCTGTTCGCGGCCGGCGGCACGGGTGAGTTCTTCTCGCTGGAGCCGGGCGAGTACAGCGACGTCATCAAGGTGGCGCTGGACACCTGCCGTGGCCGCACGCCCATCCTGGCCGGTGCCGGCGGTGGCACCCGCGTCGCCATCCAGTACGCGCAAGAGGCAGAACGCCTGGGTGCGCAGGGCATCCTGCTGCTGCCCCACTACCTGACCGAAGCCAGCCAGCAAGGCCTCATCAATCACGTCGAGGCCGTCTGCAAGAGCGTCAAGTTCGGCGTGGTCGTCTACAACCGCGGCGCCTGCAAGCTGACGCCCGCGTCGCTGCAGATCCTGGCCGACCGCTGCCCCAACCTGATCGGCTTCAAGGACGGCCTGGGCGACATCGAGAAGTTCGTCTCCATCCGCCAGACGCTGGGTGACCGCTTCGCCTACCTGGGCGGCCTGCCCACGGCCGAGCTGTTCGCCGGTGCCTACAAGGCCATGGGCTGCCCGGTGTACTCCTCCGCTGTCTTCAACTTCATCCCGAGGACGGCGATGGAGTTCTACAACGCCCATGCCGCCAACGACACCGAGACCTGCAACCGCCTGGTGCGCGACTTCTTCATCCCCTACGTGGCGCTGCGCAACAAGGGCGAGGGCTATGCCGTGTCCATCGTGAAGGCCGGCGCCACGCTCGTGGGCCACAGCGCCGGGCCGGTGCGACCACCGCTGTCGGACATGCTGCCCGCCGAGGTGGACCAGCTCAGCGCGCTGATCGCCAAGCTCGGCCCGCAGTAAGCAAGCCAACAACACTCCAGGAGACAAGACATGAAGCGACTGCTGACCTCCGTGCTGCTGAGCCTCGGCGCCCTCTCCCTGGCCGGCACCGCGCTGGCCCAGGCCTGGCCGGCCAAGCCTGTGACCCTGCTCGTGCCCTTCCCGCCCGGCGGCTCCAGCGACGCTATCGCGCGCATGCTGAGCGTCAAGCTGCAGGACAAGCTCAGCGGTAGCTTCGTCGTCGACAACCGCGGTGGCGCGGGCGGCACCATCGGCACCGTCGCGGTCAAGCGCGCGGCGCCCGATGGCTACACCCTCCTCGTCACGTCGCTGGGGCCCCTGGTCATCGGCCCGCACCTGATGAAGAACACCGGCTACGACCCGACCAAGGACCTGGACTACATCACCGTGGCCGTGCAGGCGCCCAATGTCCTGGTCGTGCCCGCCGCGTCGCCGCACAAGACGATGGCCGAGGTCATCGCCTTCCTGAAGGCCAACCCCGACAAGATGAGCTTCGCCTCCAGTGGCAACGGCTCCAGCGACCACATCACCGCCGAGCTCTTCTGGCAGCAGACCGCTACCTCCGGCCTGCACATTCCCTACAAGGGCGGCGGCCCGGTGATGACCGACCTGCTGGGCAACCAGGTGGACGCCAGCTTCATGAACATCAACACCGCGCTGCCGCAGATCAAGGCTGGCAAGCTGCGCGCCTTGGGCATCACCAGTGCCAAGCGCTCGCCGGTGCAGCCCGATGTGCCGACCATGGACGAGCTGGGCATCAAGGGCTTGCAGGTCTACTCCTGGCAGGCCGTCGCGGCGCCCAAGGGGCTGCCGGTAGACATCAAGGCCAGGCTGCACGGAGCAGTCGTCGCGGCGCTGAACGCGCCCGACGTGAAGCCGAAGCTGCTCGAGCAGGGCTTCGAAATCGTCGGCAACACGCCCGAGCAGTTCACGGCCTTCCAGGCCGCCGAATTCGATCGCTGGAAGAAGGTCATCACCGACCGAAAAATCACCGCAGACTGAATCTCCCCATGAGCAGTTCAACCCCCGTCATCCAAGAGCTGCGTGTCATTCCAGTCGCCGGGCGCGACAGCATGCTGCTCAACCTCAGCGGCGCCCATGCGCCTTTCTTCACCCGCAACATCCTGATCCTGACCGACAGCGCCGGCAATACCGGCCTGGGCGAAGTGCCGGGCGGCGAGAAGATCCGCCAGACGCTGGAAGACGCGCGCCCACTGGTCGTCGGCCAGCCCATCGGCTCACACCTGGCCGTGTTGCAGAAAGTCAGCCAATCCTTCGCCGAACGCGACGCCGGCGGCCGCGGCCTGCAGACCTTTGACCTGCGCACCACCATCCACGCGGCCACGGCCATCGAGTCGGCCTTCCTGGACCTGCTGGGCCAGCATCTCGGCGTACCGGTCGCGGCACTGCTCGGCGAAGGTCAGCAGCGCGATGCGGTCGAGATGCTGGGCTATCTGTTCTTCGTCGGCGACCGCACCAAGACCGACCTGCCCTACCACTCGGAACCCGGCGCCGACAACGCCTGGAGCCGCCTACGCCACGAGGTCGCGATGACGCCCGAAGCCGTGGTGAAGCTGGCCGAAGCCGCGCGCGAACGCTATGGCTTCAACGACTTCAAGTTGAAGGGCGGCGTGCTGCGCGGTGACGAGGAGGTCGTGGCCGTGCGCGCCCTGCACGAGCGCTTCCCCGATGCCCGCGTGACGCTGGACCCCAACGGCGGCTGGCTACTCAAGGATGCGATCCGCCTGCTGCGCGACCTGCGCGGTGTGATCGCCTATGCCGAAGACCCCTGTGGCGCCGAGGACGGTTTCTCCGGCCGCGAGGTCATGGCCGAGTTCCGCCGGGCCACCGGCCTGCCCACGGCCACCAACATGGTCGCCACCGACTGGCGCCAGCTGCAGCACGCCCTGTCGCTGCAGAGCGTGGACATCCCGCTGGCCGACCCGCATTTCTGGACCATGGCTGGCTCGGTGCGCGTGGCGCAGACCTGCCGAGACTGGGGCCTGACCTGGGGCAGCCACTCGAACAACCACTTCGACATCTCGCTGGCCATGTTCACCCACGTCGGCGCCGCTGCGCCCGGCAAGGTCACGGCCATCGACACGCACTGGATCTGGCAGGACGGCCAGCGGCTCACGAAAGACCCGCTGCAGATCGTCGGCGGCCATGTGCAGGTGCCGAAGCAGCCGGGCCTGGGTGTGGAGCTGGACATGGCCGAGGTCGAGAAGGCACACGCGCTCTACAAACAGCACGGCCTGGGCGCCCGCGACGATGCCATCGCGATGCAATACCTCATCCCAAATTGGACCTTCAACCCCAAGCGCCCAGCGCTGGATCGGTAAACGTCATGTTCAAGAACCTCATCGCCGGCGAATGGCTGGACGGCGCCGCCGTCTCCCGCAACATCAACCCGTCCGACACGCGTGACCTGGTCGGCGAATACGCCCAGGCCGACGCGGCCCAGGCCGACCTGGCCATCGCGGCTGCCACGGCCGCCTTCCCGGCCTGGAGCCTGTCCACGCCGCAGCAGCGCTTCGACATCCTTGACGCGGTCGGCACCGAGATCCTGGCCCGCCGCGCCGAGCTGGGCGACCTGCTGGCCCGGGAAGAAGGCAAGACGCTGCCCGAGGCCATCGGTGAGGTCGCCCGCGCCGGCAACATCTTCAAGTTCTTTGCGGGCGAGGCACTGCGCCCCGGCGGTGAAAGCCTGCCCTCCGTGCGCCCCGGCGTCGGCGTGGAAGTGACGCGTGAAGCGATCGGCGTTGTCGGCCTCATCACGCCGTGGAATTTCCCCATCGCGATTCCCGCGTGGAAGATCGCGCCCGCCCTGGCCTGGGGCAACTGCGTCGTCTTAAAGCCGGCCGACCTGGTGCCGGGCTCGGCCTGGGCGCTGGCCGAGATCCTGTCGCGCTCGGGCCTGCCGGCAGGCGTGTTCAACCTCGTCATGGGACGTGGCTCGGTGGTCGGTGAGAAGCTGCTGCACGACCCACGCGTGGCGGCCATCAGCTTCACCGGCTCGGTTGGCACGGGCCAGAAGGTCGCCGCTGCTGCCGTCGCGCGCTTGGCCAAGTTCCAGCTGGAGATGGGCGGCAAGAACCCCTTCATCGTGCTGGACGATGCCGACCTTGGCGTCGCCGTGAACGCCGCCGTCAACAGTGGCTTCTTCTCCACCGGCCAGCGCTGCACAGCCTCGTCGCGCTTGATCGTGACGGAAGGCATCCATGACCGCTTCATCGCGGCCATGGTCGAGAAGATGAAGTCGCTGAAGGTGGACGACGCCCGCAAGGCCGGCACCGACATCGGCCCGGTGGTGGACGCCAGCCAGCTCGGCCAGGACGTCGACTACATCGCCATCGCCAAGGGCGAGGGTGGCAAGCTGGCGCAAGGCGGTGAGCGCATCGAGCACAACGCCGACGGCGCACCGGGCTTCTACCTGACGCCGGCCCTCATCACCGACACCACGCCCGACATGCGCATCAACCGCGAAGAGGTGTTCGGCCCGGTGGTAAGCGTGCTGCGCGCCCGCGACTACGAGCACGCGCTGGCGCTGTCCAACGACACGCCCTTCGGCCTGGCCGCCGGCATCGCGACCACGTCACTGAAGTACGCCACCCACTTCAAGCGCCATTCGCAGGCCGGCATGGTGATGGTCAACCTCCCGACGGCGGGCGTGGACTATCACGTGCCCTTCGGCGGCCGCAAGGGGTCCAGCTACGGCCCGCGCGAACAGGGCCGCCACGCGGCCGAGTTCTATACGACGGTGAAGACGGCTTACACCCAGGCCTGATCAGCGCCCCGCCGCCCAGGCGTCGTAGGCCGCCAGCACTTTCGCGGGCCCCGTGCCCCACCAGTTGTAGCCGTTGCGGCGCTCCAGGGAGATGTCGTTGACGTCGTCATGCAGGCTCTTGTCCCGGTCCCCAAAGACCGGCTTGAGCGTCTTCACGTCGTAGAAGCGCGCCCACAGCGGCCCGGCGCCGGGCTGCACCACCAGGCGGCGGCCCTGGGCTTCGTCCACCTTGACCCAGGCACGGTCACGCACGGCCAGCGAGCGCAGCATGTCGACGCCCGAGCGCACGGCCTGGACGACGGCGGGCGAGGGCTGCGGCAGGCTCATCAGATAGCCCAGCGCATGGGCGCTCTCACCGCTGCTCAGGGCCGGTGGCTCGTAGTTGCGCGCCGAAGTCGGCGCCAGCGTCAGCGCGTCATGCTGCTGGGCCCACAGCGCGGGCTTGCCGTCGATGCGGATCTGCGTCGCGAGCAGGATCTGCACGGCCCGCTTCTCGGCCACCGCCGCCTCGGCCTTCAGGGCCGCCGGCAACACGCCCAGGCCGTCCACGCCGCGCGCCACCGCGCCCATCAGTTCGGCCACGTCGGTGACGGCGTTGTCGTTCATCGTGATGGCGTCGTGATAGCCGCCCTGCAGCGGCCACACCTGCGGCCAGCCGCCGTTGGGGAACTGGGCGGCCAGCAGGTAGCGCACGCCGCGCTCGGCACCCTGGCGGTAGGCATTGCCGGCCTCGCCGGGCAGGGCCGCCGCTACCTTGGCGAGGTAGCGGATCTCGGTGATGGTCGCATCGTTGTCGATGGTGCCGACATAACTCCACTGCGGGTCGTGCGGCAGGTCGAAGTCGTCCGCCGGCTGCGGCCTCTTCGGGCTGTTGTCGCCCACGAAGGACTGGCCCGGCTGGCGCGGCGCGGCATCACGCGGCTGGTTCTTGCCCCAGCCGCCGGCCGGCGTCTGGTAGCTCAGCACGTTGCGCGCGACGAGCAGGGCCGCGTCACTGGCGTACCAGTCAGCCGGCTTGTCCAGCGGCATGGTGGCCGCGCCGTCACCGCGCGTGGCGGGCGGCGCAGGCCAGGTGGCCAGGCCCTTGCGCTCGGCGGCCAGCGCGGCACGGTCAGCCTTGCCCTGCGCCTCGGAGCGGGCCAGGTAGGCGGACCAGGCGGCGCGATCGGCCGCGGGCAGCGCGGCGATGCGCTCGACCGTCAAGTCCTGCGCCGGCGGGATGGTGCCGATCTGCGCGCCAAAGACAGAAGACGACAGGACCAGGGCGAGCAACGCAAGGCGGGGGGCGGCAGTCATGGCGGTGGCGGAAATGGCAAAGGCGTCAATCTAAAGGCACACGGCCGCGAGCTCGCAGCCAAAGCGCCGCCGCTCATGCAAATGAGCCACAGATGAGTGTTCGCGCGCGTTTCAGGCCCGGCCTCAAGCGGCCGGGAAGGCGGCCGTTCAGGGCCGGTTGCCCTGGCCGGACGCCCAGGCGTCGAAGGCCTGTAGCGTCTTCTGCGGCCAATTGCCCCACCAGGCATAGCCACGACGGCGCTCGGCGCTGATGTCGTGCACGTCGTCGTGCAGGCTCTTGTCGCGGTCACCGAACACGGGCTTGAGCGTCGTCGCGTCGTAGTAGCGCGACCACAGCGGCCCCGCGCCGGGCTGCTCGACCAGCCGCTTGCCCTGCACCGCGTCCACCATCACCCAGGCGCGGTCCTGCACCGCCAGCTGCTTGAGCATGGCGACGCCGCCCTTGACGGCCTCGACAACGGCCGGGCTGGGCTTGGGCAGGCTCATCAGGTAGGCCAGCACGCGGCCGCTCTCGCCGCTGCTCAAGGCGGGCGGCTCGTAGTTGCGGGCCGACGTGGGCGCCTGCGTCAGCACGTCGTGCTGCTGGGCCCACAGTGTGGGCTTGCCGCCGATGCGGATCTGCATGGCCAGCAGCAGTTGCACCGCGCGCGCCTCGGCCGCCGCCATGTCGGCGCGCAGCGCGGCCGGCAGGAAGCCGAAGTCCGCCTCGCCTCGCGACGCCGAGCCCAGCAGTTCCATCACGTCGATCATGGCGTTGTCGTTCAGCGTGATGGCATCGTGATAGCCGCCCTGCAGCGGCCACACCTGGGGCCAGCCCCCGTTCGGGTATTGCGCGGCCAGCAGGTAACGCAGGCCGCGCTCGGCTGCACGTCGCCAGGCGGCACCCGCCTCACCGGGATGGGCCGCCGCCGCGCGCGCGAGGAAGCGGATCTCCCAGGTCGTCGCGTCGTTGTCGATGGTGCCCACATAGCTCCAGTTGCCGGGCTTGTCGAAGTCGCCGGGTGCCGGCGCCTTGGGGTTGCCGTCGGCCACGTAAGCCTGGCCCGCCTGGCGCGGTGCTGCGGCGCGCGGCTGGTTCTTGCCCCAGCCGCCGGCGGGCGTCTGGTAGCTCAGGATGTTGCGCGCCACGGTCAGCGCCGGCTCGCTGGCATACCAGTCGGCCGGCTTGTCCAGCGGCATCGAAGCCGGGCTGTTGCCGCTGGCAGGAGGCGCCGGCAACTGCGCCAGGCCCTTGCGCTCGGCCACCAGCGCTGCCTGGTCGGCGGCGCGCTGGGCGTCGGAGCGGGCCAGGTACTCGGCCCAGGCCGCACGCTCTGGCGGCGGCAGCGCCGCGACGCGCTCGGCCGTCAACGCCTGGGCTGGCGGGATGGTGCCGATCTGAGCGGCAAACACCGATGACGCGAAGACCAGCGCAAAGACGGCAACAGACTTGGCAACGGGCATGGCTGGCTAAGGAGTGGGTGGGGCCAGCAATCTAACGGGTCGCGTCCGCCGCAAGGGCGCTAATCTCCTGCCGCTCACACAGTTGATCGACAAATGATTCTTCGCGCGCGTTTCATCCGGCTGGCCTCCCTGGCTGCCCTGCTCACGCTGGCCGGCTGCGCCACCCCACCGCTGCCGCCCGTGCTGCCGCCTGCAGCACCGCTCGGCTTGCAGCAGGCCTGGGTGCAAGCCGTCGCCGGGCCCGGCTGGGCCGTGCGCGCGCTGACCGACCAGGCCTGCCCGACGATGCGCTGGGCGGACACCGTCGCAGTCATGCAGGAGCGCAGCGCGCCCGGCGACGAGCCGCCACCTCCCGGCAACACCCAGCCGGTGACCAAGCCGACAAGCTTCACACTGCGCGCCTGCGAGGCCCCTTGGCCGGCAGGCGCGGACAGCGTCCAGGTCGGCCATCTCACGCTGCGCGCACCCAAGGCCGAGCTGCGTCGCATCGTCGTCATCGGCGACACCGGCTGCCGCCTGAAGGCGTCTGCACGCGACTTCCAGCCCTGCAACGACCCCGCCGGCTGGCCCTTCGCACGCGTGCTGGCGCGGGCCCTGGCGCTCAAGCCCGACCTCGTCATCCACGTCGGCGACTACCACTACCGCGAAAGCCCCTGCCCCGCCGGCATGGCCGCCTGTGCCGCCAGCCCCTGGGGCTATGGCGACGACGCCTGGCAGGCCGACTTCTTCCGGCCCGCACAGGCGCTGCTGGCCGCCGCGCCCTGGGTCTTCGTGCGCGGCAACCACGAGGCCTGCTCGCGCGCCGGCCAGGGCTGGCTGCGCTACCTGGATGCCGAGACCGGCCCGGCGCGTAGCTGCGCGCCGGGCGGGCCGGGCGTGAACGATGGCGACTTCACCGCGCCCTTCGCCGTGCCACTGTCGCCGCGCAGCCAGCTCATCGTCTTCGACTCCGCCGAGGTGGGCAGCGCCACACCCCCCGCCGGCAGCCCGGCCTGGACGCGTTGGCGCAGCCAGCTCGACCGTGTCGCCGAAATTGCCGGCCAACGCGCCCAGAGCCTGTTCCTGAGCCACCACCCCAGCCTGGCCTTCAATCCCAGCCCTGGCGGCAAGCCAGGCGAGGTGCGCTCGGGCCTGACGGCGCTGTTGCAGGATGCCTTCGGTCAGCGCCTGCTGCCGCCGGGCGTGCAGGCCACCGTGCACGGCCATCTGCACATCCACCAGGTGCTGGGCTTTGCCAGCAACCAGCCGGCCAGCTTCGTCATCGGCAACGGCGGCTCGGCAGCGTCGGGCCGCATCGACGCGCGCGCCGCACTGGCGGCCCAGCCGCTGCCCGGCGCGCGGCTCGAAACCTTCCAGAGCCACACCGACTTCGGCCTGTCCCTGCTGAGCGCCACACCGCAGGGTTGGCTGCTGCAGGCCTTCGATACGCTGGGCCAGCCACTGGCCACCTGCTCGCTTGCCGGGCAGAAGCTGCGCTGCTGAAGTGGGGCGCGCCATCCTGACTTTTGGCACCGGTTTGCGCACAAGTCCCCAGGCGTAACACCCGCGCAATCCATCACTGCCGCCCCGATTTGAAGGGTTTCCGGCGGGTAAATCGACCGTCGCTGATACCCCCCACCGCTACACTCGCCGCACCTGTCAAGCTGTTTTTGCAGGACCACATTGATAGAGGACTCCGCCTGATGAGCTCCAAGTTGAAAGTCGCCGGCTGGGTCGCCCTTGGTGCCGTCGCGGGTGCACTGACCACCATGCAGCTGCAAGCCAATGCGCGCAGCAGCCTGTCCCCGCTGCCGCTGGACGAGATGCAGCAGCTCGCTGTGGCGTTCGGCGTGGTCAAGAACAACTATGTCGAACCCGTCGACGAGAAGAAGCTCATCAATGACGCGATCGCTGGCATGGTTGCCGGCCTCGACCCGCATTCCGTCTTCCTGGACAAGAAGGGATTCAAGGAGTTCCGCGAGGTCATGAGCGGCAAGTTCGTCGGCGTCGGCATCGAGATCGGCATGGAAGACGGCCTGGTGAAGATCGTCTCCCCCATCGAAGGCTCACCCGCCTTCCGCGCCGGCCTGAAGAGTGGCGACCTGATCAGCCGCATCGACGACACCGCTGTGCGCGGCATGACCATCGACCAGGCCGTCAAGAAGATGCGCGGCGACCCGAACACCAAGGTCAGCCTCACCATCTACCGCAAGGCCGAGAACCGCAGCTTCCCCGTGACCATCGTCCGCGAGGAGATCAAGGTCCAGAGCGTGCGCGCCAAGGTCGTCGAGCCGGGTTATGCCTGGATCCGCGTCAGCCAGTTCGTGGAACCCACAGTCGACGATTTCATCAGGAAGCTTGAGGAGATCTACAAGCAGGAGCCCAACCTGAAGGGCCTGGTGCTGGACCTGCGCAACGACCCGGGCGGCCAGTTGGACGGCGCCATCGCCGTCTCTGCCGCCTTCCTGCCCAAGGGCGTCGAGGTGGTGTCCACCAACGGCCAGATCCAGGATGCCAAACGCAGCTACAAGGCCAACGCTGAAGGCTACCGCCGCGGCGACGACCCGTTTAGGCGCCTGCCGGCCGCCCTGAAGACCGTGCCGCTGGTGGTGCTGGTCAACGAAGGTTCGGCCAGCGCCAGCGAGATCGTGGCCGGCGCACTGCAAGACCACAAGCGTGCCGTCGTCATGGGCGCCCAGACCTTCGGCAAGGGCTCCGTGCAGACCGTCCAGGGTGTCAGCGCCGAGACGGCCGTCAAGATCACCACGGCGCGCTACTACACGCCGGCAGGCCGCGCCATCCAGGCCAAGGGCATCGTCCCTGACGTGCTGCTGGACGAAACCGCCGAGGGCAATGTCTTCGCCGCGCTGCGCACCCGCGAGGCCGACCTCGAGAAGCATCTGAACAACGGCCCTGAGGACAACGAGGCTCGCCAGAAGGCCCGCGAGGAAGCCCGCGCCAAGCTGGAAGCCGAGTACGCCAAGCGCGCCGAGCCGCCCAAGCCGCTGCCCGAGTTCGGCTCCCCCGAAGACTTCCCGCTGGTCCAGGCGCTAAACAAGCTCAAGGGTCAGCCAGTGATTGCGTCAAAGGCGCCGCTGGAGCGCCAGGCTGAGGCGAAGACGGGCGAGTAAGCCGAAATACCAAGTTTGAAAACGGGCCTCTTTTGAGGCCCGTTTTTCTTGGTTGGTTGCTTTTCGCGAGGAGCCGTTGTCGCTCGGTGCATTGCCGGGAGTCCCGCCCGGCGGCGGGGTAACTTTCTTCTGCGGGGCCAGAAGAAAGTCACCAAAGAAGAGGCCCTGAACCGCACACCAGCACAACTTGCACGAGCTGCGCCGTGCAACAGCCGCTCGGTGAACGGGACGACGCGAACCGCTTCGCTCTCGCTGCTGTCCTTGTCACCAGCACTACTCATCGCACCGGCGGGCCGCCTAACGCGCGGCTGCACGCCGGGCTCACGAGAAATACCGAAGACAGCGTCGCTCGGGCGACGCAACGTTCCGCGCGCTCCCCCGTGGCGTCGCCCCAGCGACGTGGCAATTCCTGGTGAGCCCGGCGTGCAGCCGGCGTTAAGCGGCCTGAAGAGGCGATGGATGGTGCTCGGCACAAGGACAGCAGCGAGAGCGCAGCGGGTCGCGTAGGGGCACGGTCCAGTGACAAGCCCGACGCCCCGCTGGAGTGCGGATTCAGCGCCTCTTCTTTGGTGACTTTCTTCTGGCGCCGCAGAAGAAAGTTACCCGCCCGCCGGGGCGGACTCCCGGCAATGCACCGCGCGACAAGGCTCTTCGCAAAATCAACCCAAACCTCACTCGCGCCGCGCCACCACCAACGCCCCGAGCGCAGCAACTGCGCCTAGCACCGGCACCGCTCGCCACCCGATGTGCGCCAGCAGCACGGACCCCAGCGCCGCCCCGCTCGCCATGCCGACGAACATCACGCTCACCAGCACCGCATTCAGCCGACTCCGCGCCCCCGAATCCAGCGCGTAGACCACGCTCTGGTGCGACACCAGCGCCGCCTGCACGCCCAGGTCGAACAACACGGCCACGGCCACCAGCAGCCACAGCGACGCAGGCGCCAAAGCCTGCACGGCGAACGCGATGAACACCAGCAGCGCCCCCACGCGGATGACCGCCTGCGGCCCGCGCCGGTCCGCCAGACCACCGGCAAGCGGCGCGATCAAGGCGCCCGCTGCGCCGGCCAGCCCGAAGGCACCGGCCACCGCACTGCCCTGGCCAAACTCCGGCCCCGCCAGCACCAGCGCCAGCGTCGACCAGAACGCACTGAACGCCACGCTCAGCAGGCCCTGCGCCAGCGCCGCGCGCCGCAGCGGCGGGTGCTTCATCCACAAGCTGGCCATGGACGCCAGCAGCGCACCGTAGCCCGCCTGCGTCGCCGGAACGAAGCGCGGCAGGCTGCGCCACAGCAGCGGGATCAGCAACGCCACCACCACCGCCGCGACCGCGTAGACCGCCCGCCAGCCGGCCACAGCCGCCAGCGAACCCGCCGCCACACGCGACAGCAGGATGCCCAGCAGCAACCCCGTCATGACCTGGCCGACACGTTTGCCTCGCTCGGCCTCGGGCGCCAGCGTTGCGGCGGCGGGCACCAGGTCTTGCGCCAGCGTGGCCGTCAGGCCGATGGCCACGCTGGCCACGCACAGTGCCGCAAACCCCGGCGCCAGGGCCGCGCAGGCCAGCGCGGCGACCAGCGCTGCGGCCTTGACGACGATGAGGCGGCGGCGGTCATAGCGGTCGCCCAGCGGCGACAGCAGCAGGATGGCAACGCCATAGCCGAGCTGCGTCAACGTGGGCAGCAGTCCGATGGCGGCGCTGCCGACGCCGAACTGCTCGGACAGCAGGCCCAGCAACGGCTGCACGTAGTAGATGGAGGCAACGGCCAGGCCGGTCGCGGTGGCGAGCAGCAGCGTCAGCGCAGGGCCGAGCGAAGGAACAGCGGGCGTGGATTTCATTGCCGCCAGTGTCGCGGCGAGGCACTGACCTTGCCGGTGACAGGCTTAGCATCTCGGGCCATGACCGACGACGACCTGCTGCGCTACGCCCGCCATCTGATGCTTGACGAGATCGGCATCGAGGGCCAGCAGCGCCTGCTTGACGCCAAGGCCCTGGTCATAGGCGCCGGCGGGCTGGGCTCGCCGGTGGCGCTTTACCTCGCCTCCGCCGGCGTCGGCCGCATCACGCTGGTCGACCACGACACCGTGGGCCTGACCAACCTGCAGCGCCAGATCGCCCACGACATGGCCAGCCTGCATCGGCCCAAGGTGTTGTCCGCCGCCGAGCGCATGGTGGCGCTGAACCCTGGCGTGAAGGTGCGCGCGCTGCCCGAGAAGGCCGATGCCGAGTTGCTCGACCTCGAAGTGCCCGACGCCGATGTCGTCATCGACTGCACCGACAACTTCGCCACCCGCCACCTTGTCAACGCCGCCTGTGTGCGGCACGCCAAGCCACTGGTTTCGGGCGCCGCCATCGGCTTTGACGGCCAGATCAGCGTCTATGACAGCCGATCGCGCACACACCCCTGCTACGCCTGCCTGTTCCCGGCCGAGTCCGGCTTCGAGGACGTGGCCTGCTCGACCATGGGCGTGTTCGCGCCGCTGGTGGGCATCATCGGCAGCATGCAGGCGGCCGAGGCGCTCAAGCTCCTGGCCGGCATCGGCGAGCCGCTGGCCGGGCGGCTCTTGATGCTGGACGGCCGGCGCATGCAGTGGAGCGAGATCGCCCTGCAGCGCGACCCGCATTGCGCCGTATGCGGTGGATGAAATCCCGCGCGCGACTCGCTTTGCCCCACAAAATCCAGCGCCGACCTGCCCACAATCTCCCCGCCCATGAAGCCCACTGACGTCCCGACGCGCAACTTCCCGACTGCCAAGGAAGAGTGCCGCACGCTGCAGCCCCACCCCGAGTACGACGGCCCGGGCAGCGCCTATGAACTGGCCTTCAAGGACGAGACCTTCCTGCTGCGCCAGGACATGCGCCCCATCCGCATGCAGCTGGAGCTGATGAAGCCCGAGCTGATGCTCGACGAGCATGGCGTCACGTCCACCATCGTCATCTTCGGCAGCGCACGCATCCTGTCGGCCGACGCGGCACAGGCCCTGATGGCCGCAGCCGAGGCCAGCGGCGACGAGACGAAGTTGCGCATCGCGCGCAGCAAGCTGGCCATGAGCCGCTACTACGAAGAGGCGCGCCGCTTCGCGCAGATCGTGACGACGGAATGCGCGCAACGCGGCCGCCCCGTCGTCGTCGCCACCGGGGGCGGCCCGGGCATCATGGAGGCTGGCAACCGCGGGGCCTACGAGATGGGCGGCAAGAGCGTCGGCCTGAACATCGTGCTGCCGCGCGAGCAGTACCCCAACCCGTACATCACGCCGGAGCTGTGCTTTCGCTTCCACTACTTCGGCCTGCGCAAGATGCATTTCCTGATGCGCGCGGTGGCCCTGGTGTGCTTCCCCGGCGGCTTCGGCACGCTGGACGAACTTTTCGAAACCCTGACCCTCATCCAGACCGGCAAGAGCCGGCGCCGCCCCATCCTGCTGGTCGGGCGCGAGTTCTGGAGCAAGCTCATCAACATCGAGCTGCTGATCGAAACGGGGATGATCAACCCCGGCGACGAGCAGCTCTTCCACTACGTCGAGACGGCCGAAGACCTGGAGCCTGCTCGAATCCGAACCCGAGCTGTCTGGGGTCAGGTAACACTGCGGGAGTCGGATGCGTTGCCACTCAAAAGCCCGCGAGCAAGGCGCGGAGCCGAAGCTGGGGTCGTCCCCAGCGAGGCTTCGCAACGCCGCGCGCGGGCTTTTGAGTGACAACCCTTCGGGAGAGGGTCTGCGCGGGCGCATGGCGTCGTTGTGCGCCTTGCCCGGGCAACCAGCCCGGGCTTCAGCGCGTCGCCTAGCCCTGCACCCGCGCAGACCCTCTCGCACCGATTCCCACAGTGTTACCTGACCCCTACATCAACGCACCATGACCAAACTGCGCAACGTCTCCCTCATTGGCGCCCCCACTGACATCGGCGCCGGCGCGCGCGGCGCCAGCATGGGCCCCGAGGCCATGCGCGTGGCCGGCCTGGCCGAGGCGCTGCGCGGGCGCGGGGTCGACGTCATCGACCGAGGCAACCTCAGCGGCCCGGCCAACCCCTGGCTGCCGCCAACCGATGGCTATCGCCACCTCAACGAGGTCGTGGCCTGGAACCAGGCCGTGCACGACGCCGTCTACGCCGAACTCAAGACCGGCCGCATGCCCATTCTGCTGGGCGGCGACCACTGCCTGGGCCTGGGCTCCATCGCCGCCGTGGCCCACCACTGCCGTGACACCGGCAAGAAGCTGCGCGTGCTGTGGCTGGACGCCCATGCCGACTTCAATACCAGCGCGCTGACCCCCAGCGGCAACATCCACGGCATGCCGGTCGCCTGCCTGTGCGGCTTCGGCCCCAAGGAGCTCATCGAGATCGGCGGCCATGTGCCGGCCATCTCGCCCAAGTGGGTGCGCCAGATCGGCATCCGCAGCGTCGACGAGGGTGAGCGCGCCTTCGTGCACGAGCAGGACCTGGAAGTCTTCGACATGCGTTTCATCGACGAGGTCGGCATGCGCCACACGATGGAGCTGGCGCTGGCGACTCTGGACGACAACACCCACCTGCACGTCAGCTTCGACGTCGACTTCCTCGACCCCGTGATGGCACCCGGCGTGGGCACGACGGTCGGCGGCGGCCCGACCTACCGGGAGGCCCATCTCTGCATGGAGATGATTGCCGACACCGGCCGCATGGCGTCCATGGACCTGATGGAGCTGAACCCGGCGCTGGACGAGAAGAACCGCACCGCGGTCGTCGCGGTCGACCTCATCGAGAGCCTGTTCGGCAAGAGCACGCTGATGCGCAAGTAAGTCAGCGATGGACGCGACGCCCTACCTCCTCGTCCAGCTCAGCGACACCCACATCACCCACCCCGGCCGGCTGATCTCCGGCCGCGTCGACACCGCTGCCGCGCTGCGCCACGCCGTCTCGCGCGTGCTGCGCCTGAAGCCCCGGCCCGTCGCCGTGCTCATCAGCGGCGACCTCGTCGACGCCGGTCACCCGGGCGAGTACGCCCAGTTGCGCGAACTGCTGCAGCCCCTGGCCGACGCCGGCCTGCCGTTGGCCCTGATGCCCGGCAACCATGACGCCCGCGGCCCGCTGCAGGAGGCCTTTGCCGGCCTGCCCGGCGTGCACTGCGGCGAACCGGGCACGGCGGCCATCCAGTACGCGCTGGACCTGCCCGGCCCGCTGCGCCTGGTCGTGCTGGACAGCCTGCAGGACGGCCGGCCCGAAGGCGGCTTCGACGACGCCAAGCTCGCGCAGGCCCACGCGCTGCTCAGCGAGCGGCCCGACCTCCCCACCCTCGTCGCCCTGCACCACCCGCCGCACGCCACCGGCCTCACGGTGATGGACGCCATGGCCTTGCAGCAGGGGCTGGACGGCTTCGAGGCGCTGATTGCCGCCCACCCGCAGGTGCAGCGCGTCGTCTGCGGCCACCTGCACCGGATGACGCTGGGCCAGGTTGCGCACGCCGCGTCGCTCAGCGCGCCGTCAACCGCCCACCAGGTCACGCTGGACCTGGCGCCCGACGCGCCGCTGACCATCACGCTGGAGCCCGCCGGCTGGCTCATCCACGCGTGGGGGCCGGGCCTGCCGCTGGTCAGCCACCTGGCACTGGCCGGAGAGCACGACGTCATTCCCGACCTGTGAACCCCGTATGAAGCACCCACCCGCCCTTGTCCTCCCCGTCCTGAACGCATGTCTTGGCCAGGTGGAGTTGCGATGAAACGGCGGGCGATCGGGACTGCCGCCCTCGCCTTGATGGGCAGCGCCGCCGGGCTGAGCGCGCAGGCAGCGGCGGGCGCCTTCACGCATCCCGGCGCCGTCAATGGCAAGGAGGAGCTGGACCGCGTCCGCCGCCACATCAAGCAGTTTCCACAGGCCTGGAGCCGCACGGGGCGGTACGCGCCATTGTTCGAACTGGCCACGCCCTACGGCCGGGAGAGTGCGCCCCGCGACACGCAGGCCGATGCGGAGGCAACAAAGCAGGACGCCCGCAAGGCCTACGCCAATGCGCTGGCCTGGTACTACACGGGCGACGCCGCCTACGCCGCCACGGCCATTCGCATCTTCGACGTGTGGGCCGCGACGTTCCCAGGCTATCGGGTCACACCGGGGGTTTCCGCGCAGTCGCAGCTGCATGCAGGCTGGGTCGGCGCGTTGCTGGGGTCGGCGGCGGAAGTGTTGCGAACGTTTCCCGGCTGGTCGGCCCAGCAGCAGGCGGCCGTGCGGGCGATGTTCGAGAGCAAGTTCTACCCGGCACTGCACCAGGCCAGCGACTGGAATGGCAATGTCGACCTGACGCAGATCGATGCGCTGATGAACATTGCCGTGTTCAACGAGAACCCGGCCTGGCTGGCGGAGGCCAAGGCCAGGTTGGCGCGGCGCAACCCGCGCTACTTCTTTCTACCCACCGACACCGGCATTGACTACAGCAGCACCAATCCGTCCTGGTTCCAGCCCACCCGCTGGACCGCCGGCCTGACGCAAGAGACCTGCCGCCTCAACGCCAGGCCGCCCAACGACAACGGCCATCACGTGCAATTCGCGCTGGCGTCGGCATTGCGCGCTGCGGAGGTCGCCTGGAACCAGGGTGACGCCAGCGTCTATGACGACAACCAAGTCCGCTACGTGGCGGCCATGGAACTGCTGGCGGCCCAGCTTCAGGCCGGCGACATGCTGGGTGTCTGCCGGGACCCGGTGGCCACGCTCAGCCGGTTCGACACCTGGTGGATTGGCTACAACCACTATCACCGTCGCCGCGGGGTCGAGCTGCCGCACACGACACGGCTGCTCGAAGCGCCGTCAGCCCGGGCCTGGGCCTCGGACTGGAACATCTTTTTCGAAAGCCTGACCCACGGCGATTGACACAGGCGGCCGGCCGGCGCTGGCCCGCCCCGGCCTCAGAACCGCCAGCTCGCCCCCACCGTCAGGTACCGCCCCACGGCGCCCTCCTGGTGCAGCGAGGGGTTGTAGTGCGCGCCACCCGACGACACGCCGCCACCTGAAGATCCCGACGCGAAGGCGTCGATGGGCGCACCCCGGTTGAAGAGGTTGGTGACCGATGCGCGCAGGCTGATGCCCGGTGTGACCTGCCAGCTCCCGCTGAGATTGAAGGTGGTGAACGAGGGCACGCGGCACAGCGGCGAGCCACCCGCCGGCAGGCCGCTGGGGAAGACCGTCGACAGCGCGGACGCGCAGTCCGGCAGGTTGTAGCTGCTGTCCTCCACCTTCACGCCGCTGATGTAGTTGACCGTGCCGGTCAGCTCCACCGGGCCGCGCGCCCAGGCCAGGCTCAGCGACGCGCGGTCCTTGGGCGTGCCGGTGTTGGTGGACACGAAGCTGGGCCCGTGCGTGCCGGCCATCTCGTAGACCTGGCCGGGGCCGCGATCGATGGTGTAGCGGATCATGTGCGACCACTGCAGCTGCGGCGTGAACTGACCCCAGGCGCCGCCGTCCAGCTTCATGCGCAGGTCCACGTCCACGCCGCTGGTGCGGGCGCTGCCGAGGTTGATGAAGGGGTAGGTGCCGTACAGGATGGTGTCGTCGGCGTCGGTGGGCGCGGCGTTGGCCGTCGTCGGACTGTTGACGCGGTAGAGCTTGGTGCCATAGGCAGCCGGCGTGTCGATCTGGCCCTGGCCGAACAGGCCCACCGAGACGATTTGGTTGCGGATGCGGATGTCGTAGTAGTCCACCGACACGTTCATCGACGGCAGCGGCTCGAAGACGAAGCCCAGCGTCAGCGAGCGCGACTTCTCAGGCCGCAAGTCCTTGCCCGGCAGTTGCAGCTGCGTGCCGCCCACGCCGATGTCGCAGGCCTCGCCGGGCTTCACAAGCGCGCACAGCGCCGTGTCCACCAGCGGCGGCAAGTAGCCGGCGCTGGACCCCGACGTGCCGATCTCCACCGGGTTGGGCGCCCGGAAGCCGCCGGCATAAGTGCCGCGCAGCGTCAGCTGCTTGAGTGGCACGTACTTCACGCCGACCTTGGGCGTGACCGACGAGCCGTAGGTGTCGTAATGGTCCACGCGCGCGGCAGCGGCTATCTCCAGTTGCTTGGTCAGCGGCGCGGCCAGCTCGACGTAGGCCGCCGTGATGGTCTGCTTGCCGACGCCGAAGGCGTAGATGTTGCTAGCCTGGGCGCCGCTGGAGAAGCCGTCCGGGAAGCGCTCGTCCAGCGAACGCTTCGTGAACTCCAGGCCCGTGCCGAGTGCCAGGTTGCCGCCGCCCAGCTTCATCAGGTCGCGGCTGGCGCGCAGCGACACGAAGTTCAACGTGTTGGTGGACGTGGATCGGCCCTCGGGCGTCAGGCCGGCCAGCACGCTGGCCGGGTTGTTGGCACCGATGACGTACTTGCCGCTGGTCAGCGCTGACTGCAGCGCGGGCAGGCTGATGAAGTTCTTCAGCGTCAGCTCGGTGGCGACGCGGGTCAGGCCCAGCGTGGCCTGCAGGTCCCAGCCGGCCCAGCCGCCGGACAGCTCGGCGACGAAGCGGCGCGACTGCGTGGACGTGCGCGAGCGCTGCGCCGGCAGGTCGCCAAACTCGTAGTCCACCGGGCTGCCGGTGGCGGGGTCGATGACGTTGGTGCCGTTCAGCACGGTGGTCTGCGGCGCGGGATGCGCGGGGCCGAAGTTGAAGGTGGTGATGCCGCCGTCGGGCGACACCCAGTTCAGCAGGCCCACCTGCGTGGCGCGGCTGCCCAGCAGCGAGGCGGAGACGGACAGCGTCCAGTCCTGCGGCAGCAGCGCCGTGACCTTGCCGAGCAGGCTGTAGGTGCGCGTTTCGGGCGCCACCTGCAGCTCGGGGTTGGCCGCCAGGCCCAGGTCCTCGCCGCCGTAGCGCGTCCAGTCCTAGCCGCCCAGCGCCGGGCGGTCGCTCAACAGCACCGCGCCCTGGCGGCGAAAACCCGCCGCGAGATAACCCGCGACGCCGTCCCTGTCCAGGTCGCCAAAGCCGCGGATGCCCGAGACCTTGGCCATGCGGCCGTCGCCCTTGGACGCACTGCCCAGCTCCGCCTGCAGCGTCGTGCCGCTGTGGCTGCGCTTGAGGATGACGTTGACGACACCGGCCATCGCGTCCGAGCCGTAGATGGCCGAGGCGCCGTCCTTCAGCACCTCGACGCGCTCCACCGCCTCGACCGGGATAGAGGCGATGTCGACGAAGTCGCGCTGACCGTCATCCGGCAGCGGGTAGGAGGCCATGCGGTGGCCGTCGATCAGCACCAGCGTCGCGCCCACCGTGAGGCCGCGCAGCGAGATGCCGCTGCCA
>Ga0187844_10000892_pt1 | contig 23273 bp, 20 predicted proteins | sample SpaLakP09_SKY_50_FD_134517 | JGI IMG/M metagenome (GOLD analysis project Ga0187844, IMG submission 134517) | Oligotrophic lake water microbial communities from Sparkling Lake, Wisconsin, USA - SP09_SKY_50 | ecosystem: Environmental > Aquatic > Freshwater > Lake | place: USA: Sparkling Lake...
AGTACCAGCAGAGCAACCAGTGGGCCATCGAGACGCTGGCCGCGGCCATGGAGCCCACGGTGTACTCACGGGAGCGGGCCCAGGCCTGGTTGCAGTTCAAGGGCTACCAGCCCACGACGCTGAAGATCGGCGCGCTGACCCGGCTGGGCGGGCGCCTAGGCGCGGCCAACGTGGCCTTCGACGACCACCCCGGCGAGAAGCGCTACAGCGACCGCATCGAGACGGTGACGGTGGATTCGGTCTTCGTCTGGCTGCAGCGCGCCCAGCTGGGCGGCGCGCCGGTGGTGCTGCGCTACTGAGCGGCGGTGCCTGAGGCATCGGGGCGGTATTTCGTCACGCCGGCTGCCGGTGACAGCCGCCCCGCCTCGCCTACCGGCGGCGACTGGCCTAAGATAGGGTCAGTAGTATCGATGCCCGAACGGACCCGCCATGCAGATTGTGATCGTCGACGATGTAGAAGCCAATCTGCTGCTGCTGAAACATTTCATCATGCAGCTGGGCGAGGCGCATGAGGTTGCAGCTTTCACCGATCCGCAGCTGGCCCTGGCACATTGCCAGGGCAACGAGCCCGATCTGGTGATCGTGGACTACATGATGCCGGAGCTCAATGGCGTCGACTTCATTCAGCGTTTTCGCACTGTGCCGGGGCGCGCCGATATTCCCTTGCTGATGGTGACGGCCAATGACGAGCTGCCGGTGCGTTACAGCGCGCTCGAAGCCGGCGCCAACGATTTCCTGACCAAGCCGCTGGACAAGATCGAGTTCAGGGCGCGCATGCGCAACATGCTGGCGCTGCGCGCCAGCCAAAAGCGGTTGGAAGATCGGGCCAGCTGGCTGGCCGAGGAAGTGCTCAAGGCGACGGACGAGATTGTGCGGCGCGAGCGCGAGACCATCCTGCGCCTGTCGCGGGCGGCTGAGTTCCGCGACCCGGAAACCGGCGACCACATCCAGCGCATGGCGCATTACTCCTGGATGATCGCCGTGCGCCTGGGCCTGCCGCTGGAGCAGCAGCAATTGATCCTGGAGGCCGCGCCCATGCACGACGTGGGCAAGGTGGGCATCCCGGACCACATCCTGCTCAAGCCCGGCAAGCTCGACGAGGCGGAGTTTTCCACCATGAAGCAGCACCCCGTGATCGGCCACCAGATCCTGGCGGACAGCAGTTCCCCGCTGCTGCAGATGGCGGCCGTGATCGCCCTGAGCCACCACGAAAAATTCGATGGCAGCGGCTACCCGTTGGGGCTCAAGGGCGACGCCATTCCGCTGGTGGGGCGCATCGTGGCCGTGGCCGACGTTTTCGACGCGTTGACTTCGACGCGTCCCTACAAGCCGGCCTGGGACATGGATCGTGCGGTGGCGTTCATGCGCGCGCAGCGCGGTGTGCATTTCGATCCGCAGTGCGTCGACGTCTTCCTGGACCGGCTGGACGAGGTGCGCGCCGTGCGCCAGCGCTTCGCCGCCGAGCACTGAGCCTGGACGCGGCAGCGCGCCGTTCGGGCCCTAGCTGAGAAACCGGGCAAGTGCCTGGTCCAGCGCCTTCAGTTCGGCCTCGAGTTGTGGCAGAAGGGGCGCCGCCTCTGCGGTCGAGCCCTTGGCGCCCAGGACTTCGACCTTTCGGCTCAACGCCTCGAGCCGCTCGGCACCGAAATGACCCAGCAGGCCGCGCAGGGTGTGCGCGCTGCGCTGCAGCAGCTGGGCATCGTTCTGCGCGAGCGCCTGCCGCATGCCGCGCACCTGCTCGGGCCAGGTGCCCCGGAAGGATTCACCGATGATGCGCACGACCATGGCGTCGGCCTGTCCCAGTGCCGCGTCGTAGTCGAAAGCGGCGGTACCTGGCGATGCAGCCGGCGCGCGCGCGGGCGGCACGACCAGGGTCCCGTCGGAGGACAGGCTCCCAGGCAGGGTCGGACTGTAGTCGACATCCTGCCAGCGCAGGGCGGCCCGCAGTTCGTCGATGCGGATGGGCTTGGCCAGGTACTCGTCCATGCCGGCGACCAGGCAGCGTTCGCGGTCTTCGGCCATGGCGTTGGCCGTCATGGCGACGATGCGCACGTGTTCGCGCGTGTTGCGCTCGTGGGCGCGGATGCGGCGTGTCGCCTCCAGCCCGTCCATCACCGGCATCTGCATGTCCATGAGGATCAGGTCGTAGGGTATGTCGCCCTGGGTGGCCATCTCCACCGCCTGCGCCCCGTCGGGGGCAAGGTCGACCTCGTGGCCCTCGCGCTCCAGCAGGCTGAGCGCGAGCGTCTGGTTCACCTCGTTGTCTTCCACCAGCAGGATGCGCAGCGCGTTGGCGGCGTCGGCGGGCTTCGATTCGTCTCCCGCAGCCATGATGTCACTGTTGGATTCGCTGTGATCGATGTCGAAGAAGGCGGTGAAATAGAAGGTGCTGCCCTTGCCCGGCGTGCTGCGCACGCCGATCTCCCCGCCCATGGCATGTACCAGCTTCGCGCAGATGGCCAGCCCCAGGCCGGTGCCGCCGAAGTGGCGCGTGATGGAGGCGTCGGCCTGGGTGAAGGGGTCGAAGATGGCCCTCTGCTTGTCGGGCTCGATGCCCACGCCCTGGTCTTGCACTTCGAAGCGCAGCACGACCTGGCCCCGTTGATCGGGCTGGCGCATCACCCGCACCTGCACCACGCCCTGTTTGCTGAACTTGACGGCGTTGCCGATCAGGTTCACGAGGATCTGGCGTAGGCGGCCCGGGTCGCCGATCAGATGGGGCGGCACGGTGGTATGGGGTTCGTAGGCCAGGCGCAGGCCCTTGAGGCGGGCCTGGGTGTCCAGGCTGTTGAGTGTGCCGCGCACCAGCGAGTGCGGGCGGAAGGGGCGCAGGTCCAGCGTGAGCTGACCGGCCTCGATCTTGGAGAAATCCAGGATGTCGTTGATGATGGCCAGCAGGCTGTCGGCCGACTTCTTGACCAGGTCGAGGTATTCGCGCTGCGGCGCGCTGAGCTCGGTCTCGAGTGCCAGCGTCGTCATGCCGATGATGCCGTTCATGGGGGTGCGGATCTCGTGGCTCATGACGGCCAGGAACTCGCTCTTGGCGCGGCTGGCCGCCTCGGCCGCCAGCATGGCGTCCTGCAACGCCTGGCGGCTGCCCTCGCGTTCCTGGATGATCTGCAACACCACCCGCGACAGCGCGGCGATGTCCATGCTCTGGGCTTCGGGGGAGGGCGCGTCGGGCAGCAGGTTGGTGAGGACACGGCGCAGCGCCGCCAGGGCCTGCTCACGCTGCCGGAGCTCCAGACGCAGGCTGCCCGAGACGCGATGCAGGGCTTCGAAAGTGGCGCGGAATTCCTCGGGCACGGCCAGCACCATCTCGCCGGCCAGTTTCTCGAATTGCGGATCGGTGGGTGAGAGCACCGTGTCCATGCGCTGGAAGGAGGAGATCCAGCGGCGCAGCGAATACCAGATCAGGAACAGGCCGCCCAGCAGGCTCGCGACGGACAGGCCGAGCGCGGCCAGCAGCAGGTTCCAGAGATGGAGGGCCACCACACCCACCGCAAATTCCAGCCGCAGCACACCATAGTCATGCCCGCCCACAGAGATGGTGCGGTTGATGTCGTACAGCTTAGAGCCCACCTGGTCGCGCAGCCAGGCCGGCGCGTAGCCTTGCGGGCCCGACTGGTTCAGGCTCTTGACGATGCCGCCGCGCAGGTCGATGAAGGCGGCCGAGGAAAACTGGGATTGGAGAATGCCGCGGTCGAGGGTGCGCTGGATGGTGTCGTAGTCGCCGATGACTGCGCTGTCGGTGATGGTCTGCGCGGTCGCTTCCACCAGCATGGTGGCGGACTGCTGGACGCCTTCGATTTCCTGGGTGAACTGGTAATGCAGGAACAGCCAGGTGCCCGCGCCGACAAACAGCAGCATGGTGACCGCGTACAGCGCGAAGACCCGCTTGACCAGCGAGTTGGGCAGCAGGTTGATCAGCGGCGTGGGCATGCTCAGCGCAGCGCCGGCGGAGCCGTCTGGTAGAACTTGCGATAGGAATCGTAGTCGGCCGCGCTGGCGGGAATGAAGTAGGCATCGATCGGCAGCCCCACCTTTTGCGAGGTCTGGTGCAGGATGTCGCGGCCCTTGGAGTCCTTGTGCATGTTCAGGAAGGCCTGTGCCACGGCCTGCGCGTCCGTCTCCGGCACCTTGCCCGAGACCATCAGCGCCAGATCGTGGAAGGGCTCGGACGACCACAGTACGCGGAACTTGCGGTTCTCCCGCTTGGCATACCCTTCGATCAGCTGGGAATTGCCGCCGATCGCCTTGACCTTGCCGGCGAAGAGCTGCGCCAATGCGCCGTTCTGGTTGCCGCCGAACACCACCTTGATGTCGATGCCGCGGTTGAGCAATTGCGCATACGGCACCTTGTAGGCGACGAAGGCCTCAGGACCCGGAAAGGCGACTTCCTCGCCCTTGAGCTGGGCCAGCTCGGTGATGGGCGAATCGGCGGGCACGACGATCTGGCCCTGGATGGCGGGCATCTGGCGCCGGCCGAAGACCTTCCAGCCGAGCTGTTCGCGCTCGGGGCTGAAGAGGTGGTTGGAGAAGACGAACTCGACTTCCTGGGTCAGCACATAGGCCGTGGTGTCGGCCGAGGTGCGGCCGATCTTCAGGCTGAGCTTGACGCCGCTCTTGTCCGTCACATACTGAATGATGGGGTTCCAGTAGGCCGCCGTCAGGTTGATGTCGAACTGGTTGACCGGTGAGAAGCGGTAGCCGCCGTTGGCAGGCTGGCCCCAGGCCGGGGTGAGTGTCAGCAGGAAGGCGGCAAGCGCGAGCAGGTATTTTTTCATGGTCTACAGTGTTCTGTGCAGGCGGCGATGGCGAGGCCAGCGCGCCGAGTCCAGCTTACTCCAGCCAGGGGGCGTTCGCCAGAGTGCGGCGGCCCTGTATCCCTTCGGATCGCTACGATTTCACGAATCCTTCATGATAGACACCATGCCCCACGACGTCAGCCTCATCGGCACCATCGACACCGGCTATGGCCTAGCGATGATCCCGGGTCTGCTGGCCGGCGTGGTCATCAGCCCGGGCGTTCCCGCGCTGGCCTGCTCCAGGAAATCCGCAGGACATCCTCCGGTCTTGGAGGCGGGAGATGAGGCGCCGCTAGACTAGGGGCATGTCCCTGTTGTTGCTCCTGCTTCTGCCTTTTGTCGGCAGCGCCATCGCCGCGCTGTTGCCGACCAATGCGCGCAACCTCGAATCGCTCTGGGCGGGGCTGGTCGCCCTGGCGGTGGCCGTGCCGCTGGCCCTGCTCTACCCGCAGGTGACCGATGGCGCCGTGCTCACCGAGCGCCTGGCCTGGCTGCCGGGCCTGGGTGTGGACATCGTGGTGCGCCTGGACGGTTTTGCCTGGATGTTCGCCATGCTGGTCAGCGGCATGGGCCTGCTGGTCATCGTCTACGCGCGCTATTACCTTTCGCCCGAGGACCCGGCCGCGCGCTTTTACTCCTTGCTGCTGGGTTTCATGGGGGCCATGCTGGGCGTGGTGGTCTCGGGCAATCTGGTCCAGCTGGTGGTGTTCTGGGAGCTGACCAGCGTCTTCTCCTTCCTGCTGATCGGCTACTGGTACCACCGCAAGGACGCCCGGCGCGGCGCGCGCATGGCCTTCACGGTCACGGCCTCGGGTGGTCTGGCCCTGCTCGGCGGCGTGCTGGTGCTGGGCCACATCGTGGGCAGCTACGAGCTTGACGTGGTGCTCAAGGCGGGTGACGTGGTGCGCGCCCACGCGCTTTACCCGCTGGCCCTGGTGCTGGTGCTGCTGGGCGCGCTGACCAAGAGCGCGCAATTTCCCTTCCACTTCTGGCTGCCGCGCGCCATGGCCGCGCCCACGCCGGTCTCGGCCTACCTGCATTCAGCCACCATGGTGAAGGCCGGGGTCTTCCTGCTCGCGCGCCTGTGGCCCGTGCTCGCGGGCACGGACGCCTGGTTCTGGATCGTCGGCGGCGCGGGCCTGACCACGCTGCTGCTGGGCGCCTATGTGGCCATGTTCCAGAACGACCTCAAGGGCTTGCTGGCCTATTCCACCATCAGCCACCTCGGGCTCATCACCCTGCTGCTGGGCCTCAACAGCGAGATGGCGGCCGTGGCGGCGGTCTTCCACATGATGAACCACGCCACCTTCAAGGCTTCGCTCTTCATGTCCGTGGGCATCATCGACCACGAAACCGGCACGCGCGACATGCGTCGCCTCGACGGCCTGTTTCGCGCCATGCCCATCACGGGCACATTGGCCATCGTGGCCTGCGCGGCCATGGCCGGTGTGCCCCTGCTCAACGGCTTCCTGTCCAAGGAAATGTTCTTTTCCGAGACCGTGTTCCTTTCGGGGCATCCGTGGCTTGAATACGGTCTGCCACTGGCGGCCACGCTGGCCGGCATCTTTGCGGTGGTGTACGCGTTGCGCTTCGGCCACGACGTGTTCTTCGGGGCGCCCCCCGATTGCCCGCGCCAGCCGCACGAGCCCGTGCACTGGATGCGCGTGCCGGTGGAGTTGCTGGTGCTGGCCTGCGTGGTGGTGGGCACGCTGCCGGCCTGGTCCGTCGGGCCGCTGCTGGCCACGGCGGCGCTACCGGTGGTGGGCGGTGTGCTGCCCGAGTACAGCCTGGCGGTCTGGCACGGCTTCAACACGCCGCTGGTCATGAGCCTGGTGGCCACGGCCGGGGGTCTCATCGTCTATCTGATTTTTTCCCGGAGCTTCAAGCAGCGCGCGGCGCGCCATGCGCCTTTGCTGCGCCTGGACGGCCAGCGCCAGTTCGAAGCCGTGCTGGCCCGCCTCAGCGCGGGCGCGGCGTTGCTGCGGCGCTGGAGCGGCTCGCCCCACCTGCAGCCGCAGATGGCGGCCCTGCTGACCGTGACGCTGGTGGCGGGGGTGGCCTCGGCCCTGATCGTGCCCCTGTCCTGGGGCGACCGCGCGCGCGTGCCCGTCACGCCCGAGTTCGTGCTGCTCTGGTTCATCGGCGGCACCTGCGCCCTGGGCGCGGCCTGGCATGCCAAGTTCCACCGCCTGGCCGCGCTGACCATGCTCAGCGTGGTGGGGCTGGCGCTGTGCATCACCTTTGCCTGGTTCTCGGCGCCGGACCTGGCGCTCACCCAGCTGGCCGTGGAGGTGGTGACCGTGGTGCTCTTCCTGCTGGGCCTGCGCTGGATGCCCAAGCGCATGGAGCTGGACGACCCGCGCATCGTGCAGCGCGTGTTCTGGCGCCGCCGCCGCGATCTGGTGCTGGCGCTGCTGATCGGCGCCGGGCTCTCGGCCCTGTCCTATGCCCTGCTCACGCGCCAGGCACCGCTGAGCATCTCGCCCTTCTTTCTGGAACAGGCCCTGCCCGGGGGTGGCGGCACCAATGTGGTCAACGTGATGCTGGTGGACTTCCGCGCCTTCGACACCCTGGGCGAGATCACGGTGCTGGGCATAGTGGGCCTGACGGTCTATGCCCTGCTGCGGCGCTTCCGCCCGCCGCAGGAGGCCATCGAGGTGCCCCAGCAGCAGCGGGTGGAACATATCGGCGCGGATCTCGCGCCATCCTCGCGCGGTGACGGCGTGCCTGACTACATGGGCGTGCCTGCCGTGCTGGTGCGTCTTCTGCTGCCGATCGCGTGGGTCTTCGCCTTCTACCTCTTCATGCGTGGCCACAACGAGCCCGGCGGCGGCTTCGTCGCGGGACTGGTGGTGGCCATCGCCTTCATCGCGCAGTACATGGTGGCCGGCACGCGCTGGGTCGAGGGCCAGCTGCATCTGCTGCCGCCACGCTGGATCGCCTTCGGCCTGCTGGTGGCCCTGCTCACGGGCCTGGGCTCGATGGCGCTGGGCTACCCCTTCCTGACCACGCACACGGCGCACGTCACGTGGCCGCTGCTGGGTGAGATCCACCTGCCTTCGGCGGCACTGTTCGACCTGGGCGTGTTCACCGTGGTCGTGGGCTCCACGCTGCTGCTGCTGACCGCGATCGCGCACCAGTCGCTACGTGCGCAGCGCCAGGCCGAACATGAAGCACCCTCCGAGACGTTGCGCGCTTCTCCCCTCAAGGGGGGCGCTCCCGGTGGACTGGCAGAGCCAGCTCCGCGGGTGCCCTGGAACGACGGCCAGCTGAGCGGCCTTGAAGGGGGCGCCGCTTCCCCCGAGGGGGGACCATGGAAGTCGTGATCTCGCTGGCCATCGGTGTCATGGCCGGCTCCGGCGTCTGGCTGGTGCTGCGCCCGCGGACCTTCCAGGTGCTGATCGGCCTGTCGCTGTTGGCCTATGCCATCAACCTCTTCATCTTCAGCGTCGGCAGCCTGGCGCTCGACAAGGAGCCCATCGTGCGCGCCGGCGTGGCGGCTACGCTGGAAAACTACACCGATCCGCTGCCGCAGTCGCTGGTGCTGACCGCCATCGTGATCGGTTTTGCCACCACAGCGCTCTTCCTCGTGGTGCTGCTCGCGCTGCGCGGCCTCTCGGGCGGTGACCACGTGGACGGCGAGGAGGAGCGTCCATGACGGGTACGCTTTCGCATCTGATCGTTGTCCCGGTGCTGCTGCCGCTGGCCACGGCCGCGCTCATGCTGCTGCTGGGCGAAGGCCGGCGCCCGATCAAGGCCATGGTCAACCTGCTGTCCACGGTCACGGGTCTGGTGCTGGCGCTGTACCTGCTTTGGCAGGTACAGGGCGCGCCCTCGGCCTTCGGCGTCTACCTGCCGGGCAACTGGTCCGTGCCTTTCGGCATCGTGCTCGTGCTGGACCGGCTCTCGGCCCTGATGCTGGTGCTCACGGGCTGCATCGGCCTGGCCTCGCTGCTTTATGCACTGGCGCGCTGGCACCAGGCCGGCGTGTACTTCCACGTGCTGTTCCAGCTCCAGCTCATGGGCCTGTATGGCGCCTTCCTCACAGCCGACCTGTTCAACCTCTTCGTCTTCTTCGAGGTGCTGCTCGCAGCCAGCTACGGCCTGCTGCTGCACGGCGGCGGCGCGCCGCGCGTGCGCGCGGGCCTGCATTACATCGCGGTCAACCTGGTGGCCTCGCTGCTGTTCCTGATCGGCGTGGCCGTGCTCTACGGCGTCACGGGCACGCTCAACATGGCCGACATCGCGGTCAAGCTGCCCCTCGTACCTGCGGGCGATGGCGGCCTGCTGCACGCGGGCGCGGCCATCCTGGCTATCGCCTTCCTGGCCAAGGCGGCGCTGTGGCCGCTGAACTTCTGGCTGCCTGGCACCTACGGCGCGGCCAGCGCACCGGTGGCCGCGCTCTTTGCCATCCTCACCAAAGTGGGCGTCTACGCCGTGCTGCGCCTGTGGACCCTGTGCTTCCCGGCCGACGCAGGCGGCTCCGCGCTCTTTGGCAGCGGGGCCCTGATCTGGGGCGGTGTGCTGACCCTGGCCTTCGGTGCCGTGGGCATGCTGGCCTCGCAGCAGCTCGCGCGCTTTGCGGCCTACAGCGTGATCGCGTCCTCGGGCACGCTGGTCGCCGCTTTCGGCTTCGGCGCACCAGCGCTGGCCGGCGGCGCGCTGTTTTATCTAGCCAGTTCCACGCTCGCGGGTGCGGCGCTCTTCCTGCTGGTGGAGTTGCTCGAACGCGCGCGTCAGGTGGAGCTCGGGCCCGAAGCCCTGGACGACGGGCGCGATGTGCTGACGACCTTCACCGAGGCCGAGCCGCCGCCGGGCATCAACCTCGACGACGAAGAAGAGGTGCTGATCGGCCGCGCCATTCCTGCCGCCCTGGTCTTTCTGGGCCTGACCTTCACGGTCTGCGGCCTGGTGGTCAGCGGCCTGCCGCCGCTCTCGGGTTTTGTCGCCAAGCTGGCCATGCTCACGGCCCTGATCGATCTGCAGCGCCCGGCGGCCTGGACGCTGTTCGCGCTGCTGCTGCTTTCGGGCCTGATGGCGGCCACGGCGCTGTTGCGCATCGGCATGCGCCACTTCTGGACGGCCGAAGTACATGCCTCGCCGCGCCTGCGGGTGGTGGAGACCCTGCCCATTGGCCTGCTGCTCGCCGTGGGGCTCGCGCTGGTGCTGAACGGTGAAGCAGCCCTGGACTATATGCAGCAGACCGCCATCTCCTTGCATACGCCGGCCGCGTACATTGACGCCGTGTTCTCGGTGCGTCCCCTGCCTGCAGCTGTACCGGGAGGGCAGCCATGAAACGCTGGTTCCCTGCGCCGCTGCTCTCGGCCGGCCTGTTCGCGCTCTGGCTCATGCTCAGCCGCAGCCTGGGGGCCGGCACGGTGCTGCTCGGGCTTCTGCTGGCTTTCGTCCTGCCCCTGCTGGCCCGCCCGCTGCGTCCGGCCGGACCGCCGGTGCGCAAGCCGCTGCTGCTCGCGCGCCTGATCCTGCGCGTGGGCGGCCACGTGGTGCTCTCGGGGTTGGAGGTGGCGCGCGGCGTGCTGCGCCGGTCCACTCGGCCGCCACGCGGCGCCTTCGTCGTCGTGCCGCTGGAGCTGCGCAACGACCACGCCCTGGCCGCGCTGGCCATGATCACGGCGGTGATCCCGGGCACGGTCTGGTGCGAGCTTGCGCCCGACCGCAGCCGCCTGCTGCTGCACGTCTTCGACCTGGACGACGAAGCTGCCTTCATCGCCCACTACAAGGCGGATTACGAACACCCGCTCAAGGAGATCCTGGAATGAGTCCGCTGCTGAACCTGGCGATCACCGTGACCCTGGGGCTCTACGCCCTGGCCATGGGCATCGGCCTGCTGCGCCTGCTGCGCGGCCCCAGCGCCCAGGACCGCGTGCTGGCGCTGGACTTCCTCTACGTCGTCGGCATGCTGGTCATGCTGGTGCTGGCCATCCGCTACGACAGCAGCATGTATTTCGAAGGCGCCTTCCTGATGGTGCTGTTCGGCTTCGTCGGTTCGCTGGCCATGGCCAAGTTCCTGCTGCGCGGCGAGGTGATCGAATGATGGCGCCCTTCAGCGAGATGGTGGTGGCGCTGCTGCTGCTGGCCAGCGGCGTGGTGGTGCTGGCCGCGGCCCTGGGCCTGTGGCGTCTGCCGGACTTCTTCGCGCGCCTGCACGCGCCCGCCCTGGCCTCAACACTGGCGGCCTGGATCGTGACGCTGGCCTCCATCATCCATTTCACGGTGCGCGCAGGCGAGCTTTCGCTGCACGTCTGGCTCATCATCATCATCCTGTCCATCACCGCGCCGGTTACCACCATCGTGCTGGCGCGCGCGGCGCTGTTCCGTCGCCGTCTGGCCGGCGACGACCTGCCGCCGCCGTTGAGTGGCCATGAGGTGTGAACGGGCCGGGCCGCGTCCCGCTGCATGGCAGGGTGGTGCCGTGATTGTTGAAAGACGACGATGACGACGGATCCTTCCCTCCAGGATGCCGGTGCGTTGGCCCAGGCGCTCGGTGTCGACCCGGAACAGGGCCTGAGTGCTGCCGAGGCCGCGCGGCGACTCGCGCAGCACGGCCCGAACAGCCTGCGGACGACGCCTCCGCGCCCGGCCTGGCGCCGCCTGCTGGCGCAGTTTCAGGATCCGCTGGTCTACCTGCTGCTGGTCGCGGTGGTCATCGCGCTGGGGGCGTGGTTCATCGAAGGCCGGCACGGCTGGCCCGTCGATGCGGTGGTCATCACGCTGGTGGTCCTGCTCAACGCGGTGCTGGGTTATGTGCAGGAGGCCCGGGCCGCCGACGCGGTGGCCGCCCTGGCGCGCATGACGGCCGTGATGTCCTCGGTCTTGCGCGATGGCCGGGTGCAACGCGTGCCCAGCACCGTCCTGGTGCCCGGCGACGTGCTGGTGCTGGAGGAGGGCGATGCTGTGGGCGCCGATGCGCGCCTGCTGCGCTCGGCCGAGTTGCGTGTGCTGGAAGCCTCGCTCACCGGCGAGAGCGAGGCGGTGCTGAAGAACACGGCGGCGCTGGCGCAGGCCGCCCCGCTGGGAGACCGCCTGTGCATGGTGTTCAAGGGCACGGCTGTGGCCCAGGGCACCGGCCGCGCCGTCGTCACGGCCACCGGCATGCGCACCGAAATGGGCGCCATTGCCGAGATGCTGGAAGCCACCCGCGAGGAGCAGACACCGCTGCAGAAGGAGGTGGCGCGTATCGGCACCATGCTGGGCATCGCCGTCGTCGTCATCGCGGTCATCGTCGTGGCCACGATCCTGCTGATCTCCGACATCCGCAGCGCGGCGGACGTGATCACGGTCCTGCTGCTGGGCGTGTCGCTGGCGGTCGCCGCCGTGCCCGAGGGCCTGCCGGCCATCCTGTCCGTGGTGCTGGCGCTGGGGGTGCAGCGCATGGCCCGTCGCAAGGCCGTGGTCAAGAGTCTGTCGTCGGTGGAGACACTGGGCTCGGCCTCCGTGATCTGTTCCGACAAGACCGGTACCCTGACGCGTTCGGAGATGACCATCCAGCGCGTGATGACGGCCTCGGGCCACACCCGCGTCACGGGCGTGGGCTATGCCCCGCACGGCCGCATCGAGCACCAGGGGATGCCGCTGGCGGCGGGGCCGCTGCACGCGGAGCACATCGTGCTGCTCAGCGGCGGCAGTCTGGCGAGCAACGCCGCGCTGCGGCAGGGCGAGCGCGGCGAATGGGAGATCCAGGGCGACCCGACCGAGGCCGCCTTCCTGGTGGCCGAACGCAAGCTTGGCGTCCATGAGCGGCGCGTGCAGCGTTTCGAGCGCATCCGGGAGATCCCCTTCACCTCGGACCGCAAGCTGATGTCGTCGATCGAGCGCGACCATGAGCAGGGCGGCGCGATCATGGTGATCACCAAGGGGGCGCCCGACGTGCTGATCGAGCGCTGCAGTCGCGCGCGGGTCGGCATGGCGGTGGTCCCCTTCGACGCCGAGTTGCGCGCGCGCGCGCTGGCCGACGTCGCGCAGCTCTCCGACGAGGCGCTGCGCACGCTGGCCGTTGCCTACCGGCCGCTGGCACCGCACGAAGACGCCCAGACGGCCGGGGCGCTGGAACAGGACCTGATCTTCGTGGGGACGGTGGGCATCATCGATCCGCCGCGCGAAGAGGCCGGGGCCGCCATCCGCGAGGCCCGCCGGGCCGGCATCCGGGTGATGATGATCACCGGCGACCACCCCCGCACGGCCGCGCGCATTGCGGCCGATCTGGACATCGTCGAGCCCGGCGCGCAGGCGCTGACGGGCGCCGATCTCGACCGGCTGGACGACGCGGGCCTGGCCGAGGCGGTGCGCCGGACCTCGGTCTTCGCGCGGGTGGCGCCGGTGCACAAGCTGCGCATCGTGGCCGCGCTGCAGGCCGATGGCCACGTGGTGGCCATGACGGGCGATGGCGTGAACGACGCGCCGGCCCTCAAGGCCGCTGACATCGGCGTCGCCATGGGCATCAACGGCACGGAGGTGACCAAGGAGGCGTCGAAGATGATCCTGGCCGACGACAACTTCGCCACCATCGTCGAGGCGGTGCGCGAAGGGCGCGCCATCTTCGACAACATCCGCAAGTTCCTGCGGTACCTGCTGTCGTCCAACATGGGCGAGGTGCTCACGGTCTTTCTCGGCGTGGTGGGCGCGGGCGTGATCGGCCTGCAGCAGGGTGCCGAGGCGGGCGCCCTGGTGCTGCCCCTGCTGGCCACGCAGATCCTGTGGATCAACCTGATCACGGATTCGGGGCCGGCGCTGGCCATGGGCGTGGACCCGCCCACCGACGACGTGATGGCGCGCCCGCCGCGCCGGCTGACCGAGCGCGCCATTGACGCGCGCATGTGGCGCGGCGTGGTCGAGGTCGGGCTGGTGATGGCGCTGGCCACCCTGCTGACCATCGACCTCTACCTGCCCGGGGGGCTGCTGGAAGGCAGCGACGGACTGGACATGGCGCGCACGGCGGGGTTCACGGTCCTGGTGTTCGCGCAGCTGTTCAACTGCTTCAACGCCCGCTCCGAAACCACCAGCGCCTTTCACGGTCTCTTCGTCAACCGCTGGCTGTGGGCGGCCATTGCCTTGTCCGCGCTGCTGCAGGTGGCGGTGGTGCATGTCGGGCTGCTCAACATCGCGTTCGGCACCGTGGCGTTGACGCTGGAACAGTGGGGCGTGTGCCTGGCCATGGGCAGCAGCGTGTTGTGGTACGCCGAGCTGCGCAAATGGGTTCTGCGCCGCTGGGGGCACTGAGATGACGCTGCATCCGGCCATCATCTTCCTGGGCGGCCTGGTGGTCATCGTCCTGGGTGCGGAGATGCTGCTGCGCAGCGCCGCGCGCATCGCCGGCATGCTGGGCGTGCGACCCATCATCATCGGCCTGACGGTGGTCTCCGTCGGCACCAGCACCCCGGAACTTGCCGTGGGCATTGCCGCCGCCGCCGAAGGCCGGGGCGCCATGGCGGTGGGCAACATCGCCGGAACCAATATCTTCAACATCCTTTTCATCCTGGGCCTGAGCGCATGGCTGCGCCCGCTGGCGCTGCATCTGCTGAGCATCAAGCTCGACGTGCCGGTGATGATCGCCACCGCCCTGGCGCTGATCCTGATGGCCTGGGACGGCGTGCTCAGCCGCAACGAGGGCCTGCTCCTGTTGTTTGCGGCAGTGATCTACACCGTTGCCCTGGTGCGGCTGAGTCGGCGCGAGAGTGGGGCGATGCGGCGTGAATTCGCTGAAGAGTACGGCGCCGAACGCGTCATGCCGCCGCCCGGTGCGGCCCTGCCGTACACCCCGTGGGGTCTGGGCGTCTGGAATGCGCTGTTGCTGCTGGCCGGCATGGCGATCACCGTGCTGGGCGCCGAGCTGCTGGTCTCCAGTGCCACCAGTATCGCGCAGGCCTATGGCGTGTCGGACGCGGTCATCGGGCTGACCATCCTGGCGATCGGCACCTCGGCGCCGGAGCTGGCCACCACGCTGGTGGCTACCGTCAAGGATGACCGTGACGTAGCCATCGGCAACCTGATCGGCAGCAGCATTTACAACGTGCTGGTCATCCTGGGCCTGACCTGTGTGGTGGCAGCGGACGGCATCGATGTCAGCCGCGAGATCCTCTGGATCGACCTGCCGCTGGCAGCGCTGGTGGCGATGGTCTGCCTGCCGGTGTTCCGCAGCGGGCAGGCGGTGAGCCGGCGCGAGGGGGCCATGTTTGTGGTCGCTTACCTGGCCTACCTGGTCTCCCTGCTGCTGCGCATCTGAGGACAGGCGCCTTGCGCGCCGCGTCGGGCCTGATGGCCGGTGGCCTGGGGGTTTGACGCTTCCCACCAGTACCGGCGTCGGAATTGAGGTATTGTCAAACCGTCTTTCATTCGCCACCAGACCATGCCGCACGACGTCAGCCTGATTGCCACCATCGCCGCCGCCTTCGGGCTGGCGATGGTGTTCGGCCTGGTGGCCGTCAACCTGCGCATGCCGCCGCTGGTGGGGTATCTGCTGGCCGGCATCACGATCGGACCGTCCACGCCGGGGTTTGTGGCCGATGTGGGCCTGGCCGGCCAGCTGGCCGAGATCGGCGTCATGCTGCTGATGTTTGGCGTGGGCCTGCATTTTTCCCTGAAGGATTTGCTGGCGGTGCGTCGCATCGCCGTGCCGGGCGCCCTGGTTCAGATCGTCGTCTCGCTGCTGTTCGGCATGGGCCTGTCGCGCTGGTGGGGCTGGAGTTTCGGCGGAGCTTTCGTGTTCGGGCTGTGCCTGTCCACGGCCAGCACGGTGGTGCTGCTGCGGGCGCTGGAAGCCAAGGGGCTGCTCAAGTCGATCAACGGCCAGATTGCCGTCGGCTGGCTGGTGGTGGAAGACCTGGCCATGGTGCTGGTACTGGTGTTGCTGCCGGCCCTGGCCGGCGTGCTGGGCTCGACCGGTGCGGCCGCCACCGGGGCGGCGAGCATCAGCGAGATCTGGCAGACCGTGGGCATGACGCTGGCCAAGGTCACGGTTTTCATCGTGCTGATGCTGGTGGTGGGCCGGCGCGTGCTGCCCAAGGCGCTGTGGTGGGTGGCGCGCACCGGCTCGCAGGAGTTGTTCACGCTCAGCGTGGTGGCGGTGGCCGTCGGTGTGGCCTTTGGTGCCGCCAAGCTGTTCGACGTGTCTTTCGCGCTGGGCGCCTTCTTTGCCGGCATGATGATGCGCGAGTCCGAGTTCAGTCACCGTGCCGCCGACGAGTCGCTGCCGCTGCGTGATGCCTTTGCCGTGCTGTTCTTCGTCTCGGTCGGCATGTTGTTCGACCCGGCCGTGGTCTGGACCCAGCCCATCAAACTGCTCGCCGTGGTGGCCGTCATCATGGTGGGCAAGACGATTGCGGCCGTCGCGCTGGTGCTGCTGTTTCGCTATCCGCTCAACACGGCGTTGACGGTCGGTGCCAGCCTGGCGCAGATCGGCGAGTTCTCCTTCATCCTGGCCGGCCTGGGGGTCGCGCTGGGCCTGATGCCGGTCGAAGGCCAGAGCCTGGTGCTGGCCGGGGCGCTGATTTCGATCGGGGCCAACTCCCTGGTGTTTGCCGCCATCGAGCCGGTGCAGCAGTGGGTTCGCCAGCGCTCGGCGCTGGCGCGCCGGCTGGAGCAGCGCGACGACCCCCTGGCCGAGTTGCCCATGAGCACGGATCCCAAGCTGTTGAGCAAACAGGTGGTGCTGGTGGGGTATGGCCGCGTGGGCAGGCGCATCGCCAAGAGCCTGCGCGAGCAGCGCATCCCCTATGTGGTGGCCGAGCAGAACCGCGAGATCGTGGACGCCTTGCGCAAGGAGGGGGTGCCCGCCGTCAGCGGCGACGCGCAGACCCCGGAGGTGCTGATCCAGGCGCACGTGACCCGCGCCGCCATGCTGGTCATCGCCATTCCCGATACGGTGAACGTGCGCAAGATGGTCGAGATTGCCCGCGACCTCAACCCTGCGCTGGAGGTCGTGCTGCGCACCCACAACGAAGAAGAGGCCAAGTTGCTGCGCAAGGAAAGCCTGGGGACCGTGTTCCTCGGCGAGCACGAGCTGGCGCGCGGCATGACCGACCACATCCTGCGCCAGCTGGGCGAAGGCAGGTCGGGCGCCGGCCAGAACCCCAACCACCACTGATCACCGAACCTGAAGGAGACCGATGACATGAGCCCACTGCAACACATTCTGGCCGCAACCGATCTCTCCAGCAGTTCGCAGGAAGCGGTGGACCGAGGTTTTCTGCTGGCGGCCGCGTCCGGTGCGCGTTACACGGTGCTGTACGCGCTCGGGCTGGACGCGCTGATGCCCATGCGCAGCCTGCTGGGTGAGCGGGCCGCAGCGGTGTCGGACAAGATCGTCGAAGAGGCGCGTGCCGGGCTGCAGCAGTCGGTGTCCGATGCCAGCCGTACGCATGGCGTGGTGCCCGAACTGCGGGTCGAAGACGGCCTGCCCGGAGTGGCCATTCCCGCCTACGCCCAAGCGGCGCCGGCGGACCTGGTGGTGGTGGGGGCGCACGGCAGCGGCTTCCTGCAGCGCATGCTGATGGGGTCCACGGCCTCGACGTTGCTGCGCAAGAGCAAGTGTCCGGTGCTGGTGGTCAAGCAGGAGCCGCGCGGACCCTACCGGCGCGCCCTCATCCCGGTCGATTTTTCCCACGGCTCCCTGCTGGCCCTGCGCCTGACACGGCAGGTGGCGCCGCAGGCCGACCTCATCCTGTTGCATGCCTTTGAGGTGCCGTTCGAAGGCAAGATGCAGTACGCGGGTGTTGGCGAGGGCCTGGTGATGCAGTACCGCACCGAGGCCCGTCAGCAGGCCGTGATGCAGTTGCACGAACTGGCCGCCGCGGCGGGCCTGGCCGAGGAGGACTACACCGGGATCGTGGTGCATGGAGATGCCACGCGCGAGGTGATCCTGCACGAAGAGCGGGACCGTTGCGATCTCATCGTCATGGGTAAGCACGGCACCCATGTGACCGAGGAGCTGCTGCTGGGCAGCGTGACCAAGCGCGTGCTGGCCGAGTCGCTCGGCGATGTGCTGGTGGTGGCGGACCGGAACGCGCCGCCGGTGCCTTTTCCGTTTTAGCGCAATGGCAGACAGTCGGTAGCGATGTCGTTAAGATGCGTGATCCCTTTCAAGGAGCACATTCCATGTCCAACGCCGCGCATCACTGGCGCTTCTTCCGTGCCGGCGGCTTCGACCAGGTCCGCCTGGACACCGCGGCCGAACTGCTCAACATCGGCCAGCTGGACCAGAAACTCTGGGTGGCCCTGTCCTGCCCCGTCAAGGGTATCGAGTTCGATGCCCGCACCCTGGCCTTCGTGGACGGTGATGGCGACGGCCAGGTCCGCGCCCCCGAACTGATCGCCGCCGTGGCCTGGGCTGCTGCGCGCCTGAAAGACACGGAGGTGCTGGCGCAGAAGCTGCCCGGTGTGCCGCTGTCCGCCATCCGTGACGACGACGAGGAGGGCGCCGCCATTGCGACCGCCGCGCGCGAGCTGCTGGCCGACATCGGCAGCACGGACGGCTTGGTGACGGTCGCCGCTGCCAACGCCGCGCAGACCCGCCACGCCCAACGCGCGCTGGCTGCCTGGGAAGCGGCCGGCCAGGCCGCCCGCCCGCTGGGCGACGCCACGGCCGCCGCCCACGAGGCTCTGGCCGCCGTGTCCGAGAAGGTGGAAGACTGGTTCGTGCGCTGCCGCCTGGCGGCCTTCGATGCGCGTGCTGGTGCGGCCCTCAACGCGGCCGATGCAACACTGGCCGCGCTTGGGAGCGCGACCTTGAAGACCGATACCGAGAGCATTGCCGCGTTGCCGCTGGCCCATGTGCAGGCCGGTGTCGCGCTGCCGCTGGGCACCGGACTCAACCCGGCCTGGGCGGCACGCATGGCCACCCTGCAGCAGGCCGCCATCCAGCCGCTGCTGGGCGAGCGCGCGCTGTTGACCGAGGCCGACTGGGCGGCGCTCAAGGACAAGCTCGCCCCCTATGCCGCCTGGCTGACCGCCAAGCCCGATGCGGCCGCCGAGGCCGACGCCGTGCGCCAGCTGGAGCGGCTGGCGCATTACGTGCGCGACCTGCTGGCCCTGGCCAACAACTTCGTCGCCTTCCGCGATTTCTACACACGCCAGGGCAAGGCCACCTTCCAGGTCGGCACGCTCTACCTGGACGGCCGCTCGGCCGAACTCTGCGTGGCTGTCAACGACGCAGGCCGTCACGCCACGCTGGCCACGCTCTCGCGCATGTGCCTGGTCTACTGCGACTGCACCCGCGGTGCCGAGAAGCTCAGCATCGCCGCCGCCTTCACCGCGGGTGACTCCGACCAGCTCATGGTGAGCCGCAACGGCGTCTTCTACGACCGCCTGGGCCGCGACTGGGACGCCACCATCGCCAAGATCGTCGACCACCCGATCAGCCTGCGCCAGGCCTTCTGGTCGCCCTACAAGCGGCTGGCGCGTTTTGTCGGTGAGCAGCTGCAGAAGATTGCCGCCAGCAAGGCCAAGGCTTCGGATGAGAAGCTGACCGCCGCCGTGGTGGATGGCGGCAAGAAGGTGGCTGCTGCCCCCGCCGCACCGGCCACGCCCCCGCCGCCTTTCGATGTGGGCAAGTTCGCCGGTATCTTTGCCGCCATCGGCCTGGCTGTGGGCGCCATCGGTACGGCCCTGGCCTCGGTGCTGGTGGGCCTGCTGGCGCTCAAGTGGTGGCAGGTGCCGTTTGCGCTGGCCGGGCTGATGCTGGCCATCTCGGGCCCTGCGGTCATCCTGGCCTGGTTCAAGCTGCGCAGCCGCAACCTGGGCCCCATCCTGGACGCCAATGGCTGGGCCATCAATGCGCGCGCCAAGATCAACATCCCTTTTGGCACCTCGCTCACGCAGGTGGCGCAGCTGCCGCCCAACGCCGAACGCGCGCTGACCGATCCCTATGCCGAGAAGAAGCGGCCCTGGGCCCTGTACTTCGGCATCGTGGCCGTCGTCCTTCTCGCGGCTTTCGCGTGGGTGCTGCGCGACCAGTGGCGCTGAACGCCCTGTAAGTTTTCGGCTTCAGCATCGACTGATCAGCAGGCCGGCGTTAACCCGGTCCGTGCCCGGCCATCCGGTCGGGCGCTACCCAGGGCCTGTTCATACTGATTTCTCAAGATGCGTTGCGGATCAAAAAAGTCATGCGGTAGGCGCGTGGACGCAGCCGGGGTGATCCCCGGCAAGTCCACGCAACACCCCGCATGGCGTTTTTGGCCGCAACCCGTAGGGAACGGGGTGAAAACGGCGCCACTCGTTGTTGCACTCCTAGCCCAGGCAGTCGGCCTGGGCGTTGTCGTGCGCCTAGATTGGCACCGTTTTCACCGCGTTCGCACTTGAGAAATCAGTGTGAACAGGCCCCATCAGGAGACGACGATGAATAAGACACAGTTTCTGGCACTGCTGGCCGGTACGGCCCTGGCCCTGGTGGCGGGTGTGGCCCAGGCCGAGATGAAGTCGGACAAGCCCATGGACGGCAAGACGATGAAGTCCGACAGGGCCATGAGCGAGAAGAAGATGGACGGCATGAAAACCGACCAGATGATGGACGACAAGAAGGGCGGCACCATGAAGTCCGGCACGATGAAGTCGGACAAGATGATGGACGACGGCAAGAAATAAGCCGCGCCGGCGGTGCCTGCAGGGCCTGCAGGCACCCGGTGTCAGTCCTTGGGGGTGTGCTCGTCCCGACCCGGGAAACGCCGTGTGGCCAGGCGCAGGAAACCGATCTGCTCGCGGAAATTGCGGCAGCCATCGCACCAGACCAGGTGCCAGCGTAGCGGCAGCTGCTCGCGCCAGTCCAGGCCGCGGTCCTGTGCATCCGATAGCAGGCGGGAAGCCTCTTGGCAGTTCAGCATGGCGCCACCTCGCCTGCAGAGAACCAGCCGCGTTCCAGGCACAGGCGCAGCGCCATGCGCGCGCGGTGCAGGATGACGTGGCAGTTGCTCACCGTGATGCCCAGCTCCTTGCAGACCTCGGGCGTTTCGAATTCAAGGAACTCGCGCATCATGAAAACCCGTGCCGTGTTCTCTGGCAGGTGGTTGAGACAGACCTCGAACACGTTCCAGAAATCCTGCTGGCGCAGCGCGGCCTGCGGGTCGCCCCAGGCGCGTGGGCTGGCGTTGCCCGCCCAATGTCCGGAGTTGCTGAAGAGGGTGTCGAAGGTCTGGTCCAGGCTGTCCCCCTCGGCGCCCAGGGCCGAGACATTGGTGCTGCGGCTCTGCTCGCGGATGACGTCCACGATCTTGTGCTTGAGGATGCCGTAGACCCAGCTCTTGAGCTGCGAGCGGCCCGCATAGCTGTCCGGGCGGGCCAGAGCAGCCAGCAGTGCTTCCTGCACCGCGTCCTCGGCAGCAGCGGCATCCCGCAGCTGCAGGCGCGCAAAGCGCAGCAGATCTGCGCGCACGGCGGCAATGTCTTCGGAGCTGGCAGCGGGCGGGGGGCTCATCAGGGTTTCCATCCGGACTTGGTCGTGGATACCCTGCTTTTCTTACACGCCGCGCGCGCGCTCGGCGTGGAACTGCGCCACGAAGGCGCCAAACGTGCCCGCATCCAGCGCGGCGCGCACCTCGCGCATGAGGTTCAGGTAGTAGTGCAGGTTGTGCACCGTGGCCAGCATGGGGCCCAGCATCTCGCCGCAGCGGTCCAGGTGGTGCAGGTAGGCGCGGCTGAAGCCTTCGCGCCCGCCCTGCTGGTAGGGCACGCCCGATTTGCCGGCGCAGGCGTAGCAGCTGCAGGTCTCGTCCAGCGGGCGCTCGTCGCTCTTGTGGCGCGCGTTGCGGATCTTCAGGTCGCCAAAACGCGTGAACAGGTGGCCGTTGCGCGCATTGCGCGTGGGCATCACGCAGTCGAACATGTCGATGCCGTGCTGCACGCCGTAGACCAGGTCTTCCGGTGTGCCCACGCCCATGAGGTAATGCGGCTTGTGCGCCGGCAGCCGGGGGCCGACGTGGCGGATCAGGCGCTGCATGTCTTCCTTGGGCTCACCCACGCTGACACCACCCACCGCGATGCCGGGGAAATCCAGTTCTTCCAGCCCGGCCAGTGATTCGTCGCGCAGGTTCTCGTACATGCCGCCCTGCACGATGCCGAACAGCGCGTTGGGGTTCTGCAGCCGCTCGAACTCGGTCTTGCAGCGTTTGGCCCAGCGCATGCTGAGCTCCATGGAGACGCGGGCCTCGCGCTCGGTGGTCAGCTGGCCCTTGGTCTTGGGCTCCAGCGAGACATAGGGCGTGCATTCGTCGAACTGCATGACGATGTCGCTGTTGAGCACGGTCTGGATCTGCATCGAGACCTCGGGCGTGAGGAACAGCTTGTCGCCGTTGACCGGCGAGGAGAAACGCACGCCTTCCTCGGAGATCTTGCGCATCTCGCCCAGGCTCCAGACCTGGAAGCCGCCTGAGTCGGTGAGGATGGGCTTGCCCCAGTTCTCGAAGCGGTGCAGGCCGCCAAAGGTCTTCACCACGTCCAGGCCCGGGCGCATCCACAGGTGGAAGGTGTTGCCCAGGATGATCTGCGCGCCCATGTCTTCCAGGCTCTGGGGCATCACGCCCTTGACCGTGCCGTAGGTGCCCACAGGCATGAAGATGGGGGTTTCGACCACGCCGTGGTTGAGCGTGAGGCGGCCGCGGCGCGCGTGGCCGTCGGTCTTGAGCAGTTCGAATTTCAGCATGGTCAGGGGCTCGATTGTAGGAGCCCCCGCCGCCGGGCGCCCTCAGTAACCCTTGGCCTGCGCCCGCTTCTTCCAGACTTCCCAGGGGCGGCCCAGGTGCTCGTCGTTCATGTCCGAAGTGGCCTGGGCCTCTTCCGGCGTCAGGTAGTTGATCTCGCCCAGGCGCATGGCCTCGCTCTGCAGGCGGGCGTTGCTCTCGGTGTAGATGGCGCGGAACACCACCTGCTGGATGGAAATACCCACCACCACATTGCCGTGTCCGCGCAGCAGCGCCACGGCCTGCTGGCCCAGGCTGGCGGCCAGGGCTTGGCCCAGCGCCTGGTTGCGGATCAGCAGGTCGCTGCTCTCGCCGGCCGTGTGCCGGATCTCGAACACCGGCACCTGCGCGCCCAGAAAACCGCTCATGTGGCAGATGGGCCGCAGGCGCGCGCCCGTCACGCCAAAGGGGATGACGGCCGGCGAGTGGCTGTGGATGACGGCCATCACGTCGGGGCGGCAACGGTAGATCTCGCTGTGGATGAAACGCTCCACATAGGTCTTGCGCCCGCGTTCGTCGTGTACGTTGCCGTCCAGGTCGCAGGCCACGATGTCGTCAGCCGTCACCAGGCCCGGGGCCATGCTGCGGGCGATCAGGAAGCGGTCGGGATTTTTGTCATGGCGCACGCTGATGTGGCCGAAGCCGTCGAGCACGCCTTCGTTGACGAGGATGTGGTTGGCGATGACGAGGTCGTCGATCAGCGTGGGGTTGGCAGTGGGGTTCATGTCGGGTCTCCTGGGGAGTCAGTGTTTTCCTGACTTGCATTGATGATAAGTATGATTAT
>Ga0187844_10000894_pt1 | contig 23247 bp, 22 predicted proteins | sample SpaLakP09_SKY_50_FD_134517 | JGI IMG/M metagenome (GOLD analysis project Ga0187844, IMG submission 134517) | Oligotrophic lake water microbial communities from Sparkling Lake, Wisconsin, USA - SP09_SKY_50 | ecosystem: Environmental > Aquatic > Freshwater > Lake | place: USA: Sparkling Lake...
CGCGACCGTGGGTCGGCTCTTGGATCTCCTCCACGGAACGCACAATGGTGATGCCCGGTGTCTCCGTCATTGTGCGGGAGAGAACGATATTTTCCCGACCGGGGAGAGGCTTGCCGATTGACTCGTAAGTCTTCCGCCCCATGAGGATCGCATGGCCCATGGTGGTAGCCTTGAAAAATTTGAAATCCTCGGGAAGATGCCACGGAATCGTGCCGGCATTTCCGATCACCCTATTCTCCGCCATAGCCACAATCGCTTTAATCATCTGGAAACAAAAATGACTGCAAATTCTCCCGCAGAGGCGCAGAGGCGCAGAGATGGAGAAAAAGAAGGAGATGCAAAGTCTTGTCCAAAAACTCCGCGCCTCTGCGCCTCTGCGGGAAATATTCTTCGGCTTCGCATTCTACACAGCGATTGGGGCCTTGATCGCGGGGTGAGGGTCGTAGCCCTCGAGGGTGAAGTCCTCGTAGCGGAAGTCTTCCAAGTTCTTCACAGCGGGATTAAGTAGCATTTGCGGGAGAGTTCGAGGTTCACGGGAGAGTTGTTCGCGGGCCTGATCCAGATGGTTTACGTAGAGGTGAAGGTCGCCGAAGGTGTGGATGAATTCCTTTGGTTTCAGTCCGCAGACCTGCGCGATCATCAGGGTCAGCAAGGCGTAGGAGGCAATATTGAAGGGGACGCCCAGGAAGAGATCCGCGCTCCGCTGGTAGAGCTGGCAACTGAGTTCGCCATTCGCCACGTAGAATTGCACGAGGGCGTGGCAAGGAGCCAGAGCCATCTTGTCGATCTCGCCAGGATTCCATGCGCTGATGATGTGGCGGCGGCTGTCAGGATTCTTTTTCAGATCCTCGATGAGACGCGTGATCTGATCCACGGTTGCTCCCTCAGGGGTGCGCCATCGACGCCACTGGGCGCCGTAGACGGGACCGAGGTCGCCGTTCGCATCAGCCCATTCGTCCCAGATGGTGACGCCGTTTTCCTTGAGGTAGGCGATGTTGGTGTCGCCTTTGAGAAACCAGAGGAGCTCATGAATGATGGAGCGAAGGTGGAGTTTCTTGGTGGTGAGCAGAGGAAAGCTCTGTGTGAGGTCAAAGCGCTCCTGCGCACCAAAGACCGAGAGGGTGCCGGTACCGGTGCGGTCATCCTTTCGTGTCCCGTGATCGAGGACGAGATTGAGAAGACGCAGGTAGGGAGTCATCGCGGGAAATCCTTGAATACTTAGCTTATCCCTAGCCGTCAGGCTTTGTAGACGCTATCGGGATTAAAGATCGGCTCCTCCTTAGGAGGTAGATCATTCCCCTGCTGGTCGAGCTCGACATAGAAGCAGCTCGCAAATCCGGTGTGGCAGGCACCGCCGTGCTGCTCCACCTCAAAGAGGAGGGTGTCGCGATCACAATCGACGAACCAGCGCAGGATCCGCTGCGTGTGGCCGCTCGACTCGCCTTTCTTCCAGAGATTTTGACGGGAGCGGCTCCAGTAGTGCATGTAGCCGGTCTCCACGGAATGCTTGAGCGAGTCCTCGTTCATCCAGGCCATCATGAGAACGCGTCCGCCGGCTTCGGTACTCTCCTGCACAATCGCGGGAATCAGGCCGCGCGCATCGAATTTGAGATTCAAGTCCATCTGCTCATTTCGGAGAGACGGCGCTTCCGGGGCAAGAAGATTCTGGATCGTAGATTCTCGGTTGCGGAGTGTCCTCACTTTCAGGAGGATCAGAGCGTGGTCATCGCATCCAGCACACACTCGGCGCCCTGCCATCGTTTCTTTGAGGAAGCACCGGACATGATCTCCGTGCCCCTGTCGGAGTTGATGGCTAAGCTTCCGTCTCAGTTCCGCAAGGAAACGTCTGCCGAAGAACTCAGCGGCCGAAAGGTCAACCTGCCTTGCCGGGATTTGCTCGCGGGTAATACACCGCGGCTCTCGCTTGGCCAGCTCAACGATCTTCTACCCGATCTGGTCGTAGTGCCCGAAGGTGGAGACCGTTCAGAGCAACTGAATCTCCCTGCTGGATGGGTGGCGCTTTATTACCGCTTGGTAACAAGGTTTGAAGAGGTTCCAACGGAATGCAGGGAGAGTCGGAGCGGTAAAGCATCTGCAGTGACCCTTCCCTCCGTGGATGGCCCCGCCGAAAAATCTCCTGTTACGGTGATCGAGGCGGAGATGATTTCGACCAATCAGCCCGAAGTACTCTCAACCTTGGAATCGTACGGTGCAAAGTTCCATGGGGAAAAAGAAGCTCAGGAGTTGGTGCCAGCCGTCTCAGCCAAGCGGGGATTCTTCGCCTCGTTGCCGATCTTTCGCCGAAATGTAACTGCCAAGCCAGCGCCTGAGAAACAGAGCCGGGTGGTTTTCCCTTCCGACATCGAGGAAAAACCCGAGGCTCTTGCCCTTGAGCCCCTCTGGAAGCTCGATCCCCTCGATCAGCTTGCCGAACCCGCGGCCCTCCAGGCCCTCTTCATGACCGAAGAGAAGCTGACGATGGATCGCGTCATCGCGATGGCAGGTCAGCTTCCGGGCCTACGGGCCTGTATCTTGGCACATGGGGATCAGGTGGTCTGCGCCTCGAACACTCCTCCCGGAATCGATCTTCAAACACTGAGTTCTCAGGCAATGACGATGCTGGCCCAGATCCGGGAGTCCTCTTCCAAGATGGGTCTCGGGAATGTTCCGGGGGTGACACTCCATGCGGAACAGGGAGCCCTGAGCTTCCTTCACAACAACGAGCTCTGCCTGCTAGTCCTCCATGCAGACCGGGGATTCCTTCCAGGGGTACGCGAACGTCTTCAGGAAATGCTGGGCCATCTCGCTCATGCCGAGGCACTGCCAAGTAGTCCCTCCGCACAACCGAGTCTGCCGATCTGAGAGCCGGAAGCAGGTCTATCCTATAAACCTACAACCTTTAACCTTTTGAATGCTTTCAACCTGCAACTAGTATTTTTCCATGCTTGAACTCTTGCAAAAAGGCGGGCCCCTCATGTGGATCATTCTGCTCTGCAGCGTGGTGGGGCTGGGGGTCTTCTTCGAACGCCTGATCTTTCTCCACAAAGCCTCCATCCGGGTTGGAGAGTTGCTCGGCGGTCTTTCGCTGCTGATTCATAATGGCCGCGGTGACGAGGCTCTCGCCGAATCCTCCGCGAGCCATGGCCCTGCGGCTCGCGTCCTACAGGCCGCCCTGCTGAGGCCCGGTGCCGGGCGTAGCGTCCTGCAGTCGCTAACTACCGACGCCGCGCTCCTGGAGATCCCGAAGCTTGAGCGGAATTTGCCGATTCTTGCGACACTTGCCTATGTTACGCCGCTGCTCGGTCTACTCGGTACGATTCTCGGTCTGCTGGATGCTTTTCTGGTTCTCTCAGCACACGGCGGCTATGCAACGGCAGCGGAACTGGCTCGTGGCGTCTACGAGAGCATGCTCGATGCAGCTGCCGGGCTCGGTGTTGCGATCCCCGCCTACGTCGGACACAGTTACTTAACTGCGAGGGTGAATGACATCATTCATGACATGGAGCGGGCGGGCATCGAGATTGTGAACCTGCTTGTGGATGCCGCTGACCGGCGGGATGACCCCGCCAACGGATGAGGCTTCCCCGCAGCAAGGGAGCGGGAGATGCGCTGCTGCTGATGGCTCCAGCGCTCGGCACGCTGCTCACCCTCGTCTTTTTTCTGCTGCTGGGCGGTTATTTTATGCTCCAGCCGGGAATCGCGCTGAGGGTCCCCGACTCGCCGTTTCTTCTGCTCCCTCAGCAGGATCCTCAGGTGGTCAGCGTGACTGGGGCGCCTCTGCCGCAGATCTATTATGACCGACAGGTCGTCACCTCGGCGGAGCTTGAAACATCGCTTCGTAAGTTGCCCAGAACTGGCAGTCTCATCATCAAGGCCGACCGGCTTGCCCCTTATGATCTACTCCTCCAGATCATGACGATCGGTGCTCGCTGTGGTTTCACAGTTGTCCTAGCCACTGGCTCGGGTCCGTCATGACGCGGCGGATTCCCCTGCTTCCAAAGGGCCCCCTTGCTTCCCGGGAGCTGAGAGAGTTGGCCCATTTAGCCCAACTCGCCTTCGAATGGCCAATCCGTCAGGCACCACGGCTGATGCTTCCGCTCTGCATTCTGGGCGCCGGAATGCTGCAGACCCTGATGGTGGTACTCTTCTCAATCAGCTACCAGGTACCTTCCGAGAAAACACCGGAGGCGCCGCTATTTTACTTCCTGCCGCCTGAGAGTGAGGCCGCTCATCAGTTGGCGCCTTGGCTGGAAGCAAATGATCCTACGGTCTTCTCTCCCCTCCGTGCCGCGCGAACAGCCTTACCCTCGCTGCCTCCCCTGAAATACAGGCCGAGTTACGAAGAGCCGCCTCCCGCACTGCTTCCTCTACGTAGCGAGTCGGTCAGCAGTATCGAGCCCCCCATGCCCCTGCTGGTATCTCCACTCCAGCGAGCGTCCCAACTAGTGTCCCATGAAACCAACACCACGGTAGCACCGGCAGTAGGCACTAGCATCGCACGCCCCTCCACAGTTGTCCGATGGGAAGATGAACTTTCGGCACTGCACTTAGTCGAGGGCGCCGGTCCCTCTTCTGTTCCAGTCGCGTTGGCGAGGGTTATCCAGCCAACACTCTACGAAGTGGGCGTCAGCTCAGAGGGAATGCCCTTGCACTGCGTGTTGATGGAATCCTCTGGCGACCTGGCTAGCGACGAGGCAGCCCGTATCTGGATCATGGCAAGGCGCTTTCAGCCCCAGCCAAAATCCGTAGAGGCAATCTCGTGGGGGCGTGTCCTTGTGCTCTGGGGTGCCGATGCTAGCACAGCCGTACCTGCGGCATTCACTCCCCCCGTTCATCCCTCAGCCAAGCCATGATTCCCATCACACTTTCGTGGTTTGTCTGCGTCTATTTGGCCCTTTTTCTGGCGGGTGTTTTGATCCTCTGGATAGGCTACGAAATTATTCGTAAACGCCATGCCAATAGCATCTTCCGAAACCGCGTTTTTTGCAGGATCTGCGGTTCGCGATACATCGACGGATCGAGCGACCGCCTTCTCCGCTGCCCTGTCTGCGAAAGCCTGAATGAACGCACGGCATCCGGGAGGTAAAGAAATGGCAAAATCTCGTTACAGATTTCGACACCTTTACTGGATCGTCCCACTGAGCTTGGTTTTGATCATGTTGGCCATCGTGCTGGTACTTCTTGCACATTGGCTAGAGGGAGAGGAGTTTCGCTCACTGGTGGAGCAGAAGGCTACTGAGCGGCTTCATGCAAAGGCGGAACTGGCTCCAATCCATTGGGCTTGGGTTGGCCTGACATCGGGGAGCCTCCGAGCCCTCGGTTCGGCCGAGACCGCGATGAAAAAAATCGAATCCATTGGGTTGCACGCAAAGTTCCACCCCGCAGCATTGTTGCAAGGCCATCTTGTAGTGGAGGAGATCACCCTTGAACGGATCGAGGTTCATCTCGGGCCGGTGAAGGAGGGAAATAACGAGGTTGTGGCCGAGATTTCGAGCCAGCCATCGATCCTTCCAAAATGGCTCCCCGCGCAATTCGTGATTGAGAGGATCCAGAGTTGCTCCACAGACGTGCTGATCGAGCAACCTAAGGGAGGATCGTTTGATATACTGGGGACACGCTTGGAATCTGTGCCGGAAGGAGACCAGATCCGCTTTGAGGCCCATGGAGGACGCCTGGTCAGCGAGCGCTTTCCTGATCTGAAGATAGGGATCGACACGATCCGATGCCGTCTCTCCCATACAGGGCTCGACCTCACCGGCGCGGATCTCTCAATTCAAAACGGGGGGACCCTTCGTTTGGCGGGTAACTTTCCAAGCAATGGAAGCGAGTCACGGCTGAAGGGGCATTGGGAGAAGGTCGAATTGACCTCGCTTCTACCTGCACTGGAGGGGAAGGTTTTGGGCTCTCTGGAGGGGCAGGGCGAAGCCGCATGGGGGCGTGACGGGATCCATGCTATCTCCGGTAATGTCAGTGCGCATGACGTCACCCTCTCGCAGATTCCGGCGTTGGAGAAGTTGGCACTCTTCACGGCCATGGACCAATTCAGGCACCTTCCGATTCAGGAGGCCCACGCCACGTTCTCAGGGGACGTGAACAAAACCACGTGGAGCAAGGTGGTTCTCGAATCCAAAGGTCTGCTAAAGCTCATAGGAGATGCAGAGGTGGGGCGAGAAGGATCGCTCATGGGATCTTTTCAGGTGGGCATCACTAAGCGAATTGTCGACATGATCCCCTTCGCCCGCGAGGTCCTGGGTCTGAACGAGCACGACGGCTACATTTGGACCCCGATGATCATCGGCGGGAGCCTTTCCCATCCCACGGAGGATCTCTCCCCACGACTCGCCACGCTCTTCACCACCCGCGCCGAGGGTGTCGTCAAAGAGGGGATCCAAGATGGAATGAAACTCCTGGGCATCAAGGGGCAGACTGCGACCAACATGCCGTCGACAAATGCTGTTAAAACGCTCGAACAGGAAGCGGGAAAAATTCTCGATACACTCGGCGGCTTTCTTAAATAATGATGCCGCTCCCGTGCCGCGGTCCGGGTGCTTTGAGAAGCCGCAGAGCCTCGGCTAAAGACTTTTCGGGATCGGGAAAAAGACTCAGGTTCAGCTTTGGAAAGTCATGCTGGCGGCCGAACCAGGTCATCTGGCGCTTGGCATAGCGCCGAGTGGACGAGCAGATGGCTTCGATCGCCTCTTCCTGAGTGATCTCATTCCGTAGGAGTGAGCGGATTTCCCGGAGACCGAGTGTCATCGAGGCCGTTTGCCCGACATGCTGCTCCGGGAGAGCAGTCACTTCATCCTCCACGCCCTTATGAAACATCGACTGCACATTGGCTTCGATCCGGGAGTTCAAGTCCTCCCGATTACGTGTGAGAAGAAGGGTCATGATTCCCATACCCTGGGGTGTTGGAATGGGGCCTTGCGATACTTTCCGTGAAACAGCAAGCGGCTTGCCCGTTAGCATCACGATTTCAAGGGCCCGTTCCACACGGCGGCGGTTAACCAGATCGACCATCCCCACGGCGGCAGGATCCATAGCCTGAAGTCGCCCGATCAGTTCCGGTAATGTGAGCGTCTGTAATTCAGCGCGAAGGGCGGGGTCGCCGGAAGGAAGTTCTTGAAGACCCCCGAGCAGCGCTTTGAAATAAAGGCCTGCTCCACCAACCACGATTGGCCGTTTGCCCCGGGCAGCGATATCGAGGATGACGGGCAGCGCCTCACGCAGATAGCGTCCTGCGTCATAAGCCTCCGCCGGATCGACGGATCCGATCAGATGGTGGGGAATCAGCGCACGCGCAGCTTCCGAGGGCTGGGCAGTCAGAAGAGATAGACCTGCATAGATCTGGAAGGCATCCGCGCCGACGATCTCACCGTCAAGTTCGCCGGCAAGGCGAAGAGAGAGATCGGTTTTGCCGGCCCCAGTGGGGCCGGCAATAAGAATTGTTTCCGCAGGAAGCACGGAAACAGAAACCGATTGGAACCAAAAACCAGCTAGGCCGCTGCGGCCTCGGACTCCGTGGAAGCTTCCGCCGCGCCGGTCGTGTCGCGGCGTTCGGACCGTTCACTGCGGCTCTCGGCTACAGCCTTGGCGCCGCTGACTACCAGCTTGCGGCCCATGTATTCCTTGTCGTGAAGCTCATCAACTGCGCGCTTGGCCTCCTCGACGGAAGAAAGCGTGACGAATCCGAATCCTTTGGAGCGTTGAGTCTCGCGGTTGCAAACAACCTCGACGTTCTGTACGGACCCAACGCCGCTGAAGAGCTCCATCAGGTCACTCTCCGTCGCATCGAAAGAGAGATTGCCTACGTAGACGCGGGGCGTGGTCACCTCAATGCGTTCGGGCTTCCGAGACTGGCGGGGAGATGCACTATCACGGCGCCCGGAATGCTCGCCACGGGGAGTGCGTTGAGGTTGGCTGGAAGCCTGGGGCTTTTTTTTGCTACCGAGTCCGATGACGGAGAGGAGCTTGGCAAGGAAGCCTTGCTTCTTGGGTGACTGCTGCTCTCGGCGCGGCCGGTCTTCGCTTCGTGAAGCACCTTGGGAGCGACCCTGAGATCCGGAGGAGCCTGAGGAACGACGGCGACCGCCGCCGCCGCTGCGGGAGCGGCCACTGTTAGGGGAATAATTTGAGGACATGATATGTGTTGTGTTAAGGGATCCCCGCGATTCGCGGCCTGGGACACGGAGCCGGCTTGGACGGGGATCAGGACTAGGTATGTTTATCGTTGCGTTGTGTGTTGGTGCCCGCGCGACTCGCCTTGTGCGGCCTCCTGTGTGTCCCATCCCTGGAATCTTGCGAAAAGGGGCGTGGCGGAAGCTGCTTCGGCTTTCAATGCCGGGGTAGGTAGCGGAAATCCGCACCACCTTGCGACGGTGCGCTGATAACGGGCAACCTTCTCTCTCGCATTGAACCACCGGCGAGACAAGGCAAATCGGTTTCGCCTCGCCACTACTGCGAGATCAGGTGGGAGATTTTTCCGACGAAACTTGCAAAAGATTTTTTTGATTTTTCCGAATCCGGCCCTACGTTGACCCATGAGAGCGAGGACACGCTCAGGGCTTCTGGGCCTTTCCGGTGGTAGGGCAACCCTTATCATAACGCCACAAGGGATTTTCTGTGAAGGCGCCGCGACCGCCACGGCTTTGAGCTCTTTTAATCGAGGCCCTTTAACGTCTGTGGAGGCTATTCGTGGCCAGACGCACCCCCCTGTTCGATCTTCACCGCGCAGTCAAACAAGCAACCCCAGAACAAAATGAAAAAAAGCACGTCACCCCAGCATAACAGCGGATTCACCCTGGTGGAACTGCTTGTGACCACCGCAGTAATAGGTGCCATGAGCTCGGTAATGGTGCCGACCGTACAGAAGGCATCGCAGAATGGCAAAAATGCGAAGTGTATCAGCAACATGCGCCAGATCGGTGTCGCCGTTCAGCAGTACGTGGCGGACCCCGCTAACGGACAGCAGTTCCCTCCGATCAACTCGACGACCGTCAATGCAAACTATATGGTTCCTGGAGCGATACCCTCTGCACCGCAGAGCCCGCTGGCTGCTCTCAGCTCCTACGGTGTGACCGCGAGTCTTCTCAGCTGCCCTGCCGATAAGGCGCCAGATTCGAACTATGGCAGCTACGTCTGGACTCCAACGCTCAATGGTGAGGAGGCACAGAGCGCCGCTATCTACAGGCAGGGAGGCGTCAACAGCATCTCCAAGCTGTCAACCATGGCGGTCTGCACTGATAAAGGGAATCCCCACATGGGAAAACTGAATATTCTCCGTGCGGACGGACATGTTGATACCCAGACCTCCGCTTACCTCGCTTCCATCCTGTCGGCAACGAGTGGAACAGCCGCTTCGGGGGGATCCGGCGGTGCTTCCTCTGGCTCTGGAGGATATAGTAGCGGCCAAAAAGATGATTGTGATGATGACGGTGATGACGACCACGATGACGATGACGACCACGATGACGATGACGATGACAATGACGATGACGACCACAAAAATTGAAGATCCCAGTAAAGATGCGGTGGTTGGTGAACAGGCACGAAAAGAATATTAGAGAAAACTATAACCCGGGGGTCGTTTTTCGGGACCCCCGGAGTGGCAACTAAAAAACCTTCACGGGTTGTCACGCAGGGTGAAGCAGTTGATTTTTACTGCAACTTCATCGCCTATGGGGTGTTCATAAGGACTCATGATCTCTTTTTTATGCGCAATGCCCAGAAGGCAGCTCTATCTGGGAGGCATCGCTCTCCTGCTGGCCGTCATCCTGATCGCCCGATGGTTTGCAAATTGGGGGTTGGTCACCATCCATGCGAAGGAACAACCCCTTGCCAAGGTAATCGCCTCAATTGCCCGTCAAGGAGGGATCCGCGTCGAGAGCTCCCTCGACCCTTCCAAGCAGGTGACCATGAATGTCGACAAGGTCACCCCCGTGGAGGCGCTGGAGATATTGGCCGCGGCAACGGAATCTGGCTGGCGTCTCGTTTATCTCGCGGCACCGACCAAAACAGCCCTTAACAATGCCATCGCTTCGCTCTCTGGCACCGGCAAGATCGAGGGCTGGACCACTAGCTATTACCCAGGGCCAGGTGGAGCCGAGTATGGTCAGGTGATCGACCCGCGATTTCTTGCCATCAGGATGGAAGGGCCCGATCCGGATCTGGCAAAACTTCTCGATGAGACAGCCCAGAAGAGTGGGGCGATGACGGTCCTACCCAAGGATTGGACGCCTACAGCTAAGCTTCCCAAGCCCGCCAGCGTTAGCAAGGCCGTCTCCTCCCTTGTCGGTTCGGCTCGTGGCAAGGTAGAAGAGTTTTTCTTTCTAACCGAACGCCGTCGCCACGATTGGGGTGGAGCGGGACCTGGAGAAGGCGATGGAGGGTCCGATGGCGCCATCGGAGCAAGGCCATCGGGAACAGCTGGTCAGCAGCTTGGAGTAACCGGGGAAGGCGAGCACCATGCGCCGTCGGGAGAAAGACCCGTCACCAATCCAGCCTGGATGGAGCAGCGTCAACTAGCCCAGATCAAGAAACTTCCTTCCGACAAACAGGCTCAGGCCCTGAAGGATAGTACGGAGAAGAAGGCCTTCTTTGATTCACTGAAAGGTCTCACCCCTCAAGAGCGTGTGGCTAAAATCCAGGATATGATGGCTAATTCCGAGCTGGGTCAGAAAATGCAGGACTCCCGGCTCGTCAGGCAGTCACAGCAGACAGCCGAGCAGCGGATCTCTCGGGCCGAGAGTTACCTCAACCGCAAAGCGGCCGCAAAAGCTGCGCAATAATCGGGGCCACTCGATGAAATCCTTTATCTCACCTTTAAAATATTCGCGCGGGTTTTCGCTGGTCGAGCTACTGGTCGTCATCGCCATCATCAGCATGCTGGCCACGCTGCTCTTCCCGTCAATCCAAACCGGAATCCAGAAAGCCAAAGGGACCCAGTGCCTGAGCAACCTTCGCCAGATTGGGGTCTCCGTGCAGCAGTATGTGGCCGATCCGGACAACGGCAATCAGTTTCCCCCCATTTACAATACCGGGACTACCAATGCCGCAGTGGGATCATTCACCACCAATGCCGGAACTAGCTCCCTACAGCCCCTCCAGTGCCTAGGGAACTATGGAGTAACGATGGCGCTGCTCACCTGTCCTTCAGATAAAGACCCGAGTACTAGCTATGGAAGCTATCTTTGGTCACCCGTGCTTCAGGAAGAGCATCCGCAGGATGTGCATATTTATACCAGAGGCGGCGTCTTCACGATCAGCAAGCTGAGCACGATGACGGTCTGCACCGACAAAGGCATGCCTCATCGCGGGAAGCTGAATGTTCTGCGAGCGGATGGCCACGTCGAAACCAAGCCTTAAGGGCACGTAGAGCCACACGCCTTGGGAAATTTCCTAAACTTCTTCTTCTGCGCGCAGATCGCGGCCCATTAGAGATTTCATCGCCTCGGCCGGGGTTTTCAGTCCCTGAAGAAGAGCTGAAACCTCATCGATGATGGGAGTCTCCACGTTGAGACGTCGAGCAGCCGCTTGCGCGCTCATGGCTGTTGGGATTCCCTCCGCCACCATGCTGGTCATAGAAGAGATGATCGCCTCGAGTGACTCCCCCTGACCGAGACGGAATCCCACCTGATGATTGCGGCTGTGCGGGCTGAAACAGGTGACCATGAGGTCGCCGATGCCGCTCAGTCCACCGAAGGTTTCGCGGCTCCCTCCCATGGCGATACCGAGTCGGGTCATCTCGGTGAGGGAGCGGGTGACGAGCCCAGCCCGCGCGTTTTCACCCAGACCGAGGCCGTCAGAGACGCCGGCAGCGATCGCAAAGATATTTTTGAGTGACCCGCCCAACTGGATACCCCGAATATCACCACTCGTGTAGGCACGGAAACTCGTCCCGGCGAACAGGGTCTGCGTTTTGGTCAGAGCCTGCGCATTATCACAGCCGATGACACCTGCCGCCGGAATGCCACGGGCGATCTCACCCGCTAGATTCGGTCCGGAGAGAACGGCTATGGTGGTTTTTGGAAAGCATTCCCTTATCACCTCGCTCATCAGAAGGCCGCGTTCCTTTTCGATTCCCTTGGTGCAGGAGACAAGAACAGGTCTGTGTTCTCCACATATTCCGGCCAGTTGCGAGGTGATCACGTCCAGATATCGCGAGGGAATTGCTAGAAAGAGAATTTCTGATTGAGCTGCCGCCAAGAGATCCGCTGTGGGCTTGATAGTGGAGGGCAACACCACCCCGGGGAGATATTTTGTATTGATTCCCTCGCGGACCATATCTTCCACGTGAATCGGATCGTGACCCCAAAGCGGGATTTCCTTACCTGGACGAGCGAGGAGAAGGGCCAAAGCGGTTCCCCAGCCCCCCCCACCGAGAACACTGACTGTGGGATTATTCATGGGTTTTTGAGCCCCGTCTTCTTTTCAAAGCGAGGCTCAGTTCCTGCTCGAAGGCGCATGATATTTGACCGATGTCTCCAGATCGCTAGCACGCACATGAGGCATGCCACGAGTAAAGTTAGCCAATCCGATCGGTGCATGAAATAGAGCACGGAGACGGAGAGCGGGACGGCAATGGCCGCAGCAATGGAAGCCACGGAAACAAAGCGTGTGATGCTAAAAAAAAGGAGCCACGAGCCGAGGCAAAACAGAAAGGCTCCGATTCCAAAGAGCCCGACGATCACACCCGCTGAGGAGGCAATCCCCTTTCCCCCCTTGAATCCCAGCCAGACGGGAAAGCTGTGACCCAGTAATGCACAGAGGGCGGCCAGCGCTCCAGGGGTGGAGGCGGGGTTTACTCCGATGGAGCGACCCCAGGCAAGCGCCAGTAGTACGGGAAGGATACCCTTTAGAAAATCGAGAAAGAAGACCACATAGCCCCATTTCTTGCCCAGCACGCGAAGCACATTTGTAGCTCCGATGTTACCGCTTCCCTTAGTGCGAATATCGATACCGCAGATCTTACCGGCAATGAACCCGAATGGAATCGAGCCGAGCAGGTACGAGGCAACGGCTATTAATAGCCAGGGAGCAAGCGAGGAGAGCACCAAAGGATCTCATCAGTCGTAATCGCAGGGACAAGTAAAAAGGGAATAACTCCCGCAGAGGCGTAGAGGCGCGGAGGAAAAGAAAGGCTGAAGAAACAATGAGTGAAGGGGTTGGGTCGGGACTGCTGCTGATACGCTCATCACCTTAGAGATCCCTCTTGCTTCTAAGTCTCTGCGTCTCTGCGCCCTTTGCGCCCCTACGCCTCTACGGGACATCTTTCCCTCTCTGTGCTATGATCTGAGCATGATCTCTTGTCATCTCTTGCCCGCGGCCCTGTTGCTTTCTATGATTTGCTTAATGTCCGCAGAGACTCTTCCAGGAAATACGAACACCGTCGCCGTCCGCCTCATCGGCTCCGATGGGGGGCCTGGCCCCGTCGTCCAGAGTCCCCGCCTTGTAAAGACCGATGCTGAATGGGAGAAGCAGCTTGGCCCTGCGGCCTACCGCGTTCTGCGGGCCAAAGGGACCGAGGCACCCTTCTGCGGTAACCTGCTCGATAACCACAAGGATGGCGTCTATTTCTGCGCCGGCTGTGGCTTACCACTCTTTGCCTCCAGCTCGAAGTTCAACTCCGGCACAGGATGGCCCAGCTTCTACAGGCCCTTCGCTCCGGAAAATATCACCGAGATCCGCGATGTCTCGCTCGGCATGGCCCGCACCGAGATCCTCTGCACACGGTGCGGAGGTCACCTCGGCCACGTCTTTGACGACGGCCCGGCACCTACCCATCTCCGCTACTGCCTCAACTCCGTTTCCCTAGTTTTCAAGGATGAAGCCGAAGTTAAGAAGATGAGTGCGCAGGTTGCCCGCTCATCCCCTCAATGAAGCACGCCGAGTTCCACCTTACTCATCGCGTCGGATGGCTCCGCGCCGCCGTCCTCGGCGCAAACGACGGCCTGCTTTCCACGGCCAGTCTGATTGTCGGTGTTGCGGCAGCAGAGGCGAGCCGTGGCAGTGTGCTAGTCGCCGGGGTTGCCGGACTTGCAGCGGGCGCCATGTCGATGGCAGCCGGAGAGTATGTTTCTGTCAGTTCGCAGTCCGATACGGAACGAGCCGATCTAGAGCGTGAACGGATAGAACTTGCCACCGATTTCGAACATGAACTGGCGGAGTTGGCCTCCATCTATGTGGAGCGGGGACTTGATCAGGGGTTGGCGGATCAAGTGGCCAAGCAGCTGATGGAAAAGGATGCCTTGGGAGCACATGCCCGTGACGAACTCGGGATTTCTGAAGCCCTTAGTGCCCGTCCTTTGCAAGCCGCATTAGCCTCTGCAGCAACCTTCGCTGCGGGTGCTGCAATGCCGTTGCTGGTTGTGCTTGCCGTACCTCACAATTGGATTGCCTGGATGGTGTCGGGCAGCTCCATGATTTTCCTCGCCATCCTTGGCGCACTCTCTGCCTATGCGGGGGGTGCTCCCATGCTCGGGTCGATCGTTCGTGTCACTTTCTGGGGAGCCCTGGCCATGGCCCTGACTGCTGGTGTGGGGGCACTAGTTGGCAGGCCTCTGTAAATTACCCTGCGGTACTGGTGAGGCGTAATTTTCTCAGCCTAGCGGCCCACTCAGGCGGAAAGCCATACCAGATGGCGAGATAACATCACATCTTGGTCAAAGTGGAAATATCCACGGAACTTCTTTCCCTCGAGCATCCCCGGGATCCAATGGATGTCGTCAGCCCACATATCATGATAAGGAATCGAAGAGATCTCCATCCAATGGGGGATTGCCTCCTCGGTCTCGACGGGCTCGCCGAGGCAACCCTCGGCCGTGAAAACCACACAATGCAGGGCCAGGCCATCGACAAACTGAAAGTGGAGCTCTCCTCGTTCTGAAAGATTCAGCGGCGTGATACAGAGTTCCTCTTGAGTCTCGCGGATCGCGGCCTCTAGCGCATTCTCGCCAGGTTCCAGGCGCCCGCCCGGTCCGTTGATCTTCCCCGCACCAAGACCGCGTTTTTTTCTAATCATGAGGATCTGCTTATCCCTTAGCACAAAGCAGAGGGACGCCCTCATTGTCGGCTGCCAGTTCTGCCAGTAGGCTGGGTTGTGGGGATCCATGGGTTGAAGGGTTAAAGCATTGAATCGCTGAGGAGTTAAAAATCTACTGCACTAGGCTTACCGGACTAAATGATACTTCCTAACTCCTCACGCTTTGAACTCTTTTAACCCATGCAGGAGACGAAAGTTGCCACATTGTCACAAATCCCCCCTTGACCTCACCATTAGACATCGCACGATGGAGAGCTCATGGAAAAAGGGCTTCACTCGCACTTCATCAACCGAGGTCTTAGCTGGCTAGAGTTTAACCAGCGTGTGCTCGACCAGGCGCTCGACAAGGAGAACCCCCTGCTGGAGCGCCTGAAGTTCCTTTGTATAGTCAGTTCGAACCTCGACGAGTTCTTCGAGGTTCGCGTAGCCGGTCTCAAGCAGCAGGTGCAGACGAACACCGTCGCGCTTGCGCCAGACGGTATGTCGCCGAAGTCAGAGCTTGCCGCGATCTCGAAGCGTGCGCGCAAACAGGTAGACGACCAGTACCGCTGCTGGAACGAGGAGATCGAGCCAGGTCTCGCGGCCGAGAACATCAAATTCCACAATTTCCCGGATGTTCCCGAATCCGAGCATGCGCATTTCGAAAAGTTCTTCCATGAGCGGATCTTCCCTGTTCTCACACCTTTGGCGATCGATCCTTCGCACCCCTTTCCCCAGCTTCTCAACAAGAGTCTCAATATCATCGTTCACCTCGAGGGCGAGGGGATTAACACCGACCTAGCGGTTGTCCAAGTGCCGCGGATCCTACCGCGCGTGGTTCCCTTCTCCCAGCAGACGGAGGAGCAGGGCCATGACTTTGTCTTCCTCGGCAGCGTCATCAATCATTATGTGGGAACCCTTTTCCACGGAGTCAAGGTGCTCGGGGCCCATCTCTTCCGGGTCACCCGCAACAGCAATCTCTATATCGACGAGGAGGAGTCTGAGAATCTCCTTCATGCCATCGAGGAAGAACTGCGCCATGTGAACCGCGGTGCAGCCGTGCGTCTCGAGGTGCAGGATGACTGCCCGGACGCTGTGGCTAACCGCCTGCTCGAGATCTTCAACCTCGGTCATGGCGATCTCTACCGACACGAGGGTCCTATCAACTTGACGCGCCTCATGCCGCTGGCCCTCTCGATCGACCGACCCGATCTCCGAGATAAGCGCTTCACCCCCGCGACCGTCGTTTCACTTAACGAAGAGGCCGATATCTTCTGGCATATCCGCAAGGGCGATATCCTGATGCAGCACCCCTACGACAGCTTCCAGACGGTTCTCGATTTTCTTGGGCAGGCCGCCGAGGACCCCAATGTCTTGGCCATCAAGCAGACTCTCTATCGTACCAGCTCTGATTCTCCCCTCGTGGCTTCGCTCATCCATGCCGCTGAGAACGGAAAGCAGGTGACGGTTATTATCGAGCTCAAGGCCCGCTTCGACGAGGCCGCCAATATCAAATGGGCACGCCTTATGCGCGAAGCCGGCGTCAATGTCATCTACGGTATTGCGGGACTCAAGACGCATGCTAAGGCCATGCTTGTCGTCCGCCAGGAGGGCGAGATTATTCGGCGCTACGCACACCTTGGAACCGGCAACTACCATCCCTCTACGGCGCGTCTCTACACCGACCTAGGCATGCTTACTGCACGCGAGGAGCTCACCTCGGATGTCGCTGCCATGTTCAATATCCTGACCGGCGTCTCCAAGTTCCCCGGCATGAAGGAGCTACTGATGGCACCTTACGACCTGCGCGAGGGCATGCTTGAGTTAATCGACCGTGAGATTGAACATGCCAAGGCTGGTCGTCCGGCAGGCATCTTCGTGAAGATGAACGCCCTAGTGGAGGAGAGCATGATCGAGGCGCTCTACCGTGCCTCACAGGCAGGTATCAAGGTGCAGCTTTTCATCCGTGGCATCTGCTGCCTTCGTCCCGGCATCCCCGGGGTCAGCGAGAACATCGAGGTTCGCAGTTTGGTTGGTCGTTTCCTGGAGCACAGCCGCATCATTCGCTTTGAGAACGGCGGTGTGCCTAAGATCTATCTCGGAAGCGCTGACTGGATGCCACGCAATCTCTTCCGCCGTGTGGAGACGGGCTTCCCGATTCGTAACCCCCGAGTCCAGGAGCACATCGAAGAGATCATCAACACCTTCTGGAAGGACAATGTGAAGGTTCGCGTCATGAACACGGAGGGTCTGTATCACCTGCGTTCTGTGGAGGGAGAGAGATTCAACGCGCAGGAAGAGTTCGTCGCCGACTCCCAGCGTCGCCGCAAGGCGAAGCCTGCCTTGGCACAGTAAGAAGACCTCTCTCTCAACGAGAAGGAGTGGAGCGGGTAGAGGGAATCGAACCCTCATGGCCTGCTTGGAAGGCAGGAACTTTACCACTAAGCTATACCCGCATGAACTAAAGAATCTTTACCACAGACCCAAAGAGGGGTCAACCCGCGACATGCCTCCCTACTTGGAAGGGGCTGCCTGGGTCTGAATACCAGCCCGCTCCAGCGCCTCGCCGAACTGCTCCGAGGCCTGGGTATTTAACGCGGATTGGTGGCCCTTTGATCGCAGAAAGACGACTTCTGCGATTAATGCGCCGAGCAAAAGCAAGCCCGCCACAATAAGCACCTCGGGTTTTAGGAAGTACCGCTTCATGGTGTGCGACCATTTGGAAAGGCGGGCACAAAATCTACGATTGGCATGGGAACTCTTTTAAGGAGTCCCTTGTGCTTATCCAAGTAAGCAATTATTGAGGGATGTCCAACTCCCTAAAGGATGCCGCCGGCAAGATGTCCAGAAACCACAACATATAGTGGCTTCTGGCTACACTAGCCCCAAGCTGTTGTGTTTTTTATTGTGATTCGGTGCCCATTAAGGATAGGTTTGAGTGCCCCCATCTACCTCTTTTTCCATGTATCTTCAATCACTCGAACTGATCGGATTCAAGTCCTTTGCCCCCAAGACAACCCTGCGCTTTCATCGAGGTGTCACGGCAATTGTCGGCCCGAACGGATGCGGCAAGTCGAATGTCTTGGATGCCATTCGCTGGGTGCTCGGAGAACAGTCGGCCAAGGCTCTGCGTGGCGGAGAGATGGCAGATGTCATTTTCAACGGAACCGACACACGCCAGCCCCACAACATGGCCGAGGTATCCATGACCTTCGCGGAGTGCGAGCAGGAACTGGGGGTCGAGTGGAACGAAGTCCGCATCACCCGCCGCGTCTTTCGTGACGGCAAGTCTGAGTATCTGATCAACGGAACCCCCTGCCGGCTCAAGGACATCCACAATCTCTTCATGGACACCGGCATCGGCCGGAGCGCCTACTCCATCATGGAGCAGGGGCGCACGGCGCAGCTGCTCAACAGCCGCCCCGAAGACCGACGCGCCATCTTCGAAGAGGCTGCCGGCATCACGAAGTACAAGGCGCAGAAGAAGGAGGCGCTCCGCAAGCTGGAGTATACCGAGTCGAACCTTCTCCGTGTCTCCGATATCATCAAGGAGGTGAAGAGGCAGATCGGCTCTCTTCAGCGCCAGGCCGGCAAGGCACGACGCTACCAGTCCCTCATGGAGGACCTGCGCGTTCTCGACACCCATCTATCCCACCGCACCTACCTCGACCTTGAGCGCTCGATCACCGAGGTCGCCGAGCAGGTGGAGAAGAGCGCCGATGCTCGTGCTCTCTATGAGCGTGAGATCGGCGAGCAGGAGCTGGAGGTTGCCGGGGCCAGGGAGCAAGTCACCACACTCGATACCGAGAACGCGGGTGCACGAGACAGCCTGCAGACCCTGCGAAACAGGATCTTCTCGGGGGAGAGTCGTATCGAGACGAATACCGAACGGTGCGGTGAGTTCCGCGAGATGGGAATCCGTGCCCGCGCCGATATCGATGCCACGCATTTACGCATCCGCGAACAGGAAAACGAGATCGAGCAGACGGATGCCCAGTTGACATCTCTTCTGGAGGTTCTCCGTGGAGAGGAAGAGCTTCTTCAGGCAGGTGCCGCACGCCTCAAGCAGGCGCAGCAGGAGCGTCAATCAGCCGAGCAGGAAACCGAGTCGCTCACCGGGCGTCTTCACGGTCTGGAGAACCGCCTCACCGATGTCCGTGGTGAGCTCTCCACCGCCAGTGCCCGGCGTGATGCTGAGAGATCACGCTCCCTCCAGCTTCAAGAGCAAGTTTCCGTCGCCGGCCTTGCCGTCACAACCGCTGCTACCCGTGCGGACCAGACTGGAGCAGCGCAGGCTTCCACGCGTGCTTCGCTGGATGCCGCCGAGCAGGAGCTTCTCGCCGCCCAGCAGGGTCATGACGAGTCGCAGAACGCACGCCAGACTGCAGAGACCGAATGGAACAACGCTGTGAAGCAGCTCTCAGAACGCGATCACCGTCTGGAAATCCTTCTCCAGCTTGAACGTGAGGGTGAGGGACTCGGCGAGGGAGCGCAGGCCATCCTGCGTGGCCTAGACCGACCCGAGTTCTATCAAGCCGGCATTCTCGGCACATTGGCCTCGTTGGTCGAGGTGCCTCCCGTCGAAATTACCGCGATCGAGGCAGCTCTGGGAGCCGCCAGCCGAGCCATCGTCTTCGCAGATGCGGGGATGGCAGAATCCGCACTCCAGACGCTGCGAGAGGCCGTCCAAGGACGTGCATCCGTGGTTGCCAGTGACCTGCTTCCGATTCCTCCAACGCACGGGCAAGAGCTTCCTGAAGGAGCCATTTCCTGGGCTGCGGATGTCGTCCGCGCCACCGGATCCGCACACGGACTGATCGCACGCCTTCTTGAGGGAGTGGTCATCGTGCCCGATCTCCAGACTGCCTTCCGCCTCAAGCGGGTGTATCCCGGCCTTGCTTTCGCGGCACGCACGGGAGAATTCATTGCACGCGATGGCGTTGCCCATGGCGGTGCCACAGGTGAGGCGACCGGATCCGCACTGCTTCGCCGCTCCCAGATTGCCACGCTCGAAAGGGAGGTATCGGTGATGCGCGAGAACGTGAATCATTTGTCGCTTGTCCGGGAGGGGGCTCTGGCCTCCCTCGAAGCAGCTGTCACCCGTCTGCGCGACGCCCGAGAAGTTCTTGGCAATACTCAGGGTCTCCTCGCTGCCGCCCAGGCTGACAACCTCCTTGCAACCCGGGAGCTGGAGAATGCGCGCCACCGCCATGAGTCTATCGACGGGGAAATTTCCTCCCTGCAGGAACATATCCAGCTTCTTGAAGCGCAGATTGCCGATCGGGAACAGCAGCTCGAGACAGCCACGCTGGAGCTCAATGCCGCACGCGAAGAGCGGTCTGCCGCAAGCTCCAGGATTTCTTTCCTTCGGGATGCCGAGACGGCTGCTGCAAGCGATCTTGCCGAGGCGCGCCTGCGCGTGGCCACCGAGCGTCAGCGCCAGCAGTCGCTTGCAAACCAGCGCGCACCCATGGAGGCCCGTATCCGGGAGCTTGCCGAGACGATCTCGGCCCGTGAACGCGACACCACGACGCACGAGGAAAAATCAAGACGCTGGAAGCCGAGTCGACCGGACTTGCCGAGAGCGTGGAGACCTGGAAAATCGAAAGCGCCGAAGTCGAGGCCCGTGTGCTGGAGTTAGGTGTACGCCGTGCCGAACTGCAATCCGGCGTCGAGGCGTTGGAAATCGCCCTGCGTGGGGCTCGTAAAAACCTCTCTGATTTACAGGATAACCGCTCCAAGAACGAGGTTCGCCTTGCCGAGCTAAGGCTCCGCGCCGAGTCGATCCGCGACCATGTCTCCCGCCGCTACCAGCTCGATCTTGCTGGATTTGAGCCTGACCGCTACGCCCTGCTCAAGGCCGTGGCCCAGCAGAGGGAAAAGGAGCGCCGCGCCGCCCTTCCCGAGTCACGAGATCCGACGACCGAAGGGGAGGTTCCTTCCAATGAAAATCCCGAAGAGGTCACGGTTGAGGTGGTTCAGGCTATCAGCGGTCCTATCCCTGCGGAAATCCCGTGGGAGCGGATCGAGCTGGTTGTTGCCGAGCTGACCGAACGCGCCGACTCGATGGGGCCCGTCAACCTGGATGCCATCCAGGAATACGATGAGCTGGAGGAACGCTACAAATTCCTTGAACAGCAGAACAACGATCTGATCAACGGCAAGGCTGAGCTGATGGAGGCTATCGCCCGAATCAATAAAACGACCAAGGAGCTCTTCTCGGAGACTTTCGAGAAGATCCGCGTGAACTTTCTGGAGATGTTCACCCAGCTCTTCGGCGGCGGTAAGGCCAACCTCCTCCTCATGGATGAGAGCGATCCGCTTGAAAGTGGCATTGAGATCATCGCGAGCCCTCCTGGCAAGAAGCTCCAGAGCATTTCTCTTCTCTCCGGCGGCGAGCGTACCATGACTGCGGTGGCCCTGCTCTTCGCTATCTACATGGTGAAGCCCTCCCCCTTCTGCGTGCTCGACGAAATGGATGCCCCGCTCGATGAGTCGAATATCGGGCGCTTCATCAAGTTGCTCGACCGTTTCATCGGCCAGAGTCAATTCATGGTCATCACCCACAACAAGCGCACGATGTCGCGTGCCGACTCCCTCTATGGCGTAACCATGGAGGAGCGCGGCATCAGCAAGCTCCTCAGTGTCAAGTTCACCGGTCGGGACGAGCAACTACCGCCCGCCTCAGCCACGAACAGCACCCTGCGCGACGAGACTCTGGAAACGGCTCCCGTTGGTGTAACGGAGGAGATTGAAGGATAATTAATCTCGATATCAGGAAGACAGGTCCTGAGAGAAAACTTTCCCCCCACCCCAAGGAGGCGGCGCAGGATTGATTTCCTGCGCCGCTTCTTCATTCTGGGAACTCATGATTCTCGAAGGCTCTCCCCAGTGGCAGCAGTACATTTTCATCGCGGCTGCTCTTTTCCTGCTCTGGGAGCTATGGCGGGGTTGGAGACTCGGAGCCGTGCGTGGTCTTTTGAGGTTGGCGGCCCTTTTTTGTGCTTGGATCGGCGGTTCGACGGCAGCAGGGGCGACGGGAACGGTGGTCGCCTTTTTTTCGAAGGTTCCTCCCCTGATCGCCCCCGCCGTCACGGGTCTGACGGTCGGCATCGGTATCTATATCGGCATCTCAATCGTTGCGGGGCTACTTTTTAAGAAAACGGGAGACCATGCCGGAGTGATCCGTCTCGGTTTTGGTCTAGGTGGCGCGGTTTGCGGATTGATCTTCGGGCTCCTCTTCCTCTGGGCCGGGATTACATTGATCAGGGGCATGGGTGCCCTCGGGGAACTCCGTGTCGTCCAGGCCCGGAATGAGGGGCGGTCACTCGCCACGGAAAAAACGGCACTCTTCCTGATCAAGCTGAAGGAATCACTGGAAATCGGCGTTACTGGCCAGACTCTCAAGAAGGCTGATCCGCTTCCGACGGCATTCTACGACAATATCGTGAAGATCTCTATGGTAGCAGGCTCGCAACAGGCTATCGAGCGCTTCGTGCAATATCCCGGGACACTGAAGATTATCTCCAATCCGCATATTACCGCCCTGATCCAAGATCCCGCATTGGAAAAAGCCGCCGAGAAAAAGAACATCCTGCCTCTGTTGCAGAACAAGCATGTCCAGGCGGCGGCCAATGATCGACAGTTGCTTGACCAGCTCAAAGAGTTCGATCTGACCGGGGCCCTAAACTACGCCCTAGAACCCCCAGCCCCCATCCGGCACAGCCAGCCGATCCAACCGATCAAAAAAGCCCATCCCGCCGATTCTCCGAACTCGCCTCACGCCAAACCTCACGTTACAAACACTTCCTCTCAATCCATCACGACTCCCGGTAAAGCCAACTGACAGAGAACATCATCCTATGAGCACGGAATACAGCGTAACGATCGGACTTGAAGTCCATGCCCAGTTGAAAACCAAGAGCAAGATGTTCTGCGGCTGCAAGGTCGAGTACGGAGCTGAACCGAACACGCACACCTGCCCTACTTGTCTCGGCCTGCCCGGTGCGCTTCCGGTGATGAATGGCGAGGCGCTACGACTTACCGCGCGTGCAGGTCTGATGCTTGGATGTGACATTCCCGAGGTCTGCAAGTTCGATCGTAAGAACTACTACTATCCGGACATGCCGAAGAACTACCAGATCTCTCAGTACGACCAGCCCCTCTGTCTCGGAGGCGACGTTCCACTGCACGAGACGGCCTATCCGAAGGATGCACAGAAGACGATC